>Ga0137399_10001041_pt1 | contig 12242 bp, 16 predicted proteins | sample czorhiz316metaG_FD_104810 | JGI IMG/M metagenome (GOLD analysis project Ga0137399, IMG submission 104810) | Vadose zone soil microbial communities from Angelo Coast Range Reserve, California, USA - czorhiz3.16 metaG | ecosystem: Environmental > Terrestrial > Soil > Vadose zone | place: USA...
AATATTGTCGCACCGACGTCACGTCCCATGTGCAAAGCTGCAGCTTCGACACCATGGAGCAATGTCAGGCGATGTCGTCCGGCCGAGGCGGCAGCTGTGACCGCGATCCATTCCTGGCCGACGCCAAGAGTGCCTATGCCTATCAACCAAGACACCCGCATTCAAAAAGCGGGGCGCGTCCCGCGAAGTAATCCCGCATTGTCGCTAACGTAGATGCAAATTTCCATGAGGTCGCGGCCTTTGAAGTCGGATTTCAAAGGCCGCGATGACACCAAACGAGATTGCCGTTCAACCCGAAAAGCGGCTTCTATACTCCGAAGGAGATACGCCGAGGTGCCGCATGAAAGCCCGCCGCATGCGTTCATCATCGCCGAACCCTGCCCGCTGCGCTACCTCGACCACGCCGCCGATTTCCTTGCTTTCGAGCAGCAGCCGCGCGGTTTCCACCCGTAGCGCCTCGACCCCGTTTGCCGGCGTCATTCCGGTGCGGGTGGCATAGGCGCGCGCGAAGGTTCTGGGCGTCATTCCAGCTTTCTCGGCGAGAGTCTCGACTTTGAGTTCGCAAGCAATATTTTCGATAATCCAGGCATGCAGCGCGCTGAAACGTCCCTCCACGTCCGACGCTTGCGCTGCAAGCACGGTGGAGAACTGGCTTTGGCCGCCGGGACGTTTGAGGAACACCACCAGCCTTCGCGCGACGTCCAATGCAGTGGTGTGACCGTAGTCTTCTTCGATCATGGCCAGCGCGAGGTCGATGCCGGCACTCACGCCTGCCGATGTCCAGACCCGTCCGTCCTTGACGAAAATCGCATTCGGTTCGACGGTGATTTTCGAAAAGCCGTCCGCCAGTCTCGGGCAGTAGCGCCAATGGGTCACGGCGCGCTTTCCGTCCAGCACACCGGTCCAGGCCAGCACAAACGCTCCAAGGCACACCGACGCTATGCGTCGGGCCTTCGGCAGCACTTGGCAGATCCAGTCCATCAAGACGCTGTCTTGCCGCAGCTCCCATATGCCCGGTCCGCCCGGAATCACGAGGGTGTCGACCTGGTGCGGCCGGACGCTGCTGATCGGCGCGGTGTCGACCATCATCCCGACGTCGGTTGGCACCAGTCCCCCCGAGGTCGACAGATACGACAGCGAATAGCTCGTACTCGGCACCTCGATCCCCTGCAATTCTGCGAACACCTGCGCCGGACCGGAGATATCGAGCAGGGTCACCCCGGGAAAGGCGACAATCGCGATGCGCTTTGCGGAAGTTTTTTCGCGCAAGTCGGCTCGCCGGGATTTGGCAGATTTCGAGGGCATATTGTCCTTTAAGCGATTCAAGGCTGGCCTGTATAGCTACCTTGAACAGCCGGGGTGATGAGATGTTGCGAGAGATGCGCCGCCAATATGGGACCGTCAGATCGCCTTGGGCCGAATATGCCACCTACAGTTTCCCGGACGCCTCGCTTGTCAGCCCCGGCGAGCGGCAGCCCCTGATGGAAGCGATGAACAACATCATCGCGACCAACTGGAAGACGACGGAGCCGCATTGGACGGCGGCCTCCTCCCCGTTCGACAGCAAATTCAGCCTCATTCTCGTTTACGCCAGGTCTGGACTGGTCGCGTTTTCAGTCTACCGCACGTTGCGGGTCGCAGGCCAGCCCGCCATCTACCGAAGCGGCACCGAAGTGCTTCCGGCCCATCAGGGTCGCGGCCTGTACGGGTTTTTCACCACCGAAGTCTTGAAGTCTGCAGGCGCCTCCGACAATAGCGATGCCGGCATCCTCTATGGATGGCGGACACGCAATCCCATCGTTTGGGCGGCGAACGCCAGGATCTGCGAAAAAGTTACGCCCTCCCTGCTCGGCGACACCCGGGATGCCGCATTACAGGCGGCTTCCGTCGAGATGTGCTCGTTGCTGTATCCCGGCAAAAGCCTCGAGATTCCCAGCATGATCATGCGCGGCGCGTATGGCCATATCAAACATCACCGGCAGGTCTATCACGGCGCGGCGTCGCTGGTTGATGTGGCGATGCAGCGCACGATCCCAGATTCGGCAGACGCGCTGTTCACTGTCGGCTTGGCGAGGCCGTGATGGCGCTAACAGAACAACACACCGTATTCGCGCCCACCGGCCGCTCCCGGGATCGCGCCTATCTGGCATGGGCAACGGTGGCGACGGCTTACGCGATCGCGTTCCTGCAGCGCGTGTCGCCGCAATCCGTCAGTCTGAGCTTCATGCAAGATTTCGGCACCGATGCCGCCGGTGTTGCGATGCTCGCCTCGAGCTACTTCTGGGGCTACACGCTGATGCAGATTCCGGCGGGCCTGCTGGTCGACCGTTACGGCGTTAAGCGTGTGGTGCTTTTCAGCATGGCGGCGTCTTCACTCGGAAGTGCGGCATTTGCGCTGGCGCCGAACCTGATGGACGTTTTTGCCGCGCGGCTGATCATTGCCTGTGGCGACGCGCTGGTATTCACCGCTCTTTTGAAGCTTGTTGCCCTCAGTTTCACCGACGAACGGTTCGGCGTGATGTCGGGCATCTCGCAGGTGTCGGGCTATGTCGGCGGCGTGATGGCAACCACGCCATTAGCGGCTGCGGTGACGGGCTTTGGCTGGCGCGCCTGCTTTGTTTTCATCGCATGCGTTGGCGTGGCCAACCTCGCCTTTGCTTCGCTGGCGCTCAAACCGGATCCGGTGTCACGCAGCGCCAAGACCTTGGGCGGTGTTCTCGCCGCCAGCCGAAAATCGCTTTCGCAAATGGCGAACTGGGGATGCGCCATGACCTTCGCATCGCACTTTGCCGTCGTGACGACGCTGTCGGGCGTGTGGGGGATTCCGATGGTGGCGCATTTCTTCAACATGTCGCCGTCGGCGGCGAGCACCCCCCTGCTGGCCTTTATGGTCGGCAATGCGATCGGTTCGATTGGCCTTGGCCATGCGGCGGATCGGGCGGCGGCGGCCCTCGACACCGCGCTGGTTCGCATTTGCCTGCTGCGCATGATCTTGATCGCAATGCTGTTGCCGCCGTTTGCCCATGCGCTCGGCTTCCTTTACGTCACCGTGGTTTTCGCAGCGCTCGGACTCGTCGCCGGCGGAACCGTGCCGCTGGTGCTGAAGTGCACAAAACGGCTTTACACGTCCGATCTGATCGGTGTCGGAGCATCAGTCAACACGACGGCTGCGGGAATTCTTGCAGGCGCTTCACAGCCCATTATCGGGCTCGCCATGGTTGGCGTCAGCCGGCTTGCAGGGACCGACGCCGGGCATGGCCCGGGTTCGGTGGGCGATGCCGGTTACGGAGCGCTTATAGGAATTCTGCTGCTCATGTCGCTGCCGGGCATCGCTGGCCCATTGCTGATGAGGAGCAAATTGATAATTCGTAAATAGCACTAAAACTTGGGGGGACAGTATGTCGCGTTCTTATTTGAGAAAAGGCGAAGTCGGCCAAAACTACGCGGTGAGTTCGTGGCAAAGCGTCTTGTTCTCGGAATTCGAAGCTCAGTTGAGCAGCGAAGCGAGGCCCTTTCCTTGCGCCTTCGGGGTCTCGGGCTACCGCGCGGACCAGCTGCGGTATCTATTTCTCGATCCGTTCGAGGTCGAGGTTCTCGGCACCCAGCTTGCGCATTTTGTGGCTGAATCGCGCTCGCTCGGGCCGAACACATCGCTCGTGGTGTTTACCCGGCCCCGGCCGGTGCAGACAATGGATGCTTATTACCGGAAAATGTGGCTCACACTCGACCAGCTTGCACGGCTGGACAAGAGCCCCTGGCCGGACACCATCCCCGAACAGATCGATCATCCGATGTGGGAGTTTTCGTTCGCGGGCGAGCCAATATTTGTGGTGTGCAGCACGCCCGCGCATGTGATGCGGCAAAGCCGCCGCTCAAGCGCATTCATGCTCACCTTTCAGCCCCGATGGGTGTTTGAAAAGATCCTTGCAACCGAGAAAGCTGCATCGGCCGCGTTCGCTGAAGTGCGCAAACGGCTGATTCCTTACGACAGCACCAGTCCCTCACCGCTGCTCGGACGCTACGGCAACAAAGATGGACGCGAATACCAGCAATACTTCCTGCCTGATGAGAATCATGCGGAGACGGGGTGCCCGTTTGCCAAACTCGCACAGAAAAAGGCCTCTCAAATCGAAGACAGGGAGCAAGCGGCATGACCCAGATCATCGCTGGCACGAAGACAGAATTCTCGATCGACCCCGCCATCTTGGACTTGCTTCCGAAGCAAGGCAGCATCGAATTGCAGCGCGATGCGGCCGGCAAGGTGCATCAGTTCCACACCCACCCCGTTGATGAGATCCTTGTCATTATCAGCGGCACGCTCAACTTTGTCTGGGAGGGCGGCGAGCGAATCTGCCGCGCCGGCGACACCATCATGTTGCCCGCCGGCACACTTCACCAATCGGAAGCGCTGGATGACGCGATCTACGCGATCGCGACGCGTCCGCCAGCCGCTATACCGGCCAGCAATTGAAACGGCGGACGCCCACTGCTCAGGACAATGCGGGGTCTCCGTCCCCGGGGCCTGGTGCGTGGTCGGTCGCGAGACGCTCGACCAGTTCGATGATTTCGAAGCGCTGGCCGGGTGCAAGTTTGAGGAAGGCCTTCAACAGTCGCAGGCTTTCAACCGTTTCGCTCGATGGAGCTCCGAGTCTTTTCTGCAGCTCTGCAACAAATGTGGGATTCTTCATCTCGCACCTTCAATGAGGAACAGGAATGACATTTCCAGGCAAACGTGAGGGCTTGGCCCAAAAGGTCGATACCGCTGCTAAAGAGGCTGAACGTCTCGGCCTGACGACAGCTACCTTGATACTTCGAATGGCACGCCTGGAGATTGACCGGGCCGAACCCGACGAGGTTGAAAGTATGCCAAGGAACAACTGGCGCGGCAAGCCAAACTGATAGACAAAAAGCACTGCGATCGCCCCAATCACGCCAGATTCACTTCGAACAGGCGCAAATCGGCGCGCTCGGTTCCTATGTTGTGGATCGAACATTGGTATCCAATCAGGTATCCACCCGCTGGCGATTTCGCGCGCGGTGCCGATCGCTTGCCGGAAATAATCCGCCTCAATGGCGGCTCCCCGACCACGGGCGACGCCACGGCGATAATCGGCGCATTCCATGCCGATATTAAAGCCGGTATTGAAGGCATAATCGTGTGGTTTGGCGCGATCCCGCGCGACGTCAACCGCAGTTTGGTATCATCCCAAAAACCCCCGCCTCGGCAAGCGTTGCGATGCGGTGATCGTCATAGCCCAGCGTGTTGCGCAGCACGGCTCTGGTATGCTCGCCCAGCAAAGGCGCGGCGACGGGGTCGACGACCGGTGTCAGGTCGAGACGGAGCGGCGATTCGATATTGGGGACAGAGCCCGCGGCCGGGTGCGGGATCTGGCTAAGGCGATGGCGCTCGCGCACCTCCGGCGCGTTGAAAGCTTCCTCGATGGTACGAAGATAGCCGACGGGGATGTTGGCCGACTTCATCTTCGCCACCCAGTTATCGCGAAGATCTTGAGCAAAAATCCCAGCGAGGATAGCGCGTAGCCTATCCTTGTTAGCCGTCCTTGAACGCCGGTCGGCGAATTGCGGGCCGCTGGCGAGTTCGGGCCGGCCGAGCACTTCGATGACGAGGCGGCGATAGAGCCGGTCATTGGCGCAGGCGATGTAAAACGGCGCGTCGGACGCTTCGTAGACGCCGACGGAGGGAGACCCGTTCGGCGAATTACCAAAACGGCTTTGGTTCACACCTGTCATCAAATAGGTCATGCCGTAAAATCCGGTCAGTGATACTGCGATGTCGAACAGCGCCACCTCGACATGCTGACCGCGGCCGAGCCGATCGCGAGCGAACAATGCCAGCAGGATCGCGTTGCAGGCCGACATTCCGGTCGCCATATCGACGATGGGCGTTCCGGTCCGCACCGGCGGTCCGTCAGGAAATCCGTTCAGCGACATGAAACCGCTTTCGGCCTGCGTGATTGGATCAAAACCCGGGCGCGCTGCGAACGGTCCCTGGCGGCCGTAGGCCGAGATCGAGCAGTAGACCAATCGGGGATTGGTTGGCGCGACCGAAGCATAGTCGAGGCCAAATCGCTTCATCACGCCGGCGGAGAAGTTTTCCACCACCACATCCGCCCGCGCGACCAATTCGCGGGCGATGTCGCAGGCCGCAGGCTTGGTGAAATCAAGAGCGATGCCGCGCTTGTTACGATTCAAACTGATAAAAGCAGCACTTTCGCCGGCGAGATCGGCGTGTTCATAACTGCGGGTATCGTCGCCGCCATCCGGGTTCTCGATCTTGATGACCTCTGCGCCAAAATCGGCCAGCGTCTGCGTGCAGGCCGGACCGGCAACAACCCGGGTGAAATCCACGACCAGGAGACCGTCGAGGGCGGTCGGCACGTCCTTGGCTCGTGGCGTGCGATCGGGCAATTGCGGTCTGGCAGTCATGATCGGTCTTTCCCCTTCTGAATATCGATTAGCGGCCAACGACAGGGTTGGCGCGCCGTACGATTCGACTTTAAGGTCGATTTCCGGGAGCCCACAAGTGCTCCGGACGCGTAGCAGCGACGTGCCTAACGACCGGCGAGTGCGCGGGCTGATCGATGTCACGATGTCCGCTTCCCGATCGTTGGCCGGGCCGAGCGCGAATGCGGGAGCCACGCTTGGTGTGGCCTCGGTCCTGGTGACAGTCAGCATTACGCCCCCTCACGGTACGTTATGAGCCCGATCAGGAGCGTTACAACGCGATGCGCGATAGGTGCTTGAGGCGATGTCTAGGGAGCGTCAAAATCCAGCTGTCATCGATCCAGTCCAAATGCCGGTGAAGCAGGGTCGTATCATCGATGCGATGCGATGCTGCGGATGCGCGATGGACTTGATCTGGCGACCGCGTCAACGCGCGTCGACGAACTTCGCAACGCGCCCGGCTCCTGACGTTGGTTATCAGAAAATCGCAGTTTTCTGACCAGGCATGGGTGCCGTCGGGCGCATTGGCGCCCCCTGACCTTGCAGACGAAAAGCCTCGCCGGACGGAAATCCGGCGGGGCAAAGGTTCATGGAGTCGCTACGCTCCCCGAGAAGGAGACAGAAACTTACTTCAGCGAACTGTTAACTGAGGTGAATTTGTCGTTCAGGTTCGATCCGAGACCGTTAACCGCAGCGATGATGGCCAGCGCGATACCGGCTGCGATCAGCCCATATTCAATTGCCGTGGCGCCCGATTCATCGGATAAAAAGCTCAACAAGGTCCGCTTCAATACGGCCTCCTTTAGATTCCTGGGTTGGTAAGGACTTAAACGGCCGGACCGTAGACTCGCAAAATCTAAAGCCGTATTAATACGGGAACCTTAAATTTAGACTGAAGCTGGATTAACCCGCTTTCGCTGATCCCGCGTGTCGGTCGGTATACCGGTGTGTCATCGCTCCGCGCCAACGGGTCGGCGCTCTGCGCCGCCCGACGACGGGCTCCGTCGCCCCGAAGGAGGCCCCAGCGTAACACGCTGGTTTGGCGGGGACGTGCGCGCCCGCCAAACCAGCGAAGCGGTGGCTTAATAGACCAGGCCGGTGCCGGGCGTCTTTTCCAGGGCCGCGGCCAACGATCGATATTCCGCGCAATCGATCCCGCAAATCGCGGCAATCCGGTTCAGATGATATTGCGCCTGATCGCGATTACCCTGTTCGATCTGCCACAATCCATAATACTGCCAGGTCAGCACATGGTTCGGGTCGGCTTTCAGCGCACGCACGTACCAGACCTGCGAGAGCTTATAATCGCCGAGTTTGCGATAGGAGTAGCCGATCAGATTGGCGACGTTCGCGAGATCGTCGTGACCAAGCGCCTTCAATTGCTCAATCGCGGCAGCATAATCGTTGCGATCATAGATTGTCGCGTAGGCTGTGCGGTAGCCCTGAATAAATGCGGGGTCGTCAAGGCTGGACTGTTTGCTGGCCTTCTTCTTGCCCTTATGGGTGGTGGGGGCGGATTTGGTGTCCGATGCCGGCGGCGAGGAAGAAGGAGGATCTCCACCACCTCCTGCGGCAAGAGCCGGGGTGAGCGAGGGCGAAGCGATCAGCGCCATCAGAAACATTGCCAGCGTCACCAACTTGATCATCAATTTGATCATGCGTGTCTCCTGCTTTCCCGAGCGATTTTCCCATGTGGGCGATCATTTTTGATCGCGCTCTGGTGCAAACCCCACTTTGCCCGAGGTATTCCCGACGAGATTTCGCCCGCTGCGAAATATTGAAATGCAATTCCTCTCAGTGTGTGGGCCGGACTTGTGCCAGGTTTTCAAAGCCGTCGATCGCGCAATCGGGGCGAGCTTTGACTACAACTGGGCAATTCAGTTTCCACCGGCTCGGCGACAAGACCGGTCTTGACCGGTCGGCGATGAACGGTTCGACCTGCGGCACCTTCACACTCGCGTGATTTCCGTCGTCATCGACGGCGGACGCACAAGGTTTGGCGCTCGGGAATTCATTCGAATTGATGGGGTGTCCGAAAGCTCTTGATAACCTCAAGAAACAAACACTTTTCGGATTATTCCTCCGTAAAGATACGGATATCTATAGCGTGTGGTGCGGCGTTACCGCGGGGAATTGCACCATGTCCGTGACAGAGTTTCTCAAACAGCGGGCCGTCAACATCGCGGTTGGCGGGCAGTACACGCTTTCGAACTGGTTTGATTCGCAGGGAAAGCCCCGCACCTTCGCATGTCGGACCAGCCGCGTTTCACCGTTCCGGATGCTGGTCGCCGTGCCTGTGGTCGGCAAAGTCGGGGATCACATCACATCCTATTTCGGCGACTTCGGGAAGCTCGATGGCCAGATCAGCGAAATCACTGCCGGCGGCTTCCTGCTCGAACTCGCCATGACCCTGTCGAAGCGGGAGAAGCTCGCAAACAAACTCACCTGGCTTGAAAAGAAACAGAAAAATCCCGGTATCCCCGACGGCAGGAAGCAGCCGCGCATCATCCCGGCAAATCCTCATTCGACTCTGACCTTCGCCGATGGCAGCACCCGCGGCTGCTTTGTCATCGATATGTCAGCTTCCGGTGCCTCGATCTCGTCTGACGTACAGCCGCAGATCGGAATGCCGCTCGCCGTCGGAGCCTGCGCCGGCCGCGTCGTCAGACTTTTGCCCGACGGCTTCGCGGTCAAGTTCGTCGAACAGCAGAGCCGCGACGATCTTGACCGGCGCGTCGTCCGACCCACACCGCCTTCCGCAGGCGGTGCAAAGGCCGCGCCTCGCTCCCGTGAAACAAAACCGGCACCGTCGCTGCGCAACGCGGCGTCAACGCGGTAGGACACAATACCCTGCGGCTCGAAGAAGGCTATCGCCGCGGCACGCATTCGCGCGCCCGCTGGCTGTTGCGCCCTGCGGGTTATTTTCAAACCAGGACACTACCGCCGCTCCGTCGCAAACCCGTAGATCAGCGCCAGCCTGTCAAGGCACTCCCGGAATCGCCGCGCGAAATAATCGATCCAGCGCTGGCCGCGCAGTCCGCGCCGCTGCCCGATCTGCTCCATGGTCATGCCTAGGACCAAAACCTCATGTACCAGCGCCGAGCCGTCGGCGCCGAGTTCGCGCTCGGCACGATTCAGCCGCAGCACGGCCTTGCGTTGGCCTTCCGTGATCGGCTCCCGCCTCTGCCCGCCATCGACATGTTCCCTGGTCGGATCGACGGCCTGAGGTCCGCGCTCGGCTTTCTCCCAATCGTTCTGGAACGCCCGGCCGCCCTGGTATTGCGCCTCATCGATCTGGCGATGCGTGTGCAGCCGCGCCAAGGGATCGTTGCGGATCGAACGCAACGTGACGATCTTTTCTCCCGGCTCCAGCGCCAAGGGATCGTCCACTTCAATGGCCGCCACTTCCGCGTTGCGCAGCAAATCCCGGGATCGCCGGTCATGAACCTTCGCAGGATTGTTCGGTTTGTTGCGTTTGGCCCGTGCCATGTCGGATAGCTCCGTTGAATGCTGGAAATCGATTGTTCGTTACGCTTGTCGCTGCGCCGGCGTCAGTCTCGGTCCGCGTTTCATGCCGCCTCCACGAGCCTGAGTGAGACGGCGCCGGCGGCCCGTTCCGGTGCGATACCTTGCCCGCGCGTCAGATGAAAATGCGTCACGCAGTAGCTCGTGCCCAGGCGCTGTGGGTGACCGCAGAAGGTGATGGCCTCGCCCTCTTCGTCGCCGCCATAAGGATATCGGCAGTCGCCGCGTTCGAGATCCATGAGCGAAAGATGGCGCGGCACGATCTCGACACAGCGGAGCTTTGCCGTCTCCGCGCGCTCGAACGTTGGCATGGGCCGCATGAACTCCAGCTGATGGCGTTCGCGTGGTTGGTACAGCCGCGGGGCTTTGGCGCTCATGGGCGATCCTGGCCGGTCCTTCGGGTCGGGACCGGCAAGCCCCATTCGCTTGGCGCGGCCGATCGCGGCGCTGCGGGAATAGGCGGTGTTGAATTTCGCATTGATGGCGTCGGCGATTCTTGAATAGGACATGCCGCTCTCAAGAAATTCCCGCAGCGCTGCTGAATGCTGTTCCGTCCAGCCTGTCGATTGCATTTCTTCCCCCTGCCCTTTGCGGTTCCTCAAATGTGCTTCCGCGCACGACGGCGCGTTCGTTCTCGGCTGCGATGCCGCTCGTCCCGCAAACCAGCGTGGCGGGTCGCGGCTGCGAGAACGACCACGCCGAACTCGCGCTCATCAAAGGCGAGGCGCTGATCGCCCGGGCGCAGTGGATGCATCGGACGGGCCGGCCGCGCATGGCGCCGGGGGTCGGCGCGCGCGTCATCTCCCACCCGTTAATTTTTCGTTGCGTTCGCAACTGCGATTCCAAATCAACCCGCAAAAATAATTTACTGTACGGCACCCTCCAGTTGTGGCCGGATACCTCCATCACCTCGGGAATGGGGCGGCGACAATGAAAAGCGAAAAAGTCCTGGAGCCTTTCGGCTTGCAGGAATTCTATGTCGATGGGTTCGGCAACTTTCATCTTTCGAACGGCATCTTGCGGTGTGCCGCATTTACGCAACAGCCGGCGCCGGGTGAACGCACCCAAAGCATCGCGGTCTTCAGATTGATTATTCCGGCCGCCGGCGCGCGCGCCTGGATTAAAGCCGCTTCCAGCGCGCTCGGAAGCAGCGGCGCCACGCTGCATGTTCTCAAATGAAGCCGGCATCATCCGGCTCCGGAAGGCGCGCTCACGCGGGGGGCCAGAAACTCTTCCGCCACAAGCGCGATGCCATGGGTGTCGGCGTAATCCAGCAAGCGGCGATGGTGGGCCTGCGGAATCAGGCCGCCGGTTCCGCCGCGGGATTTTTCATGCTGCCAGCGATACGGCGCAGACAATGCCGTGCCCACGATCCCGGCGACCTTGGCCTCGCCGCCGAGTTTCCTGATGATGGCTGTTGCCGGATCCATGCCATCAGTTTCTGATATTCCGAAATCAAAGTCAAGCCTATTTCGGAAAATCGGAATTGCTTTCTTTTCTGAAATTCAGAAATATAGTGGCATGCTGGATATCAGGATGATTGAGCGCGGACTTGCGAAACCCGGCAAGACCAAGGGCGGTCTGGCAACGGCGATGGGCGTCCGCCCGGGCGCGGTTTCGGAGATACTGGCCGAAATCCGCTTGATCAAAGCCACGGAAATTGCGTCGATCATCGATTACCTCGAGCTGAATTCGGTGCCGATTATGGGCCGCGTCGGCGCAGGAGCGATCATTGAGCCGGAACACGAGCAGGTGCCGCCGGAGGGTCTGGGCGAGGTCGAGCTGCCCTTCCCTATCGCGGAGGAAACCATCGCCTTTGAGGTGGCCGGTGATTCCATGCTGCCCAAATACGAAAATGGCGACATTATCGTGGTCTATCGGGAACAGCGCCATCCACCGGCGAGTTTCTACGGCGAAGAGGCCGCGGTGAGGTTGAAGACCGGCGAGCGCTATCTGAAAACGATCGAGCGCGGAAAGTCCGCGACCCTGGTCAACCTCACGAGCTTCAACGCCAAGCCGATCAACGGGGTGAAGCTGGAATGGATCGGGGAGATCTGCGTCACCCTGCCAAGGGGTCAGATCGAACGCCTGCGGACCAAGGCCGCCGCCCGAGCACGCAAGGGCGCCAGAACACAGTTCGGAGCTCAGCCAAGAGAATTGAAGGCGACGAAATGAGCGGGCGCCGTGCGATTCTCGCCCGGCGCCGGGTCAGGGATCGCGCATCGAACCCCGTTTTCTGATTTTCCGAATTA
>Ga0137399_10001043_pt1 | contig 12234 bp, 9 predicted proteins | sample czorhiz316metaG_FD_104810 | JGI IMG/M metagenome (GOLD analysis project Ga0137399, IMG submission 104810) | Vadose zone soil microbial communities from Angelo Coast Range Reserve, California, USA - czorhiz3.16 metaG | ecosystem: Environmental > Terrestrial > Soil > Vadose zone | place: USA...
CTGGAGTCTTTGCCAACTTTACTCCGCCGGCCTTTCCGCGTCCCCCCGCGTGCACCTGGGCCTTGATGACGACCGTTGTTCCGAACTTGCGCGCGATCTTCTCAGCTTCTTCCGGCGTGGTGGCCACCTCTCCGGGAGGGATTGGTATGCCGTACTTCCGAAAGATGTCTTTTGCCTGATACTCGTGGATGTTCACTCTAGCTCCGGACGCGCGGGGACACGCGTCTTGTTAGTCTGTGTGATTTATGGGATGATCTCAGTACCACCAACGCCCTGCACAGCTGCTCTGCCCTTGCTCAGCTCGGTAATAATGGCACGGCCATTAGTTCGACGCACGTAATCGGCAGCAGCTGCAACCTTGGGCGCCATGCTCCCTTCGCCGAATGCCCCTTCACGCGCGAGGCGATCCGCTTGACTCACGCTCATCGAGCTGATCACACGCTGTTGATCCGTTCCCCAACCAGTATAGACTGCATCTACATCGGTGAGAATCATGAACAGCTCCGCGCCGAGCTCCCTCGCAAGAACCGCGGCAGCAAGATCCTTGTCGACCACGGCGTCAACCCCCTCGAGGCCGAGCACGGGATCTCGATAGACTGGAATACCGCCGCCGCCGCAGGCTATGACCACGGTGTCCCGGTCGACGAGACTCCGAATCGTAGACAACTCGTGGATCGCCAATGGCATCGGACTCCCCACCACGCGTCTGAACCTCCCTTTCCCATCCTTCTTCACCGGGTGACCCTCTGCGCGCAGCTCGCGCGCGCGACCGACCGAGAGTCCGTGACCGATGAACTTCTTGGGATCCTTGAGCGCGGGATCGTCTGACGCCACTTCGACCTGGGTAAGTACGGTGACCACATCGCGGCTGCTTCCGGCCTTTCGCAATGCGTTCTCCAAGGACTGTTGCAGCATGTATCCAATCCAGCCGGCCGTTCCGGCGACGAGAACGCCGAGTGGAAGCGGCGCTACATCGCTCCTCGCCTTCTCGTTGCGGACAAGCTCGTCACCAACCTGCGGCCCGTTTCCGTGGACGACCACGACGCGCCATCCGTCGAGAGCGAAATCGACAATGGGTCCCAGGCTCGCCCGGGTATGACGGAACTGGTCGGCGATTGTTGATCGTTCTCCCGGAGGAGAGAGCGCGTTACCGCCGATGGCGATCACCGCGGTGCGGGGCTTGTCGGTCATTTGCGCGGTGCGAGCAGTGCTCCGAGAGAGTCGTACGCGATTCCGAATGCCTTGAGGTCTTCCGCGGCGAGCGCCGCGCGCATCCGATTGTACAAACGCGTAACGGCCGCCCTGAATGTAGAGTCGGGCGCGGGGCCCGGCGCAGTGGAGACCGGCTCCCACGGTGCGTTAGTGAGCTCCCGCGCAATTCCCGGTGCGCGGTAGTCAGCTGAGTTGGGGAATGCTGCCATCCAGGCTTGTGCGATGGGATCCGGAGCCGGGTCGGCCGCGATCATGACTCTTCCAGTGCGGGCGTTGACGAGAGCCGTGGCCGCGTGGCGGAAGTAACTGCGCTCCTCTCCCGCGAGCACGAAATGCTGGCTGAGCGGATAATTGGACGACGCCGAATAGAGCTCGAGCTTCCAGTAAAGTGTGTCGGCGTGAAACATCGGCTCTATCATGCTACCCTGCGTGAAGACGGGCGCCAGCTGCCTGACTCTGTTCCGGACATCGCGCACGGTAATCAGTCTCGCGCGTCGGGGAACCGAATCCGAAAGAAGGTCGAAGGACTGGTAAGCCCAGGCGTATCCCAGCCGCGATAGGCCGTCGCCGAGACGCGGCCCGGCGACGTCCAGCTGCGGATCCGACACGACAACAAGCCCGCGCGCACCGGGATATACCAGAGAGTCCTGCCGGAGGAGCTGTTGTCCGGCCGCGCTGGTGGTGACGCTGTCGAGCGCCGCTGACACGGCAGATCCGCGGGCCGCGTAGTAGGAAGCATTCAACGTGAAGGCGCGACGCGTGTAGTTGGCTCTGGTCGCGATGTATGACCGCTCGCGCGCCAGCTGCACCGTCCTCGGGGTGAGGCGCCGAACAATGAGCGGCACTATCTCCTGAACCATGACCGAGAGAATAACGATCACCGTCACGGCCACGAAGCTCGTGCGCAGCTGTCCGGTCCACCCACTCAAGAGAACAGTGATGGCAGCGGCAGCAGTCGCAATCGACAGTAGCAGCAGACCGGGAAGCAGCCACTGATGATCGACGTAGGAGAAGACTCGTTCCTCCCCGCTTCCCCGGATCAATAGATCGTACGATTCGAGTCGATAACTCCACATAGTGATCAGGAGCAGGACCGCAGCAAGGACACTCAGATGCCGGCGCACGTGGGCGCTCATTCGCAGGCCGGCCCTCTCCCAGCGAAGTCCGGGCGTCAGAGAATAGAGAACGACGACCAGCATCGACACCGATGCGACGAGGAGCGTAGCCCACGAATAGAATGCCTTCTCGAATGGGAGCCACGTGGTGTAGAAACCGAGATCGTGCTGGAAGTATGGATCGGCCTCACGAAAGGTGACATTGAGACGCGCGAGGGCGAGCAACGTCCAATTGGGAAGGGCGGGAGTGAGCGCCGCCGCGATCGCGATAGAGAGCACCAGGGCAAACCGATCGAGATACTTTCGCGGGACCGCCTCGCCGAACTCGACGTTCGCGAGCCTCCGCGGCAAGGTGAGCGAGCCGATGCTTCGCCCCAATGCCGAGAGATTCACGAATGCGAGAAGGACAGCGACAACCCAGCCAATGCCGTAAATCAGAAGCACGTCGGCCGCGCGCTCGCTCCACAGCGGGGCCGCTCCCATCGCGCCGTACCAGCTGTGATCAGCGTAGAGCGCGGAGAGCGTGCGACCGGCAACGAGTAGTACAGCCGCGATGACGACCCCGACGAAGAGGCGCCGGCGGGGCATCACATCAAACCTTAACGCCCTTGGCGCGGAGCCAGCCCTGCATCTCCGACTGAATTTTGTCGAGCTGCTCCTGCGTGCTAGCCTCGAAGCGCATCACCAACACAGGCCCGGTGTTGGAAGCGCGGATCAGTCCCCATCCATGAGCAAACTGCACACGAACTCCATCGACGGTGATGACCTTATACCTCGCGCCGAAGTATTGCCTGGCCTCGTCGACGATTCCGAATTTCTTGTCATCGGGACAATCGACTCGTATCTCGGGCGTGGATACGAATCGCGGCACATCCGCCAGAAGCTCGCGGACGCTCTTTCCCGAGTCTGCGATGATACGGAGAAGCCTGGCCGCTCCGTAGAGGGCGTCATCGAATCCATAGAACCCCTCCGAAAAAAACATGTGCCCGGACACTTCGCCGCCCACCGGAGCGTGGGTCTCGTGCATCTTCTGCTCGATCAGCGAGTGGCCTGTCTTCCACATGACCGGAATGCCCCCCGCTTTTTCCACTGCTTCGGGCAAGGCCTGTGAAGCCTTCACATCGAAAACGATGGACTGCCCCTTACCCTTTCGGGCCAGAGCGTCGCGGGCGTAGATGATCAGGAGAGTATCTCCCCAGATGATTTCGCCCTGGTCGTCGATTACTCCGATTCGGTCGGCATCTCCGTCGAACGCGATACCGACGTCGGCCCGATCCTTCTTCACTGCGGCGATCAAAGCTTCTACGTTCTTGGCCACCGTGGGGTCCGGGTGATGGTTCGGAAACGTCCCATCGCTCTCGCAGAACATGCAGCGTGGCTTGATGCCGAGCTTGGGGAAAAGCCTCGGCGCCACCAGCGCTCCGGCTCCGTTGCCGCAATCGAGAATCACTTTGACATCGCGTGAGAGCTTGCCGATGCGTCCGGTGATATCGTCGATGTAACGATCGATCACCTGCTCTTTGCGAAGGTTGCCCTTCCCTCTTGGAAATTTGCCAGCGACCGCAAGCTCGTAGAGGTGCTGGATATCGGCGCCAAAAATCGATGTGGTGCCGAGGCCCAGCTTGAACCCGTTGTACTCGGGCGGATTGTGGGAGCCCGTGATCTGGATTCCGCCAACGACGTCCAGATTGTGCTGCGACCAGTAGGCGAGAGGCGTCGGTACAATTCCGATATCGACGACGTCGATGCCGCTCGCCAGGAGACCCGCGACCAGCGCCGGGTGGAGTTTCTCCCCGGACGGCCGGTTGTCGCGACCCACCGCCAGCGTTCCCTTCACTCCTTTCTCGGCCAGGAACGCGGCGAAAGCGCCGGCAACTGCTGTCGCTACTTCTTCGGTGAGATCCTTGCCGGCGACTCCCCTGATGTCGTACTCACGAAAAATCGTCCTGGAGAGTTCCACCGGATCTAGCGTCCACTCGGCATCGGATCGGGACGCAGCGCGACGACCTGGTCGCCTGCGCCGCTCGTGGTGCGTGGCAAGGCAGCCGGGGCGCCGCTCGAAGGCACGTCAGTCGTGAGGACTGGCGTGCTGCGCCGGGTGAACGAGACGATCGCGTCGGGGAACAGGCCAAAAATGAGAATGACGGCAGCAGAGCCCCACACCACGGCGCGCGTCCATCCAGAGGTCCTTTCCGGCAACAAGGCCGTAGTGTCCCTCGGCTTCATGAACATCACCATCACGACGTACAGATAGTAGCCTGCGCTCACGAGGCTGGTGAGCACCAGCAGCACCGCCAATCGGGTCTGAGGGAACGGTGCCTGAAGGGCAGCCTGGAGAACGTACCACTTGGCGAAGAATCCAATTCCGCCGAAAATCGGAAAGCCAAGCAGGGCCAACATGAACACGGCCATGGCACCGGCCAGACCGGGACGCACCGTCCATAGCCCCGCGTACTCCTCGACGCCCATGCGATCCTCGCCACGCGTCCCCAGCGCGACGATCACGGCGAACGCGCCGAGCGTCGCCATGGTGTAAGCGAAGAGGTAGAACATGAATGCGGAGCTACCGAGCTTCGTTCCCACCACCAATGCAACGAGGATGTAGCCCGCGTGTGCAATGCTCGAGTAGGCTAGCAGCCGCTTGATGTTTCTTTGCGCGAGGGCAACCAGGTTGCCGACGATCATAGTCAGCGCAGCAAGCCACCAGACCGATTGATGCCACGTGGTGAGAAGCGACGGGAACGCCTCGAGCCACAGTCTGAAGAACGCAGCGAAAGCAGCCGCCTTGACCGCGGCCGCCATGTACGCGGTAACTGGAGTCGGTGCGCCTTCGTACACGTCGGGCGCCCACATATGGAAAGGCGCGGCTGCGACCTTGAATCCAAAGCCGACGAGGAGAAGAGCGACCCCAACCAGCAGCAGCGGGCTGTGCGCCAGCTGGAACTTGCCGATGTTCGCCGCGATGCGGGCGAAGTTCGTCTCCCCCGTTGCGCCGTAGACTAGAGCTATCCCGTACAGCAGGAACGCCGTCGAAAACGCGCCGAGCAGGAAGTACTTGATCGCACCCTCGGCCGAGCGTTCTCGGCGCCTGTTCATTCCCACCAGAACGTAGATCGCAATCGACATGAGCTCGATGCCGAGGAACACGATTATGAGATCGCGCGCCGCGGCGAGAATCATCATTCCGGACGTCGCGAGCAGAAGAAGGACGTGCGACTCGCCCGGCATAATGCCTTCGCGCTTGTTGTAGTCCAGCGACATCGCGATCGTCCCAACCGTGGCGATGAGGAAGATCTCGTCGGCGGCCCAACGGAAATTATCTACCGCAATCGGACCAACGGTTGCCGTGTAGCTTTCGCGCGCATAGTAGCCGACCAGCACCATCGTGAAAATGCACAGCGCCATGCTGAGGATTCCGACGCTGCGCTGATGCTCGTCGCTTTCGGGACGCCAGCCTGCCCAAAGCAGCAGCAGCATCGCCCCGCCCGTAAGGAAAAGATCCGGACCCAGTGCTCCAGCAAGCTGTGCGGGCAGGCTCAGGTCAAAGCTCATGGGCGCATCGCCTCGCGCATCAATGGAGGGAGCTCCGAACGACTTTCGACGCGATTGATGAGCAGCCGTGAGGAAGCTTCCGTTCGGCGGAGCACAGGAGCGGGATAGACGCCGAGCCAAATGATCACTGCCACGAGAGGTACCAGGAGGGCCAGCTCGCGTTTGTTGAGGTCGGGGATATGCTCGTTCTCAGGCTTGTCCAACGGATTAAAGAGTATTCGCTGAAGCGCCCATAGCAGATACGCCGCAGCGAAGATCACGCCCGTCGCGGAGATGACCGCGAGAATCGGGTAGGTTTTGAACGATCCGATGAGCACGAGGAACTCCCCGACGAATCCATTCGTACCGGGAAGCCCAATGCTGCTCAACGAAACGAAGGTCAGGATTGCGGCAAAGAGCGGCACTACTCGCGCAATTCCGCCGTAGGCGTCGATCGCGCGCGTGTGCCTGCGCTCGTAGATCATGCCAACGAGAAGGAACAGCGCTCCCGTCGAAATGCCGTGGTTGATCATGATCAACAGCGCCCCCTGCACGCTTTGCAGCGTAAGGGCAAAAATTCCGAGCATGACAAAGCCGAGATGGCTGACCGATGAGTAGGCGACGAGCTTCTTGAAGTCCGGCTGCACCATTGCCACAAGGGCGCCGTAGATAATGCCGATGACCGCCAGCACGAGTATGATCAGTCGGATGGTCGGGTTCATCGCTGCTCCGGGAAAGAGCGGGAGCGCAAACCGCAGAAATCCGAACGTGCCCATCTTCAGCATTATGCCGGCGAGAATCACCGAGCCGGCAGTCGGCGCCTCGACGTGCGCGTCGGGGAGCCATGTGTGAAACGGAAACATCGGCACTTTGACCGCGAACGCGAGAAAGAACGCTGCGAAAAGCCAGAGCGCGGCACGCTGTGGGACGTTCGACACCGCCAACACGTGATCGTAGCTGAAGTCGGGCGTGCCCGTGGCCGTTCGTACGTGAATGCCGAGGTAGATGATCGCAACCAGCATCAGGAGCGAAGGCAGCATCGTATACACGAAGAACTTGAGACTGGCGTAAATGCGGCGCTCTCCGCCCCAGATGCCGATGATGAAGTACATCGGGACGAGCATCACTTCCCACATCACGTAGAACAGGAACAGATCGCGCGCGAGGAAAACGCCGATCATTCCCGTCGTCAGAATGAGGAGCAGCGCATAGTAGCTGCGAACCTTGGTCCGAACGCTGGTCCAGCTCCCGAGCACCGCGAGCGGCATGATGAAGGTCGTGAGCAGGACCATCATCAACGCGATGCCATCGATGCCGAGGGTGAAGCGAACCCCCCACGTCGGAATCCAGGCCATGTCGATCGAAGCCTGCCACCCGCTATCAGCCGGGTTGTAGGACCACCAGAGTCCCAGCGACACGACGAACTCGAGTACGAAGAACCAGAACGCGATCTGCCGTGCGACGGGATTCTCGACGCCGCCACCCGCTTCCTGCTCGCGCGCCGGGAGTGCCAGCAGCGCCACGGCGCCAAAGAGCGGAATGAGCAGGAGCGCGGGAAGCACCCAGCTGTTGTAGCCGATCGATTCGAGAATGCTCGCCATTCGTCAGGTCACCGCAGCGTGAAAGCGCCAAGGAGTGCTACCACTCCCACTACCAGTACCCACGCGTAGATGCCCACGTTGCCCGTCTGCAACCGTGATCCGATCCAGCCGAATCCGCGCGCAAGCGCCGCGCTGCCGTTGACGAGCAAGCCATCGATCACTCCGTTGTCGACCACCCGCCACAGAAAATTCCTCGAGATCGCGTAGGTCGGCGTCACGATCGCCCGGTCCAGTCCCTCGTCGACGTAGTACTTGTTGGCGACGACCCCTTCGAAGCCCTCTTCTGGAATCGCATCACGCTTGGGGACAAGCCGCGCTGGCTTGAGCCGCGCAATGGCGTACACGATACCAGCCACGGCGATCACCACCGCGATTCCCATGAGCATCTCTTCGGTGGTTGCAGGCACTCGTGACGCTCCCGCGCTCACGCGCGCCGTCGCGGCGCCAACCACTGGCTCGAGCCAGCGATCGAGGATCCCGGTCGGGCCGATCGGGGCATTGTCGGTGATCACTTCAGGCAGATTCAGCCATCCGCCGACGACGGTCAGAATCCCCAGCACGACGAGTGGCCCTGTCATTACCCATGGCGCTTCGTGCAGGTGGCGCTCTTCCTCCGCGCCCGTTCGATTCGGTCCATGGAAGGTGTAAAGCATCATCCGCGTCATGTAGATCGCTGTTAGCAAGGCAGTGATGAGCCCTATGACGTAGATAGAGTAAAGAAGCGTGCTCCCCGGAATTCCAAGCCAGCTCGCGGAGGCAAGCGTCGACCCCTGAGCGCGGGCGAATACAGATCCAAGGATCTCGTCCTTCGAGAAGAAGCCGGCGAGCGGCGGCACGCCCGAGATGGCGAGTGTGGCGATCCACATCAGAACATACGTGACCGGCAGATATCGCCTGAGACCGCCCATGTTGCGCATGTCCTGGGCGTCTTCATCTCTGTGTGTCGTGTGATAGGCGCGGTGCATCGCGTGAATGACCGAGCCGGAGCCGAGGAACAGAAGCGCCTTGAAGAAGGCGTGAGTGACGAGGTGAAACATGCCAGATACGTATGCACCGACACCGACGCCGACGAACATGTATCCGAGCTGCGAGATAGTCGAATACGCCAGTACCTTCTTGATGTCCCACTGCTTGAGACCGATCGTCGCCGCGAAAATCGCGGTAACCGCGCCGACGACCGCCACCGTCAGCGACGCGACCGGAGAAAGCGAGAACAGCGCAGCGCTGCGCGCTATCAGGTAAACGCCCGCGGTCACCATCGTCGCCGCATGGATGAGCGCGGAGACTGGCGTCGGACCAGCCATCGCGTCTGGCAGCCAGATGTAAAGCGGGATCTGCGCGCTCTTGCCCGTGCAGCCGAGGAACATGAACAAGCAGATAGCGGTGACCAGAACGCTCCCCGTGCCGAGCTCGACCGCCTTGGCGTTCACTCCGATGAAGTCGAGAACGCCGATATTCGCGAACAGCATGAACATCGCGACGAGAAAACCGAAGTCTCCGATGCGGTTGACGATAAATGCCTTCTTGCCCGCGTCGGCGTTCGCCTTGTCGTTGAACCAGAATCCGATCAGCAGGTAAGAGCAAAGGCCGACGCCTTCCCAGCCCACGAACAACACTGGGTAGTTCGCACCAAGCACGAGGACGAGCATGAAGAACACGAACAGATTGAGGTACGCGAAGTAGCGCGGGTACCCCGGGTCGTCCTGCATGTAGCCGACACTGAAGATGTGAATGAGCGCTCCAACACCAGTGACGACGAGTATCATCACCATGGATAGCTGATCGAGCTGGAGGGCCGCATCGATCTGCAGATCACCCACCGGCATCCAGCTGAAATAGCGCTGGATGAAAGGAGCTTCCATATGGACGCCGGCCATCGCCTGCCAGATTCCGAGAGCGAGCAGGAACGACACGATCAGCACGCCCGGACCGACGATGCTGGTAACTCCTGCCCACCGGTGACGCTTCACCGCATGATGGTCGTCGCCGACATCGCCCGCCTGCTCGCCGCGTGAGATGACCGAGGGTTCGGCGGCCCCTCCGGAATGCGGGTGATGGTCGGGCGTGTTTGGATCATCCGGCCCCAGGCGCGCGCTGTTGAGCGAAAGGAGTCCGTTGATCACGAAACCCGCGAGCGGCAACACCGGCAGCAACCACACCCACTCGGCTACGGTTCCCGAGAGCGGGTGTGTCTGTGAGGCCGAGTCTACAAACGACTGTAGCAGCATTAGCCTCTGAGAAGGTTGATGTCCTTCAGATTTACCGTTTCTCGATGGCGGAAGATCGAGATGATTATCGCCAGTCCAACCGCTGCTTCAGCAGCAGACACCGTCATGACGAACACTACGAACACCTGGCCGGCAGCACCGTAGAAACGTGAAAACGCCACGAAGGTCAGGTTTACCGCGGTCAGCATCAGCTCGACGCACATGAAGATGATGATTGCGTTCCGGTGAATGAGAACGCCTATCACTCCGATGATGAAAAGCGCCGCGGTGAGCGCGAGTGACTCAGCGAGCACCGGCTGCCCTCCCCCGGGCGAGCACGACGGCGCCGGCGATCGCCACCAGCAGGAGCACGCTCGTGAGCTCGAATGCGAGCAGGTAATCCCTGAAGAGAGGCTCGGCGATAATTCCAACCGCGTTCAGCTTCTGGAGCTGCTTTTCGTTGAAGTCGGTCGGCACGATCAACTGATCGGGTAGTTTGGCCCGAGCGATGACCATGATCTCGCTGATCAACCCGAGGCCGACCAGACCCGCGGCGAACTTCCACCATTTTCCTCTCGGGGCAGCCAGCTCGGAAGGATGGCCGAGGTTGAGCAGCATGACCACGAAGAGAAAAACCACCATGATAGCGCCGGCGTAAACCAGCACCTGCATGACGCCGATGAACTGCGCGTCGAGCATTACAAACAGGGCTGCGACGCTGAACATCGTGTTGACGAGCCAGAGCGCGGCTGGAACCGGACTCGTTCGGGTGACGAATGCGAGCGCCGAGGCAAGCGCAAGCACTCCGAACAGATAAAAATGAAAGACGTAGAAGAGCGAATAATGCGGCTCCGTCATTCGCCCTTCGGATCTTCGGGATCCCACATCTCGCAGACCGGGTGCGATTGATCCATCAGGCGCTGCAGGTCGTAGACAAAGCCCTCCCTGCTATACTCGGAATTCTCGTAATGGCGCCCGACGTGGATCGCCTCTTCCGGGCAGACCTCCTGGCAGTAACCGCAGAAGATGCAGCGAAACTCGTCGATCTCGAAAACCAGCGGGCAGCGGTTGCCTTCCTCGTCCTCGCCTGGCACCAGCTTGATGCAGTTCGCAGGACAGACTGTCGGACAAAGTCCACACGCTACGCATTTCGCCTTTCCGGTCTCGGTCGTCAGCATTCTGTGCGTGCCGCGCCAGCGAGGAGAGATTGGAGATTTCTCCTCGGGATACTGTGTCGTCACTCTGCCGTTGACGTCGAAGAGATGCTTGACCGTGAGGGCCATTCCCTTGAGGGTAGCCCGGATATAGCTCACGTCGCCGATAGGGCGCTCCACAACCTTCACTCTGATCGCCATTATCTTGCCTCTCGTGCTGCTGCGGCCGTCATGAGTCGCCGGCGGTCGAGTTGCCGCATCCGCTCAATCTCTCTGGGATGCATCCGGCCGTATGCCGGACTGATGATTCGGCCGCGGTCGAGGATCGCGAACAACACGATCACGAGCCCGAGGTTCATGGAGCCGAGGATCGCCGCATATAGGAGTCCCGGCTCTATTCCCGCCGCGGAGAGGCCGAGCATTACGGCGGCGATGAGCACTATGTATCCGAGCGCCACCGGCAGCATGAACTTCCACCCGAGCGACATCAGCTGATCGTAGCGGAAGCGCGGCAACGTCCAGCGGATCCACATGAAGAGGAAAAGGAAAAACAGGATCTTCGCCAACATGATGCCGATGGAGAGGAGTGTGAGCCACCCGCTGTAGGGCCCGATGTTGTCGCGCGCTGTGAACGGAACATCCCACCCACCGAAGAACAGCGTCGCCATCAAAGCGCTGGCCGTGACCATTCCGCCGTACTCGGCGATGAAGAAAAGCGAGAACTTCATCGCGCTGTACTCGGTGTGATACCCGGCGATCAGCTCCGATTCCGCTTCCGGAAGGTCGAATGGAAGCCGGTTCGTCTCGGCAAAAGCGGAAACGATGAATATGAAACATGCCACAGTCAGATTCACCACGTTCCATCCGCCCCACGCTTGCTGGTTGATGATGCTGTTGAGGCTGACGTTGCCGGCCAGAAGGAGAACCGGAATGGTCGACATGCCCATCGAGATCTCGTAGGAGATCATCTGGGCGCTCGAGCGCAGACCGCCGAGCAGCGCGTACTTGTTGTTGGAAGACCAGCCGGCGAGCACGATGCCGTACACGCCGAGCGACGTGAGCGCGAGAATGAACAGGAAGCCAACCGGAAGATCGGCGACGACCATGTCGATCCTTCCCCATCGCGTCGGCAGCGGCGCGCCGAAGGGAATGACGCACCACGCGGTGAGCGCGGGGATAAAGGAAAGGATCGGCGCCAACACGAAGAGCGGCTTGTTCACGCCCTCCGGCATCGTCTCTTCCTTCATGAAATTCTTGAGCCCATCCGCTGCCGGCTGCAGCCAACCCTTCCCGACTCTGTTGGGTCCGTGACGATCCTGAATCCAGGCGGAGATCTTTCGCTCGGCGAGCGTCAGCATCGCAATGCCGATCATGTATATCGTGAAGATGATCAGCATCTTCACGATCGTGAACA
>Ga0137399_10001044_pt1 | contig 12232 bp, 10 predicted proteins | sample czorhiz316metaG_FD_104810 | JGI IMG/M metagenome (GOLD analysis project Ga0137399, IMG submission 104810) | Vadose zone soil microbial communities from Angelo Coast Range Reserve, California, USA - czorhiz3.16 metaG | ecosystem: Environmental > Terrestrial > Soil > Vadose zone | place: USA...
ACGCCCCGTCCGCGTTACTTCCTTGCCATGCCGAAAGCCGTCCGGAAGCCCGCGGCTGCCCGCGCGCCCCTGCTAGCGCTGCCGCTGGTGGAAAAGCTGCTCTCCGCGGCCATGTCGCGCGGCGCCGAGTTCGCCGAGGTGTACGTCGAGCGGGCGACGACCACCGCGGTCAGCCTCGACGAGGGCAAGGTGCGCAGCGCGCAGGTCGGCGCGGTCACCGGCGTGGGCGTGCGCGCCATCCGCGGCGCGCAGGTCGGATACGCCTACTCGGACGATCTCGAGGAGGCGGCGCTGTTGCGGACGGCGCAGACCGCCGCCCTCATCGCCGAGGGCAACCGCGAGCCCGGCCCGGTTCCGCTCTCGCGGACGCCGCTGCCGACGTACTACCAGGTCAAGCAGCCGCTCGCGGCCATCGACGTCTCCCGCAAGATCGAGTTGGTGCGGGAAGCCGACGCCGCCGCGCGCGCGCACGACCGGCGCGTCAAGCAAGTGATGGCGGGCTACGCGGATCAGACCCGCGAGATCCTGGTCGCCAACACGCTCGGGCACCTCGCCGAGGACCGGCAGGACCTGTGCCGCCTGGGCGTCAGCTGCGTCGCGTTCGGCAAGGGCGGCGAGCGGCGCACGGGGTTCTACGGAGGCGGCGGGCGCGTCGACTTCCGCTTCTTCGAGGACTTCTCTCCCGCCCAGGTCGGCCGCGAGGCCGCGCGACAGGCGGTGGCGACCCTCGGGGCGGTCCCCGCGCCTGCAGGCCCGCAGACTGTGGTGCTGGCTCCCGGATGGAGCGGCATCCTGCTCCACGAGGCGGTCGGACACGGCCTGGAGGCGGACTTCATCCGCAAGGGCACCTCGCTGTTCGCCGGCAAGCTGGGCGAGAAGGTCGCCTCCGAGTTGGTAACGGTGATCGACGACGGCACGGTGGCCGGCGGACGCGGCTCGCTCAACGTGGACGACGAAGGGAACCCGGGCGAGCGCAAGGTGCTGATCGAGAAGGGCGTGCTGAAGGGCTATCTCTACGATCACCTCAACGCGAAGCTCACCGGGCAGCGGTCCACCGGCTCCGGACGCCGCCAGAGCTTCCGCCACGCGCCGATGCCGCGCATGACCAACACCTACCTCGCCCCGGGCGACCAGACGCCCGAGGAGATCCTGGGCGGAGTGCGCAAGGGCCTCTATTGCCGCCAGTTCGGCGGAGGCCAGGTGGACATCTCGAACGGCAACTTCGTGTTCGAGATCTCGGAGGCCTACCTGATCGAGCTGGGCGAGATCACCCGCCCGGTGAAGGGGGCCATGCTCATCGGCGTGGGCCCGGAGGCCCTCAAGAACGTGAGCGCGGTCGGATCGGACGCCTCTTTCGACCCGGGGCTGGGTACTTGTGGCAAGGACGGCCAGAGCGTCCCGGTCGGAGTGGGCCTGCCCACCGTGCGCATCGACGACGTGACCGTCGGCGGGACGGGAACCTGAGCATGGAAGCGCAAGTCGCGTCCCGGAGGGCGCGGAAGGAGCACGACGCCGGGCTGCTCGACACCTGCGAGCAGCTCGTCGCTCTGGCGAAGAAGGCCGGCGCGAGCGACTCCGAGGCGTACGCGGAGAGGACGCGCGAGTCGTCGGTGAAGGTCCGCGAAGGCAGCGTCGAGGAGCTGCAGCAGGCGACCAGCAAGGGGGTCGGGCTGCGCGTCTTCAGCGCGGGGCGGCTCGGGTTCGCGTACGGGACCGATTTTTCCAAGGCGGGCCTGCAGCAGCTCGCGCGCAGCGCCGTTTCCCTGGCGAAGGGCGCCGCGAAGGACCAGTTCAACGAGCTCCCGCGCGGGAGTCGGCTCGGCCGGGGACCGGAGGGCGCCTTCGATCCGGACATCGAGGACATCGACCCGGCCTGGAAGCTGCGCGCCGCCCAGGCCGCAGAGCAGGCCGCCGCCCGGGTGGACCGGCGCGTGCGCAAGTTCGACGGGACCGGCGCGGGCGATTATCTCGCGCGGTCGGCGATCGCGTCCTCGCGCGGCGCCTCCGGCGAGTCGCGGGCAAGCTACGCGTACCTGTACTGCTCCCCGGTGGCGGAAGCCGACGGCCAGCTCCAGACCGCCTCCTGGTCCGACACGCGCCGCCGCCTGGCCGAGCTGCAGGCGCCGGAGGAGATCGGCCGCATCGCCGCGCAGCGCGCCGCGCGCATGCTCGGCGCGCGCAAGGTGAAGACGCAGAAGGCAGCGATCATCTTCGAGCCGCAGCAGGCGGCCGGGTTCCTCGCGGGCCTTGCCGGCGCGGTGAACGGCGATCTGGTCTACAAGAAGAGCAGCTTCCTGGCGAAGCTCCTGGGCAAGCGGATCGCCTCCGAGCAGGTCACGCTCGTCGACGACGCGACGCTCGAAGGCGGGCTCGCCACGCGGCCCTTCGACGGCGAAGGCGTCGCCTCGCGGCGGACGGTGGTCATCGAGCGCGGCGTGCTGAAGAGCTTCCTCTATGACACGTACACGGCGCGGAAGGCCGGCGCGCGCTCGACGGGCAATGCCGCCCGGGGATGGTCGAGCCTGCCGCACATCGGCACCAGCAACTTCGTGCTGGACCGCGGCACGGTCAGCCCGGAGGAGATCGTGCGTCAGACCGAGCGGGGCCTGCTGGTCACCGCCATGCTGGGGAGCGGCGCCAACGTCGTCACCGGCGAGTACTCGCGGGGAGCGAACGGTCTGTGGATCGAGAACGGCCAGATCGCGCACGCGGTGCAGGAGGTGACGGTCTCGGGCTCGCTGCTCGACATGCTGCAGGCGATCGACAGGGTGGGGGACGATCTCGACCTGCGCTCCAGCACGGCGGCGCCGACGCTGCGCATCGCCGAGGCCGTGATCAGCGGATCCTGATGCGCGCGCTCCTCTTCGACCTGGACGGCACGCTCACGCGCAGCTCCGGGGCAGGCACGCGCGCGCTGGCCGCGGCGGTGGGCGCGCGCCCTCGCGCGGCGGAGGAGCTGCGCAAGATGCGCCTCGACGGGATGACCGACCGCGCGATCGCGCGGCTGCTGCTCGCGGCCGAGCGGCATGGCCAGCCCCAGGAGGTGCCCGAGGAGCACATCGATGCGGTGCTCGCGCAGTACCTGCTCGCCCTGGAGAAGGAGTGCGCGGCGAAGTCGTACGTGGCGCTCCCAGGCGTGCCCGAGCTGCTCGACCGACTGGGCCGGCGCCAGGGGGTGCTGCTCGGGCTCTGCACCGGGAACCTCGAGCCGGGCGCGCGCCTCAAGCTGGGCTGCGTGGGCCTGTGGGGCCGGTTCAGCTTCGGCGGCTACGGCAGCGACGCGGAGCCGCGCCCGGAGATCGTGCGCACCGCCTGGAAGCGTGCCCGCGAGCTGGGCGCCACCGAGGCCCTGGTGATCGGGGACACGCCGCGCGACATCCTCGCTGCCCACGAGGCCGGGCTGCCCGCCTGCGCGGTCGCGACGGGACGCTGGACGGTGCACGATCTGTCGACGCACGGCCCCGAGGTGGTGCTGCAGGATTTCGCCGACCTCGACCGGGCGGAGCGCCTGCTGATGAGCGAGCTCCGCGCTCCGGGCCCGTGATAGAGAACCGCCTCCCATGCCCCGATCCGCCCTCCTCTTTTGCGCCGCCGTCGCCCTGTCCACCGGCTGCAAGCGCGCGTCACCGCCCGAACCCCGGTACTGCGACCAGGACCTCTCGGGCGTGTGGGTGAACGCGAGCGATCGCGCTTATGCGTACCGGCTCACGGACCACGGCGACGCCGTCCGAGGAAAGTACTTCAACCGAGACATCGACGGCGGCGAGTCGCCGCCCAAACCCGGTGACGACCCGATCCTCATCGACCTGCACCGCACCTCGAGCGCGCTGGCCGGCACGATGAAGACCAAGGGCGAGGCCCCCGGCGGCCGTCGCTGCGACCTGGAGTTCGGAATGCGCGTCAGCTCCTGCCAAGCCGACGTCCTGCAAGTCGTCGCGGAGACCTCCTATCCACTCCGCGACGACTGCACGCGGCAGAAGCAAGAAGACGGCGGCGACGTTCCCTCCCAGCTGACGGAGTACCGGTGGGACCGGGCCCCGGCGGCCGGCGGGGGCAAGGCGCGCTGAGCTATTTCAGCTCCGGCACGTGGCGCGCGAGGATGTCGCGCACCTTCCCCAGCTCCGGGCGCCGCGCCAGCGCGTCCTTCACGTAGCGCAGCGAGGACGGGATGTGCGCCAGGAACGACGGGTTCTTCTTCACCTGGTCGATGAAGACGAAGCGCCCAGCGTCCTTCAACTTGCGCTGCACGGTCAGCAGATCGAAGAACCCGACGAACTCGCGCTCGTCGAGCTTGGGTCCGCCCTCCACCGGCAGCTTCTGGAGATATCTGCGCAGCATCTCGTCGATGAGATCGCGCGGCAGCTCCACGTAGCTATCGCGCAGAAGCGCCACCAGGTCGTATTGCCGGGGCCCCTGCAGCGCGTCCTGGAAATCGATCACCACCTGCTCGCCGGAGGGGAGCACCATGATGTTCCGGCTCTGATAATCGCGGTGCGTGAAGCCGCGAGGCGCGGCTGCCAGCTGCCGCGAGATGCGCGTGAACGTCTTCCGAAGCTCGCGCAGCTCGGCCTCGGTAGGCTTGGCTCCGCGGCCCACTAGCCCGTACTCGATGAAGTGCTCGAACTCCCACTGGTAGAGGTCGAAGTCGAAGGCGCGGCCGAACGCGAGGCAGGAAGGGTCCGGGTCGCGCTCGGCGTGGGCGCGGAGCCGGGCGAGCTGGTCGATGGCGCGCGCGTAGATCTCACGCCGGTGCTCCGGCCACGACGCTGCCGCCCCCGGCACGCCGTCGCGCAGCGCCATCTCCAGCGTGCGGTCGGTCAGGTCCTCGAGCACGACGAACCCGCGCCGGTGCGCGTCCAGGTAGATGCGCGGCACGCGCACGCCCAGCCTCGCCAGGTAGCGATGCACGTTGAGGAACGGCAGGTCGTGCGCCGCCGCGTCCTTGGAGACCTCCTCGCTCTTGGCGGGCTCGGGCGGCAGCTCCATGACGATGGCCGACTGCCCGGTTCCGTCGCTGGCGCGCCAGTAGGTCCGGTTCCCCGCCCCCCCCGGAAGACGCTCGATCTTCGACGCGGGACGCCCCATCGCCTCCGCGTACGCACGCGCGAGCTCGCTGTGGTCCATGTGCAAACGAGTCTACTTCCCCGCGCGAACGAGTCTACAATAAGGCGCGCGGAGGCCCTCGATGCCCGTCTTCGACAACATCCTGCAGGCGATCGGCCGGACACCCATGGTGCGGCTGCACAAGCTCGTCGGGCCCAAGGACGCGGCGGTGTACGCCAAGTGCGAGTTCATGAACCCCGGCGGGGCCATCAAGGACCGCATGGCCATGTACATCCTCGACAAGGCAGAGCGGGCGGGTCGGTTCAAGCCGGGCGCGACCATCGTGGAGAACACGAGCGGCAACACCGGCATGGGCGTCGCGCTCTGGGCGGCGGTGAAGGGCTACCGCTGCGTGTTCACCATGCCGGACAAGATGTCCTCGGAGAAGGTGAACGCGCTGAAGGCGTTCGGCGCCGAGGTGGTGGTCACGCCGACCAACGTGCCCGCCGAGGACCCACGCAGCTATTACGAGACGGCCAAGCGGATCCACCGCGAGACGCCCGGCTCGTTCATGCTGAACCAGTACCACAACCCCGACAACATCGAGGCGCACTACAAGCTGACTGGGCCCGAGGTCGAGGACGATCTGCGCAAGGCGGGCCTCACGCTCGACGCGTTCGTCGCCGGCCTCGGCACGGGGGGGACGATGAGCGGCGCGGGCAAGTACCTGAAGGAGAAGTTCCCGCAGTCGAAGAACGTCGGCGTCGACCCGGAGGGCAGCGTCTACCTGGACTACTTCAAGACGGGGAAGCTGGTGCAGCCGCACGTGTACAAGGTGGAAGGCATCGGCGAGGACATGCTGTGCAAGGCGATGGACTTCAGCGTGCTCGACGACGTGCGGCGCGTCGACGACAAGCAGAGCTTCCAGGCCGCGCGCAGGCTGGCGCGCGAAGAGGGGCTGTTCGGCGGCGGCTCGTCGGGGTCCGCCATCCACGTCGCCGTCGATCTGGCGCAGGAGATGGGCAAGGGCAAGACCATCGTGGTCATCCTGCCGGACAGCGGGTCGCGCTACATCACCAAGTTCTATTCGGACGAGTGGATGAAGGACAACGGGTTCCTCGACCCGACGGATCGGATGGGAACCGTCGGGGATCTGCTCGGCGGGAAAAAGCGCACCGTCTACACGGTCAAGCCCTCGGACACCGCCAAGCACGCGGTGGAGCTGATGAAGCGGCACGGAGTCTCGCAGCTGCCGGTGGTGGACGGCGACAAGCCGGTGGCCATGCTGCACGAGGTGGACCTCTTGCAGGCGCTGCTCGAGGGCCGGCACGAGCTGGACGAGCCCGTCAGCGCGGTGATGAAGCCCATCGACGGCGTGGTGACGCTGCGGACGCCGGTCTCGCGCCTGCGGGAGCTGTTCGCGAAAGACCAGGTGGCGATCGTGAAGGACGGAGATCAGGTCGCGGCGATCGTGACGAAGATCGACCTGATCGAGTGGCTCGCAGCGCGCTGACCGGCCGGTCCTTGCCTGCCAGTTGCCACGCGCCACAACGCCGCGCGGATGTTCGTGCTTGCCCGCGATTTCGCCCGGGCTGCGCGGCTGTACGAGCAGCTCAAGGCGTGGCCAGACGCCGCCCACATCTACGAGGAGGCGGGGGACTTCACCGAGGAAGTGCGCATCCGCCTGCCTCCGGAGCTGGTCGCGCTCGCCCAAGATGCCGGGGAGCATCCGGTGAAGGGGCGCGGCCAGCCCGTGCACGTGTTCACGATGCGCCCGGAGTGAATCGCCCTCTGGGGCGGCGCTGTGCATTTCATCCCGAGCGTCTCGGCAACCTCGGCAGCCTGGGCGGGCGCGGCCCGTGCCGCACGGCGCCGTGCACTTTGGCGTACTCCAGCTCCGTTCCGGCGCGTGCGGAGCGCAGCAGCAGGCCTCCGCGACTCATGTCGCCGCGACCGACGAACGAGGGCGGGAAGAGGAGCCGCTCGCCGAACACGCCGAGCAGCGGGTCGACGTACTTGGCCGAGGCGATGCTGCCGAGCAGCACGATCTCGCTGTGCGGCGGGAGCGCGCGGAGCACGAGGTGGGCGGCGTCCTCCAGAGGCACGCGGAAGCGTCGATCCGCCGCGTCGACGGGCACCTTGCCCAGCCGGATGAGCTGGGCAGCGTCGACCGGCGCCTCGGCGGGGACCAGGCCCGCGCCCGGCGCGATCACCAGCGCACCGGGCACGCCGCCGGGCGCCCGCGCGAAGGTGCGCGCGTAGAGCAGCTTGCCGCGGAAGTAGAGGCCGCTGGTGAACTCGAACGCTTCGCCGAGGGTCGCCTGGCCTGCGCGCAACCGCCGGGCGAGGTCGAACTGCGCCGCCGGACGCAGCAGCATCTGCATGCGCTCGCCCGAGGCGTTCGCGGGAGACAGCAGGAAGACCCGGTGGTATTCACTCGGCGCCATGTCCACCCGCGACAGCGATCATTTCGAGACGCTCGCCATCCACGCCGGGCAGCGGCCCGACCCGACCACCGGCGCGGTCATGACGCCGGTGTACCTCACCTCCACGTACGCGCAGGAAGGCCCGGGGGAGCATAAAGGGTTCGAATACTCGCGCACGCGCAATCCCACCCGCGACGCCTTGCAGGGCTGCCTGGCCGCGCTGGAAGGCGGCAAGCACGCCCTCGCCTTCGCCAGCGGGCTCGCGGCCACCGACGCGGTGCTGCACCTGTGCAACGCGGGCGATCACGTGGTGCTCGGCGACGACCTGTACGGCGGCACCTTCCGCATCGCGGACAAGGTGTTCAAGCGGCTCGGGATCGACCTGTCCTTCGTCGACATGACCGATCCGCGAAAGGTGGAGCGCGCGATCACCCCGAAGACGCGCCTGCTCTGGACGGAGACGCCCACCAACCCGATGCTGAAGATCGTCGATCTCGCCGCGGTGGCGGAGATCTGCCGCAAGCGCGGCATCGTCTCGGTCTGCGACAACACCTTCGCCACGCCGTTCTTCCAGCGGCCGCTCGAGCTGGGGTTCGACGTCGTCGCGCACAGCATGACCAAGTACTTGAACGGCCACAGCGACGTGGTGGCCGGCGCGCTGGTCCTGCGCCGCGACGATCTGCACGAGAAGCTCGCCTTCCTGCAGAACGCCGTCGGCGCGGTGCCCGGACCGCTGGACTCCTTCCTGGTGTTGCGCGGCCTCAAGACCCTGCACGTCCGGATGGAGCGCCACGACCAGAACGCGCGCCTCGTGGCGCAGGCGCTGCAACGCCACCCGAAGGTCGAGAAGGTGACCTGGCCCGGGCTGCCGGAGCACCCCCAGCACGCGCTCGCCGCCAAGCAGATGCGCGGCTTCGGCGGCATGCTCACCTGCGTGGTGCGCGGCGGGCTGCCGGCGGCTCGCACCATGCTCAAGTCGGTGCGCCTCTTCACCTGCGCCGAATCGCTCGGCGGCGTCGAGTCCCTCATCGAGCACCCGGCGATCATGACGCACGCTTCGGTCCCCGCGGAGACGCGCAAGCAGCTCGGTATCGACGACGGATTGATCCGCCTCTCGGTGGGCATCGAGAACGGACAGGACCTGGTGGACGACCTGACCCAGGCGCTGGACCGCGCGTAGCGATTCGTCGCCACCAGCCGTGGACGCGTCGGCGCTGCGCTTTTCACAGCGCGGACGTTCTGGCATGCACTCTGGTCGTGCGCGCGGCCATCAGTCAACGGTTCGCAGCTGCCGTTGGCGGGCTGCCGGGCGTCTTCTGGACGATGTGGTGGGGCCTCATCGTCAATCGGCTCGCGAGCTTCGTGATCGCATTCCTTTCCCTCTACCTGGTGCGAGAGCGGGGACTGGGCCCGGCCGAGGCCGGACGCATCCTGGCCCTCTACGGCGTGGGCTTCACGATCGCCGGACCGTTGAGCGGGCTGCTCGCCGACCGGATCGGCCGGCGGGCCACGATGGTCGCCGGGCTCGTGCTGGGGGCATGCTGCGTGGGCGCGCTCGCCTTCGCCCGCGCCCCTGCCCTGCTTGCGCTGTTCGCCTTTCTCGCCGCCGCCACGGGCGACATCTACCGCCCGGCGATGAGCGCCGCGGTCGCGGACGTGGTCCCGCCCGCCGACCGCCCGCGCGCGTACGGCCTTGTGTACTGGGCGGTCAACCTCGCCCTCTCGGTCGGCCTCGCCTTGGGAGGGCTCGTCGCGGAGCGGAGTTTCGTGGCGCTGTTCCTCGCCGACGCCGGCACCTCGCTGGTGGCTGCCGCGATCGTCCTCTTCCGGGTCCCGGAGACGCGCCCGCACGGCGTGGCGCACGAGCCCGCGCTCCGTGGGCTCGTCAAGGTCTTCGCCGACGGACCCTTCCTCTCCTTCCTCCTGCTTCATCTGGCCGCTCTGGCCGTCTTCGTCCAGTGGCAGCTCGCGCTGCCCATCGACATGGCAGCGCACGGGCTGGGGCCTTCCGCCTACGCTTTCCTGATGGCGCTGAATTGCGCGGGCGTGGTGCTCTTGCAGCCCATCCTCTCGCCGCGCCTGCATCGCGTCGACGCCGCCCTGCTGCTGGCACTCTCGGCGGCCTTGTTCGGCCTTGGTTACGGCCTCAACGCCATCGGCGGGAGCCTCCCCGTGTACGGCGTGGGGACCGCGCTTTGGACGGTGGGCGAGGTGATCGGCTTCCCGGTGGCCGCGACCATGGTGGCCAACCTGGCTCCCGCCGCGCTGCGCGGTCGCTACCAGGGCGCATTCGCGATGTGCTGGGGCGCCGCCTTCACCGTGTCGCCGTTCGTGGCCGGCGAGGTGATGCAACGGCTCGGCGCCCGCACCCTCTGGCTGCTCTGCCTCGCCGTGGCGCTCGCCGTCTCCGCCGGCCACCTCCTCACGGCCGAGCCCCGCCGGAGACGTCTCGCGGCGCTGGAGCAGTCGGAGGCAGAGCAGCCGCCGCTGGAGGTGACGCCGTCGTAGGAAACCGAGCCGTCTCGACCGGCACCGGAGCTAGCCCGACGGAGGCCCAGGGTCCACCCAAAGCGCAATAGCCAAGCGTGCGGCTCCGCGACGAGCTGCCGATTCGCTGCGGAGCTGAGCGGGTCGATCGCGTCCGGGCGAATGGGATGACCCCGGCGCGCAGCATGGATGTGCGCGTCGAGCGCGCGATTCACGGCTCGTGCGATGCGGATGGAGGTACCTGAATCCCGCGGGCGAGTCGCGAAGGGACCCATGGGACGGAAGCGCTCTGTGGGCACCCCGGGGCTCGTGGCACGGTAAATCGGCTCAAAGACCAAGCAGGAGATCCGCCAAATCCTGAGGGATCAGACCAGCGCCCTGGAGGTGTCGCCTCGCTTCCGGCGTCAACTCAGGGGAAAGGGCTGCCTTCTGAATCTTCCATTTCTTGTACCCCGGATATGTCTCAAGAAATCGTGAGACGTGGCCTTCAAAATTGGTCACGTCTTTTAGAAGTTTGTCTTCGGAGCGCTTGCACGTCCCGAACCGAATGCGCTTGCTCGTCTCGTCCATTGCTACGAGATCAATCTCCGTGTCTGAGCTATCCCAGTAACCATCGATTCGCCTGGACAACGGGAAGTCCCCGATCCGCTTCTTGCTGCGCTCTTCGTACAGGCGTTCTACAAGTTTTTCGAACGCATGACCCTCGACATCGCGCATCCGCTGGTCCGCTTCAACGACGAGTTGGTCCGTCGGAGAGAAGGCGATCGCAGAGACAGGATTCGCAAGGGCAGCCAACCATGCAGCCAAGAAGTTGTCGGTCAAATAGTAGCGCCCCCGTGGCGTCTTCGGCTTGGCAAAGACGGGAAGCTTCCTCTCGATCAACCGATACCGCTCGATGAGAATCTTAAGGTACCCGGCGACCTGCTCTTCCGTGTCCCGACTCATCCTACGCACGTAGTCAGTGATCTCTCCGTGATTGCAGCCCTCGTTCCGCGCTACATGCTTCAGCACAACGTCGTATCGGCCGCGCAGTTCCTTTAAGAACCAGTTGTCTGCCTCGGTCCGCAGAGGCGATGAACTTTCGAAGAAGAGCTTGCGCAGCAATTCTCCGCGTCCCGCGGAAAGGACTCCTTGCTCGTAGCAGTCCCGATAGAACTTGGGGACACCCTCGAAAAGGCTCCAGAGAAATAGGAGTCGTTGCGGATCCGGAGTCGCATGCTCATTCAAAATCTCCAGCACCGAGGAAAGGTCTAGGTGTGTGAGATCTATTTCACCTGTCGTCCGGCTGAAGAGCGGAGCGGACTGATGTTCGAGGAGCGCCTGGATGTCGGTATGCACGGAACCCAGGACAAGCAGGCCACCGGGCACGCGCGCAGCACCCGCGGAAAGGAGGTCCACTTCGCGTTGTAGCAGTGAGGGAAAGTCCTTGAGGTGTTCTCGATTGAAGTACTGAAACTCGTCCAAAGCAATGACGTACCCTAGGCGTGCCAGGGTGGAAACGAGTTTCGCCACATCGTCGAGGCTCGCCGGCCGGGCAATGGAATCCGGCAAGTGAAAAGTATCCATGGCATCCACGACGGCGGAGACGACCCCGGCGGGTCCCGAGTCCGGAATCTGCACGTAGAGGATGCCCTGCTGAATGCCCTTCGAGCGGGCGGCCAGCAGGGCTTGCTGAATCAACGAAGTCTTCCCGATCCTTCGCCGCCCCGTCACCTTCACGAAAAACCAGCGGCGCCGCTCAAGGATCGCAGCGAGTTGCTGTAGCTCCAGTCGCCGCCCGTAAAAGCCCCATTCCATGCTCGACTCCTGCGAGATTTAAAACGTTTTATATCTCGCAGCAGCGGCACGCAAGGAGTGGGCAGAATCGTTCTAAACCACTGGAAAGGCTATATTTTGTGCTTCTGTCAGGTCGGAGCGTCGCCGGAGAAGCGCTATGCCGCCTGCTTGGCGACCGCACTTGCGCCAGTCGCCCGCACGGTGACCCGCGCCTAGTACACCACTGGCTTCGCATCCTGTGCGAGTGGCGTCTGGTACGGCTTCCCCTTCGTGGCCTTCTGGAACTCCTCCTTCGCGGCCGCGACCTGCTTCGGGTCCGAGAGGAGATCCACCATCGACCCGCCCAGCACCTTCGCAGCGACCATCATCCCCTTGAGCCCGAGCGGGTGCGCCGCGCACGCCGTCTGCCCCCAGTGGTGGGCGGCGGTGCCGATGGGGCGGGCGACGATGTTCAGCTCGGCGAGCGGAACGGCGGCGCTGACCTCGCCCAGATCGGACGA
>Ga0137399_10001046_pt1 | contig 12215 bp, 10 predicted proteins | sample czorhiz316metaG_FD_104810 | JGI IMG/M metagenome (GOLD analysis project Ga0137399, IMG submission 104810) | Vadose zone soil microbial communities from Angelo Coast Range Reserve, California, USA - czorhiz3.16 metaG | ecosystem: Environmental > Terrestrial > Soil > Vadose zone | place: USA...
ACTGAAGCCCGCGCACCGGGTGCGTGAGCCCCTGCATCGTTCCGTCGATTCCCGTTCCTCGAATGGACCATCGCATGACGGGCTTGGCAGGAGGCCGGATCTCGAACGCGGCGCGGCACTCGAGATTCCCGGAGGTCCACTTCGGCGAGTTGGGCACCAGGCCATTCAAGCGCGCCGCTGGGGCGCGAAGGAACAGATCGCCGCTGGTGGTGGCTCCGCCGGGCGTGAGAAGCCCCTTCGCCAGGAACGACATCTCGATGCCCGAGCCGGATCCCTGGCCGCTGGCCGTGAACGTGCGGTCGGCGCGCGTGTTCCACTGGGCCTTCACGTTGTCGATGAGGAAGGAGTTCTCCTGGGCGCGCACCGAGAGCCCGCCCAGTTTCAATGTTCCGTTCGTCACGATGTCTGGAGCGCGCCCGCTCGCGTGGACGTCCCACGCGGCCGTTCCCTCCCACTTCGCGGGCGTCGCGGCGGCGATTCCCCGGAACGCGCGGTCTCCGGAGTCGATCTTCTGGGGGTCGCCCTTGAGCGTGAGATCGACCGTCGGCCCGCCGCCCGCTTCCCGCTTCGGGAACGTCACCGTTCCCGCGAGTGCGCTGTGGAGCGGCCCCACGTCGACCGAGCCGCGCGTCACCTCCAGCACACCCGTGTCTCCCTTCGATTCAAGCGCGGCGTCGAGCGTGAGCGGGGACGGAAGCGGCATGTTCGCCGCCGCCGCGGACGCTTTCCAGAAGAGACTGTCCACCTTCGCGGAAACGCGGATCGAGGAGGGTGTGTCCAGAGTCCCCCGGAAATCTACGCTCCCGCTCAGTCCCTTGAGCTCTGTGCCACTTCCGAGGGTGTCGCGGGTCCGGACGTTGAGGTTGCGGAATTCGACCCGGGGAACCAGGATCTGGAATTGCGGCGCCGGAGGCGCGCCCGATGGAGCGGCGGCCTCGGCTGGCTGCTCGGTCAGCGTGACCCATGCGCCGTCCAGCTTCGCGGAGGAGACCTCCACGCGGCGGGAGAGAAGCGGGAGGAGCTTCATGCGCACGAAGATCTCGTTCGCCCGAAGATCGGTCTTCGACGGTCCCGCCTCCGGGATGCGCACCGTGAGCCCCTCCACCTTGACCCCGATCGAAAACCACTGGATCGCGGGGGTGAGGCGAGTCCACTTCACGGCCGCGCCTTTCATCTGGGCGACCTGACGCCTGGCCTCACGATCGATCCAATCGCGCGGCATCAGCGACCACGCTATGGCGAACACAAGCACGACGAGCGCCGCGAGGCTAAGGACGGCGATCACCGCAATGCGGACAGGGCGGCTCACGTTCGCCCCCCGATTCCCGCGGACCTCCCGGGCCCGTCCTCGTGGAACGCCCGGATCTCCCCCGCGACGCGGCCGACCTGCTCCGGCGTGAGGCCGGGATAGATCGGGAGCGACAACACTTCACGCGCGAGCCGTTCCGAGACGGGAAACGCGCCCGTCGCGGTTCCCAGGTGGGAGAAGCAGGGCTGCGCCGGAACCGTCCTCGGGTAATAGACCCGCGTCGCGATCCCACGCTCGCGAAGGTATCCGGCGAGCGCGTCGCGCATCGGCGCCCGGATCGTGAACTGGTGATACGTGTGGAACGCGTCTCCGGGATCGGGAGGGACTCCGACCGGCAGCCCCTCGAGCGCCTCGCGGTACCGCGCGGCCAGAGCCCGCCGCTCTTCGGTCCACGCGGGCAGACGACGCAGCTTGGTGCGCAAGAACGCCGCCTGAAGCGCATCCAGCCTCGCGTTGGTGCCCAGCGCCACGTGCGTGTAATCCCCCGCGTCACCGTGGACCCGGAGGAGCCTCGCGCGCGAAGCCAGGCCTTCGTCCTGGGTGAGGATCGCGCCGCCGTCTCCCAGACCTCCGAGGTTCTTCGTCGGGAAGAAGCTCAACGCGGCCATGGCGCTCGCCGTTCCCACCGCGCGCCCGCGGTCGCTCGTGCCGATGGCCTGCGCCGCGTCCTCGAGCACGGGGATCGAGCGCCGGGCTGCCAGGTCGAGGAGCGGGGTCATGTCGCAGGAGAGCCCGTAGAGGTGCACCGCCATGATCGCCCGGGTTCGCGGTGTGATCGCCGCCTCCACGGCCGCGGGATCGAGCCCCAGCCGCTCCGGCTCGACGTCCGCGAACACGGGACGCGCGCCGAGCGAGGTGACCGCGCTCGCGCTCGCGAAATAGGTGAACGCGGGCACGATCACTTCGTCTCCGGGTCCGAGGCCGAGCGCTAAGAGCGCGATCGAGAGCGCCGCGGTGCCGGACGCGACCCCGATCGCGTGGGGAACGCCGCAGGCGGCCGCCAATTCCCTTTCGAAGGCGTCGTGCTCGGGTCCGAGGATGAATTGACCCGAGCGAAGCACCCGTTCGAAATCCCGGATCAGCTCTTCGGCCAGGGGGCCGTGCACCGCGCCGAGATCGAGCAGCGGGATCCGCGAATCCAAAGACGCCTTCATCTCAGGGGAGTTTCACCGTGGCGCGGGCCATCACGACGGGCCGATGCGCGCTGAGATCCACCTTGCGTTTCCTCAGCGACGGAAGGTAGGCGGGATCGATGAAGTGATAGACCAGGCTCGCCTCCGCCCGCTTCGCCTTGGGCGGGATATCGCACCACGTGACCGCGGCGGTGTCCGATGGGATCTCGGCCTCGTGGACGATCGTGCGCGCGAGCCACTTGGGAACCGGGGTGCGGCCTTTGGCGTCCGCATAACGGATCCCGTAGGTCTCCACGTCGGTCGTGGTGAGCGAGTCCCCCGCGGCGCCGAAGAAGGACACAGCCAGGTTGATGACGCGCATGCCGCCCCCTCCCCCGGGGAGCGAGTGCCCCGCGCGGTGATTCGCCACGGTGAGCTTGAGACGGCCCCCTTCCACCGAAGCCTTGAGCGACGCGACCGAATCGAGCACGCCCGGCGTGTGGGCGGCGCGGAAGCTGTGCCCGTGGACCGTGTCGCGGTTCTTCTTCGAGATCATCGGCGCGGCCTGCCCCGCATAGGGCGCCATGTGGCAATCCTGGCATTGCTTGCCCCGCGCCGCGGCCGGGGATCGCTTCCAGCGGCTGTAGGTCGCCTCGATCGTCACTCCGGTTCCGCCGGCCGCATGCTCGTGGCAGGCCGCGCAGAATTCCCCCTTCGTGTGGATCTCGCTGTAGACGAACCCGTGGGCGCTCCCCGGATCGGAATCGGCATAGGGCCCTCGCATGAGGAGCGGATCGCTCGCGTCGAACGTGTAGGACGCAGGCAGGGGCGAAGGGTCCACGGCGGCCACGTTGTGGCAGAAGTTGCAGGTCACGCCTTCCTGACTGACCGGCGATTCGAACTTGTAGTCGGCCGTGACCGCCGCGGCCGGAGCGTGGCATGCGACGCACGAGGCGAGCACGGTGTCCCCCAAGGCGGCCTTCGCGTCGGCCAGGAACGCTTGGAAGACGGGATTCTTCCATGATTTCGCCATCGCGGAAGTCTCCCACTCCCGGCGGATCGGCCCGTGGCACGCCCCGCAGAAGCGCGCAGGGCGAAGATCCTGGGCCACGGCGTTGCCCGCGGCGCACGCGACCGCGCATCCCACCGCGAGCGCCGGGAGGGCGCGGCGCAAGGCCCGCTCCCACGCGAAGCGCGCGCCGTCCGCTCGCGTCACGAGCGATTCCCCTTCGCCGCCGCGGCGGTCGCCTCGATGTGCGCCGCGCGGATCTCCTCCATCAACGCCTCCCGCTTCGTGTAGAGGCGCCGAAGGGGCCGTGCGGAGCGCTTGCTCAGCGCGTAGGCGGTCAGAATCGGGAGCGCGATCGTGGAATCGACGTACGCGACCACCGCGTCGGGAAGCCGGCTCGGATCGATCTTTCCCCAGCTCACCGCTTCTCCCGGGGTCGCTCCCGACAGTCCGCCGGTGTCCACGCGCGCGTCGGTGATCTGGAGAAAATAGTCGTGGCCCGCTTCGGGGATCCCGAGGACTTCCTGGATCTGGGGCTCCGTCTGGAGCGCGAAGTTCTTCGGAGAGCCCCCCCCCAGGATGAGGATCGCGCTCTTCCCCCCCGATTTCTTCGCCCCGTGGACGATCGCCGCGGTCTCGTTCACGTCCTGGAAGACGTCCCACTGGATCGGCTCTCCGCTCAGCGCGAGCGCGGCGGCGTTCATGCCGATCGAGCTGTCCCCGGGCGAGGACGTGTACACCGGCACGTCGAGCGCGTGGGCCTGCGCCAGAAGCGACGTCTCCTTCTGCCCGAGCGTTTTTTCGCGCTCGAGGACGTAGCGTCCCGCCCGGTGATGAAACTCCGCGGTGCCCATCGGCTTCCGGAACTCGGGCGCCCGGAGCACCTCGCGAAAGAACGCGTCGGTGGAAAGGAGCACCTCGTAGTCGAAGAAGATGTCGAAGATGCGGACGATGCCCTGTTCGCGAAGCGCTACGTCGTCCACGTTGCTTTGTCCCTGGTGCATGGTGAGGCCGATGCCGAAGTGGGTGTCGTGGTAGAGATTTGCCCCGGTCGAGACCATCCAGTCCACGAATCCGTGCTTCAAGAGGGGAATCAAGCACGAGCGGCCGAGGCCCGCGGGCGTGAGCGCGCCGCTCAAGGTCAGCCCGATCGTGACGTCGGGCTCAAGCATCCGCTCGACGAAGAGACGGCAACCTTCGCGCAGGCGCGCGGCGTTGTACGCAAGGAACGCGGAGTCGACCATCTGCTCGACGGTCATTCCCTTGGACACCGGATCGGGCGCGATCCTGGGGCCCTTCTTCACGGAGGTCTTGCGCGCGGCCATCACGCTCTTCCGTAGATGGGCACGAGCGCGCCCGAGACGGCGCCCGCGCCGCGTGACGCCAGATAGGCGAGAAGCCCCGCCACCGCGTCCGGCCGGACCCACGCCGAGAAATCGGCATCCGGCATCGACGCCCGGTTCGCCGGGGTATCGATCACGCTGGGGAGCACCGCGTTCGCCGTGACACCGCTCTTCCTCAACTCTTTCGCGAGCGTCTGGACGAGCGCGTGGAGGCCGAGTTTCGCGGCGGCGTACGCGGCGGCGCCCGGGTAGCACTCGAGCGCGCCCCGCGAAGAGATGAAGAGGAGCCTTCCGTCCGGCCCCCGCTTCACGTGCGGGATCGCGTGCTTTGCCGCCCAGAACGCTGAGACCAGATTCAGCTCGATCATCCCGCGCACGGTCCGCTCCTCCACCGATTCCACACGCTCCCCCCCTCGGTATCCGCCCGCCAGGTGAATCAGCACCCGCAGCTCCCCGAAGCGCTCCGCGGCGGTACCGATCGCCTGGCGCACCGAGTCCTCCTGCGTCACATCGGCCGGAAGTCCGAGGAGCGCGCCCTCGCGTGCCGGGCGCTCCTGCTCGCGCCGGAGCGCCTCCCACTCCGTCTCGGAGCGATACGTCACGGCCACCCGGTAGCCCGCTTCGAGAAAACGGCGGGTCACCGCCACGCCCAGCGCCCCGGTGCCGCCGGTCACGAACGCGGAATCCAATTCCATCGATTTCCTCGTCACCTCGGCCTCATCGCGACCCAGACCTCGCAGTATACCGTGCCGCGTCGGCGACGCGCCAGAGCCCCGACCGGCGCGCCCAACCGATCGCGTTGCCGCTGACGCGGACGAGGACGAGATCGCCGTGGGTGCGGCCGATCCGCACCACTTCCCCGGCTCCGAGCAGATACGGCGGAAGCGGCCGCTCGTCGGGTGCCGCGCCCACCTCGAGGACCGGCGCCACCACGACCGCTTCCGGGTGTCTCGCTTCCTCCCTCGCGCGGAGCAGCAGGAAGCCCGCGAGCAGGAGTCCCGCGGCAAACGCCGCGCTCGCGGCGAGGAAGAGCCTACGCGATCCCGGCCGTAGGGCCGATCCCCACGCGAGCAACGTGCCCGCCAGCGCGAGCGCCGCCGACAGGCGCCACGCTTCGCTCGCGGAGAGCGCGAGAGCGGACGGCATAGGAACGCTCTCGCGCGTACCCTGCCCCTGAATGTCCTCGACCCGCGCGCGCGCGATCGCGAGGTTGGTGCGGATGTCGCGCGCGCGTGGGTCGATCCGGTGCGCCGCGAGCAGGAACAGGACCGCGGGCCCGAGATCCCCGCTGGAGAGCGCGGCCGTGCCGGCGTTGAAGAGCGCCGCCGCGTCGGCGCGGGCCGCCGGCGATTGCCCCGCGGCCGCCGGAGCGCCCCAGGCAAGCGCCGTCGCGAGAGCGAGGCCTCCGATCGCGACCCGGAGGCTCATGGCTGGAGCTCCCGGCGGTACCGCTCCAGCATCCGCCTCACCTCGGCGATCGCCTGCTTCGCGCCGGAGCTCCGGGTCTCGGGAGGCGCGTACGCGATCGCGGCCAGCGAATCGAAGAGCGACTGAAGCGCCGCGATCTCCTCGGCGCCCGCCCCCCGGGCCAAGAGCTTCTGGGTCCACTCGCCGCGCGCGAGCCCCGCGACGTCCGCGTCGTACCGAAGGCTCATTCCCGCTCGGAGCGCGTGCTCGGCGAGCGCGGCGGCGCCCGCGGACTGGTTCCGGGAGGCGAGCGCGTGCGCGCGCGCGACGTCGCGATCCAGGATCTCCTGAATCGCCCGCGCGCGCACGAGGCGGGGGTCGCGGAATCGCCGCCGCCTCGCCCTTCCCGTCACCATCGCGGCGGCGTACGCGAGGATGGAGCACCCCAGGATCCCGGCGCTTTCCGCCGGCGGGTCCAGGGTGAGCGTGCCGAACGGACCGGGAATCGGTCTCAGGGCCGCGACCACCGGGCCCGGCGTCTGGGCGCGGCCCGGGATCACGCCCGAGAAGCTCCCGGGCAGGACCTTCACCTTCACCCCTTCCGATGTCTGCGAGCGATAGCGTTTCGCCTCCGGATCGAACCATGCGAACTTGACCGGCAGGATTTCCAGGATCCCGGGCTGATCCGCCACGAACGCGACATCGATTTCCCGCTCCCCGACGAGCTCGTCTCCGCTGCGGTCGATCCGGGTCGAGGACCCCGCGACGTACTGCCGCGCGGCGCCGCGCGCGCGGATTTCGGGATCGCGGACGGCGGCGATGTTTCCCGTTCCCCGGATCGTGGCGCGCGCGGTGACGGGCTCCCCGGCGCGGGCGGTCAAGCCGTCGACGTGGAGATCGAGACGAAAGTCCCCGACCGCGCCCTGGAATCCCTGAGGCGCGCCCCGCGGAAGCGGATCGACCACGATCGTGATGGGATCGCTCGCGAGCGTGACGTCTTGAGAGATGACATCGGGGACGGCGAGCATGCTCCAGGGATCGGGTGGCTGCGTCACGCGCGCGACGCGGCAGCGGATCCGGGCCGATCCGATGGTCAAGGTCCCCGTCCTCGTCGGGAAGAGCGCCGTCCGAATCTCCATCACGGTGTACTGCGCGCCATTCCTCGCGGCCCGGCCCACCCTCGGCGCCCCGAGGCCCTCGGTCCAGAATCCGGCCGTGCTCGGCGGGCTCACGTCCGGGTCGCCGATGATGTCGACGCGGGAGTAGAGCGTCAGCTTTAGGACGAGCTGCTGGTTCCAGAAGACGCGACGCCGATCCACCGTCGCCTTTACGAAGAGCTCGGGCGTGCCCGCGGATGCGCTGCCCGGGGAGGGCACCGGGGAAGCGGGAGACGGGGTGGCGCCCGGAGGCGCGGAGGACCCGCCTCGACGCGCCGCGGAGCGCGTCACGGTGATCGTGATCGGTGACGTGCTGGCTTTCTCGCTCCCGGCCGAGATCCGAAGCGGAGGGATCTGAAGGGTGCCTTCGTGGTGGGGGATCAGACGGTAGACCGCCGTGGACGTGCGCTCCACGCGGCCGTTCACCATCGAGAAGTTCTGCGCCTCCTCGGCGCGGTCCACCGTGACTCCGGGAAGAGCCGGCAGCGAAACGGCGGGAAGGTTGAGTCCCGCTGCCCGGACGACCACCGTCAGCGTGAGGACGTCGCCCGGGGCGACGGTGTCCCGATCCAGGGTCGCGTCGATCGAGATCTTCCCGCTCGGTGAGCCCGCTCCGAAGACGGCGCGTGGGACAAGAAGCCCCATCGGCACCGATCCGATCGCCAGACTCAAGGCCAGGGCCATGACGCGCCAGCTACCAGTCACGATTCCCCGTCTCCTCCCCCGTCCGACCCTTCCCCTCCTGCCTCCTGGAGCGCCGCTCGGATTCCAGGGCCTGGAGCCAGCGCTCCGCCTCCTCCTTCGTGAACTCGTCGCCGCTGCGCGGATTCGCCGGGTGCTCCTGCTTTCCGCCTTGGCTGGGACGCGGCAACAGGGTCTCCCCTCCGCCGGGGGTGGGCGGTCCGGGCCCGCCGGAGGGCGACTTCCGGCGCTGCTGCGGACTCGATTCGCGCATCCGCCGCAGCGCCTCCTCGAGGTTCTTCTTCGCGTCGAGATCCTCGGGGCGGGCGCGAAGCGCTTCCTTGTAATAACGGGCCGCGCGGCTGTAGTCCTTCGCGCGCATCGCCTGATTCCCGAGATCGTATGCGGCCGCCGCGCGCGCCGCGTCTCCCTTGAGCCTCACCGCCTCCTGGAACCGGGCGGCGGCCGAGTCCGGCTCCCCCTTTCCGAGAAGCGCCAACCCCTCGTCGTAGGGGATCACCGCCGCGTCGGGCATGTCCGCGCGTCCCGCCTCGAGCGCACGGAGGGCCTCGTCGTACCGGCCCGCCCTGAGCGCCCGCACTCCCCGGCGAGCGGGACCTCCCCACTCGTAGACGGCGCCGAGAGCGGTCAGCGCGAGAAGAAGGAGCGCGGGCAGACGCATCTACGTTCGCCTCCGGCGTGGAACGAGCCGCTCCGCGATGAGAAACATTCCGGCCGTCGCCGCGAACCACGGAAATCTCTCGTCGTACGCACGGATGGCCCTTCCCCTAGCCTCATACGTTCCGCCGGAGCGGATCGGATCGACGAGGCGGAGCGCCGCCCGTCCTGTTCCGTCCGCGCGCTCGTACGTCCCGCCGCCCGCCTGCGCCAGACTCCGAAGCGTCTTCTCGTCCAGGCGCGTCATCACCACGTTCCCCTCCGGAGCGCGTTTCACGCCGCGCGTGGCGCCGGTCGAGTCGACGACCGGGATCGTGCTCCCCTCCGGAGTGCCGAGCCCGATCGTGTACAGCTTGGCACCGGCCCGTCTCACCTTCTCCAGGGCGCTCCGAGGATCCCCCTCCAGATTCTCTCCGTCCGAGAGGAGGACGATCGCGCGCGGCCGCTCCCCGGGGCGCGTCAGCAGCCGCGCGGCGTGCTCGAGCGCGGCTCCGATGTCGGTCCCGGGCCGGTCCGGGTCGCGCGTGCTCGCCGTCTCGATGATCGAGGCGAGCCCCTCACGGTCGGTGGACAGCGGACTCACGATGCGGGCCGATCCCGCGAACTCGACGAGCCCGACCTGCGAGCCTTCGAGCGCGTTGAGAAGCGTGATCGCCTCCCGCTTGGCGGCCGAGAGACGGTCCGGGCGCAGGTCGCGGGCATCCATGCTGCGCGAGAGGTCGAGGGCGATCACGAGGTCGACGCCTTGCGTCGTCGCGGTCACGAGCCGGAAGCCGGCCTGGGGCCTCATGAGTCCGACCACCGCGAGTCCCGCCGCCGCGAGCGTCAGGACGGTGCGCCACGCCCGCGCGCGCGGACCCGCCTCCCCGCTCAGCGCCCGCAGCGCCTGAGGGTCTCCCAGCGCGCGTTCGGTGCGGCGGCGGCCGCGATCGGCCGCCAGCGCGAGCAGGGCCAGGGCGAGAACCGCCCAGAGCAGATGGACGAGCTGCGGCGAGGACCAGCGCATGGCGGCCTACGGGTACCGGTTCAGGACCGTGAACGCGACGGCGAGCTCCAATCCGAGAAGCCCGACGCCGAGACCGAGGGCGAGCGGACCCAGCTCGGCCCACTTGGTGTACGAACGCGTCTCGACGCGCGAGGGTTCCAGAGCGCCGATCTCGCGGTAGACCTGGGCCAGGAGCTCCGCGGAAGTCGCGCGAAAGTAGCGCCCACCCGTCACACTCGCGACTTCTTTCAGCGTCGCCTCGTCCACCTCGGAGGCCACCCAGACGTAGTGCCGCCCGAGGACCGGATCGTCGACTGGGAACGGAGCCATGCCCTGCGTGCCTGCGCCGATGGCGTAGATCCGGACTCCGACCGCCTTCGCGAGCTTGGCCGCGGTGATCGGATCGATCGCGCCCGCGTTGTTGATCCCGTCGGTGAGCAGGATCAGCACCTTGCTCTTCCCCGGCGCCTTGTGGAGCCGCTCGGCGGCCTGCGCGATCGCCGATCCAACGGCGGTCCCGTCGGGGAGCTGACCGAAGTCCAGCCCGTCGATCAGCGCGGAGAGGCCGTCGTAGTCGAGCGTCAACGGGGAGATGAGCTCGCTCTGCCCCGCGAAGGCGACGAGGCCGATCCTGTCTTGTTGTCGTCCCCGGACGAATTCCTTCGCCACCTGCCTGGCGACGAAGAGCCGGTTCTTCGGCCGGAAGTCCTCGGACCGCATGCTTCCCGAAATGTCGATCGCGAGCATGATGTCGATCCCCTCGCTGACGACCTCACGGACTTCGCGTCCTCCCTGGGGCCGCGCCGCGGCGAGCAGGATGAGCCCGACCGCGACCGGCCGAAACACGGGCCAGACGCGTGCGGCGCGCGCCCGGATGCCGGCGGTGGGTGGGAGCGCCAGGAGACTGGAATAGCCCAGCTCGGGATCGCGCCACGCGGATTTTCTGCGTCCGAGCCAGAACGCGGCGAGGAATGGGAGGAGCAGGAGGAGATACCAGGGCTCCGCGAAGCGCACGACTAGGGGCCTCCCGGGTCGACGCGAGCCGGCCGGGACGACGCCCCGCCGGAGACCGACGCCGGCGTCGGCGCGGGAGCGAGAACGACAAGCCGTCCCGAGATCGATCGTGCCTGCCGTAGGATCGATCTCGCCTCCGCTTCTTCATCCTCGAAGCGCCCGAACTTGGCGAGGTCCGCGCGCCGGAGGGCCGCGATCAGACCCTCCCGCCCCTCAGCCCGCACGCGCGGGTGACGCGCCAGCTCGCGCGCAAGCTCGGTCGTCGTGAGATCGGGCGCGGGCACGCCGGCCACGGCCGCTGCGTACGCGCGCAGCGCGAGCGCGAGCCGCTCGTAGAACACGTCGCGCGGGAGCGTCCCAAGCTCGCCCTCGAGCGCCGCGAGCGCGCGATCGAGGACCGCCTCGGGCGGCTCGGCAGCCACGGGCGCCGCGGGACGTTGCCGGCGCCGCCGCGCGCGGAGCGCCATCCGGACCAGAAGGGCCGTCACCGCCACGAGCAGGAGTGCTCCGACGGTCGCGACGATGGAGTCCAGGGGTCGGAGCGGCGGCTCGATGGGCCCGCGGTCGGGCCGGATCGCCCCGGTCGCCGAGGCAGTGAGCGAATCCACGAAGAGCGTGTCGCGCGGGAATTCCAGGGTGTCGGCCCTTCCGGCCACGATCACCGGCAAGGCCGCCCGAGGAAGCGCGATCGCCCCCAGATCGAAACCGCGGAGGACGTACTCGCGCGACCATACAAGCGCCCCGCGCTCCGCGGTCTGGACCGCGGGCTTGGACGCCTCCAGCTCGAGCGACTCCGGAGGCTTTCCCACGAGCAGGTTCCCCGGCGCGGCGCCGCCGCCCAGCGAGGCGGTGAGCCGCCACGCGATCCGGTCTCCCAGCGTTCCGCGCGCGGGGGAGAGCTCGCTCTTCAGGCGGACGTGGATCGTTCCGGCCGTTTCGTCTCGCTCGAGGACACGGCGGGGCGCCGTCCCCCGACCGCCAGCGCACCCCGCGAGGAGACAGACGACCACGGCGAGCAGAGTTCCGCGGATACCTGAGCGGCCCGTGGAGAACACGGGATCAGCGCCTGAAGGCGCGCTGCTCGAAATGCCTGACCAGCTCGGGAGCCACAGGCGAATCGCACATCACGCGGATCCGGTCGGCCCGGGCGCGCAGGAGCGTTTCTTTGAGCGCGCGCTGGCGGCGCGCCCGCATGCTCCGCCATTCGCGGCGCGCGGAGGCTTGACCCAGGTCCGTCATCCGGGTCGCCCCGGTCTCCAGATCGCGCGCGTAGATCAGGCCGCCGGCCGGAAGCGACGCTTCGAGCGGATCCTCGACCTCGACGGCCACGATCTCGTGGCGGCGGGCGAGGAGATTCAACGGCCGCTCGAAGGACTCCGCGACCCAGTCGGAAAGGAGGAAGAGCACGGCGCGACGGCGCAGGACCCTTCCCAGAAAGGCGAGCGCTCCCGCGAGATCGGTTCCCGTCCCCCGCGGCTCGAAGGCGACGAGCTCCCGAACGATCCGGAGCGAACGCGCGC
>Ga0137399_10001048_pt1 | contig 12211 bp, 8 predicted proteins | sample czorhiz316metaG_FD_104810 | JGI IMG/M metagenome (GOLD analysis project Ga0137399, IMG submission 104810) | Vadose zone soil microbial communities from Angelo Coast Range Reserve, California, USA - czorhiz3.16 metaG | ecosystem: Environmental > Terrestrial > Soil > Vadose zone | place: USA...
AAACATGATCGGCGCGGTCTCACCGGCGACTCGGGCGATGCCGAGAATGGATGAAGTGAGAATTCCGGGCAAGGCGTACGGCAAAACGTTTTTGCGAATGGTCTGCCATTTGGTCGCGCCGAGCGCGAGCGAGCCTTCGCGCAACCCCTGCGGCACCGCGCGCAGCGATTCTTCGCTCGCGGTGATGATCGCCGGCAGGACCATCAGCCCGAGCGTGAACCAGCCCGAAAGCAACGAAACGTTCCAGCCAAAGAAGATCACAAACAGTCCGAATCCAAAGAGCCCGAACACGATCGATGGCACGCCGGCCAGATTGAGGATCGCGACACGGATTAGTCGAATGAGCCGTCCATCCCGGCTGTATTCACTGAGATAAATCGCGCAGCTGATCCCGATGAAAAGCGCCAGCGTCATCGAACCGATCACGAGCAGCGCAGTGCCGACAATGCAGGGCCAGATTCCGCCAGCTGAATAGGAAATGCTCGTTACATCGATATCCTCCTTGTGCGTCGTCTTCCAATCGCGAAATTGCCGGTCGCTCAGTTCCATTTTCTTCCCTTGGTAATCGAAAACGTAGAGCGTTTGCGGTGGCTCGGTTAAAAATTTCAGGTTAACGAACGGCGCCGTCCGCGTAAAAACAGTCCGGCCGCCTTTGATTCCGATATCGAGAAAAATGTAAGTCGCGCAGAGCAACACGAGATAAGTCGCGATCCGAAAAACCCAGAAGAGCGAGCCCTCAAGCAAGCGGCTGCGGCGGCGATTTGATGGTGCGGCGATCATGTTAACCAATGCTCATCCGATAACGCGCGACCAATCTTTGCGCGAGATAGTTGATCCCAAGAGTGAGCACAAAAAGAACGAGGCCGACCATAAAGAGCGCCCGGTAATGAATGCTGCCCCGGACCACTTCGCCCATTTCCTGCGCGATGATGCCGGTCATGGTGTGCACCGGTTGAAAGAAAGCGCCCAGGCCCTGAGTAAAATCGGGAATCGCGATCCGGTTTCCGGCACAAAGTAAAACCACCATCGTCTCGCCAATGACGCGGCCGAGGCCAAGTAACACCGCGGAAATAATTCCCGAGAGCGACGCTGGTACTAGCACCCGCACGATCGTTTGCAGCCGATTTGCGCCGAGCGCGTAGGAAGCTTCTTTGAATCCGCGCGGAACATTGCGCAGCGCATCTTCGGCCAAGGTGAAGATCGTAGGCACTGCCATGAGTGCGAGCAATGTGCCGGCGGTAAAAACATTGAGACGTTCGCTGATTGGAAAAAACGGGACCCATTTCATGAACGGCATTTGCGACAAGGCGCGCACGGCCTGACCGACAACCGCGATCCCAAAAAAGCCGAGAACGACCGATGGAATCGCCGAGATGAATTCGATGTACGGTTTGATCAGACTTTTTTCCCCGCGTGCCGCCACTTCGCTGACATAGATCGCAGAGCAAACTCCAAGTGGGACAGCAAACATTAATGCAACGGCTGCAACCATGATCGACCCAACCAGCAACGGAATGATTCCGTACCAGTCCTGCCAAAAGCTTGCCGTGACCCAGTCCGCGCCAAAAAGAAATGAAGTGATCGCTCGATAAGCAGGCACCGGCTCGTCCGGATTCCATTCACGCAGGCGCTGCGAGACTGTTGGGAATTGCGCGACATAATCTCGCGTCCTCTTTTTCCAGTTCTCGAACGATGTCTGCGCTCTTGAAGTTTTAAGAACAGGCGGCGCAGCCAGAAGGTTGTCGATCTTCGCTTTCATTCCCTCTGCGATTGTCGGAAATTTGCCATCGACAGAACGGAGCGCGGTCATCGCCGCGCGCGGATCGACCGGCGCCGCCGCTTCGGTTGCTGGCTGAGACTCGGCCGAAGAAACCGCCGATGGACTGCCGGCGGCGATCAAAGCTTCGCGCAATGCCAGCGCCTGATCGTTCGCATCTGAAACGAGGGCGTTGAGAAATTCTCCGCTGTCGCTAAATGCTGCGGCAAACTGATCGAATGCTTCAAGACTACTGCCGCTCGGAAGCGTTCGCACTTCCTGCAGCCGAATGTCGCCGAGCTGTCGGGAAAGGGCGGCATGCGTTTGAGCTTGGGCGCGGATGATGTCGACGTATTCCAAACCGGCGCGGCGATAGAGCCGAAGGTTCGCCAGATTCTGACCGAAAAATCCAAAGCCCTCGCGAAAGAGGAAAATTGTGATCAAGGCCAGGACCACGATCGCCATCAGCGCGTTGCTGCCGAAGAACGCTTTGATCGCTGACTCGGTGGTTAATCGACGACGGCGTCCGGCGGCGTTTTGCGACAAAATCGACATCCTCTGGGCGACAGTTTCCACACTATCGACGATGCGAAACGCGCTTGCGGGCGGCAACGGATTTAATGTTACGATTCTGTGACGTCCGAAATAATTGGACTTACGGCCTAGGTTTGCTTCGCGCGGGAACCGTCACGGCAAAGTCAAAATCCACCCGCTATGCGCTCTAAGAGATAGCCGATTAAACCGGTAGCGGGCAGGGTGAAGACCCACGCCCAGACAATTCGTTCGACCACGGTCCACCGCATGCCGCTGAAGCGTTTCACAGCGCCGACACCCATGATTGACGTGGAAATGACGTGGGTAGTTGAAAGCGGAATTCCGTAAAGGCTCGCCACCTGAATGATCAAGGCCGCGCTAGTTTCGGCAGCGAAGCCGTTGACCGGTTGCAATTTGACCACGCGATGTCCGAGCGTGCGAATGATTCGCCAGCCACCGGCTGCGGTGCCGACGGCCATCGTTAGCGCACACAAAATTTTCACCCACAGCGGAAGGATGAACGCTGGTGTGTGCAAAAACTGGAGCCATGCCGGAAGATGATCGAATCGGCCAGCCTGCGTTCCGGTAAACAACGCGAGCGTGATGATGCCCATGGTTTTTTGCGCGTCGTTGGTGCCGTGACTGTGCGCCATCCAGGCCGCGCTCAAGATTTGCGCGTTGCCAAAAAATCGATGGATAAAGTACGGCGTCAGTTTGTGGAGAATTACGAACAACAAAAACATCACTAGGCCGCCCAGAATAAATCCTGCGATCGGCGAGGTGATCATTGGGACGAAGACTTTCGGCCAAAGTCCGGAGTTCCATTTGATCACGCTCCAATCTCCTTTCGCGGTAGCGAGCGCGGCGCCACAAAGGCCGCCGATCAATGCGTGACTCGAGCTTGACGGCAAACCGAACCACCACGTGAGCATGTTCCAACTGAATGCCGCGAGGACCGCGTACAGAACCGTCGACATTGTCACGACTTGAGTATCGACGAGACCTTTGCCGACAGTGGCCGCGACCGCACCGCCGAACAACGCGCCGGTTAAATTAAAAAACGCCGCCATCGCAATCGCTTGTCGCGGCGTCAGCACTTTGGTTGAAACGACCGTAGCGATGGCGTTGGCCGCATCGTGGAAACCGTTGCTGTACTCAAAGATGACCGCCGCGAGGACGACGATGAGAAAAAGCCACATGTCGATCTTGTGCGCGCGGGCGCGGCAGTTAGGTGTGCTTCAAAACGACCTGCAGAATCACGTTGCCGGCGTCGCGGCAACGGTCGATCACTTTTTCGAGCAAATCGTAAAGGTCGCGCAAGAAGATGATGTGTTTCGGGTCATAATTGCCCTGGTAGAGATCGCGCAACAGTTCGAGTTCGAGATTGTCGGCTTCACCTTCGATGTTTTGTAATTTCGCGTTCATCTCTCGCGCTGTGCGAACGTTCATTCCCTTGCGAAGTTGTTTGACCATCGCGAGCACAGCTTCGGCGGCCTGGTCGAGGAGCTGAACTTGCTTGGCAAAACTCGGCGTTGGCAAATCCTGCGGTGAAATGAGCATTCGTTCGCCAATCTTCTCGACCGTCTTTGGTATCTTATAGAGCGACGCCGCGAGTGCTTGAATGTCCTCGCGTTCAAGCGGGGTAATAAAGGTCTTAGTCAGTTCTTCGGTCAGCTCTTGGGTGATGCGTTTGTCTTCGCGCCGGCTTTCAGCAAAAGCCACCAGATTTGGAGTCGGACTTTTGCTGTCGATCTTCGCGAGTAAATCGACCAGATGATGCACGCTGGTGTCGGCTTGCTTCGCGCTTGCTTCTAGCAAGTCGTAGAATTTTGCGTCATGCCCGAGCAATCGGCCGATTGAAATCATAGCGTCCTTTCGTCTACAGCATTGACCCGCGCGCGATCAACAATGCAATAACGGCAACGATCAGCGCGAGCAAATAGCGCTGCAAAGCATTTTGGGCCCTGCGGCTAGCAAGCCAATGCGTCCTCGCCCGGAAAGCTACAAAACCACACGGATCGTCGTGCCTTTTCCGAGGACGCTTTCCGCTTCGACGCTTCCGCCATGGAGCTGGGCGATATGCTTCACAATCGACAGGCCAAGGCCGGTTCCACCGAGCTCGCGGCTGCGCGCTTTGTCCGCGCGATAAAATCGCTCGAAAACGCGCGGCAAATCTTCACCGCTGATTCCAATTCCGCTGTCACTCACACTGAGCGCGATAGCACCATCATGACGCTCCGCGCAAAGGCGAATCTCGCCGTTTTCATTCGAATACTTCACTGCGTTATCGAGCAAGTTGTCGAACACCTCGCGCAAGCGAGCTTCGTCCGCGCGAATGTTCGGACAATCGCCGTCCACATCGACAACCGCTTTCAAATTTTTGGCCGCAAACTTCTTGCTCCAGTCCCGAACCAGATCATTGAAGAAGCGGAGTAAATCGATTTCGCTCAATTCGAGGGTTGATCTGCCGGACTCTATTTGCGCGAGCGTGAGCAAATCGTTTGCGAGTAAACCGAGCCGCTTCGAGTGTTGGTCCATCACTTCCAGAATCCGCGCGGTCTCGCTTCGCGGCAGTTTCGGATCTTCGATCATCGTCTCGATGTAACCGCGCAAGATCGACAACGGCGTCCGCAGCTCGTGCGACACATTGGCCACGAAATCTCGGCGGATTTCATCGGCGCGTTTCAACTCGGTGATATCGTGAAACAAAACCACCGCGCCGGTGAGCGTGCCGTTGCCGGTGCCCATCGGCACGGACGTCATTTCGAATTCGCGACGACCGATCACGAGTTGGCCCTGGCTGGGTTTGCGTTGCCGCAATGTTTCGCCCACGATCTGTTCGACCGCGGGATCGCGCACACTTTCCAAAAGCGGAGCGCCTAATGAATCTTCGCCGACTCCGAACAAATCTCGAAAGGCTGGATTCATCAGAGCGAGCCGACTTTGACCGTCGACCACGAGCAAAGCGTCCTGCATCGCGGACAGAATTGCTTTTTGCCCTGTCGCGCGTTCTCCGATCTGTCGATCCAGCTGTCGTTGGCGGATCAGAATTTCCTCTAGCGCCACGCTGACGCGACGCGCTTCTTTACCACCGTCGATTAAAAAGGTACGCGGTTGTTCGCCGCACCCCACTTGTTTGACGAGTTGCTCCATTTCTCTCCAGGGCGCGATCCATTTTCTCTGGACGAGATAAACAATGGCGATTGTCGATCCAACAATCGCGGCGAGCAGAATCCAGAACATCATTTCTCGCGCAGACGATAACCAAAGCCGCGGACGGTTTCGACAATGTCTCCGGCTTTGCCGAGCTTTTCGCGCAAACGGCGCACGTGAGTATCGACCGTGCGCGTGTCGATCACACTTTCGTAGCCCCAAACTTCGTTCAGAAGGCGGTCGCGCTCCTGGACGCGGCCGCGCCGTTGCATCAGCGTTCGCAGAAGTTTGAACTCGAGACTGGTGAGATCGACCCGCTTCCCGTTTACCAAAACTTCGTGGCGCGCTGGATCGATCGTGATCGGTCCGGCTGAAAGGCGATCGTCAGTTTCTTCGGCAGTGCCTCGGCGCAGGATCGCTTTGATCCGCAACACAACTTCGCGCGGACTAAACGGTTTCGTCACATAATCGTCCGCGCCGAATTCCAAACCGACAATGCGATCGATTTCTTCCGCTCTCGCGGTCAACATCAGGATGGGAATGTGGCGGGTGGAGGCGTCGCTTTTCAAGACTTTGCAGACCTCGAGCCCTGGCATTTTCGGCAACATCAAATCGAGAATAACGAAGTCCGGCTTTTCGTCGCGCGCTTTGGCCAGACCGGCGGCGCCATCGGTTGCGTTGGAAAGGACAAACCCGCCGGCTTTGCGCAAACTCAGGCTGAGAAGATCGACCACGTCCTTTTCGTCTTCGACGATGAGGATGCGTTTGCTCGACACGGCGTCCATGCGCGCGAGACGTTGCCGCCCAGGCTACTTTGCTTCGCCCGCGACCTCGGATTTCACACCGGCCTTGTCGTTCAGAGCCTGGGTGAATTCTTGTAAACTGGAAACGATTTGGGGCGCCTTGCTCAACACCGTGGTAGCCAGTTTTTCGGCGTAATCGGGCCGGCGCTGCGACATTTCCGAGAGCGCCATCATGACCGCGAGCGCGTTGTTGATGGAATGTTTGATCTCGCTGAATTTTTTTTGTAATTCGGCCAACTCTTCAGGCGAGAGGGTGCGATTTGTCTCATTCATAAATCGGGATTTTCGCTGGAGAAAACGCGCGGCTGTGCTTCACTAAAAGGTTCGAGATTTGTCGTCCCGATGCCTGCGCAAGTTATCAAGATCAGTGGTGCGCGCCAGCACAATTTAAAGAACCTCCACGTGGAAATTCCGCGGGAGAAACTGGTCGTCATCACCGGCCTGAGCGGTTCTGGAAAATCGTCGCTCGCCTTCGACACGCTCTACGCCGAAGGCCAGCGCCGCTACGTCGAGAGCCTTTCCGCTTACGCGCGGCAATTCCTCGATCAGATGGAAAAACCGGACGTCGATTTCATCGAAGGCCTTTCGCCCGCAATCGCGATCGAGCAACGCAGCGCCGGCGCCAATCCGAGATCGACCATCGCGACCACGACCGAGATCTACGACTACTTGCGCGTCCTTTTCTCGGCGATTGGCCAGCCGCACGACCCGGCTACAGGCAAACCGGTTCATCGACAGACGCCGCAGCAGATCGTCGATCAAATCCTGGCCTATGAACCGAACAGCAAAATCATCGTGCTCGCGCCGTTGGTGCAAAATCAGAGCGGCGAATTCCGCGATATCGTCGAGAAACTGAAGCGCGAAGGGTTCGTCCGTGCGCGGATCGATGGCGAAATTGTCGAGCTGGATCGCCCGGACCCGATTCGTTTGAAAAAAAGCGAGCGGCACACCATCGAAGCGGTGGTTGATCGATTGGTGGTGCGCGACGGGGTTCGGGTTCGCCTGACCGACTCGGTCGAAACCGCCCTGAAATGGGGCGGAAACAAATTGTCGATCTTAAGAGAGAAGAAGAAAACGCCCAACGCCCAACGCCCAACGCCCAATATCGAATTGGAAGATTGGGATGAATTCCGCTACTCAACAAACTACAGCACGGGGGACTCGGATTTTTCGCTCGGCGAGCTGACGCCGAAACATTTTTCGTTCAACAGCCATCTCGGCGCTTGCCCGGCATGTCACGGCTTAGGAACGCAACTGGTGATCGACCCCGGGTTGATGATTTCAGACGAAACGAAAACCATTGCCGAGGGCGCGATCACGCCCTGGCGGCGCGGGACGAAACGGATGCAGGCTTACTATCGGCAGCTGCAAGGCGCGCTGGTGAAACATTTCGAAATCGATGAGGATTTGCCGTTCGCGGATTTGCCTGACGAATTTAAGAACGCGCTTTACTTCGGCACCAACATGACGCCGATCGAGATGAATTTCACCGGTAATGGCCAAAAGAAGCGACCGTTTGAAGGATTGGTGCCGCAAATGCAGCGGCTCTACGAGCAAACCCAAAGCGAATTTACCCGCAATCGAATCCGCGCATTCATGACCCGCGATCCGTGCAAGATGTGCGGCGGCGCGCGGCTGAAACCGGAAATTCTCGCCGTCACGATCAAGGATCGGCAAGGACGCGAGCTCAACATTCACAAATTCAGCGAGCAGACAACCGAAGCCGCGGCGCGTTACATCGACAATCTCGAGCTGACGACAGCGCAAAAGAAAGTTGTCACGGATGTGGTCCGCGAAATTCAATCGCGCTTGCAATTTCTGGTCGAGGTGGGGCTCGGTTATCTGACGCTCGATCGCGAAAGTGGCACGCTCAGCGGCGGCGAAGCGCAGCGGATCCGGCTGGCGACTCAGATCGGCTCGGGATTGGCCGGCGTGCTTTATGTTTTGGACGAACCGAGCATCGGTCTGCACCAACGCGACAACGCGCGTTTGCTCGGCACACTCGGGCGGCTCCGCGACCTCGGCAATTCCGTCATCGTGGTCGAGCACGACGAAGAAACAATCCGGGCGGCCGACCATATTGTCGATCTTGGTCCCGGTGCTGGGCCGCGCGGCGGAGAAATTGTGGCGCAAGGAAAACTGGAAGACATCTTGGAGGCGAAGAATTCGCTCACCGCCGATTACCTTTCCGGACGGTTGCGAATTCCGGTTCCGAAGCATCGGACCAAGCCACGTTTTGCTCGAAATCGATTAAACAAAAATGAAGAAGGCTGGCTGATCCTAAATGGTGCCGCAGAAAATAATTTGAAGAACATCGAGGTTGCTTTTCCGCTCGGCTGTTTTACCTGCGTGACCGGCGTTTCCGGGAGCGGCAAATCAACGCTGGTGGACGACATTCTGCGGCGGGCGTTGTTCCGACGGTTTTATAATTCGAAGGAGAAACCAGGCGCTTATCGCGGGTTGCGCGGCGCCGAACAAGTCGACAAGGCGATCGTGATCGACCAAAGCGCGATTGGGCGCACGCCCCGTTCAAATCCAGTCACCTACACCGGCGCCTTTGGGCCGATTCGCGAGTTATTCGCGCAGTTGCCAACCGCCCGGGTGCGCGGTTACAGCGCCGGCCGTTTCAGTTTCAACGTCAAAGGCGGCCGTTGTGAGAACTGCGAAGGCGGCGGCCTAATCAAGATCGAGATGCATTTTTTGCCGGACGTTTATGTGCAGTGCGAAGTTTGTCACGGGCGCCGATACAATCGCGAGACACTCGAGATCACTTATAAAGGAAAAAACATTGCCGACGTGCTCGATCTGACAGTTGATGAAGCGGCTCGATTTTTCCGGAACGTGCCGAGCGTTTCGGACAAATTAAACGCGCTTCTCGATGTCGGGCTCGGTTACTTGCAACTCGGTCAAGCCGGGACCACCCTCTCCGGCGGCGAAGCGCAACGCGTCAAACTGGCGACCGAACTCGCCAAGAAAGCGACCGGTCGCACTGTTTACATTCTCGATGAACCCACAACCGGGTTGCATTTCGCCGACATCGAAAAGTTACTTCAAGTGCTGATGAAACTGCGCGATGCCGGCAATACCATGATCGTGATCGAGCACAACCTCGAAATGATTAAGTGCGCGGACTGGATCATCGATCTTGGTCCCGAGGGTGGCGCGCGTGGCGGCGAACTTGTGGGCGCGGGCGCGCCCGAAGAGATTGTCGATCTTGCCAAAAGTTACACCGGCAAATATCTGCGGCCGCTCTTGGGAAAGGGATGAGACGGATACAACACATAAGTCTTATAGGTCTGATGGGCCTAACGGCATTTTTCGCGCGCGCGGAAATTACTCAACAACTCGCCGAAGCGTCCAAACCGCTCGTTGAAGGCGTCCCCGAAGTCGCGGTCGTTCGTTTGCAGACGTTGCTGAAGCAGAACCTATCGGAAGCGGATTGGCGCGCGGTCGCGGAACGACTGCTCCAGGCGATGGTCGCAGCCAATCAGACCGCAGACGCCTTTAGCCTGCTGGCGGATCCGCGATTGCGTCAGAGTCCGCCGGCGAATTTTTGGCGCGCGCAATTGCTCGCGACTTCGGGTCACGAAGCCGAAGCGTTGGCTCTGTATCGCCAGATTGCGGCGGACAGCAATTCGAGTCTCCGAATGGACGCTTTGTTCGGCGCCGCGGAAATGCTGCGCGCCCTCGGGCGAACGGATGAGGCGCTGCAAAGTTTCTCCGAGCTGTTTCGCGATCCAAAATGGAAAGTTCGAGCGCAATTGCGGGCGGCGGAGCTTTATCTGGACAAACCGGATCCGGTCAACGCGCGGCGCGTGCTCGAAAAAGTGCAGCCGGCCACAACCGCCGAAAAAAGAGAGCGGCACTTTCTCCGCGGCCGCCTCGAGATGGCTTTGCATCGCCCCGACCGAGCCATCACGATTTTCGAATCAGTCCTAAAAAATCCGGAAGGGACGACACACGAAACACTCACCGCAGCGCTCTTCGCATTGGCCGATGCGCATCTGCAATTGAAAACGCCGGAAAGCGGCGATGACGCATTGGAGAATTTTATCGAACACCGGCCCTCCGATGTCGATCTTGCGCGGGTTTTCGCGAAACTGGATGAGCTTTACCGCGCCGAACGAAAACCGTCCCGGGCTGAACTCGAGCGCTGGACCAGAGATCCGGCCGAGCCGCGGCGCGCGTTCGCGCAATGGTATCTGGCGCGATTCGATCTTCGACTCGGGCGACGTGACCGAGCGCTGGAATATTTCGCCGCGCTACGGCGGACTCGCCCGCAATTGCCAGTCCTCGCTTCCGCGTTTCTGGAATTCGCCAAGCTCGAACTGGAGGACCGCCATTTCGAAGAGGCACTCGCGATACTAAATGATGCACGCTCGTTACGACCGGAACCCGCCGTGCTCGACCGCGTTAACTTGCTCGCGGCCCAAACTCAATATCACGCGAAGCATTTCGATGCCGCGACCGCCGGCTTTGAGCAAATCGGACGTTCCGATTCAATCCTGGCGTCACTGGCGATGTTCAACGCAGCGCTCAGCTGGCTGCAAAAAGGCGATGAGGCGCGTTTTTTGGCGGACGCCGAAGAATTCGGAAACAAAAGTAAGGACGAAAAATCCCCCGGCGACCTGCGCTTGGAAGCCGGATTGATGGAAGCTGCCAAGGGGGACTCTCGGGCAGCCGATTCATTGCGCAATTTTCTGCGCGACTTTCCCGGGACCGAACGAGCCTCCGAAGCATGGGTGGCACTGGCGGAACTCGCCTTTCACGCGACTCCGCCACGAATTGACGAAGCCCGCAAGGATCTGGCCCGCGCCGCTGAATCAAAACCGACTCCGGCCGCGCAAGAACGCGCCGACTATCTCACGATTTGGCTGGAAGATGCAACGCCGGGCAGCGAGCCAAAGGTCATTGAGCTGGCAAAAAGATTCATTCAGCAACACGAATCATCGAGTTTGGTCGCGCCGGTCCGAATGAAGCTGGGCGAGATGTTTTATCGGGCAGAGGATTTTGCGAACGCGGAAACGCAATTCGAATTGTTGACCGAACAAAATTCGACTGGGGCGTTCACCGAGCGGGCACTGTTTTTTGCCGGCGAATCGGCGATGGCGAGCATGGCCGCTCAATCACTCGATCGCGCGCTTGTGCTTTTCGATCGAGTGGTGCAACTCAACCGCGAATTGAAATGGGCGGCGCGCAACGAGCAAGCGGTAATCGAACGCAAACTGGGCAAACCTCAGGACGCTCTTGTTTTGTATGACGAAGTTCTAAACGGCGCGGCTCGCCCTGGGGAAAAGCGCGAAGCAATTTGCGGCAAGGGCGACATTTTTTTCGAAATGGCCGCGACCGATCCGCAGAATTACCAGCGCGCGATTGAAGCTTACGATAAGCTGGCGGCCGATCGAGATGCGCCGGCCCACTGGCGCAACCAGGCACTCTTCAAGAAGGGGCTTTGTTTGGAAAAAAAAGCCGATCGCGCTGCCGCGCTCGCTAGTTTTTACACGGTGCTCGACGAAGGAATGCGTCCGGACCGGCCACATGAATCTTTCTGGTTTTACAAAGCGGGCTTTAACGCCGGCCAGTTACTGGAAGCGGATGCGAAATGGGAATCGGCCGCGGCCGTTTACGAGAAACTTGCGGCAGCGGGAGGGGCGCGCTCGGATGAAGCGCGGGAGCGATTGGATCGGCTTCGCCTCGAACACTTTTTGCGACAGGAATAACGCCAAGAACGGTCGCGTTTTATCTTGCCTTTGGCATTAAAGAGGCTCACCCTTGCGGTATGAAAACCGTGACTAAGTTAGCCACTGTCGTCATGTCGATCGCGATATGCGCATCGGCGTTCGCTGCTCCGAACAAAACGGTCGCAACCTCGAAACAGCCTTTAAAGGCTAAGAGGTGCACTGTTATGATCACCGGTTCTGCCGTTCGGCAGGACTGCTCCCGGCTCAGCGTAATTCCGAGCACA
>Ga0137399_10001051_pt1 | contig 12187 bp, 5 predicted proteins | sample czorhiz316metaG_FD_104810 | JGI IMG/M metagenome (GOLD analysis project Ga0137399, IMG submission 104810) | Vadose zone soil microbial communities from Angelo Coast Range Reserve, California, USA - czorhiz3.16 metaG | ecosystem: Environmental > Terrestrial > Soil > Vadose zone | place: USA...
GCGCGCTCAGCCCAGCCGAATGGCACAAACTGAGGCAAGGAGGCTGGCGAGCGCACTGGAGTGGACGGTGATTCGGACAATGGTGGCTGCGGACAGCTCTCTGCGTCTGGGCCAAAACGTCGGTTTGGCTATGGTCTCTGGAGAAGACCAGGCGAGTTACACCCTCCATCCTGAGGAGACGCGAATTTTGTCGCCACGTGCTTGCGGAAGAAAACGGGTGGAGTTCGCCTTAGGGCGAGCTGCAGCGCACTTTGCCTTGAAAGAGATCGGTTTTGAAAATGCTCCTCCCGTTTTGCGTGGTCAAAAGGGAGAGCCCATATGGCCTGACGGAATCGTGGGCTCGATTACCCACTGTCATCCTTGGAGTGTTTCCGTTGCAGTCCAATGTTCGAATGGCTTTGCAATCGGCGTGGATTTAGAAACCAAAGAAAGAATACAAGGAACGGATATCAGCGACCTGGTTTGCCGTGAGGCCGAACTCGACTGGGTTCGTGGTGGCGATTTCCAACAGCGGCTCACCATGATTTTTTCGGCAAAGGAGGCTGTCTACAAGGCACTCTATCCCCTCTGCCGAAGGTACATCGACTTCAAAGAAGTTGAGCTCACTTGGTTTCCTGAGCAGCACCGTTTCCAGGGTGAATTTTTGGCGCCCCTTGGCCCTAACGTTCAGCAGGGACAAGCATGTGCAGTTCATTGTCGCTGCCACGCCGAATTGGTCTTCAGTTGCTTCGTCCATCAGTTCAAATGAAAACGGGATTCGTCAAGCGCCGAAATCTTGACTCACTCGTTTCACTGAGTCCTATCACGAGGGCGTCTTGGCAAGTCTGAAGGAGGTGTATGGTATGTGCAATACCCCAGCGGGTTCATTACGAGAGCAAGCATCACTTAGACAAGCGGACCAGCAACGGCTGGAAATCGGGCACTGCATAGAACAGGGCGATTTGCCCCACGCACTTGTTCCGCAGCTGGTAGCTGCTCAAGCCGCTGCCGTGCCAGACGCGCTAGCAGTGATGCAAGGAAAACTGTCACTGACCTACCGTGAATTGGATCAGCGGGCCAATCAGTTGGCTCATTTCCTGCAGTCGCTCGGCGTTGGTCCCGATGTCGTCGTCGGGCTCTATCTAGATCGTTCTCTAGCAGTTATTGTGGGAGCTCTGGCCATTCTCAAAGCAGGTGGCGCCTATCTTCCCCTAGACCCAAGCTACCCAAAAGAACGCTTGATGGTGGTGCTGAAGGATGCAAAGACGCCCATTTTGGTGACCGGGCAATGCATAGTAGACGCGTTGCCGGAACACCCAGAGCACGTGGTCACCTTAGACCCGGAAGGACGATTGCCTGTCACTCAGAGCTCCGAGCCGCCTATCGCTAGAGCGAGGCGGGAAAACCTGGCTTACGTGATCTATACCTCAGGCTCAACCGGCCAGCCAAAGGGCGTTGAAATCACTCACGGCGCCCTGCTCAATCTTGTCTGCTGGCATCAACGGGCTTTCAGAATCACTCCTGACGACACGGCAAGTCAGCTATCGGCTCTGGGGTTCGATGCTGCTGTATGGGAACTCTGGCCTTACCTTACGGCGGGAGCGAGCGTACATCTGTCTGAGGGTGTTGCCATGAATGACCCGGAAGCAGTCCGCGACTGGCTCATCTTCCAAAGGATTACCATTTGCTTCCTGGCTACTCCCTTAGCGGAACGGGTGATAACCCTGGAGTGGCCAAAGAAGGCCAGATTGCGCGTGTTGCTCACGGGGGCCGACACCCTCCATCACTATCCTCCCCGAAAGCTGCCGTACAAGTTGGTGAATAACTATGGTCCTACCGAGTGTACGGTATTGGCCACATCAGGAACTGTTCCTCCTAATGAGCACCCGCACCGGCTACCTTCGATTGGCAGCCCGATCGATAATGTGCAGGTCTACATCTTGAATGAAGGTATGCAGCAGACTCCGATCGGAGATTCTGGCGAAATCTACATTGGGGGCGTGAGTCTCGCACGCGGTTATCGGAATCAGCCCGACTTAACCGCGGAAAGATTTGTTCCTGACCCCTTCAGTTCTGAACCGTGGGCGCGTCTCTTCCGGACAGGCGACCTAGGCCTTTATCTCCCAGATGGCCAGATCGCGTTTCTCGGTCGCGTTGACGAGCAAGTTAAGATTCGAGGTTTTCGGATCGAGCCTGCGGAAATCGTAAAAGTGCTCGACGAACACCCGGCCGTGCAAGCAAGCATTGTAGTGGCGCGCGAGGTCGAACCAGGCGACAAGCGCCTCGTTGCATATTTCGTGCCCGCCGCGAAGGCTCAACCGACGCACACAGAGTTGCGGAATTTCATTGCCGCTCGAGTGCCTGAGTACATGGTTCCCGCGACATTCGTGAAGCTGGAAGCCTTGCCTCTGAATCCGAGCGGTAAAGTGGACCGCGCCGCACTCCCAGCGCCGAACGTGGAAAACACATTGCGCGATAGCAGTTTCGTCGCACCCCGCACACCCATTGAGGAACGGCTAGCGGCCATGCTGGCATTGTTGCTCGACGTGGACCGAGTCGGCGTGGAAGACAACTTCTTTCTGCTTGGTGGCCATTCCTTGTTAGGCACACAACTGATTGCCAGAGTGCGGGATGCGTTCGGCGTCGAGCTTAGCCTTCGCACGCTTTTCGATGCGCCGACGGTTTCAAAACTTTCAGCGCAAATCGATGCGCTCCTCCTCGCCAAGCTGGAAGCTATGAGCGAGGAGGAGGCGCAGCTGCTTGCGAACGGAACCGAACCTGCAACCGCCGAGAGGCTTCCGGAATGACGCCGCACACCCAAACGGCATTCGCCGCGAGCGAGCCGGGTCGCACGCTGAGCCTCTATCATCTGCTTGACCCAGAGGTCCTCGCCGATCCCTATCCCCTTTTTCATCGCCTGAGAACCGAAGATCCGGTGCATTGGGATCCTTTTCTGCACGCCTGGGTGGCGACCCGATACAAGGATGTGGTGACCGTACTTCATAACTACTCCGCTGAGCGCACTCCGACACCGGAGCAGCTCGCTGCGATGGGCCTTGCTTCGCTGAACCCGATCGCTGAGATCATGGTGAAGCAGATGCTCTTCCTGGACCCGCCAGCTCATACGCGATTGCGTAGTCTCGCGTCGCAGGCGTTTACTCCTCAGCGGGTTGAAGTCCTGCGGACGCACATCCGCGACATCACGAATCGTCTGCTCAACAAAGTCCAGGGTAAGGGCCGCATGGATGTAATTGCCGACTTGGCTGAGCCTCTGCCGTGCATCGTTACTGCCGAGATGCTGGGCGTACCCGTAGACGATTTCCAGCAGTTGAAAGCGTGGTCCCAAGATTTCGCTGAGATGCTCGGCAACTTCCAGCACAATCCGGAACGCGCGCCACGAATTCTGAAGAGCGTTCTGGAGATGGCTAAGTACTTCTGTTCCGCCATGCGCGAGCAGCGTCTCCACCCTCGTGAAGGCCTTGTAAGTTCGTTGATGAATGCGGAAATTCAGGGCGACCGGCTGAGCGAGGAGGAAGTGGTTGCGAACTGCATTGTGACCATGGTGGGGGGGCAAGAGACCACCACCAACCTGATCGGAAACGGTGTGCTCGCCCTGCTGCGGAATCCCGACCAACTCGAAAAACTCCGCTTCGATCTCTCACTGATCCCATCGGCCGTGGAGGAGTTGTTGCGCTACGAAAGCCCCAGCCAGCATACCGCGCGGCTGGCTCCGGAAGATACGATTCTAGGTGGAAGGCGGATTCGAAAGCGCCAGGCTGTAATTGCGGTAATGGCCGCCGGGAATCGGGATCCGGAGAGGTTTCCTGATCCGGACCGCTTGGACATTACCCGCCCCGACAACCGGCATCTTGCGTTTGGGTGGGCGGCGCACTTCTGCTTCGGTGCGGCGCTGGCGCGCATCGAAGGTCAGGTTGCCTTTGAGTTGATGTTGCGACGGCTGCCCAATTGGGCACTTGAGCCCGGGCCGCTCGTCTGGCGCTCGAATCTCGGGTTGCGCGGTTTGACGAGGTTGCCGCTCCGCTTCGGCAATCCACCGAGTCTAATGACTGCGGCATAGGCAGATTAAAGGAACCCTTCGATTTGACAAATAGTCTGTGGTTGCCTGCCAGAATAGGGCACTCGGTCGCTTCCAGTTGGGTTGTATCTTATGAGGCGATTGCCTGGGGTCTGCGGCGTTACTAGAGATTGCCTGAGAGCGTATGCGCGAAGCGCGCGATGCATATCTCCGAACTGAGCCTCCGGGAAAGACGAGTCACACCCCGAGCTACAACTTCAATAGGCCGCTGAACTGAGGGGCGGCCACCATGACCGATTTGCGGGAGGGCCGCAACCTGCGTTCCCGACCACCTGACCATGAGAGAGACAGTGACACATCAGCAGGAAAGCGACGCAAGATCTGGCCTTGGCCGACTTTCTGAAGCCAAGCGTAGGCTCCTTCAAAAATATCTACGCGGCGAGCCTGCAAAAGAGAGGGGGGAACGAGCCCAGATCTGCCCTCGTCCAGCCGGGGAACCTGTACCTCTATCTTTCGCTCAGCAACAGATATGGCTCCATGGACAAATTGCGGACGATGTCCCCTTCTACAACGAAAGTATCATCGTTGACCGGCAAGGTCCTCTCGACGCAGCTGTGTTGGAAAGGTGCTTACTTGAAATTGTTCGCCGCCACGAGATCTGGCGCACGACGTTTGAAGCTACTGCGAGTGAGCCCATCCAGATTGTTCACCCGGCCCCTCGCGTGTTCCCGCTGGCGACGACGGATTTGCGTAAGCTTCCGGAAGCAGAGCGCGGAGGGGAAGCGGTGCGTTTGGCAACGGAGGATGCACAGCGTCCGTTCGACTTGAAAACGGGTCCATTGGTGCGTGCCTTGCTGGTACGCATGGACGATGAGTGGCATCGCCTTTACATGACTGTTCATCAAATCATCTCCGACGCGGCATCGGCTTACCAGGTTTTTCTCCCAGAACTGGCGACTCTTTACGAAGCCTTTGCGGCGGGCAAACCCTCCCAACTGCCAGAACTTCCCGTTCAGTATGCAGATTTTGCTTACTGGCAGCGGAAGAGGTGGTCCGACCATACAGGGTCCGAACATATGGCTTACTGGCGCAAACAGCTAGCGGGCGAGCTTTCTCCGCTCCAGTGGCCCAGCAATCGTCCACGACCGCCGATCGAGACGCATCGCGCTGCGATTCAAAGATTCACACTGCCCCCAGACCTAGTTAAGACGCTCAGGCGCCTCAGCCAGCAGGAGAGAGTATCGCTTTACATGACTTTGCTGGCTGGGTTTGTCGCATTGCTCCATCGTTATACGGGGCAAGAGGATATAACCGTGGGCAGCACGACTGCGGGCCGTAAGCGGGCTGAAGTTGAGCCCCTGCTCGGTTGTTTTATAAATCCGCTCGCGATGCGGATCAACCTCTCAGGCAACCCGACGTTCCGGGAATTACTGTCGCGGGTGAGGGGAGTGGTTCTGGACGCGTTAGCCCATGAGGAGGCTCCTTTCCCCTACGTCGTAAGAGAGCTCCGACATAAGCCTGATCCCAGTCGAAATCCTCTGTTTCAGGTGATCCTTTCGCAGCAGCCCCAGATGCCGAGTATCGGCTCTGGGTGGGATCTAGTGACTGGGGAAATCTCCAATGGAGGTTCCAAGCTCGACCTGATGGTCGTGCTCGACGACCGCAGAGACAGTATCTTTGGGCCCATCACCTACAACCCTGATCTGTTCGACGACTCGGCCATCACGCAAATGGTCAGAAATTGGAAGACCCTGCTTTCTGGCGCGGCGGCTGAACCAGGAAAGCACGTCGCGGGATTGCCCGTCTTGACTGACGCAGAGCGAAACCAGATTGTCGTCGAATGGAATGATAGGCGGGTGAATTACCTCAGCGACTGCTGCCTGCATGCACTCATTGAGGCCCAGGCGGAGCGGACACCCGAGGCTACGGCGGTTTTGTGCGAAGGAGAACGACTCACCTATCAAGAGCTGAATGCTCGTGCCAATCAGCTTGCGCGTCATCTTCGCAAGTTAGGAGTGGGTGCTGAAGTCTTGGTCGGAATTTGCATGGAACGGTCGATCATGATGATGGTGGCCCTGTTGGGCATCCTGAAGGCTGGCGGCGCTTATGTGCCGCTTGACCCAACGTATCCGGGAGAACGACTTGCATTCATGATCAAGGATTCCGGATTACAACTCTTGATTACCTGCGAGCCATTCCGCAGCACGTTGAGCGAGCAAGTGGAGAAACTCGTCCGCATCGACAAAGATTGGCCAATGATATCTCAGGAGAGCAGAGAAAATCCGGCGTCCGAGACAGAACCGAAAAACCTGGCGTATGTGATCTACACGTCGGGATCAACAGGTCGACCCAAAGGGGTTCAGATTTGTCATCGTTCGCTCGTTAATTTGCTGACGTCCATGCGAGCTCGGCCAGGGTTCACCGAGGAAGATTCTCTGCTGGCCGTCACCACGATATCGTTCGATATCGCTGCTCTTGAGCTTTACCTGCCTCTGATGGTGGGCGCTCGCTGTGTGCTGGCAAGTCGCGAAGCGTCGCAGGACGGGCCGCAATTGTCGAAGATGCTGGACCATTATGAGATTACGGTAATGCAAGCAACGCCCTCCACTTGGAAGTTGTTGCTTGAATCAGGATGGAAGGGAAAAACGGACTTGAAGATTCTCTGTGGCGGTGAGGCGATGCCCCGAGAATTAGCAGAGCAGCTGATCCCTAGGGCATGCTCGGTCTGGAACATGTACGGCCCCACGGAAACTACCGTGTGGTCCAGCTTCTACCACGTCACATCATCCGCAGGCCTTATTCCGATCGGCCGCCCGATCGGGAACACCCAAATGTACGTGCTTGACCGCAACATGCAACCAGTGCCTGTGGGCGTGATTGGGGAGCTCTACATAGGTGGCGATGGTTTGGCGCGGGGCTACCGAAATCGTTCCGATTTGAATGGCGAGAAATTCATCTCGAACCCGTTCGATTCCGAACCGGGTTCGCGCCTCTATAAAACGGGTGACCTCGCGCGCTATCGAGCGGATGGAAATATTGAATGCTTGTCGCGGATAGACAATCAAGTGAAGATTCGTGGGTTCCGGATCGAGTTGGGTGAGATCGAGTCCGTGCTGCGTGAGCATCCCGCCATCCGTGATGCCTGCGTCATCGTTCGCGAGGATCTTCCAAGTGATCCGCGCCTAGTGGCTTATGTCGCACTGGCAAAAGAAGAGTTCTCCTCGCTTAAAGATCTGCGCAACTTCCTGAAAGAGAAATTGCCCAGCTACATGGTTCCCATCGTTGTCCCACTGGAAAGGCTCCCATTAACATCGAATGGAAAGTTGGATCGACGCGCACTTCCGGCACCGGATCACCTAGAATTGAGAGACGACCAATCTTTCCAAGGATTTCATGAACCAATCGAAGAGCTGTTGGCGGGCATATGGACGCGCGTGCTCAAAGTTGAGCGAGTGAGCATTTACGACAACTTCTTTGACTTGGGGGGGCACTCACTGTTGGCCACACAAGTGGTTGCCAGGCTGGAGCAGCAGCTGGGTTTGCGTATCAAGCCCAATGAACTCGCATTTCAAACCCTCGGGCAACTCGCAGCAAGTTGTAAAGAGCGTTTGTCCTGCCAATGAGGCTTGCGGAAAAAGTCGTGCCCTTCTATTTCGGCGCGCCCGATAAACTGCTCTTCGGATGCTACCATGAGCCGACCCTCGAGAGGTGCCGGAAGTGCGCAGTCGTTGTTTGTCAACCGATGGGGCACGAATACATCAATTCTCACCGCGCCCTTCGTCAGCTAGCCGCGCGCTTGTGTGACGCAGGATTCCCAGTCCTGCGGTTTGACTACTACGGCTGCGGCGACTCGTCGGGCAGCAGGGAAGACGGCACAATTCTTCAATGGCTGGAGGACATCTCGACTGCCATTTCTGAGGTGAGGAGTAGGACGGCCGTGGTTCAAGTCTGCCTTATAGGACTCCGACTGGGCGGAACCCTGGCGATGAATGCTGCCGCTGAACGAGCTGATCTCGAAAGCATGGTTCTGTGGGATCCGGTGCTGAGCGGAAAGGGTTATCTCCACGGCTTACTTCGCCTGCAAAAAGAAATGCTCCGCTTTCGCCCGAAACCAAGCACTACGCAACAACCCCAGGGCTACTTGGACGTGCTCGGCTTCCCTCTGTCGCGCTTCCTTCGTGCCGAACTCGAAAAGATAGACCTTCTGCCGATTGCGGGGAGTCTGGCCAAGAATGTTCTGGTTATTCAAAGCGACCAAACCGCCGGCGAAGCGAACTTGAAAGAACGTTTGAGCCAAACGGAGGCTCGCCTCGAGTATCAGCGCTTCGATGCCCCTCAGATTTGGCGCCCAACCTCCGATGGCAGCTTGCTCGTACCCAGCCAGATACTCCACTCGATTGTTTCCTGGACCAACAGGGTACACCCGTGAGAGAAGAGGCCGTCCTTTTTGGAGAAACGAAATCCTTGGTAGGGATTCTGACCGATCCTCCCATGAGGAACGGGAACCGCGCCAAGCCTGCTGTAATCTTGTTAAACCCAGGAATCGTGCACCGCGTTGCACCAGGACGCATTTACGTAAGAATGGCGCGAGCATTGGCTGCCATGGGCTTCGTGGTCCTTCGGTTTGACTTCTCTGGAATCGGAGATAGCGCAGTCCGTTATGACAATCTCCCGTTCGATAAGAGCGCTGTAAAGGAAACGCAAGATGCCATGCGCTTTTTGGAGGCAGCAAGGGGCGTGAGCCGTTTCATCTTGTTGGGTGGATGCTCTGGAGCGCGCATTTCACTTCAGACAGCTTGTTGTGACCCGCGAGTAGTGTGTGCATTCCTGATCAACTTACAGATGACCGAAGATGTGGACCAGAATTCGATTACCCGCAGTGCGGCCTTTTATTATTGGAATTTTGCCCTCTTTAATCTTAAAAGCTGGTGCAAGCTGATCACCGGAAAGGCCGATTACCGAAATATCCTGCGGGCGCTCGGATTTCAGGCAAGGACGCAATTCGCCTCGGGAGGAAAGATGTCTGCCGAATCGATTCAGCTCGCCGCTAATTTGCGAATGTTAGCCGAGCGGGGTGCCTCTGTGACGTTCCTATATGCGGAAAGCGATCCGCGACTAAATGATCTACGCGAGGCAGTTGGCCGCGAACTCAAGCAATTACGCGCGTTGGGAAACGTAAGAGTGCAAATCATTCCGCGATCAGACCACACCTTTAGTTCTCTCCATGACCAGGAGAAACTCCTCAAAGAGATCTGCGAGCTGATCGATGCAGTCACTCCGGCAACCGCGGGCGCGCCGCTCGACCAACGCCACGATCAGCTGCCTCAATCAGTGCAGCAAACCCTTCCACAGCACGGTGGAAAATAGCGCAGGCTCCTTAAGGAACACTAGGCTCTCGAAGATGGGAGCGAAGCACCAATGAGTACGAGAGAGCGGACACTCGCGAACACACAGAGACACCCTTCAACCTTGACAGGAGGGGAGCTTGCCGGTGGGCCTGTCACCGGTCACCCATATGCTCAAAAGCCCCTTCCCGGGGCACCTACAAAATTAGAAGCGAGCTTCTACGCTCAGTATCCCTGGTGCCTAAACGCCTTTCCCACGATTCGGGAAGTGGTGCGTTACCTATCGGAAGAACTGGACAAGCTCGATCGGGTGCGAGAGGGTTGGCAGCAATCTGAGGTGGCCACGAATGTTTTCTTGCTCTCTTGCGCCATCACGGACGCAGTCGACGACTATCTTGCCGGGAACAGATATGATTTTTCCAAGATTGGCCAACTCCTGCCCTGGGCCCGCCCTGGGGTACAGGCCGTGGAGACGTTGCTCAGCGCGGCAGGCAGATTGCGCACAGCGTGGCTGTTTCGGTTGCATCGCTGGAGAGGGCTCTGGGCAGCAGCTGTGACTGAATTTCTGCGGCACTCACTGATTGCTACGGCTCCCGACCGCGCGATCCTCCTCCGGCAGCGTGATCAATTGACAGGCTTGCTGCCCGCCGACTTTCCGGGACGTTTGTGGAATTATCGTCCGAAAATCCCCGCTTTCTTCCGTTCGAGAGACTTTGCTCCTTTTGATTGCCTCGAACTGGGGCGGAAGTTCGTTGCCGCCTTCCCCGAACCTGCGCGGCCTGCAATGGTGATGGGGTTGCGTACAGCGGGCTCGTTCCTGGCGCCCCTCCTGTGCGCCTATCTCAGTACCGAGCTTAGAGACACGGACTGGGTCGCAGTTCGCCCCGGAAAAGGCCTCGCCCCGTGGGAGCGAGAGGCACTCCGACAAGCTGCCCGAAAGAAGGCACGCCTGCTGATTGTGGACGAGTCGATCCATACAGGACAAACTGTTGCCAAGGCTGTGCATCTGCTTCGACAAGCAGGCTTCTCAGACGAAGACATGATGATGTTGAATCCGGCCGAACCTGCTTTTCCCGATTGGCAAAACTCGCCAACTTTGCAGGCTCTTCCAAAAATCAAAGTGCTCACGTTAGAACCTGCCGAACGCTACAAGCAACAATTGCTGGAATCGGGGGCTGTGGCAGCTAGATTAAACGAGTATTTTAAAGCTCGTGGTTATGTTGGAGCCCGGGTCGCGTCCAACCCGAAGACGGACGAGTTGAACCTGTGGTGGCGAGAGCAGCCGACGGAGCGAGTGGATGTCCGCCTCAAGCGAGTTTATGAAATTCATCTGAACGATGCTGCTGGTGCCACGGAAGTCCGTTATGTGCTAGCCAAAAGCGTTGGCTGGGGATGGCTGGGGTACCACGCCTTTCGAGCGGGCGAGCAACTGGCCCAGTTCGTTCCGCCCATTCTCGGCTTACGTGATGGAATTCTCTACACAGAATGGTTTCCCGGAGGGCAAGACTCGGCATTTTTTGATCCGGATCGCCGTGCATGGACCAAGGCCCTTGCCGCCTACGTTGCGGCGCGGGCGCGCAGCTTGACTTTGGGCGCTGATCCCACCCCGGATTTGGCCCGTGACGGTCGTCATAAGGGCTCCGAGATATTGGCGAACGCTCTGAGTGGCGCCTACAGCTCACGGATCGTCTCAGCTTTGAAGCGCCCCCGAATTCAACACGAACTGTCGCGGCAACAGTACCCCATGCCCATCCTGACTGACAGCAAAATGTCGCGTCAAGAATGGGTCGTCGCCGATTCCAGGCTACTGAAGACGGATTTCGAACATCATGGCCAAGGGAAGAATGAGCTTGGCATGACCGACCCAGCCTATGATCTGGCGGACGCTATTTTTCATTTCCGGCTTTCGGAGAAAGAATCGGCGCAGCTCATCCATTACTATGTCCAAGAAAGCGGCGACATTCATGTCGAGAAACGGCTCTTCTTGAACAAACTGCTGGCTGGCCTGTGGGCGCAGGATCTAGCGACACTTGGTCTACAAAATCCTCGGCTCCTACACCGGCGGAGCGAGTTTCACCAGCAATACATTTCAGCTTGGAACTTCCTCGTTGGGGAAACAATCCGGGAGTGCGGTAAACTGTGCCATCGCCCGCACGAAATTCGCTGGCACACCCCCCTCGTCGTGACAGACATTGATGGCGTGCTGGACAGAATGGTCTTTGGCTTTCCTTCAACGACGGCTGCGGGCATCAACGCGATCTCCTTGCTCCATGCCCATGGGTTTGCAACTGCCGTCAATACCGCTCGCACACTGCACGAGGTAAAACAATATTGCCGCGCTTATGGTTTTGCTGGCGGCGTTGCCGAGTTTGGCAGCGTCCTTTGGGACGCGGTCAGCGAGCAAGAGCGCGTGCTCGTCAGCACGGAATCCCTGCGGCAGTTGGAGCAGGCGCAAGATGCTTTTCGGCGGATTCCCGGCGTCTTTCTAAACGGCGATTATCAATATTCGCTACGGGCGTTTACCTACCAAGGCGGCAGAACCAAGCCGCTGCCGCCCCTTCTGGTGCAGGATATGCTGGCGAGTCTGAAGTTGGATCGGCTCCAAGTTCATCATACGGGCCTGGACACAGCCATGCTCGCCAAAGAGATTAACAAGGGCACTGGATTGCTCTCGCTTCTGGCTTTCGTCGGGCTGCCAGCGGATGACGTTTTTGCGATTGGGGATTCAGAACCTGATCTAGCCATGTTCCGCGTTGTTCAGGGATCCTTCGCTCCCGGGAACATCTCTTGCCGCCGCGAGGCGAACTTGCTCGGCTGCCAGGTCGCC
>Ga0137399_10001054_pt1 | contig 12184 bp, 8 predicted proteins | sample czorhiz316metaG_FD_104810 | JGI IMG/M metagenome (GOLD analysis project Ga0137399, IMG submission 104810) | Vadose zone soil microbial communities from Angelo Coast Range Reserve, California, USA - czorhiz3.16 metaG | ecosystem: Environmental > Terrestrial > Soil > Vadose zone | place: USA...
CCTATCCTCCAGGTGAAGAAGCTTGGAAGGGTTCGGCTGTTCGCCGATTAAAAGGGTACGCGAGTTGGGTTTAATACGACGTGAGTCAGTATGGTCCCTATCTTCTGAAGATATAAATAGTAAAAAGGAGAAGACCTTCTAGTACGAAAGGATCAATAGGCTGTGTTTCTCTAGTGTACCAATTGTTGAGTTTAATTATTTTTTTAATTAAACAGGCATAGTTGGGTAGCCACAAACATATTAGATAAGCGCTGAATGTATATAAAGCAAGAAACTAACTCCTAGATACTATCTTAATTATTATTTCTATTATTTTTAATAATATTTCTTATTAATTTATTAATCCATAATTTAATTTTTAGAAATGAAATAATATTTAATTTTATAAGAAAAAGAACATTTCTTAATAGGATGCAAATGTAAGTAACTGTGAATTATTTAGTTTAGCATTACTAATTTATAAAATAGACTTGATGTTTAAAATTGTTCAAATTTAATCTCTTTAATTAAATACATTCTTTATTAATCATATTATTAATAATTAAATTTATATTATAAAAGAATAAATTAAATTTATTAATGAGCATAATATTTTATATTTTTTATATTATATAAATCATATTCAAGATTTAATTCCTTATCAGTTTATTATAATAATTCTTGGTTTATATAAAAGAATAAAGTATATAGAGGGATTATTTTTCAAATTACTTATTAATTTTAAAAGGAATTGTATTAACTAATTTATTATTTTGATTCAAAATCACCCATAGTTAATTCTATATCATGATTTAAACCTTTAACTTTATGAATTAATTCATTATCTTTAGTTAATAAACAATATACTTTAGGAGCTAAGAAAATAGCTTTTTTAATAATATTTTCTAATTTCATTTTACCTAAAACTTTATTATTAACTAAGTTAACTGGTAATGGTCTATCAATATAAGCACTATCTGTATCTGTATAAAATAAATTAAAATTAGGATTATTTTTAAAATAAGACATATGAATTCTAGCGTATGCTGTGATTGCACTAGCAATTATAACACTTACATTATGAATTTGTTTATTACCATCTAACATAGTATTAACTTCATCTTGATGAGTTTTATAAATAACCATAATTTTATCATCTAATTCAATGAATTTCATACCATCATCTGCATATTTATCAATGAAATCAAAAATATCATTTCTATCAATAATTTTTATAATTGGAAATGAATCAATCATACCAAATCTTCCATATAAACTGTTCATTAATAATTTAGCTACTAAGTTTAAAGGGTTAGATTTAGGATAATTTAATCTTAATTGATATAAAGTATCAACATAACCTTTAAAGATATTTTCTTTTTTAAATTTATATCCTCAAAGAATTTAAAATTTATAACCAAATTTAATTGCATTATCCATTTCAGCAGAGAAGATCATATCTTCTCATTGGCCTAAAGGTGCAACTGATCTAATACCTGCATCTGTTTTAATATGAGTTTGAATAATTGGATGTTTTAAATTATCAGGAGCAATTATTTCACAATAAAAGAATCCAAAAGCATTAGGATCAATTTTTCTAATATCACCTTTGAAAAAAATAGGTTTACCAATAGGCATTAAATTATTTCTCATTACAAATGGGTAAAGTGAATTTACATCGTAACAATATAATTTAACTCCTTTTGGAGTTCTTGGAATATACATATCAACAGCACCTCCTGTATAAGCCATTCTAATCTCTCTTGAAATTTGTCCACTTAATTGTGGAATTTCATTTTGTCTTAAAAAATGAGTTCTAAATATTGCAAAAGCTAATGAAGATAAAGTTGGATAATTCTGTAAATTAATTTTAGTTTTTATAAAATTAGAAATTAATCATGGATTACTATCACTAGAAATTAATATTGGTTTAGATAAAGTAATAACTGGTGAACCTTCATCATGAGCAAGTCATGATAAAATAAATTAAAATGTTATTAAATAACTTTTACCATGTTCTAGATTATATAAGAAATCATCAATTTCATTATAATCATTAAAATAAAATCTAGTAATATATACATTTCTAAGATAACAAATTGATAATTGTTCATCTTCCATAATATCATCTAGAAAAGTAATTTTCTTAACAGATAATGGTATAATGAAACTAAATTTATATAAACTATCATATAATATATTAATATTTAAGAATATAATATATAATATAAAAATATAGATATGATTTGCACAATTCTAATTCAAAGATTTCTTGGATCTTGAATTAAAATCATTGTAGTCATAAATAAATTAATAGATCATACTATAAATGCTAGTACTGAAAATAAACCGGATAAATTATAAATTATATTTAAAATTATCATAAATAAGATTATAATAAACATTGTAAAGGAAATTAAAATAGATTTTTTATTAAAATAAATTAATAATTATAAATTAAAATAAATTAATAAATTCTCTAAGTGAAAATCAGATTAATATCTGAAACAAAACTATTAAATAATATATAGTAAACCTAAAGCTTAATATAAAAACTATTAAATAATTAATAGCAAAAGTTTAAAAACTTTTAAAATATTCTGACTAATAAAATTGGTTTTTTGTATAAGTATTCCCTTTTGGATTCTAACCAAAATTAACACATTAAATGTATGGTTCTAACATTGAACTAAGAGAATTTTTCTATAATTAATTATAACTTTTAAATTTAAAGAAGTTAAAATTGAATTTAATGAATTTAATAAATTTTAATTAAATTTAATAAATAGAATTATGTATTTTAAAATTATAATTAATTTGTTTAATCTTACCCATATTTATATTAAAGATAAAATTATGGTTAATAATAAATTTAATTATATTGAAAGTTCAATTCTTTCTTAATCTATTTAAGGATATAATGTTAATGGTTAACAATACACTTCGGAGGAGTCTATTAAGTAGTTCGATTCTCCTATATTCTATATAATATATTTAAATTTTAAGTATAAATAATACAGACCTCGTTTTCTAGAAAATATTTGATACATGAAAAAAACGGTTTTTATTGTATTTAATCTTTTCTAAAATTTGAGATTTTAAGATAATATGATTAATTTTGTTTTTATTTTGTGTTTAAGGTTGCACCTCCGGTTTATTTTATGATGGCTTAAGAGCAAATTAAAAGCCATTAGAAAGAAATCAAGATCTTAAATGGCTTTGAAAGATTGTTCTTAATATATTTATATTCTAAATTCTCTAAATTATGATTACAAGATTTTAAATTAGAGTTAATTAAACTCTTGTTTTTATAAAAAGGGGATAAATTATTTATCTTTAATAAGATCAATTGAATTTAAATTATTATTTAAATCTTCAATAATAATAGAATTAATTTTAACATTAGGGAAATCTTCTAATAATTTAGGTATTTTATCAGTAATATCAAATTTAATAATTTTATCATCTAAATTAGAAATATTTAAATCTTCAAAATTATAAATAACATGATGATTTTTATCAGTAGTTATTTGAATAGATTTAGTAATTTGTCAAATTTTATTTAAATCAACATTTACTGAATTATTATCTAATAGAGTAACATATCTGTTATCTCAATCAATGTTATCTCAAATATTTTTAATAAAATTATTATCGATTTTATTAGTAGTATCAATTGTATTATCAATTATATTTGTATTATCAATTGCTACATTCTCTTCTATATCATCAAATAATGCATTAGTATCATCTAATAAATTAGTAAAACTAGGTTTATTATCTAATGTTTTAGATTCAACATTAGGTGTAAATAAACCTTTAACTCTCTCTAATATAGGAGTTAAACCAATTTGATAAACATTAGGTGTACCAACAACATGATAATCATCTCTTTTAGAAGTAATTTGATTGAATAAAGCATTAAAACCTGTTTTAGAAACTTGTTCAGGTAAAATATCTTCTATTGAATCATTAGAATTAGAACCAGATGTTGTATCAATTTCAGGTATTTCTTTATTAAGATCATCAATAACATAACTATCATTTCTTCTAGCTTTAATTTGTTCTAATAAACTATTTTTAGCATCAATATTAGGTTTAGCTTTATTAATTTCTTCGTCAATTTGTTGATTAAGATCTTTTTGATTAAAGAATTCATCTGCTTTTTCTAAGAATTCACCTAAGAAAGATTTAGGTTCTGGTTCAATAATAGGAGAATCCACACTTTCTTCTTTAATAGATTGTTGATAAGGAGAATGAACAGAAGTATTACTATGTTCAGATCAAGCATTTTGTTCTTGAGCTGTAGCAAAAACAATTTCTTGATAAGTATCCGATTGATTTTCTTCTGATATTTTAGATATATTTTCCGATTGATTAAATGATTTTTCTATTTCATAGAATTTATTAATAGATTCATTAACATCAGAATCTTGAATTCAATCATTATAATATTTAGAATTTAATAAAGATAAACTAACTAATTTAACTTTTAAAGCACCATACATATATTCTTTAAATTTATTATGAGGTAATGTATCATTATCATGTTTGTAAATATATGTATTAATTCTATTTAATAATAAATTAGATTCATCATTAAATTTAATAATTGCATCACCTGTAACTTGTTGTAATATTCTTCTATTAACTTCAGATTCACTAAAATTAGAAGTATCAATTTCTTTACCTTTATCCACTAATTTACTAGTGGTTCCTGGAATACTGTCAGAAGTTGATGATTCAGGAGTTGTAAAATAAGTGTTAAATTCTCTTATATTATGATCTATATTAGAAGTTGATGCTTGAGTATTATCAATTAAATCTATATCATTATTATCATTATCAATTTTAGGTTTATTCCCATTAGGATAAAATACATTTTTCAATCTATCTTTTAAGTTTTGATTATTATTTTCATTTTTATAAAATAAATTTTGTAATCTTTCGCTTAAACTATGTTTATTATTTAAAATAGGAGTATTATCTAAACTAGGTTGATTTATAACAGGTGTATTATTTAAATCAGTTTGATTAATATTATTATCAGGATTTCCATCATTATTTGGTCTTCTTCTAAAAGATTTAATTTTTTCTGAAGCTAAGCCTGGTAAACCTCTAATTTCATCACCATAATAATATCAAGCTAAACAAGATAATAAGAATAAAGCAGCTATAATATAATATTTTTTATTGCTACTTTCTTCTTCAATTACTTCTGGTTCTTTATTAAATCATCTATTAATTTTACTGTTGTTTTTGAAACTTGTTTCATTTCCTGTTTCAATTGTTGTTGAGTTTGAATCAATTGTTCTCACCCCCAAGATTTCTTTGGTAGGTTGTACAACTTCTATTTTAGATGTAAATAAACCAGATAATACAGTATAAAAATGTGTATTAGTTAAATAATTAACCATATTACCTAATAAAGAAGTAAATTCAGTATAAAAACTAGCTATAAAACTTAATCCATAGAAATCTAATATTGATATACCAAATATTGTCATAACAATTGTATTTAAAATTAATCATATTCTTCTAAATATAGAATACTTTCTAAATGTTTTAATTAATAAAGTTAAAATAGTCAATTTGTATAATAAATTTTTAAATAAGAATAATGTATTAAGAATAGATTGTAAGAAGGAATGTTTGTTAGAATTATTAGAATTTTTATTTTCTAATTTTTTAAATTTACTGATTAAAGATTCAATCTTACAGAAATTCCAAAATAATTTAAGAAATTTATTAAGTAAAGGTAACATAGAAGTACTAGATAAAATATATAATTTAAAAGTTACAAATAATAAAAGAGAATATTAACTATTCAGTTTTCGTAAATTAACTATATTAAAATTACGATTTTTCAAAATATAATTTATTTATAAAATTTAGTTTATAATTTTAAATAATAAACTAAACAAATAAAATTATTACATTTTATAAATTTATTTATAAAAATTTAAATTTATTATAAAATATTATAATAATATTTCAAAAATATTCTTTAATTAGAGTATTATATTTTTAGGTTAAACCTACATTTAATTATTAATAAATATATAAATATATAAAAATAATTTAATTTATTTAAAATTAAATGTTTATAGCCTTTTTCGTTCAAATTTTCGATCGAATATTAAAAAAATAGGCTTATTTTAATAAAATTTAAATGAAATATATATTAATAAATATATTAAGTTTTACAACAATAATATCTAGTGTATTAGTTATTACTTCTCAAAATCCAGTAATATCAGTAGTATATTTAATTTCTGTATTTGTAAATGCAGCAGGTTATTTAATATTATCTGGAATAGGTTTTTTAGGTTTATCATATATAATTGTATATGTTGGTGCTATAACAGTATTATTTTTATTTGTAATTATGATGATTAATATATCATTAACAGAGATAATAGATACTGGAAAACAATATACTAAAAATTTACCTTTAGCTTTTGTAGTTGCTTCATTGTTCATGTTTGAAATGTTTAATATTTTACCATTTAGTTTTAATAATGTATCTAGTTTAAATTTTATCTTTGATACTATAACTAATTTTAATTTATTTATTTGAAATAATAATGAATTAAATTTTATTAATAATATTCATACTACTTATCAATCTAATATTGCAGATACTACATTTATTTCATTTAGTCAAATTGAAGCTATAGGACAATTAATTTATACTTATGCTGCTATATTATTAATAATATGTAGTATTATTTTATTATTATCTATGATTGCACCTATATTCATATCATTAAATAAAAAATAAATTATTTAATATATTTAAATATTATTAAAAATTATTTTACCCCTTTTCTAATATAATTAAGAGTTTAAATATATATTATAATGATAATATAAATCTTTTTTTTTACAATTAATATTATAAATCTTAAATATAAATATAATTAGTAATTCTGAATCACATGAAAAAGATTTGTATGAATAGAGTTGAGTTTACAGATGGTTTCTGTAGTAGATCTGCAAAATCTATAAAATTAGGGTTCAATTCCCTCTTAACTCTAAATTAATAAATAAGAATAAAATTTTTCAAATTTCTAATGTTTCTATAGAATTGGGTACAATTCATGATTCTCCTAAAAAATTAACTAAAAATATAGTATAAATATTAATTATTATTATTAATATTACCCATCATAAGTTGACTAGATGATGCTTATGACAGTGGTCAATTTACCACACTTATCTAGAAGTTCCTATTAGTCCTTAGACAATCATATTATTAAATTAATAAAAATAAATAGTACAACAATACTCAAATAAATACAAATAAATGAACTTTGAACAAAATCTTAAATAAATGAAAATAAAAATGTTCGAGATAATTTCTACTAAAGAAATTACATATTTAAAAGATTTAGATAATAGAATCAGAATAAATAAATATGGTAAATTCAATTATTATAAATTAAATGAATTAAGTAATTCTAAAATTTGAAATTTCTTATCTGATTTAGAAGGAAATAAAGTTTATACTTTAATTTTATTTCTGTCTAAAAATGATAGACCAGATGAACCTTATATTATATTAAGTCAACAATTATTAGTAACTTCTAATAGTAATAGTTATTTAATTTATGATTATATTAATAGTAAATTTGATGAAACAACAATTTTATATAATATTAGTGTATTAGAAGACTTTTTATTAATATTTAAATTCAAACAAGTTAAAATTGAATTTAACGAACATAAAACTTTTTAATTAAGTGGGTATATAATTATAGTTTAAAATAATTATAGTTATATGCTTTTAAGGGATTTAGGTTAATGGTTTAACAATAAAATGCTGGTCGACATTTTATTAAGTAGTTCGATTCTACTAAATTCTAAATGAAATTATAGACCTCGATTTCTAATTTAGAGAGCTATACACGTTTTTACAGGTTTTTTGAAAAAAGAATTTTAATATTTTTTGATTATTAAAGGGAATATAAAAGAAACTTTTTTTGTTTTTTTCAATGGCCCTCTATACTACTTATGAATTACATCTATATTTGAAAAATTATCATCCATTCCAAATCTACCATATAAACTATTTAATAGAATTTTAGCTAAAGAAGAGGCTAAAAATATCTCAGAATAAATTCTGAAAGATGTAATATATTTATTAAAACTAAAATAAGATAAAGAAATAAAAATATTTCTAACAAATAAATTAGTCTTTAAAATAAATGAATTATTAAATAAATAACTTAATTAATCATCTAAAATTAATTAAGAAGTATAAAAATTTTTATTTCAAAAAATACTTTAATAATAAATAAAATATATTTTATTAAAAGTGGATAGTTGAATTACATTCAACAATGGATAAAGATAGGCAAACCTTTGAAAGTCTCCTCTGATAAGGGTTTGTCTTAATTATAAATTAAGGGTATAGAGTCTAGTACCCTAAAAGAATTAATAAATAATTTATTTATTCTTAAATTAAAAGAAATCTATTAATTAAATATTTTGATTATTTGTAAATTATAATCGAAATAATTCTAAAATAGAAAATAATTAAAATAAATTCTCTTAGTTCAATGGTAGAACTGCATTCTTCTAAAGTGTTAATTTTGGTTCGAATCCAAAAGAGAATAGAATTTAATTAAATTTAAATTTATTTTTATAATTTAAAATTAATATTAAAACAAATCCCTATTAAATTAGGTTGATTATATAAATAAATTTATTGTTACAGTGTCTTTTACTTATATTTAATTCTTATATTCTAAAATTAAATATATTTAATAAAAATTTATTATAATAAATCTACTTAAAAAAATATTTAATTTATTTTATAAATAATAAAGATAGATATTTTTTTATAAGTTATGTTGTTAATTTTAATTAACTATTTTAATCAATATTTATATTTATGAAATTGTAAATTAAGACTATATTTAAATTTATATACTTTAATTAATTTAATTAAAAAATCAAAATATTTAATTAATTTTAAATAATAAATAAATAGTCTATCATAAATATAAATAAAGATGATCATTATACTTATTTATGAATACAAATAATTTAATTTTAATTATATTAAATGTATTAATTAATTTATTAGATGTATTATTAGTAATATTACCTATATTATTATCAGTAGCTTTTATGACTATAATAGAAAGAAAACAATTAGCAGCTCATCAAAGAAGAGTAGGTCCTAATACAACAGGTTATTATGGTTTATTACAACCTTTTAGTGATGCTCTTAAATTAATATTTAAAGAAACTGTTATACCTTCTCAATCTAATAAAATTTTATTTTATTTAGCACCAGTATTTTCTTTAATATTTAGTTTATTAGGATGAGGTATAATACCTTTTGGACAAGGATTAACATTATCTGATTTTTCATTAGGAATATTATATACTATAGCTTTATCTTCTTTAGGAGTATATGGAATTTTATTTGCTGGTTGATCAGCTAATTCTACTTATGCTTTTTTAGGATCCTTAAGAAGTACAGCTGCAATGATTAGTTATGAATTAATATTAAGTTCTGCTATATTAATTATAATTATATTAACAGGTTCATTTAATTTTACAACTATAATTGAAAATCAACAAGCTATTTGATATATAATACCATTATTTCCAATATTTATATTTTATTTTATATCTATTTTAGCTGAAACATCTAGAACACCATTTGATTTACAAGAGGCTAAACCTAATTACTAAACGATTTGGCCTCTATAAATATCGCTATATGCTGGAAACTCCTAAAGCTTTAAGTACTCATCTAATTTATAATAGAAAGTGAAAATTTTAAAGATAATACAATGGACAATCAGCAGGAAACCAACAAAATTATACTTTTTATAAATTTTAAGTAGGATCCTCAGAGACTACACGCGATAATTTCTAATAATTAAATGAAATATGATATAGTCCAACCGTTATTGAAAGATAATGGATAAATATACTGTTGAAATTATTATTATTTATTTTGTTATTTTTAATTTACCAAAGTTATTGTGAAAAATTTCAATATGATAACTTGTTTCCTATTATTTTTATTCAGTGTTTAAATGTTATACCTATGACAACCTTTAAAAACTTATAAAGATCTTTATAATACTAATTTATTAAAGAAAGATTTAAGTAATTTAGGTGGAGTTTACGGTTTAATACATATTAAATCTTCTAAACAGTATATTGGCTCTAGTTTAAATTTATATTCTAGATTAATGGATCATATTAAAGGTAGATAATCTAACTTAAGATTACAAAGATCTATAAAAAAATATGGTTTAAATAGTTTTAATATAGTAATATATTATTTTCATAAAGATCCTGCTGTATTATTAACAGATATCGAAACTACAGTAATATCTGCGTTTCCTTTTGCTTCTTTATTTAATTTTAAAAAATAAGCTAATTCTATGTTAGGGTATAAACACACAAAACAAGCAATAGAAAAAATGAAATCAAGATTTGTAAATAAAATCAATCATCCTATGTTTGGAAAAACTCATGATAAAATAACTTTAAGTTTAAGAAGTAAACCTGGTAAATTGAATCCTATGTTCGGGTAAACTCATAGTGATAATAAAAAAAAATTTAATGTCAATTAAAAATAAAAAACAAAAATAAAAGTCTTAGACCTTTAGGTTTGTATGATTAAATTCGAATTTAATTGAAAATTACTCCAATAGAGTAGAATTAGCAAATAAATTTAATGTACATAAAATGACTATTTCTAGATACATTAAATCAGGTAGACTTTTTAAAGGTAAATTCTATATTAAAGAAATTAACAATTAACTTTAAATAAATAATTAATAATTGAACTAACGTATTAAATTAGATATAATAAATATAGGTATTTAATTTTTATTTTTATTTATATTTTAACTATATCTTATTTGCTTTTGGAATCTGAATTAGTAGCTGGATTTTTTACTGAACATTCTAGTGTACCTTTTGTTTTCTTCTTTTTAGCTGAATATGCTTCAATAGTTTTATTTAGTTGTATTACTTCTATATTATTTTTAGGAGGTTATCATATGCCTGAATTATTTATTAATAATTCTTTAATTAATTTACAATCTATTATACTTGGATTAAAAACATGTATATTTTGTTTTATGTTTGTATGATTTAGAGCTACTTTACCTAGAATGAGATATGATGCTTTAATTGATTTATGTTGATTAAATTTATTACCTGTTTGTGTAGCTTTCATTATCTTAGTTCCTAGTATATTAATAGCATTTAATATATCACCTTATTAATTTATTCTTTATAATTTAATAATAAATAATTATTTAATAAATAAAACATATTAATTTATTTATAAATATATTAAATAATATATTAAATTAATTTTATTTTCTTATCCCCATGATAAATTTTAAGAAATTTAATTTTTATTTTATTTTTAAATTAACCCCTTTTTAAGGAATTTAAGTTAATGGTTTAACTATTAAATATTAATCGACATTTAATATTCTAGTTCGATTCTAGTAAATTCCGATGGACCTCGTTTTCTATTTTAGAATCAAAGAGGGTAATTTCATGTTTTTTTTTCTATAAAAAAATTTAAAGTTAAATTTAGACTTTAATAATAAAATTAATATATTTAATTTACAATTAATATTACTTAAATTTTAGATAAAATATTTTTATATGATAGTTTTAAATAAATAAAATAAATTAAAAGAGATACAAAAAATTGCAATTAAAGCATATAAAATAAAACAATAAAGTAAAATAACAATTTATTGTTTAAATATCATAAGAATTTAATTTTGGTTCCGATTGAACGTTGTTCAGTAGTTTAAGACATGCAAATCATTAATTTTGACAATATTATATAAAATTATATAATATTATAAAAAAATAAGGTGTAAAGGTGAGGATAATAAATAAGTTACTTTATAATTTCCATAAATAGGAAATAAATTAAATTATTAAAAATTAATTTATATTAAAGGAAATTTTCTGTTATATAAAACTATTTATTTTGATTAGGTAGTTGGTAAGGTAAAAGCTTACCAAGCCGACGATCAATAGCTAAGTTTGAGAGAACATATGGCCACATTGGGAATGAAATCTTCCAAGTAGTTTAATACTACCAGCAGTCGAGAATATTAGTCAATGCTCGAAAGAGTGAACTAGCTAACTGAAATCAATTATAAATTGATAACATAAGGGAAAATAATGATATTAC
>Ga0137399_10001055_pt1 | contig 12181 bp, 9 predicted proteins | sample czorhiz316metaG_FD_104810 | JGI IMG/M metagenome (GOLD analysis project Ga0137399, IMG submission 104810) | Vadose zone soil microbial communities from Angelo Coast Range Reserve, California, USA - czorhiz3.16 metaG | ecosystem: Environmental > Terrestrial > Soil > Vadose zone | place: USA...
CGCCTCGGGCGCACCATGAGCTTTGGCCGCGTCACCCTGTCGAGCGCCACCGACAACAAGCCGGTGGCGATGGTATCAAGCGCCTTTGCGATGCTGTGAGCCGCGATCAGTATCCGCCTCGCGATCGGCCCTGATAGCCGCCGCGATCGCCTCCACCTCCGCCGAGCCCGCCGATGCCTATTCCGATGCCAATAGACGGCACGGGCGACGGCTCGTAATAGTCGCGCGGCGGCGGGCGGCGATAGACCACGACATCTTCGTCGGGTTCACGCAAGCGTCGCGGCGGCGGCGAACTGGCGCGCTTGGGCGGATCCGGATCGGCGCGCTTCTTCGGCGGCAGATCGACTTTCTTCAGCGGCAAGGTCGGCGCGCCACAGGGGCATGTCGGGGCGGCGAGCGAGGCGTTGGTCGGCAGCGCGCCCGGCGAGCTCGGCGGCGATGCGCCTGGCGCATTCGGCGCGCCGCCGACCACGGCGGCCATGCTGGCTGTGGTATTCGGGCGGTTGCGCAGGCGATCCTCCAGCTTGCGCGCGGTCGCAGTGAGATCGCTATCAGGGTACTGGATCAGAAAAGCGCGATATGCCGCCGCTGTGTTGACGATCACCGCGTTGTTCCACGCGACCATTCTGCGGTGGCGATCGAGCCATTCGCGGGCCTGCGGGCCGAACGGCGGTTGCGCGAACAATCCGACGAACGCCTCGTAGGCTTCGTCGGTGCCGTCAGCCACGATGATTTCGTTGGCCACTTCGACCGGCTCGGCCTGCAATTCACGGCGCCATTCAGCGACGGTGCGCTTCGCAGCGGCGGGTTGCTGCTTCGAGGCGACCGCGCCCGGCCCTGGAAAGAATCTGAAATCGTCGGTCAATGAGGAGCTGTCCCAGGGGGTCTGGCGCCCCTCGGTCACCTTGTTGACCGAAACGCGAACGCGTTTGAAAGTATCTTCGATCGAAAGCCCCGGCTGCTTGGCCGCCGATAGCAGCGCAACCGTGTAGGGACTGTCGACGCCGTTGCCGTCCTCGGCTTCAGCACCCGGCGAGGTCGAGAAAGACATGAACGTTCCGGGAGCGCCAGTCTTGGCATCGACGATCGCCAGCCCATGGCCAGCGGTCCGATTGATCGCGGGGAACGGGTTGTTGCGGCACGCATCGAGCAGCAAGATGCGCGTCTTGCTCGGCACCGATGTCAATGTGTTCAGGACGTCGTTGAGCCGTATTGCCTGCAGCGGAATGTCGGTTTCCCGCTTCGGATCGACGTCCACGGGCACGAGAAAATTCTCGCCGTCGATCTGCAGGCCGTGGCCCGCGTAGAACACGAGTGCAACGGTATCGGGGCCTTTCGCAGCTACTTTTGCCGCGAAGTCGCCGACCTTTTCACGCATCTCGTTCTGCGAAAGATCGGAGGCATTCGTCACTTCGAACCCAGCATCGCCAAGCAATTGGGACATCGCCTTGGCGTCGTTTGCCGGATTAGGAAGCGCAACCACCGCACGGTAGTTGGATTGGCCGATGACGAGCGCAACACGATTCTCGGCAAACGCCGCGTGCGAGCCCAATAAAATTCCTGCTGCCAAAAGCGCACGGTGAAGCAAAGGACGAGACATGCGGTCACCTCCGGGACAACGGGCAGGATAACAAGTTGGTCAATCGTTATCGCGCGGAGGTTCAAGCCCGGATGCAGAGACCTTCCTATTTCGGCTTCTTGGCAGGCTCGGGAGGCCGCATGCTGCCCCACGGGTCGTACTTTTCCTTGGAATCGGGGATTCTTTCGAGCGCGGCCTTGTAGGCCTTCTCATCGACCTTCGTTTCCGGCCGCTCGGTCTTTTTTTCGTCGCCCTGATGGCGCTTGCCACCCATCTGAGCGTGCGCGGGCATTGCGATCAACGCCAGCGTCACCGCCGCAACCGTGAGCGTCTTCATCACCTCTGTCTCCCTCCCTGCCATCGTACTCCCAAACGTATCGCAGCAAGAACATGACAAACAAGGAATCGTCGTGGCGGCGCACGATAGTGTGTTCCTCGCCCGCTTCAGCAATTGTTGATGGCTCCGGGGTGCGAATTGACCGCGCCCGCGCGTAAATCCTGGCCGGCGCGGGCTAATATCGGCGGATGCGGCGGCAGATTGTTTATTTGGCGTTGACGGTGGGCGCGGCGCTCGCGCTGGTGGGCTGTGGCCTGGCCGACAGCCGCTCGCCGGTGCCGGAGTTCATGCGCGCCAAAGCCAGCGACCCGCTGCCGCCCGAACCGCCGCCCGATGTCAGCCGATTGGTCCGCGAAAAACTGGATTCGGTATTCACCGCCGCGTCATATCCGCGCCAAGTGGAGGTCGCGCCACCGCACCGCGAGCCGCAAGGCTTGGGCTGGACCGCGTGCGTCAGGGCCGAGCTAACATCCGCCATGGGCAAACCATTGGGTACCCAGACCTATCGCGTCACGATCAGCAGCGGCACGATCATCGACCGGCGCCGCGCCGAGGCCGATGACACCTGCGCATCGGAGACCTACCAGCCGATCCAATAATCAAAAATACGCATCGATGGTGCTACGCCTGCAACGAACTTTCATTTTCAAAGGCGATCATTGATTCATTGCCAGGAAAATACATTGTGCTCGTTGGCTATTTCCGGGTGGCCACAGTCCAAATTGATTTTTTAGTTGTGTGTGTCGCGGCTGTCATCGTTGCCAGGAAAGCGCCGGGTATAATAAAAAGCGCCGGGTGTAATACGCGATATAATAAATGGGTTGAGACATAACGTTGATTTATTGATGCTTGCAGAAGCCTCGCACGCGAGCGATTGTGCCTACGAGCAACTATTGATTGAAAACGGGGGTGACTATGCGTGCCATTTTCCTGCCAGGTCTCGTTGTTGCGCTGTTGACCGGCTCCGCAGCCTCCGGGGCCGAGCCCGCACCTATTTTCATGGACCAGGGATCCAACTGGACGCAGGCGACCCGGGACGATTTTTACACCCGGGACCAGGGCTCGCGAATGATTCCGCTGGCCTGGCTCTCGGCCCTGAAGCAATCAAACGGCCAGCCGTTCCTCGCCGACAGCCTCGCCCGATACGGCTATTTGCCGAACCCGAACCCTGCGAACAGCAGCCGGCTTCCGGTCGGCTTCACCGCATCCGGCGCCAGCGGGGTTCAGATCGTGGGCATGACCTGCTCGGCCTGTCATACAAGACAGATCACCGCCGAGGGCAAGACCTACCGCATCGATGGCGGACCGGCGATCGTCGATTTTCAGAGTTTCCTGACCGATCTCGACACGGCGGTTAGGCAGGTGCTCGCAACCGATGCGACGTTCGGTCCCTTTGCAGCCGTGGTTCTCGGCGCCGCCACGCCGGATCCGGAAGACGTTCTTGCGCTTCGTCAAGACGTCAAGGCCTGGTACCTTCGCTTCCATACGTTAATGACGCGGGCTCTACCCAGTCCGGCCTGGGGACCAGGCAGGCTCGACGCGGTAGGCATGATTTTCAATCGTCTCACCGGCCTCGACATCGGACCATCGCCGACCTTCGTGACGGCGGACAATATCAAGAAGGCGGACGCGCCGGTGCGCTACCCCTTCCTCTGGAACGCGGCCATCCAGGACAAGACGCAGTGGCCGGGTTTTGCCGACAACGGCACCGACGTGCTCGCGCTCGCCCGCAACCTCGGCGAAGTGTTCGGCGTGTTTGGTGTGTTCGAGCCGAAGCGTGACGGCTTGTTCATCAACTTCCTCAACAACAATTCGGCGAGCTTCGATGGCTTGGGCAAGCTCGAGGACTTGATCAAGCTGATCGAGCCGCCAAAATGGCCGTGGACGATCGATGCTGCGGTCGCAGCGCAGGGCAAGGAAATCTTTGCCCGGGCAACGGCTGATGGCGGCTGTGTCGAATGCCACGGGGTCAAGCCCGGCAAGGTTCGCCTGCCCCTGGTTCAGACCTGGGCGACGCCAGTAAAAAATGTCGGCACCGATACAAGGGAATACAACATTCTGGCCTGGACCGCCAAATCCGGTGCACTCAAAGGCGCTTTCATTCCGGTTGCCACCATGCCGTTGAAAGACACCGATCAGGCCTTCAATATCCTGGCGACCTCGGTGATCGGCTCGATCGCAGAGCAGGCGCTGAGAGGCGGCGCGGCGCAACCGGCCTCTGCTCTGATCGCCACGGCGCTGGATCCGCAACTGCCAAAAAAAGGGCTACCCAGTCTCAAGCTGCCCCGGCTTCCGCCTGCCTTGAGGGATCTGCAAGTGGCCTATCATCTTCCAACGCTGCCGGGGCAGGATCGGCGGGAACTCCGAATACAGGGATTGAGGATTCCGGATTTGGCCGCCCCTGCCGAGCCGCCGCCTGCGAAGGGCTCCTATGAGGCTCGGGTGATGCACGGGATCTGGGCGGCCGCGCCCTATCTGCATAACGGCTCGGTGCCGACACTGGCCGAATTGCTCAAGCCCCCGACCGAACGCATCAAGCAGTTCAAGATCGGCAATGCCTACGACAACGTCAATGTTGGCCTCGCGGTCGAGCAGACCCAGTTCAACACCACGATGACCACGACCGATTGCGGCGACCTCAATTCAGGCAACAGCCGCTGTGGCCATGAATTCGGGACGAAGTTGCCGGAAACGGAGAAGAAGGCCCTGCTTGAATATCTGAAGACGCTATGATCGGACAAAGTCGACGGATGATGGTGGGCCCGAACCTCGACCAGCAATCGTGGCCTACGCCCACCGCCTCACTCTTATCTGCCCACCGCTATCCGCCCCCCGCCGACCCCCCAAGTGTCTTGCGTAGGTTCCGAGATGACACAATGGGCACGCGCCCGAGCACGGCCATCGTGACCTTGGCAGGCCCTTCATGACTTCCCCATCGGTCTGATTCGGCGAAGGCTAACTTCTGGTGTAAAAAAAACCGGAGCCGAGCGGCGGCCGACCGCGATTCCACGGAACCCGGGAATTGCCCCCAGACCAGGAAGATGACCAAATTCGGGGCTACGGTTGAGGGCGGTTCTGGGCATCCTCGTCCGGCCCGTCACCCCTGCGCCAATTAGGGATCGAGTATAAATGGATGTCGGGACTTGGCTAAGCGGGCTGGGCTTAAGTCAATACGAAGCCGTCTTTCGCGAAAGCGAGATCGACGCCGACGTTCTGACAGAGTTGACCGAGCAACATCTCAAGGATCTGGGTGTTTCACTCGGGCACAGATTGAAGATGCTGCGCGCGATCCGCGAGCTTGCCGCTGGTGAACCGGTCAAGCCGTCGCAACAGCCGAAGCCGCAAGACGAGGCCGATCGACGTCAATTGACGGTAATGTTCTGTGATCTCGTCGATTCAACCGCATTGACGGCGCAACTCGATCCGGAAGACATGGGCGATCTGCTCCGGGCGTTTCAGCGCGCGGTCGCGACCGCGGTAACGCGCTTCGACGGCCACGTCGCCAAGTGGACCGGAGACGGCGCCAGCGTCTATTTCGGCTATCCCCGCGCGCATGAGGACGACGCCGAACGTGCGACGCGCGCGAGCATCGCGCTGATCGAAGCTGTGGGGAAACTTCGGCGCGAACGCGGCGTCGCGCTTGAGGTGCGGATCGGTATCTCAACCGGCCTGGTCGTGGTGGGCGAACTGATCGGCGAAGGCGAGGCGCGCGAGCGCGGCGTCGTCGGGGATACGCCTAACCTCGCCTCGCGGCTGCAAGCTATCGCCGAGCCTGACACGGTCGTGGTCTCCGAATCGAGCCGAAGGCTGCTTGGCAGGACATTTGAACTGAAGCCGCTCGGACTGCTGGAACTGAAGGGCTTCAAGGTTCCGGTTCCCGCCTGGTCGGTCATTCGCGAGATCGAGAATGTCAGCCGGTTCGAGGCGTCGCGTTCGGAGGCCATGACGCCGTTCGTTGGCCGCGAGCAAGAGGTCGCGCTGCTCGTCAACCGCTGGCGCAGCGCAGCCCAGGGTAAGGGTCAGGTCGTGTTGTTGTCGGGAGAAGCCGGCATCGGCAAGTCGCGCATTCTGGCAGTGCTGCGCGAACGCATCGGCGAGGAACGACATCTTACCTTCCGCTATCAATGCTCGCCGCATCACGTCAACGACGCGTTCTATCCGGTGATCGGCCAAATCTGGCGTGCCGCGCGTTTTGTCAGCGGCGAACCGGCCGCCACGCGGCTGGACAAGCTGGAGACGATGATCGCACGCGCCGGTCTCGAAAGCAGCGAGATCGCGCCTTATCTGGCGTCGCTGCTGGCGATCCCGACCGAAGGGCGGTATCCGGCGCTCGAAATGGCCCCGAGCGAGGTGAAGGAGCGGACCATTGCGGCGATGATCGCGCTGGTGGTCGGAGCTGCCAAAACGGTGCCGCTGCTGATGCTGATTGAAGACGCGCATTGGATCGATCCCACATCGCTGGATCTGCTTGGCCGGATTGTCGAGCGAGTAAAGCATCTGGCCGTACTGTACGTGGTGACGGCTCGGCCGGAGTTCGGCGCTCCCTGGGTCGACCGTCCGCATATCACCGCCCTCTCGCTCAGCCGTTTCGAACGAAGTCAGGCCGTAACCATGATCGATCGCATCATGTCGAGAAAGGCGCTGCCCGCGGAAGTGCTCGATCAGATCATTGCAAAGACCGACGGCGTGCCGCTGTTCGTGGAAGAGCTGACCAAGAGCGTGCTCGAATCCGGCCTGTTGCGCGAGGAGAACGGCGCCTATGTGCTCGCCTCAGCACTAACGCCGCTCGCGATACCCTCGACCTTGCACGATTCCCTGACGGCGCGGCTCGATCGCCTGTCACCCATCAAAGAGATCGCGCAGATCGGGGCGGCGATCGGGCGCGAGTTCTCCTACGAGCTGCTGGAAGCGGTATCGCCGATCAAAGGGCGAGTATTGCAGGATGCCCTGCATCAGCTCATGGCAGCCGAACTGATCTATGGACGCGGCGCGCCACCCAACGCGAGCTACATTTTCAAGCATGCGCTGGTGCAGGATACCGCCTACGTTTCTCTGTTGCGCGGCCGGCGTCAGCGCATCCATGCCGATATCGCGCAGGCGCTCAAGCAACGCTCAGGCGACGAGGAATGTCCGCCTGCCATCATCGCGCATCATTTCACCGAGGCGGGCCTCGCCGAATCCGCAGCCCCTTACTGGCTCGCGGCAGCAGAACTGGCGCTCTCGCAGTCGGCCCCGGCGGAAGCGGAGAGTCACGCCCGTGCAGGCATCGCGCTGATCCCGCGCGTCGCCGACGGACCGGAACGCGATGCGCTTGAACTTGGGCTTTTGGTCGCCCGCGCCAACGCCATGGTGCCTTTGAAAAGCATTTCTGCGCCGGAAACGTTCGCGGCCCTGGCTGCGGCGAAACGGCTGCTCGACCGAGGCATCGGCACCGATTTGCAGCGCGTCTCCATTCTATACGGGCTTTGCTCCGCCAGCACCCTCACGGCACGATTGAAACAGGCGCTCGAATTTGCCCACCAAATCATAGAAGTAGCTGAACGCCTGGATGATCCGACCTACCGGGTCGTCGGACACCGTCAGCTCGGGACCATTCAGTTTTATTTCGGACAGAACCGTGATGCGTTGCAGAGCCTGCAAAGGGGTAAAAAATACCGCGACCTACGCCGGCAACAGGCGCTCGGCTTTCGGTTCGGATGGGATCAAGGCGTCGCGATCCTTTGCTTCGAAGTATTGGTACGGCTGTCGCTTGGTCTTCTCGACAGCGCCGCGCAAGTCAGCGAACAGGTACGAATTGAACTCGTAAGTCACGGGCACGCCACGACGATCGCTTCTGCGACATTTGCTTCTCAAACCTGGCCCGAACTCGTGTTGGAAGATCTTGACGGCCTGGAGCGCGATAGCGCCGAGCTCGCGGCCTATTGCGCCGAAAAAAAGGTAGAACAAATTCGCCTGTTGGCCAGCTACAACCACGCCTACGCCCGCGCCGTGCGCGAACCTGTTGAGAGAAACATCGCGGCCCTTCGTGCCACGCTCGAAGCGTTACGCAGATCAGGTGGAAATGCCGGAAACTCCATCATCAAATGCAATCTTGCCGAAGCGTTGCTGGTGGCCGGAGATCTGGAAGCGGCCGAGGCGGCGCTGCAAGACGGTTTCGCCTTCGTCGAGCAATCCGGGGAGCGTTACTGGCTCGCCGGTTTGCATCGGCTTTGTGGACACGTCGCGCTCAAACGGCGAGAGCCGGATCTGCTGCGCGCGGAAGCCTGTTTCAAAAAAGCGATTGAGATCGCCCGCGGCCAGGAAGCGCGTTTGCTCGAACTGCGCGCGGCGATCGACCTTGCCCAGTTGTGGCGCGACACCGGGTCGGAGCGTGATCCCCGCGCGCTGCTGGAGCCGATCCTGGCCACGATCGAGGGCGGCGAGACGACGCGCGACGTCCGCAACGCTCACGCCTTGCTGGCCGAGCTGGTTTGAGTGAGACTGATTTCGATCATCCATATGATAAAATGCCGTTGGCGCACTGGCGTGGATTTTCCGGATCGACGCAAGATGCTGGCCGCTCGCAATTTGCATTGCCAATATCAACTTCTGCTTGCAAAATGCCAACGCCATTCAGGGAGGGATCAACTCATCAAGGACACCAGATTGAAAGGGAGCCAATAATACGAAACGACAGTGTTTTATTTCTTCTCTGCGTCACGAATTTCCATCATTTTCCGGAAAATTTCTTGCTGTTCGACCCGCGACGGCGGTGGTCGCGTCATCGAGGGTAATGCCAGCGCAGGCCGTGATTTCGGCAATGCCGCAACTTCAAAGACAAAGGAACAACTTCAAAGACAAAGGAAAGCGTCAGTCGCCTACCTGAAGGAATTTATTTAATCAATCGAGTGCATCACCGCGCCGGCTGCGCTGCGCGATAATTTTACAGGAGAACCCGATGTCGCCAACCACTGCTGGAAAGACCCCCCTCGACGCCCTGCGCGCGTTTGAAAGAACCACCGCTCAGGGCCTCGGCAGTTTGTGGGGTATGACGCTCGAACACATGTCCGAAAAACAGGCCAAGGCCGCTGCGGCCTGGACGCCAGATCCGGAAGGCGGCGTGGCGCGCACCCCTGACGGTGTCGTGGTCACCAGCAAGGAGCTGGTGATGCAGGTTCTTCTCAACAGCGACGGCAATTACACCATCGAGGGTTATCAGGACCGCATGAACCAGAGCATCGGCCTGATTTATCTCGGTATGGATTGGGGGCCGGAATACGTCAAGCAATCCACGCCATCCAACGCAGCCATCGGGCGCGTCACCAGGAAAGAGGCATTCGACTTTGCCCTGGAGCAGACGCGCGCGGCGCTGGCGGCCTTGCCCGATCCCGGCGCCTTCAACATTGTCGAGGTTTCGGACACCGTCTTTGCCGCTATTTGCAATCACTGGTTCGATATCCCCGACGGGGAATTTGTCCAGGCGGGCGGGTTTCAGATGTCGAACCTCCTGGGGCCGGCGCGCTGCCCGGGCGATTACACCCCGCCCTCCGGCTACATCGTTCATCCCGATCCGGATCTGTTGCTGACCCATATCGGGCAGCGAACCGGCCAGATCCTCAGGCAAGCGGTCGGCAAGTTCGTGGCTTCAAGACGCGATCCGAAAAACCCTCCGGTCGGCTCCATCACCAAGGCTCTGTTCGAAGAGTTTCCGAACTCCGAGGACAACGACCTGCTGGCGCGAACCATTGTCGGGGTGATGATGGGCGCGTTGCCGACCATCAACGGTAATCTCATCACCATCGTGAAGACCTGGCAGAAAACCGCGACGCTCTATGTCCTGCAAGCCAAACTGAAAAAGAGTTCGCAGAGCGACGAGTTTGCGCGTGCCCATGAGGTGATCGAGCAGCCGATGCAAGAGACGATGCAGATGACGCCGACGCCGGACTCGTTGTGGCGCATGGCGGTCAAGGACCACACGCTCGGAACCAAAAATCCGGTGCAGGTCCGCGCCGGCGACAAGATCTATCTCAGCGTCGTGAAGGCGACCCAGGAAGATCTCCGCGCCGGCATCACCGATGTCTGTCCGCTGTTCGGCGGCAATCGAAGCGTGTCGCCTCATCCGACCCACGCCTGCCCGGGGTTTGAAATGGGGTTCGGCATCTTGCTCGGCATCGTCTACGGGGTTGTGGAGTGGCATTCCTAGAGCGTTTTCAAGCGAAGCCTGCCCCGGACGCGATCCGGGGCGGAGACCATTCCATCTCAAGAAAACGCGTCAAATCAAGAATCGAGAGTCCCGTTTCGTTTCTATCGAAACGGGGTCTAGAACGCGCGGACGTTGCGGGCGACGCGACGATCGATCGGCGAACTGTTGTCCGGACGGTTGTTGCAACTCGACGTCCTCGCTGAGCGTGGTCGCCACCGGGGCGAGCACTGAAATCGCGAGATTGGATTTAACGCCAGCCGCGAGGGGCGTCCACGCGGCCATCCGGTAATGATGATCCCGACCGCCGCGTGTCCTGCCAAAATATCTCTCGCATGGCGTGCGCTGTTCCAATCGGGTGCATCTTAACGCCCCAATTACACGCCATTTGTTGGGGACGGAACTCGTTCCCGTCAGCTGTTAGCGTTCACGTTCAAAAACCTAGGGGAACGAAAGGAAGCGGCAGGGCTTTTAGCCCAAGGCGGCATTTGGACCAACCAGGAGGAACTCATGAGGAAACTCGCAATCATGCTTTTGGCGGGTTCCGGCGCGCTGTTTGCTGGCAACGCAAATGCCGCCGACTTCTATACGAGCGGCGAATACGCAACCCCGGAGCTGCAGCAGCAAGTTCGCGTGGTCTGTAATGAGGACGGACGATGCTACCGGACCCGCGGCGGCAGCCGTGTGATCATCCAGGACAACTACGATTCCTACAATTATGCGCCACGCGAGCGCTACATCGAGCGTCGTAGCTATCGTGGTGATTGGGATGACGGTCCACGTGCTGGCGTCGGCTTCCGGGCGCCCGGCGTAAGCGTTGGGGTCGGCGTCGGCGACGACCGTTGGTAAGTCGACGGACCCGGCACTGAAGAAACAGATAGCAGGAGGCCCGCCCGATCCATGTTCGGCGGGCCTTACTGCAGCAACGAGTTTGAGAATGAGCCGCGGGGAACCGCCGCAAAAAAATGCGCCGCTGGCTTGCGGCTGCATATGCAAGTGGAGAATCGCATGTTGGACAACGATAAAGGCAGCGGCAGCGGCGGAATGTTGGCAGCCATTGTCTGTGCCTTCATTCTCGTATTTGCGCTGATCGTATGGGGTCCGTGGAGCGGAAATCATGTGGCGAGCAACGACGGACCGAGTGGCACGCCTGGATCGACCGTGGTCAATCAGGCCCCGCCTCCGGCTTCCGATCCCGATCCCTCGGGGAGGACAACCGGCTCGGCGCGCTGAATAAGAAGCAGAGACCGTCAGGGCGGTTTGCAACTAGCGCCTTTGCCCCTTCGATCGAATCGAAACGAGGCTCTAGATTCTTTTGACGCGAGCCGGCCTCCGCTTCGCTTGAAAAAACGCTCTATCTAGCGCGGGGAATCGCTGCCGGTGTGGCGCGATCCAGCGCCGGATCCGGATCCGGTGGTCACTCCAGGGCTTGGCTTGATACCTTTGACCGTACCCCTGTCCTGCGTTTCACCCGGCGCATATTCGGAAGCGCCCTTCGTGCCCTTTGCGCTGTCCTTATCCTTGTCCTGTATCGTCTGCGCCGGAGCGGTAGATTGTTGCGCCAGGGCCGGCGCGCCTGCGAATGCTGCCAATGCGCTGATAATTGCGAGATATTTGATCATCGGGATTTCCTCCGTTCGCACTCCTTTGCGCCCCTTCGATAACGCGCCGGGGAACCGAGGTTTCCCGTCTTCCGGCACCGGCCGAACAGGCCACTCGCGTTTTGGAAATACGCCCACTGCGGATGTTGGCTATTGTCTGGCGGGCACGTTCAATGTTGGACACCATCGCTCAAACAGGGAACAGTTGTTGGGCTAGCGGGTTCTGGAATCGTGCCGGGTCGCCCCCGGCACCGTTTGGACTGAAGACGGCCTCAGCGTTCCCCTTCGCTGGGGCCGTTTTGTTTGGTTGCGGTAGCTGAGCGCAACGTGCTGGCCCACGAGAAGAAGCTGGTGGGCTGGATTCGTCATCCGCGCGCTACAGCCGGGGTCCATTACTTTTTCAGGTTTGGACATCCGGCGGCAAAGGGCTCCGGTCCGGCGGCGCGCCCGGTGCATCAACTCGCGATTTAAGATCGGCGGCTTTC
>Ga0137399_10001056_pt1 | contig 12166 bp, 9 predicted proteins | sample czorhiz316metaG_FD_104810 | JGI IMG/M metagenome (GOLD analysis project Ga0137399, IMG submission 104810) | Vadose zone soil microbial communities from Angelo Coast Range Reserve, California, USA - czorhiz3.16 metaG | ecosystem: Environmental > Terrestrial > Soil > Vadose zone | place: USA...
AGATATCAGACGCTTCCACCACATGCGCGCCGATCAGCATGCCCTCGATGAAGCGATGCGGATCGGTTTCGAGATAATAGCGATCCTTGAACGTTCCGGGCTCGCCCTCGTCGCCGTTGATCGCCATCAGCCGCGGCCCGGGCTCGCCGAGCACCGCGCGCCACTTTCGCCCCGTCGGAAAGCCTGCGCCACCGAGACCGCGCAGGCTGGCGTCGTCGAGCGCCTTCAAGAGATCTTCTTTCGCCAGTTCGCCCGAGCGCAGGCGCTTTAGCAGCGCATAACCGCCGTCGGCGATATAGGCGTCATAACCCACATAGTCAGGCAGATGCGCGTGGGTGTCGCCGTCCTTCGCCGCCGCAAGCACGTTCGCAACGCTGGCATGGTCGACAAAGTGGTGACCGACCTCGGCCGCAGGCGCGGTGTCGCAGCGGCCGACGCAAGGTGCGCGTACCACACGAATGCCCGGGCCGGCGCTGTTCTGCAACTCATGCAGCAGTTTGTCAGCGCCGAGCATGGCGCAGGTCAGGGAATCGCAGACGCGAATGGTCAGCGGCGGGATGTTCGGCTCGCCCTCCTTCACTACATCGAAATGCGCATAGAAGGTCGCGGTCTCGAATACTTCGGCAAAGGCCAGCTTCATCTCGTCGGCGAGCGCGGCCAGGTGCGCGGCGGAAATCTGTTTGTAGGTGTCCTGGATGAGATGCAGGTGCTCGATCAGCAGGTCGCGCCGCCGCGGCCGGTCGCCCAGCAAAACAGCAATCTCTTCCGCGGCCTGGGGATCGACCTGGCGTCCCTTGGGGGTCGATTTGGCCCGCCTTCGTCCCTCGCCGGGATGTTCGAACGAGCGGACCTGTTGCACATCATGACTCATGGGAGCGTCTCGTTCCTGCCTTCAGCCACCCGACTCTAATCCGTGGCATGCCACATGCCAAGGGAAATAATGTTGTCCAATAAGCATTTAACGGGCGCGCAGCTGCTGCTGTCACGCCCCTCGACCAAGGCCGCAACCGCGGGGCGCGTGACCCCGTCCCGCGGTGATGAGCGGTGATCAGAAGATCTTGGTCGCACTTTCCAGCGTCTTCCATACACCCCAGGCGAGCGGGACGCCGACGAAGGACCAGAACAGCGCGGCCCTGACGTCGAAGCCGCCCTTGCCGATGCCAAACGAGCCGGACTGCACCCCGGCCGCGCTCTTGATACTCGCCGCCTGCAGTTTCGCGACCTCTTCGGCGCTCATGTGCCACTTCGGATTGACCGGCCTGATCAGGTAGTTGCAGATCAGGCCGATGATCAGCATCGCGCACAGGATGTACATGGTGGTGTTGTAGAGATGATCGCGCGGCACGCCTGCCTGTAGCTGGAACTCACGGATGTAGTTCACCACCACCGGACCGATAATGCCGGCCGTCGACCACGCGGTCAGCAGCCGCCCGTGAATGGCGCCGACGAACTGCGTGCCGAACATGTCGGCGAGATAGGCCGGAACCGTCGCAAAGCCGCCGCCATACATCGACAGGATGATAGCGAACGCCCCGACGAACAGGAGTTTCGAGCCCATATCGGCAAACGTCGGAGCCAAGGCGTAGAGCGCGATCCCGAGCAGGAAGAAGCAGTAATAAGTGCTCTTGCGGCCGATATAATCCGACAGCGACGCCCAGAACACCCGGCCGCCGATGTTGAACAGCGACAGCAAGCCGGCAAAGCCTGCCGCAATCGCTGCGATGGCTGCCTTCTGTTCGACGGTCAGGGCGTTGAAGCCGACGTCCGGCAATCCGATCAGTTTGCCTGCGAAAATCTCCTGCAACATCGGAGAGGCCATGCCGATCACGCCGATGCCGGCCGAGACGTTCAAACAGAGCACCCACCAGATCAGCCAGAACTGCGGCGTCTTATGCGCGTCGTTGAGGTGCACGTGATGCGCCGAGATCATCGTTCTGTTTTCGCTCGGCGGGGTCCAACCCTCAGGGCGCCAGCCGGCCGGCGATACGCGATAAGCGAAGGCGCCGATCATCATGAAGACGAAATAGATCACGCCCATGGTAGCGAAGGTCTCCCAGACGCCGACCGACGTGGGGGTCTTGAAGTAGTTGATCAGCAAATTTGCCAGCGGCGCGCCGATCATGGCGCCACCCCCGAAACCGGCAATGGCAAAACCCGTCGCCATGCCGCGGTGATCGGGGAACCATTTGATCAGGGTCGAAACCGGGGAAATGTAACCGAGGCCGAGACCGACGCCGCCAATCACGCCGGCGCCGAGCCACATGATCCAGAGCTGATGAACGTAAACGCCGAACGCGCCAATCAACAGGCCGCCGCCCCAGCACAGCGCCGCGACGACGCCGGCCTTGCGCGGACCGACGCGCTCCAACCAGCCGCCCCAAATCGCGGCCGAAACACCGAGCAGCACGAAGAACAACGTGAACATCCAGCCAAGGCTGGCGATACGCCAATCGCAGGTCGTCGTGAAAAGTTCCTGTAGCAGCGACATATCCGCGGGGCAGGCCTTCGTCGCCGTCAATCCGATTGCGCGCGAGAGCGGCAGCCAGAACACGCTGAAGCCGTAAGCCATGCCGATACACAGATGAATACAAAGGGCTGCCGGCGGCACCAGCCAACGATTGAAGCCAGCCTTTGCGATAGTGTGCTCACGATCGAGGATACCACCTCTGGCACCGGTCACGATTCCGGCGCGTTCAATTGTCGTCATTGATTTCTCCCTGCAGCCGTCCGTGCCGGACATGTCTGCCGTCTAAGATCCTGTTGTCCTAGCGCTGCACAGCGTCCCACATTGCAGTCCCGCACAACTTTCCAGATGCGCCAGGATCGCGAAGCGCATTCGAAAATTCTACCACCCGATGCAAGCGATTATGCCCGCCGACGGGGCCGAGAATATGCCTACTTTGAGTTGAGAATATGCCTGCGCATACTGAGTTCCGAGTCACTGGCGTGACCCCGATCTCCGCACCCCTGCGGAGATATCAATTGGACAGAAGCTGCGCGTGATGTCGATAGGAAAAAGGTAGCGAACTCCCCCGTTATCGACAGGGCACTATGCGGGAAGATGCGTTTGACCGTCCGATTTCGGCTCGACCAGCAGCCGACTAACCATTCGCGTTTCCGATCAGGCCATTTGCTTTCTCGATCATGAACACAATTCCATGCTCCGCGCGTTCGGTGATCTCGACCTTGTCGCCGGTTTCGCGGATCAGGTTGGGAATATCGATCACCGACAACGGATCGGTGCAGTGAACTTCCAGGAAGTCTCCGGGTGTAAGCGCTTTCAACGCCTTGCGCGTCTTCAATGCCGGCAACGGACATTTGAGGCCGGTGAGGTCTAGCTTGGTCGTGGTCATGCCACATACATGGCGAAGGGGACTTGGTTCGTCAACGTACATCGGCTGAAACGGCCGGCTTCAGATCAGGCTGGCATAGCTCAGAAAGCCAACGGTCTGGCCTGGTTGAACCTGCGTGATCGTTTCGCCGAGTTCGACCAGCCCGTCGGTATCCACCAGTGACGACAGCAGTCCCGCGCCCTCACGCGGAAACTTGACTGCTTCAAGCACACCATCTTCGCTCTTGCGCAGATTGACTCGAACATATTCGCGGCGGGCGATTTTCTTTTTGTAGGTGAAAGCCGCGCGGACCGGCATCGGAAAGAGATGCTGTTGGATGGCGCCCGCCAGCGCCAGAATCGTGGGCCGCACCACATGGACGAAGGTGACAAAACTCGCCACCGGATTTCCCGGCAATCCGATCAACGGTGTGCCGCCGATAATTCCCATGGCGACGGGACGCCCGGGCTTGATCGCCATGCGCCACAGCACGAGTGTCCCGACACTTTCGACGGCAGCCTTGACGTGGTCCTCTTCACCGGTAGAAACGCCGCCGGTGGTGACGATCAGGTCATGCGCATCCGCCACCTTCTTCAGGGCGCTCGCGAGTGACGCGCGATCGTCCCTGAGGATGCCGAGATCGCTGACCTCGCAGCCAAGCCGTACCAGCATTGCCATCAGCATGAAACGATTGGAATCGAATAGTTGCGCGGGCCCGCGCGGCGCCCCCGGCGATACCAGTTCATTGCCGGTCGAAAACACCGCGACGCGGATGCGCCTGCGCACCTCGACATGCGTGAGGCCGAACGCGGCCGCCAGCGCCACATCCTGCGGCCGCAGCCGTTGGCCCGATTTGAGCGCGGGATGCCCGATCGCGATATCCTCGCCTGCGGGGCGCACATTGGCGCCGGGTTTCAGACCCGCGGGAAGAACAACCCTGCCCTGATCGAGGCGCACGTCTTCCTGCATGAACACCGTATCGGCGCCTTGCGGCAGTGGCGCGCCGGTGAAAATCCGCGTGGCGTGGCCGGGCTTGATCGGCTCGTGTACCGATGCGCCGGCCTGAACGCGCCCGGCAACGGGAAACGTCCGTTCCTCCAGCTGCGGCAGATCGCCGCTGCGCACCGCATAGCCGTCGACGGCGGAATTGGTGAACGGCGGCAGCGGCAAGGGAGCGGCAATGTCCTTTGCGAGAATGCGCCCGTCGGCCTCGGTGAGCGAAACGACCTCAACGTCACCCACCGCGGTCACCCGCGCGGCGATGATCGAAACGGCCTCATCGACCGACATCATCGGGCCGCCGAAGGCAAAGCAATCGTCGGACAATTGCGCCATTTTGGCTCTCAGGTTTCGCTAACGCTTCGCGCCAGCACATCTTCGACAGACATTGCGGACCTCCGCATCATAGCGGCGATCGCCGCAATGTCATCGAGATGGGCCACGGGCAGCGCTGTCTTGAGGTTCGCGTCGGTCGCAATGCCAACGATACCGGGATCGTCAGGGAACAGCATCGCCTTGCCATTGGCGAGACGATGCACTTCGATCTTGCAATGCGGCTCGGACTTGAAACCTTCGACGATAACAAGATCGACCCGCGACATCTTCGCCAGCAATTCCGGCAGCCTCGGCTCCGAGGCCCCCCGCAATTCATGCATCAAGGCCCATCGCTTGCCGGACGACACCAGCACTTCCTCGGCGCCCGACTGCCGATGTACCCAGGAATCCTTACCCGGTACGTCGACATCGAAACTATGGTGGGCGTGCTTGATGACGGAAACGCGAAGGCCTTCGGCAAGCAGATGGGGGATGACACGCGTCAGCAGCGTGGTCTTGCCGGCGCCGCTCCATCCCGCGAGACCGATCACTTTCATCTATTTCTCCGAGCTGCCCACCGAACCGGGCTATGTTTTACCTAATGGTGCTTATATCGGCTGATGGGCAATGTCATGCTACCCTGTGGCCTATGATGAAAATCGACAAAACGCCGGTCCCTGTGATCGTCCCAAATCCGCACGATCCGCGGCTGACCGAACGCGTCGCCGGGACCGACCAGACGGGTGCTGCGGTCGAAATCAACGTCCCGGTCGAGCGGCCGCTGACGCTATACCTGAACGCGCAGGAGATCGTCACCATGATGACGATCGGCGACTATCCGGAGTATCTGGCGCTCGGCTATTTGCTCAATCAGAACATGCTGAAATACGACGACGTCGTCACCGAGGTAGAATATGACGACGACCTGCAGGTGGTGGTGGTGCGCACCGAGCACCACACCAATTTCGAACAGAAACTGAAGAAGCGCACGCAGACCTCGGGCTGCGCGCAGGGCACGGCGTTCGGCGATCTCCTCGAAGCCGTTGAAAACGTCGCCCTGCCAAAAGCGGAGCTGCGCACGTCCTGGCTCTATCAGATGACGCACGCGATCAACACCATGCCGTCGCTGTATCTCGAGGCCGGCGCGATCCACGGCTGCGTGCTGTGCAAGGAAGGCACGCCGGTCTGCTACACCGAAGACGTCGGCCGCCACAACGCCGTCGACAAGATCGCCGGGTGGATCTATCGCCACGGCGTCGATCCCGCCGACAAGATTCTCTACACCACGGGACGGCTGACCTCCGAGATGATCATCAAGACGGTGCGGATGGGAATTCCGATTCTGGTCTCGCGTTCGGGCTTCACCGCCTGGGGCGTCGATCTGGCGCGGCAGGTCGGATTGACCCTGGTCGGGCGCGCGCGGGGAAAACGATTCATCGCATTGTCGGGCCAGGAGCGGATCATCTACGATCAGAACCTCGCTTTCGTCGAAGAAGAATCCGCACGCCACAAGCGCAAGGGCGGCGACCGTGACGACTGAATTTCCGACGACGTCAAGCGACGCGCCGGCGACGTCAAGCGACGCGCCGGCGACTCCAGGCGTACTACTGGCCGGTGGTCTGGCGCGGCGGATGGGCGGCGGCGACAAGCCGATGCGCCAGATCGGCGGCCGCACCATCCTGGCGCGGGTGATCGCGCGGCTGGAGCCGCAATGCGACGGGCTCATTCTCAACGCCAATGGCGATCCGGCACGCTTCGCGGCATTCGGCCTGCCCGTCATTGCCGACACGGTGGAGAATTTTGCTGGACCGCTCGCCGGCATTCTTGCTTCCCTCGACTGGGCAGCGGCCAACCGGCCTGAGGTTTCCTGGGTGCTGAGTGCTGCGGCGGATTGCCCGTTTCTGCCGCGCGATCTCGTCGCGCGTCTGCATCAGGCGCGGATTGAGCAAGGCGCGCAGCTAGCGGTCGCGGCTTCCGACGGACAGTCGCATCCGGTGATCGGCTTGTGGGGCGTTGCGTTACGCGAGGAGCTGCGCCACGCGCTGGTGGTCGAAGACATCAGAAAGATCGACCGCTGGACCGCGCGCTACCGGCTCGCAACCGTGACGTGGCCGGTGGATGAGCTCGATCCGTTCTTCAACGCCAACACCATGGATGACATCGCCACGGCCGAGCGGCTGGCGGTGTTGGATGGGGGCTGAGCGGCGGTGGCGTGCTTGCGCGCAGCGCTCGGACCATCAAACGTTCAGGTTCATCCAGACCGCCTTCGGCTCGGTGAAGTTATCGATCGCCGCGGTGCCATGTTCTCGGCCAAGGCCGGAGTCGCGCTCGCCGCCCCAAGGTAATCGCACATCGGTATAGCCGTAGGTGTTGATCCAGACCGTGCCGGCTCTCGCCTGCTTTGCGAAGCGCTGCACCCGCCCCATGTCACGGCTCCAAACACCTGCGGCCAGACTGTAGGGAGTACCGTTGGCGATCCGTATGGCGTCGGCTTCGTCACGGAACTTGATGACGCTAACCACCGGGCCAAAGATTTCTTCCTGCGAGATACGCATCTCGTGTTTGACGTTGGCAAACACCGCGGGGCTAATGAAGTATCCGCGGTCGCCGACGCGCCGGCCGCCGGTCGTGAGCGATGCGCCCTCCTTCTGGCCAATATCGACGTAGTCAAGGATGCTCTTCATCTGCTTTTCGGAAATCACCGGACCCAGCACCGTCGCGCGATCCGCAGGATCGCCGATGCGCAAGGCCTCCGCGCGCGTCGTCAACCGCTCGACCACGTCGTCGTAAACCGTCTCTTGGACCAGCACGCGTGAGCCCGCCGAGCACACCTGCCCGGCATTGAAGAAAATACCTGCCGCGGCAGCTTTCGAGGCAGCATCGAGATCGGCATCGTCGAAGATGACATTGGCCGACTTGCCACCGAGCTCGAGCGACACCCGTTTGAAGTTGCCCGCCGCTCCCCGCATGATCCCGCGGCCGACACCCGGCGAGCCAGTGAAGGTGACCTTGTCCACGTCGGGGTGATTGACGAGAGCGTCACCAACGACGCGGCCGGGACCCGTGACGATATTGAGCACACCCGGCGGCAGGCCCGCCTCGAGCGCGAGTTCGGCGATGCGTAGCGCCGACAGCGACGTTAGCTCGGCGGGCTTCATGACAACCGTGCAGCCGCATGCGAGGGCTGGCGCGAGCTTCCACATCCCGATCATCAACGGAAAATTCCACGGTACGATCGCCGCCACCACGCCGACAGGTTCACGCACGGTGTAGGTCAGCGCGTCGTCGCGTGTGGATACGACCTCGCCGCTGATCTTGTCGGCCCAACCCGCGTAGTAAGTCAGTGTATCGATTGCCGCGGGGATGTCCTGCCGCAGCACGGCCGCGATCGGCTTGCCGGCGTCGAGGCTCTCCAATTCGGCGATTTCGTCGACATGCCTTCTCAGAAGCTCTGCCCATTTGAGCAGGACATGACCGCGTTCGGCAGCACGCATCGTACGCCACGGACCTTCGAAGGCACGGCGCGCAGCGGCCACCGCACGATCGACGTCGATTTCATTGCCTTCCGCGACCGTGGCAATGACCTGCTCGGTCGCCGGATTCAGCGATTCGAAGGTGCGCCCGGAGGCGGACGGAACGCGCCGGCCATCGATCAACAGCAGCCTGGGTTTGGCGGCCACAATAACGGACGACCCGTCGCGAGAATAGTCATATGCAATCGACATCATATTTCCTCCGTTTCTTGTTCTTCAACATAGGAGGCCATTTCCTTTCGTAAATATGATATGAGCTGCCTATGGCTCGGAGTTATATGAAGTAGACTTCATAATTTGGTGAACCCATGCTGCATATTGAAATCGAGACCGTCTGGCGATTTCACAAGGAAGGCAGCCCGCAGACGGCGGTCGTGATGCTCGGGATCCTCAACGAGATCAGAAAAACCGGAAAACTCACCAGCGCGGCCGAGCACGCCCAGCTTTCGTACCGCCACGTCTGGAATCTCGTCGAGCAATGGACCGATTTTTTCGGGGTGCCATTGGTCGAAACCCATCGCGGCAAGGGCACGAAACTGACGGCCTTCGGCGAAAAGCTGGTGTGGGCGGGAGAGCGCATGCAAGCGCGTCTCGGTCCACAACTGGAAAACCTGGCCCAGGAGTTGGTCACCGAAATCAAGCCATTTCTGCATCATCGCCCGTCGGTAATCCGCGTTCACGCCAGTCACGGTTTCGCTGTCTCGAAGCTGCGGGAGTTGCTCGACCGTGAACCCGGCATCGGCGTCGATCTGCGCTACGTCAGCAATCAAAATTCGCTGGTATCCCTGGCGCAGGGAGCCTGCGACCTCTCGGGGGTGCATTTGCCGCACGGCGAATTGCGCGCCCAGGGTATCCATGCTTGCAAGGAGTGGCTTGATCCGCGCGAAGACCGCGTGATCAGTTTCGTCACGCGCGAGATGGGCCTGATAGTCAAGCACGGCAACCCGCTCAAGATCGCGTCCCTGCAGGACCTCGTCGATCGCAAGGCTCGCTTTGTCAATCGCGATCACGATTCTGGAACGCGGCTGCTGTTCGACCAGTTGCTCGCCCTGCACAAGATCGACGAAGCCAAAATCAACGGCGCGCAGCAAATGGAATTTACCCACGCCGCCGTCGCCGCTTACGTCGCCAGCGGCATGGCGGACGCAAGTTTCGGCGTCGAGGCAGCGGCTCGGCAGTTCGGGCTCGATTTTATCCGGATGCTGACGGAGGATTATTTCTTCGTCTGTAAACGCGCGTTCCTGGAAACCGAGCCGATGCAGCGCGTGCTCGACATTATGAAGGGCCGCGAGTTTCATAAGGCCGTCGCAGCACTTCCGGGATATGTTGCCGCCAATACTGGATCGGTCAGCTCTGTAAAAGAGTTTCTGGAGAGAGTGGATACAAGTGCTAAGCAGCCCTGAATCTGCCCGCGCCAGCGCGAGGGGATTTATTGCTGCACAGTTGCCGAAAACGTCTTGCATAAGATGATGTCGGCATACCCGCCGTCCGCGCATTGCGCAATCGCGCGGTGCGACCAACTGGGGTTTCGATCATGACGATCAAGCTGGATTTAAACGGCCATACTGCATTGGTGACAGGCGCATCTCGGGGCATCGGAGCTGCGATTGCCGTCGCGCTCGCCGAAGCGGGCGCCGCGGTCGCGGTCAACTATCGGGAACGGGCTGATGAAGCCGATGCGGTTGTGGCGAAGATCAGGAGCATGGGTGGCCGTGCCATCGCGACCGCCGCCGACGTATCGCAGGCCGCCGCCACCGCCAAGATGGTCCATGATATCGTGTCGGCACTGGATCCAATCGACATTCTCATCAACAACGCGGGGATGGCGATCGTGCGTGGCATCGATGACTTGACCGAAAGTGACTTCGATCAGACGATCGCGGTAAACCTGAAATCGGCTTTTCTCTGTACACAAGCCGTCCTGCCGGCGATGCGTGCGAAGAAGTGGGGCCGTATCGTCAATATATCATCCGGTGCCGCGCGTGGCGCTGGCGCTATCGGTGTTCACTACAACGCATCAAAAGCCGGCATGGAAGGGCTGACCCGCGGCTACGCCGCGCGGCTGGTCAAGGAAGGTATTACGGTCAATGCGGTGGCGCCCTCGCTCATCGAAACCGACATGATGCGCGGCCGGTCAGATCTGGCGCGCAACATCCCGCTTGGCCGCCTGGGCCGGCCCTATGAAGTGGCGCAGGCGGTGCTGATGGTTCTTGGAAACGACTACATGACCGGCCAAACCATTATTTTGAATGGCGGCATGGCGTTCATTTGACTGGCGCTTCGTCCCTACCGTCCCCCTTCGCCGCACACCTCAGGGCTCGGCGTGCCCCGGATGCTGCGCAGCGCGCCGCCCTTCGCGGTGTGGTGCGCTGCTGATCCGGGGTCCATGGCCGCACAATGAAAAATATGGGCCCCGGCTCTGCGGCGCAGCGTGAAGAACGCTGCACCGCGTCCGGGGCACGAAACTACGCCACCCGAAACCCCGCCTGCGTCAGCGCCGCGCGACTTTCCTCCGACGCGAGCGCCCGAAGAAACGCCTGCACGGCCGGACGTTGTTTTCGCGCCGTTACCAGCGCAAAATCATAATGCTCCTCCGCCAACGGAATGAAGCCGAGCCCCGCTGCGTGGGCGACTGGCGCAATGGTCATGCCCCAGTCGGCGCGATGTTGCGCCACAGCCGCTGCGACCGCGTTGTGCGAGCGCGGCTGATTCCAGTAACCCTCCGGGCGCGCGCCGCCGAGCAACCGGCCGATCAGGATACGCGTGCCGGCACCCTGGTTGCGGTTGACCATGATGCAGGTGGGGTCGGCGAGCGCCGCGCGCACCGCGTCCTGCGCGGTCAATCCCTCGAAACGCGTATCGCCGACACGAAACACGACGCCCTGCATCCGCCGCCAGCCCGGCACCAGTTCAAGTCCGTCGGCGAGAAACGGCACGTTGTAGCTATCGGTCGTGTCGTCAAACAGATGAATCGGCGCGAAATCACATTCGCCGCGCTTTGCCGCCGCCAATCCGCCGAGGCTGCCCACCGCGATCGAACGCACCAAGAGGCCCGCCCGCGCCAGCGGCGCGGTCACCAGATCGAGGCCCGTGCAGTGGCTGCCGACGATCATGAGATCCGGCACCCGCACATGCGGCGTGAACAACGTTACCTCGGCTTCGGTCCCGGCCGGCATCTGATCGGCAAGCGCATCGATCCGCAAAAAGCCGTCGGCCTGTGCGAATGAGGTGATCGCGCCGGAGCCCTTGCCGGAGGGATAGGCGATCAAGCCTCCATCACCTTCGACCAGCGACACCATGACGAATTCGGTGCGGCCCAGTTCTGAAGCGATCCTGACCGGAACTTTTGCCGTGACCTTCGCATCGGAACGCGGCGGCAGGCCTGCCATTCGGCGCAGCACCGGCACGATCATGTCGTGAAAGGTGAACATCGCCGAGGTCGGAAATCCCGGCAGGATCACCACCGGCTTGCCGTCGCAGACCGCGAGGCACAGAGGTTTGCCCGGTTTTAGGGCGACGCCGTGCGCAATAATGCCGGGCTGGCCGAGCCGTGCGATGATGCGGTGGGACACATCGCCGGCGCCCTTCGAGGTGCCCCCTGAAAGCACCAGCATGTCGCAGGTCTCAAGCGCCTTGCGCATCGCAGCTTCAAGCTTTTCTTCGTTATCGGCGATCGCGCCGAGGAACAAAGCCTCGCCGCCGTTCTCGCTTACCGCTGCCGTGACGATCGCGCCGTTGGTGTCGTAAATCTCGGCAGGACGCAGCGACTGGCCGGGCTGAACCAGTTCGTCGCCGGTGGAGATCACGGCAACGCGCAGCCGGCGCGCGACGGAAACTTGCGCGATCCCGCAGGCCGCGAGCATGCCGATCTCGCGCGAGCCGATTGGGGTGCCGGCGCGCAGCAGCGCCTCGCCGCGCGCGATGTCGGAGCCGGCATAGGATACGAATTGTCCCGGCAGAGCGGCGCGGCGGATCTCGATCGCGCGG
>Ga0137399_10001059_pt1 | contig 12145 bp, 8 predicted proteins | sample czorhiz316metaG_FD_104810 | JGI IMG/M metagenome (GOLD analysis project Ga0137399, IMG submission 104810) | Vadose zone soil microbial communities from Angelo Coast Range Reserve, California, USA - czorhiz3.16 metaG | ecosystem: Environmental > Terrestrial > Soil > Vadose zone | place: USA...
CCGCCTTCCGCCGCGAAGTCCACGGCATCAAGCTGCCCCACGACGTGTACACGCACATCAGCGGCATCGACATCATCCGCGGGGACGACGGCCGCTACATGGTGCTCGAGGACAACCTGCGCACGCCGAGCGGGGTCAGCTACATGCTGGCCAACCGCATGGTCATGACGCGCACCTTTCCCGGGCTCTTCGAGGGGCGTGGGGTGCGCCCGGTCCAGCACTACACCACCGCGCTCCTCGAGATGCTGCGGAGCCTCTCCCCGCGCGATCTCAAGGAGCCCACCATCGTCGTGTTGACGCCGGGGCTGTACAACAGCGCCTACTTCGAGCACGCCTTCCTCGCGCAGCAGATGGGCGTCGAGCTCGTCGAGGGGCGAGACCTCTACGTCGAGGACAGGCGCGTGTGGATGCGAACGACGCAGGGCCGCCAGCAGGTCGATGTCATCTACCGGCGCATCGACGACGACTTCCTCGACCCCGCGGTGTTCCGGGCCGACTCGACGCTGGGCGTGCCCGGCCTCCTCCAGGTGTACCGCCAGGGACGGGTCGCGCTGGCCAATGCCGTCGGCACGGGGGTGGCCGACGACAAGGCCACGTACAGCTACGTGCCGGCAATGATCCGCTACTACCTCCACGAGGAGCCGCTCTTGCCGAACGTCCCCACGCACCTGGGCGCGGACGCGGACGGGCTCGCCTACATGCTCGACAACGCCGAGAAGCTCGTGATCAAGGCCGTGGGGCAGTCGGGAGGCTACGGCATGCTCATCGGCCCGGAGTCCACCGCTGCGCAGAGGGAGGCGTTCCTCGCGACCGTTCGGCGGGACCCGGCCAACTACATCGCCCAGCCCGTGGTCGCGTTGGCGCGGCACCCGTCCTTCTATGCCGACACGGGCTGCTTCGAGCCCTGCCACATCGACCTGCGCCCCTACGTGCTCGTGGGCGAGGACATCACGGTGGTGCCGGGCGGGCTCACCCGCGTGGCGCTCAAGCGCGGCTCGCTCGTGGTCAACTCCTCCCAGGGCGGGGGCTCCAAGGATACCTGGGTCCTGGGCGACGCGGGAGAAGCGTAGTGCCGGGCGCTCGGCGGGGACGCGCGAGGTGTAGGGAATACTCGTTGGAGTCGCACTAGATGCTCAGCCGGATCGCCGAGAACCTGTACTGGATAGGCCGCTACATCGAGCGGGTCGAGAACACGGCCCGTCTCCTCGACGTCAACTACCACGCGATCGTGGAAGCGCCGGTGGTGGCGGGCGCCAAGGGCATCGTCACCGAGCTGTGGGCGCCGCTGCTCGCGCTGACCGGAGACGAGCCCGCATTCCGCGAGCAGTTCGATCGCGCCGACGGCCAGACCGTGCCCGAGTGGCTCGCTTTCCACCCGCAGAACGGCTCGAGCATCCGGGCCAGCCTCGCGCGCGCCCGCGAGGACGCGCGGGGCCTGCGAGACCGGATCAGCCTCGAGATGTGGGAGACCCTGAACCGCGCGTACCTGCAGCTGTGCTTTTCGACCGAGCGCGTGCTGGCGGAAGACGGGCTCCACGAGTACTGCGCGGCGGCGCGCGAGGCGAGCCAGCTCTTCTTCGGCATCGCGCACGCGACCCTTCCGCGCGACCTCGGCTGGCACTTCCTGCTCGCCGGGCAGCACCTCGAACGGGCGGACAACGTGCTGCGGCTGCTTCAGGTGCGCCAGCGGCAGGCCGCGGGGCAGGAGCCGGTGGCCCGCGGGCTCGAGAACCATCGCGGCATGGCGCTCTTGAAGTCGGTCTCGGCGTACGAGGCATTCCGCAAGCGCTACCACACGGCGCTCGAAGCGCGGCGCATCGCGGCCTTCCTGCTCCTCGACCCGGACTTCCCGCGCAGCGTGCGGCACAACCTGACCGCCCTCCAGCGGACGCTGGTGGACATCGAGCGCCTGAACCCCGGAGCCTCCGACGCGGCCACGCGCCACGTGGGATGGCTGGCGGCCCGGCTCGAGTACCTGCCGGGGGTGGAGCGCATCCTCGACGACAAGGACCCGAGCGTCGAGGTCCTCCTCGAAGAGGTGGCCGAGGTCTCCGACGCGATCAGCTCGACGTACTTCGGGCTGACGGGAGCGGACCAGCCTCGCGAAGCGCGGGGAGAGACTGCGTCGTGAGCCTTCCCTCCGGCGCGCCCGTGCACCTGGCGGTCTTCCACCTGACCGAATACCGCTACCCGGAGCCCGCCTGGGATTCCTTCAACGAGGTGCGGCTCTCCCCCACGGACGACCACTGCCAGAGCCTGCTGTCCTTCACGCTCGAACTCACTCCCGACGCGACAGTGCGGAGCCACCTCGACTACTACGGCACTCGCGTGCACCAGTTCCACATCCCGGAAACGCACCGCCGGCTGGCCATCGAGGCCCGCTCGAGCGTGGTGACGTACCCCCGCCCGGCCCCGATCTCCGTCGCGATGGACAGCCTGGTCGAGCTGCGGCCGCGCTTCTTCGAGTTCCTCGCCCCGACCCGCCGCGTCCCGCTCGACCGGGACTGGAGGGCCGCCATGCGGGCGCCGGCTCTGCTTCGCGGCGGCGATCTCGTCGAATACCTCTCGAGCCTCACCAGCCACCTGCACGGCTTTTTCACCTACCGGAAGTCGGTCACCGAGATCGACACGCCCATCGCCGACTTCGTAGCCGCGCGCGCGGGCGTGTGCCAGGACTATACGCACGCCATGCTCGCGCTGACCCGGATGCTCGGCATCCCCGCCCGCTACGTCAGCGGCTACCTCGAGACGAGCCCGGGTCGCACGCTCGGCTCGGACGCCTCGCATGCGTGGATCGAGGCCTATCTGCCGGGAAGCGGGTGGGTGGGCTTCGATCCCACCAATGGTGTCGTCGTCGGCCAGGCGTATATCAAGGTCGGACACGGGAGGGACTACGACGACGTCCCGCCGGTCAAGGGACTCAGGCGAGGCGGCGGCTCCGAGACCCTGCGCGTCGCGGTGAGTGTGCTGCGTCAGCCGGGGCCGGGCGCCGCTTCGGCGTCGACCGCCTAGACCTTCGTCACTGTGGGAGGGATTTTGTCCGCCCAGGGCGCCGCCGCCTCGAAGGCCGCCGCCGCCCGTAGCACCATGGCCTCCTGCCGCCGCCTCCCCACGATCTGGAGCCCCACCGGCAGGCCGCTCTTCGTGAAGCCGCACGGCACCGAGATGACGGGCAGGCCGGTCAGCGTGATCCCGTACGTGAGGAAGAACCACTGCGTGTAGTTGTCGAGCGGCTTGCCGTTGATCTCGGTCGGGTAGGGCTGCTCGACCGGGAAGGGCGGCACGGCCACCGTCGGCAGGATCAGCAGCTCCCGCGTCTCCATGAAGGTGCGCACGCGATGCCAGAGGATGGTTCGCATGAGCTCGGCGCGGGCGATCTCCTCGGGCGTGAGCCTGAGACCCTGCTCGATGTTCCAGACGAGCCCCTTCTGCATCTGGTCTTTCCACTTGGCGAGCTTGTCGGCGTGGTTGGCGACCATGGCGAGGCCGCGCGTGCCGAGCACGATGTCGTTGATCTCGCTGAAGTCGCAGCAGGCGGACTCGACCTTGGCGCCGAGCGAGCGGAAGACGCGCGTCGCCCTCTCGGCCACCTGCGCGACCTCGCCGTCCACGGGAATGAGGCCGCTCAGGTCGGGTGTCCACGCGACGCGCCAGCCCTTGATCGAGGGCGACTTGATCGCGCGCGGGAAGGCGGCGGTGTCGGCGTCGTAGGAGATGGGCGAGCGATCGTCGGGCCCCGCGATGACGGAGAGCATGAGCGCGGTGTCCGCGACGGTGCGCGCCATCGGGCCGGTGACGCCGATCGAGTCCCAGCCGAGCGCCTTCGGGTGGTACGGCACCAGCCCCGGGCTCGTCCTGAAGCCGACGACCCCGCAGAATGCCGCCGGCGTGCGCAGCGAGCCGCCCGTGTCCGAGCCCTGGGCGATCGGGCCCATGCCGGTGGCCAGCGCGACGGCCGCGCCGCCGCTCGAGCCGCCGCAGGTGAGCGCCGGATTCCACGGGTTGCGCGTGGCGCCGAACACCGCGTTGAAGGTGTTGCCGCCCGCGCCGAACTCGGGCGTATTGGTCTTGCCGAGGATGATGGCGCCCGCCGCCTTGAGCCGCTCGACGATGAGCGAGTCCTCATCGGGCACGTTGTGCTCGAAGACCTTGGAGCCCCAGGTCGTCCTGATCCCCTTGGTGTGGGTGAGATCCTTGATCGTCACCGGCACACCGTGCAGCGGCCCGAGCTTTTTCCCCTTCTTGAGCGCCGCGGTTGCCGTCCTGGCTGCTTTCAGAGCCGGCTCCCGCTCGAGCGTCACGATGGCGTTGAGCTTCGGATTGACGGCGTCCACGCGCTCCAGCACGGCTCGCATCACCTCGAGCGGCGAGGTCTTGCGCTGCCGGTAGAGACGGTGGAGCTCGGTGGCGGGCGTGAAGCAGAGATCGCGGTCTGACACGGAAAGCCTCCCTCGCGTTGACTCGGGTCTGAGAGCGCCGAAGCGTAGCATGGCAGCGGCTCGCGCGGTAGGGACATGGTGGTATACTTGCTTACCTACTAACGGACTTTGTGTCTGACGCAAACGGGCGTCCGGTCCGCTGGCATCTGGTCTGATTCTCTCCCTGGAATACGGCGCGCGCCTTCGTCTGTCGCGGCGCGCCGTGTCAGGAGCCCCAGATGCCAGACGAAAGTGTTCTCCGCCAGCAGGCTCGCGCAGCGATCCAATCCGGCAAGATGCCCGCCCAGAGACCTGATCGCACGTGGGGAGGCCCGGGTGTCGGCGCCCGCTGCTCCATTTGCGAGCGGCCCGTGAGCCGCGACGAGCTCGAGTTCGAGGTTCAGTTCGCCCATGACGGCGACAACCCGGGCCTGGACAAGTTCCACCTTCACCTGCGGTGCTTCGCCGCGTGGGAATTCGAGCGAACCACCAACCACAACCACTAGCCGGCCCGGCCGAGAAAGATTGACCCGGGGGCCGCGTCGCCCCATACTTGTTTGGCCATGACGGCCCGGCGCGTCGATTCGGCGGCCCGCGTCAAGGACCTCGAGTCCGAGGCCAAGCTTCACGCCATCCTCGGCCTGAGCCCAACCATCCTCTGCATCACGGACCTGGCCGACTGGCGCATCCGCGAAGTCAACGACACCTTCCTCCAGACCACCGGCTACTCGCGCGAGGAGATACTCGGCCGCACGGTGACGGAGCTCGGGCTCTGGCTCGATCCGGATCAGCGAGACCAGGGCATGCGGTCGCTGCGCGCCGGCAGGCCCATCCACAACGTCGAGGCGCGGTTTCGGATGAAAAACGGCCAGGAGCGGGTGACCGTTCTCTCGGCCGACGTCGTGATGGTCGAGGGGGAGGCCTGCATCCTGGCCGCCCTGATTGACATCCCCGACCGGAAGCGCACGGAAGAGGAGCTGCGAGAGAGAAGGGAGGAGGCCGAGGCGCTCGCCGAGTCACTGCGTGCGGCCGACCGGGCCAAGGATGCTTTTCTCGCGATGCTCGGCCACGAGCTCCGCAATCCCCTCGGCACCATCACGAACGCGGTGGCCGTGCTGGACAAGGTGGGGGGCAGCGAGATCTCGCGCACCCTGGTCGCGGTCATCGGCCGCCAGGCGGGCCACCTCGCGCGGCTCGTGGACGACCTGCTCGACGTGGCGCGGCTGACCTCAGGCAAGATCGAGCTGCGCCCCGAGCGCGTGGATCTACGCGCGCTGGCTGCGCAGTGTCTCGAGGCGCGCGCGCGCGCCGGAGGCGAAGCCGAGCACTCGGTGGCGCTCAGCGGCGGAGCCGTCCACGTCCACGGTGATCCCACGCGCCTCGCGCAGGTGCTCGACAATCTCGTCGACAATGCGCTCAAGTACACGTCGCCCGGTGGCAGAGTGGAGATCATCACGGAGCTTCGCGGTGACCAGGCGGTGCTGCGCGTGCGTGACTCGGGCATCGGCATGCCCGCCGAGCTCGTGCCGCACATTTTCGACCTCTTCACGCAGGCCCCGCAGAGTCTCGAGCGGTCGCACGGGGGCCTCGGCCTCGGGCTGGCGCTCGTCAAGCGACTGGTCGAGCTGCACGAGGGCTCGGTGTCGGCTTCGAGCGCTGGACCCGGACAGGGCAGCGAGTTCACGGTCATGCTCCCGGCCGTGGCCGAGCCGGCGGACGGTTCCCTCGCTGCTTCCGACGGCGCTTCCGCAGGCGCGCGCGCCGGCGCCAAGCGCGTGGGGCGGCGGGTTCTGGTCGTCGAGGACAGTGCCGATGCGCGGCTGGGCGTGCAGCTCTTGCTCGAGCAGGCGGGCCATGTCGTCGAGACCGCGGGCGACGGACCTGAGGGGCTCGCCAAGCTCGGCCAATTCCATCCGGACGTCGCGCTGATCGACGTGGGCCTTCCGGGTATGGATGGCTACGAGCTGGCCCGCGTGGCCCGTTCTCAGCCCGAGACGCGCGATATCCGGCTGGTCGCCATCACGGGCTATGGACAGGAGGAGGACCGGCAGCGGGCCTTGGCCGCCGGCTTCGACCTGCACGTGGCCAAGCCGGTGAATCCGGCCATGCTTCAGGACCTTCTCACCAGGCTCTGACGAACGCGGGCGACTAGAGAACTTTGCGTGGATCCAGCGCGTCGCGGAGGCCGTCTCCCAGGTAGTTGATGCTGAGCACGGTGAGGAAGATGGCCGTGCCGGGGAAAATGGCCCAGTGCGGCGCGAAGTCGAGATTGTCCTTGGCATCCGCGAGGATGCGTCCCCAGGTGGGAATGTCCGGCGGGAAGCCCAAACCCAGGAAGGACAGCGTGGACTCCAACAGGATGGCGGTCGCCACGTCGAGCGAGCCCGCGACGATCACGGGCCCCAGCGCGTTGGGCAGGATGTGACGGGCGATCTGGCGGACCGGCCGGGCGCCCAAGCCCCGCGCCGCCTCGACGAACTCCTTTTCGCGTAGCGACAGGAACTGCGCGCGGACGAGCCGCGCCACCGGCATCCAGCCCCGGCCGCCGATGACCACGACGATCATGATGAAGAGGCCCAGCTCGGGGCCCAAGGCTTTCGTCATCGAGTTGCGGAAGAGATAGACGATCAACAATAGGATAGGCAGCTGGGGGATCGCCAAGAAGAGCTCGGTAATGCGCATGAGGACGTTGTCCACCGACCCGCCCGCCTGGCCTGCGACGGCGCCGACGGCCGTACCTACCGTGACAGCGATGAGCATCGCGGCCACACCGACGGCCAGCGAGATGCGCCCACCGTAGAGCATGCGCGCGAGAATGTCCTGGCCGAGGTCGTCCGTGCCCATTGGGTGCGCCCACGAAGGCGTCTTGAGCTTCGCCTTGAAGTCGATCTCGTTGATGGGCACACGGTAGATCAGCGGGCCGATCGCCACGGCGAACACGATGATGGCGAGTATGGCGGCGCCGAAAATCGCCAGCCGGTGGCGGCGGAACCTTCGCCATACCTCGGCGGTGAGCGTGTCGGCCGGCCGCTTCGCGGCCGCCGCTCCTGCCAGCATTACTTCGGCTGCTGTCCCGTTGGCCATTGAGCCGCCTACCTGTACGAGATCCGCGGATCGAGCCAGGCGTAGGCCAAATCCGCGATCAGGGCGAAGAGAACCACGAGGACCGCGAAGACAAAGATGATCGACATGACCACCGGCGTGTCGTTGGAGAGGATGGCGCTGATCAGGAGCGACCCGATGCCCGGCACGCGGAAGATCTGCTCGGTGATGACGGCGCCGGTGAAGACGGCCGGGATCTGCAGAGACAAGAGCGTCACCACCGGGATGAGCGCGTTCCTGACCACGTGCTTGAGGATAGTTTTGCCCTCGGATAGCCCCTTTGCGCGCGCCGTGTTGACGTAGTCGAGCTGGATGACATCGAGGACGGCCGAGCGGACAAAGCGCATCAGGGTCGCGCCCTGGAAGAGCCCGAGCACCGTGATCGGCATGATGGCCTGCCTCGTCATTTCCCACACCCAGCGCCAACCGGTCGCCGCGATGTCGGCGCGGTAGATGAAGGGCAGCCAGTCGAGGTAGATACTGAAGAAGAGGATGAAGAGCAGTCCCGTGAAGAAGGTCGGCAGCGAGAAGCCGATGAAGGCGAACGAGGTCGCGATCTGATCGAAGATCGAGTACGGGCGCACCGCCGAGTAGACGCCGATGGGAAGCGCGACCAGGATCGCGAGGAGCTGGGCCGTGCCCAGGACGAAGAGCGTCGTCGGCAGGCGCTGCATGATGAGGGTGGACACGTTGACGCGGCTCGCGAAGGAGAAGCCCCAGTCGCCCTTCACCATGGCCGTGATCCAGCGGACGTAGCGGATGGGGATCGGATCGTCGAGGCCGAACTGGGTTCGGAGGTTCGCACGTACCTCTGGGGGGACGTTCGGGTTGGTCGCGAGCTCCTCGAATGGATCGCCCGGGGCCATTGCCAGGATGGTGAAGAGGACGAGGCTGATGCCGAGCAGGGCGGGAATCGAGATCAGGAGGCGTCGGATGAAGTACTTGGACATTGCTCGGCGCGGCCGGAGTGGGGGACCGGGCCCGAGGCCCGGTTCCCCCGGTGCCTGCCTAGGCCTCGCGGTACCAGTTGTGGAGGTTCCAGAAGTCGGAGTCCCAGCCGCTCTGCTCCACGCGCAAGGTGTTGGCGATCGCGGCGACCCGCGGGCGGAACACGACCGGAATGACCACCACGTTCTGGATGACCAGCTCGTTCATCTTGATGAAGAGGGCGGCACGCTTGACGGGGTCGAGCTCGCTCTCGGCCGAGCGGAAGAGCTTGTCGTACTCGTCGCTCTTCCAGCGGGTGATGTTGCGGCCCTGCCACTTGTTCTCCTTGGAGGCGATCTCCCACGACGTGAACTGGTTCATGAACAGCTCGGGATCCGGCTGGGTCATGGTCGTCGTGTACATCTGGATGTCGGTGTAGAAGTGGGTGTAGGTATCCGGGTTCGCCACGTCGGAGGAGAAGTAGACCGAGGCCGTCACGGACTTGATCTCCATGTCGATGCCGACCTTGGTGGCAACCTGCTTCACGACCTGCTGGGTCTTCTGCCTGAGCGCGTTGATCGACGTCGAGTAGACCATCTTCAGCTTCTTGCCGTCCTTGGTCCGGATGCCGTCCGAGCCCTTCTTCCAGCCCGCAGCCTCGAGGATCTGGCTGGCCTTGTCGGCATTGAACTCCCACTTCGTGGCCTTGGACGCGAAGCGCTTGGGCTCGTTGAGGAAGTTCGCGGTCGCGATGCCGGTGCGGCCGTAAATCTGCTCCTGGACGGCGCCGCGATCGACGATGAGGTTCAGGGCCTGGCGCACGGCGGGATCGAGCAGGAACGGATGCTTGGTCTTCATGCTCGACCGCTCGCCGTCCACTTCGGTCCACGGATCGGTGTTGTTGAGCTGGATGTGCTCGATGTTGCCGCCGGCCACGATGTCGGCCTTGCCCTTGCCGCCCTGCTCCATGCGCTTGAGGATCTCGTCCTCGACCTGGAGATTCCACGCGTAGTCGAACTCCCCCGTCTGGATCACGGCGCGCGCGGCCGAGGCCGCGTCGCCGCCGCCCTTCATCTCGATCGTGTCGAAGTAGGGCCGGTTGGGCATGTGGTAGGTCGGGTTGAGCTCGCCTTTGACCATGTCGCCCGGCTTGAAGTCCACGAAGCGGTAGGGGCCCGTGCCGACCGGCTTGAGGTTCGAGGGCGCCTCGCGGGATTTGCCGCCCTTGTAGGCCTCGAAGAGATGCTTGGGGATGACCATGCCGCGCACGCCCACGAAAGCATCCGCCCAGAAGGGCGTGGGCTTGTCGAAGGCGATCTTGACGGTATGGCTGTCGATCTTCTGGACCTTCATGTCCTTGAACGACCCGATGGTCACCGCCGCCGTCGCGGGATCGGAAGCGTACTCCCAGTTGAAGACCACGTCGTCGGCCGTGAAGGGCTTGCCGTCGTGCCACTGGACGCCCTTCTTGAGCTTCCAGGTCACCGACTTGCCGTCCTTGGCGACGCCGCCGTTCTGCACGCTCGGGATCTCCGCGGCGAGATTGGCGACCAGGTTGCCGTCGGGATCCCATGAGGCCAGCGGCTCGTAGAAGATGCGCGAGCCGTCCTGGTCTTTCGTGCCCACCGCGAAGTGCGGATTGAGCAATGTGGCGCCCTGCCACCAGAGCGTCTTGACCGTGCCGCCGCCGCCGCGCTTGGTCGGCTTGTAGGCCAGCTTGGTCTGCGCCTGGGCCACTCCGGCCGAAGCCAGCATCTGGCTCGCGAGGGGCGCCGTCAGCCCCAGGCCGACCATCATCTGGACGAAGCCGCGGCGACTGAGGCGGCCGGCCTTGACCTGCCCTATCAATGCCCTCAGATCACGCTCTTCCATGAGGATCCTCCATGATGTCCGCGGAGCGTCGCTCCGCGGTGAGTTGACTCGTCAGGCTAGGTCGGCTGTGACCGGATGGTTGCGCCTTTATAGACTTGCCGTGCCCGGGTGTCAAGGCGGTCTACCCCTGGCGATGCCAGTGGGACAGGCGCCAGAGGGTGACGTCCCAGCCTGACAGCTCCATGCCGCGGAGCCGCGACTGTACCGCCGACACGCCGTTGCGCCACAGCACGGGGATCACGACCACGTTCTGGATGACGAGATCGTTCATCCGGATGAAGAGCGCCGCCCGCTTGACCGGGTCCATCTCGCCCTCCGCGGCCCGGAAGATCCGGTCGTATTCTTCGTTCCGCCAGCGGGTGATGTTGCGCCCCTGCCACTTGTTCTCCTTGGAGGAGGCCTCCCAGGAGGTGAACTGGTTCATGAAGTACTGCGGATCCGGCGCGCCCATCCCCGTGTTGTACATCTGGATGTCGGTGTAGAAGTGCGAGTAGGTGTCCTGGTTCGCGGGGTCGGAGGAAAAGAAAACCGAGGCGACGACGGACTTCAGCTCCAGGTCGATGCCGGCCTTGGCCGCCGCCTGCTTGATGATCTGCTGAGTCTTCTGGCGCGGGGCGTTGATGGAGGTCTGGAAGACCAGCTTGAGCCGTCGGCCGTCCTTCTCCCGGATGCCGTCGCCGCCCCGCTTCCAGCCGGCGGCGTCCAGCACCTGGTTGGCCTTGTCCACGTTGAACTCCCAGCGCGTGTTGCGGGAGTAGAAGCGTGACGGCGCGTTGAGGAAGTTCGCAGAGGTCTTGCCCTGGCGCCCGTAGATCTGCTCCTGCACTGCCGCTCGGTCGACGAGGAGGTTCAGCGCCTGGCGGACGGCCGGGTCGGCGAGGAGCGGATGCGTGGTCTTGATGCTCGACCGCTCGCCGTCGACCTCCTTCCAGGGGTCGGTCTGGTTGAGCTGGACGTGCTCGGGCGCACCGGTCGCCCAGATCTCGACGCGTCCCTTGCCGCCCTGCTCGAGGCGCAGGAGAATGTCGTCCTCCACCTGCATGTTCCAGGCGTAGTCGTACTCACCGGTCTGCAGCACGGCGCGGGCGGCCGAGGCCGCGTCGCCGCCGCCCTTCATCTCGACGGTGTCGAAGAACGGCCGGTTCGGCTCGTGGTACGTCGGGTTGATCGCTCCCGTGACCACGTCGCCGGGCTTGAAGTCCACGAACCTGTACGGTCCCGTGCCGACCGGCTTCAGATTCGCCGGGGCCTCACGTGACTTCGCGCCCTTGAAAGGCTCGAAGACGTGCTTCGGGATGATCATCCCGCGATAACCGCAGAAGGCATCGAACCAGAAGGGCTGGGGCTTGGCGAAGACGAGCTTGACCGTATGGCTGTCCACCTTCTCCGCCCGCTCGACGTAGGTGTAGGAGCCGCTCGTCACCGCCGCCGTCGCGGGGTCCTTCGCGTACTCCCAGTTGAAGACGACGTCGTCGGCGGTGAACGGCTTGCCGTCGTGCCACGTCACACCGCGCTTGAGCCGCCAGACGACCCAGGTGCCGTCCTTGCCGAGAGTGCCGCCCTGGACGCTCGGCACTGCTGCCGCGAGGACAGGAACGAGGTTCCCGTCCGGATCGTAGGAGCAGAGCGGCTCGTAGAAGATGCGCGAGGCGTCCTGGTCCTTGGTGCCGGTCGCGAAGTGCGGGTTCAGCAGGGTCGGCGCCTGCCACCAGAGGACTTTCAGCTGGCCGCCGCCGCCGCGGCGGCCCGGTGTGAACGCCGGGCCGCGCGCCTGCGCCCGGGCCGGCGCCGGTCCGAGCATCTGCGCGGCGAGCGGCGCGGTGACG
>Ga0137399_10001060_pt1 | contig 12143 bp, 12 predicted proteins | sample czorhiz316metaG_FD_104810 | JGI IMG/M metagenome (GOLD analysis project Ga0137399, IMG submission 104810) | Vadose zone soil microbial communities from Angelo Coast Range Reserve, California, USA - czorhiz3.16 metaG | ecosystem: Environmental > Terrestrial > Soil > Vadose zone | place: USA...
AAGGTGCTGACGTCAGGTCGCGACATTCCCGGGATCGAGGCGCTCAGCTCCGCGGGCGTGGTCGACCGATTCGTCAAGAAGCCCGCCACGCGCGAGGAGCTGTTCCAGGCCCTGGAAGGCTAGCGGCCGCTGTGCTTTGAAGACGTTTCACGGCGGCGCTCCGGCATTCGCGTACACTGGCGGCATGATGCTTTCGAAGCGCATCGCATGGTGCTGCGCGGCCCTGCTGGCGGCGTGCACGCAGAAGCCGGCTTCCAGCGCCGCCGCCACGCCCTCTCCGCCGGCGCAGCCCACCGCGCCGGCGGTCGCGCAGCAGCGCAGCGACGCGAGCTGCGCGGCGCCCCTGGAGCTGCCGGGGACCAGGGTCCAGATCCGGCCCGCCGCCGGCATCCTGCGCATCGGCGTCTTCGCCGGCCTCAAGGACGCCGACGACGAGAACGTGGCGCACCTGCGCAAGCTGGCGGACGAGGTCGTGAAGCGCGGCGCGGACGTCCTGATCGCCGACGGAGACGTCGGCGACAACCCGGACGAGCAGGAGACGCTTCTGGGAGTGCTCACCGATACGGGCCTGCCGGTCCTGGTCGCTCCCGGCAACCGCGAAGTGCGCAGCGAGCTCGATGCCGCCGAAGGCGAGCTTCGCAAGAAGGGCGCCAAGGTCTGGGACCTCTCGCATACGCGGGTCGTCGATGCCGGCGACGCGCTCATCGTGGGCCTGCCCGGCACCATGGACCGCCGCCTGCTCCACGCGGACGGCGCGTGCGTGTACGTGCAGCGCGACCTGGACGCGCTGGCGGCCTGGCTCGACCGGCTCCCGGCGAAGGAGCCGCCGGCGGTGCTCGTCATGGCGGTCCCGCCCCGCGGACGCGACCGATCGGCCCTCGACGTGAGCGAGGGGCAGAACGTCGGAGATGCGCGCATCGTCCCGCTGCTGACCTCGCGGCGCGCGCCGTTCGGGATCTTCGGCCAGGTCTGGGAATCGGGAGGCCGCGCGATCGACGCCCGCGGAGCGCCGGTCCCGCCCGGCACGGTTTCCGACCAGCTGTACCTCAACCCTGGCGCGGCGGACCGCACCAATTGGCCGCTGGCCGACGGCACGCGGGTCGCGGGCCAGGCCGCGCTGCTCGTCCTCCGGGGGCGCCAGGGCACGGCGGAGATCGTCCGGCTGCCCGGCGCGGAGAAGACGTAGATGAGCGCGAAGCTGGGCGACATCCTCATCCAGCAGGGCGTGATCGACGAGGAGAAGCTCATCGCCGCGCTCTCCGACCAGCGCGCCTTCGGGGGAAAGCTGGGGCGGACGCTGGTGGACCTCGGGTACGTGAGCGAGGAGCAGTTGGTGCATGCGCTCGCCACCCAGCTCGGGCTCGAGACCGTCGACCTGGCCCAGGTCGAGATCGCCCCCGACGCGCTCTCGACCCTTCCGGTGGACGCGTGCGAGCGCTACGGCGTGTTCCCGGTGCGCGTCGATCCGGAGCGGCGCGTCCTCTGGCTCGCCACCGCCGAGCCGGACCAGGGGACGCTCCAGGAGGTGGCGCGGATCGCGCAGCACACGCTCGAGCCGATCCTGTGCACCATGAGCAGCATCGACCGGGCGGTGCGGCAGTACTACTTCGGCGACCAGGCGGCGCAGGCGGGCAAGCTCGGCGAGCCGCTGCGATCGATCCCCGGGGTCACGCAGCGCAACGGCGACGGGGAGTTGGCCGCCGGCGCGGTGGCTCCCGCGGCGGCGCAGGGCGACGCGATCGCGGAGCTGCGCATCCTGCTCGTCCGGCTGGAGAAGCAGATCAACTCACAGGGCCGCGCCTTCCGCGCCCTGGTGGAGATCCTCCAGGACAAGGGGCTGGTCCGCCGCGGCGAGCTGGGCACGCAGACCACGAAGAAACCGTAGCGTAGTTCCGTCCCGCCCCGTTGCGCCTGCGTGGCGCGCGGCATTGCGCGTCCGGGGAAGAACGACTCTGGGTCTCCGTTGCTTTTCAGGGCGAGTGTGGAGCGAGCCAACGGCGTCGCGTCGCGGCCCGTGCCGAGCACTGCGGCGGTACATCACCGAGAGCGACAGCCACGCGCTCGCTTTGAGGCAGCGCGATCCGCCCCGGGGCGGATACGACCCGTAGCAGCGCGACCGCGCCCCATCGGACAACTTACGTATGCATGCGGTTCCCGATTGACAGGTTTGGAGCCGTCGCCTCGCAAATGCCGCGAGCGTTGGCAACAACGGCCTTGTAGCTGCTGCAGATGCGTGGAGAGCGGCCGTTTGGAGCATGTTCTCCTCGTATGTCGGCCTGCCGTCCAGCGCTCTCGTGCGGCCTCCGGAGGGCTCTGAAATACGCCGTGCTACGACTGCGAACATGATGAACTCACAAATCGTTGTCGAATCGCTCAGCCCGTCGGACCTCCGTTCCGCTACGCATAAGTTGGTGCGGAGATCGCACGGCATCGATGCGGCGCTTCTCGTTCATCTCGGCGAGATCGACGAGCGGAAGCTCTACCTCGAATGGACGTTCTCCTCGATGTTCGCCTTCTGCGTCGGCGAGCTAGGGTTCTCCGAGGACGTCGCCTGCAACCGGATCGACCTCGCCCGCGCCGCCCGACTCATGCCGGTGATCCTGGAGGCGCTCCGCTCGGGGCAGGTGCACCTGGCCGGGCTGCGCTTGCTGGCGCCGCACCTGACTACGGAGAACCAGGAACAGGTGCTGGCGGAGGCAGCAGGCAAGTCGAAGCGCCAGATCGAAGAACTGGTGGCGCGTCTCTGGCCGCAGCCGCCGGTTCCGACTGTGGTGCGCAAGCTTCCCGGCCGGCCCAACCCCGCCCCCGAGGCTTCACCCGCATTCTCGTTCGGCGCCACCACGCCGGTGGCGCAGCCCGAGTCGCCCCCTGCTCTCGCGTTGGCACCGCCGCTCGCCCCAGCGCCGCGACGCGATGAACGCCGGCCCGTGGTTGCTCCGCTTTCCGAGGAAACCTTCAAGTTCCAGTTCACCGCGAGCCGCGCGTGTCATGACAAGTTCCGCGAGGCCCAGGATCTGCTCCGCCACCGAATTCCCGACGGAGACCTGGGGACGATCGTCGAGAAGGCGCTCGAGGTGCTCATCGAGCAGGTGAAGAAGGAGCGATTCGCCACGGGTCGGAAGCCGCGACAGGCTCCGGTGAAGGACGCGGACGCATCGTGTTCGCGTCACATCCCGGACGCCATCAAGCGCGAGGTCTTCGAACGCGACGGCGGCCGCTGCACGTTCTCCGACGAGCATGGCCGCAGGTGCGCCGAGACTGGGGCCCTGGAATTCGATCACCGCGACGGCTTCGCGCGAACGCGTCTTCACCGAGCGGACCGGATCCGCCTGCTCTGCCGAGGGCACAACCAAGGCGCCGCGGACCACATGTATGGTCGCGCGTTCATGGAACGGGCGCGCGCATCGGTGGACCGGCTTGGAGCCGATCCGGGGAGTCCATCAGGGTGAGTGGACTATCCGCCCCGGCGCGGGACGCGGCGCGTTAGAGCGGCGCTTCAAACGGGGCGGGTCGGCCCCCCCCCGAAAAGCACGAGACCCAGGGTGACTGTCCTCGGATGTCGCGAGAAAGCACAGCTAGACGGCAGCTAGACGAAGCTGGAGATGCCGTGCTGCTCGAGCGCGGCGCGGGTGGCGGCGGCGCGCTGCTCGGTCAGCTCGCTGACCAGAGCGAGGATCTGGGGGTGGGTGACGACCAGCTCCTGGAACTGATCGCGGGGAAGCCGCAGCAGGATGGCGTTCCTGGGCGAGACCACCGTGGCGGTGGCCGGCTGCCGGGTGAGGAGCGACATCTCGCCGAAGATCTCGCCCTCCTTGAGGCGGGCCAGATCGATGTGCTGGGCGGCGACGTCCACCGACCCGTGCAGCACCACGTAGAGGCCGTCGGACTGCGCGCCTTCCTTGATCAGCATCTCTCCGGGCGCTACCTGGCGAAGCTTGAACTTCTCGACCAGCTGCCGCCGCTCGGTGGGATCGAAGTCCTTGAAGAGGGGCGAGATCGCCATCACGTTGTTCAGCAGCCGCTGCCGGTAGAAGTTCTTCAGCGACTTGACTACCAAGGGATGCTTCCTGGCCAGGTGGCGGAGCACGGCGTCGGACACCTCGAGCAGCTCGGTGTCGTCCTCGGCCGAGACGTTGGCGGTGCGCGGAGCGCCCGAGAGCAGCGCCATCTCGCCGAAGAACGCCCCCTCCTCCAGCGTTGCGAGCTGCAGCTCCTCGCCGTCCGGCAGCTGTTTCCAGATGCGGACCTTCCCCTCGACGATGACGAAGAAGCTCCGCCCGGGGTCGCCCTCCTTGAGGATCTGCTGGCCAGCGCGGTAGCGGCGGTAGGAGAGGCGGTTGACCAGCTCGACGAAGGCGTCGCGCGGCAGATCGTCGAACAGCGGGACCCGCGCCGGCACCTTGCGCGTCACCGCCTTCGCGTCGGGGACGATGGCGCCGAACGCCGCCTCCAGGTCCTGGCCAGTCGCGTCCGCTTCCCGCTCCCCGGCGCGATCGCTGGAGATGGAGAGCAGCTCGATCTCCTCCTCCGCGTCGGAGCCGAGCAGATCGGCGATGGGCCGGGCAGGCTCGGCCACGACCTCCTCGTCGTCCGCGCTCGCCGCCAGGTCCTCGGGCCCGTCGTCGAGGATGGCGTCGTCGGGCAACTCGTGGATCTCCAGGTGGCCGGCCGGGGAACCGGAGTGTGCCTCCGGCGGCGGCGTGATCAGCGCGTCCTCCGAGTAGCCGGGAGAGAAGTTCTTCGGCGATTCGTCCAGCTCGAGGGCCTCGCCGTGGTCGGCAGCCCCATCGGTCTGGATCCGGTCCGCCATCGCGCCTCGTTGCGCACCGCGGGTGGCGGCCGGGGCGACCCTCTTGGTGATCTGGGGCTCCTCGGGCAGCTCGGTCGCCTCTATCGGATCCGTGTCGCCCTCGGGGACCGCCTTCACGGCGGCGATCCGCCCGACCGCGGCGCGCTTGACGCCCGCGAGACCCGCGTTCTCCGGCGTCACCTTCCCGAGGCGGCGCTCGTTCATCTGGGCGAGCTGCTTCTGCGCGTCGGCGTTGCGCGGGTCGATCTCGAGGACGACCTTCACCGCGGCGATGGCCTTGATGAGCTGTCCCTGGTCGGCGTAGTAGCGGCCCGCCGCGTCGTACTGCGCGATCGACTTCTGCGGCTGCTCGAGCTTCCGGTAACAGTCGCCCAGCTTGAGCCGGTGCTGCATGTCCTTCGGCTCCGCCTGGGCGAGCTGCTCCAGCACCTCGGCGGCCTTCTCGAACTTCGACCTCTTGAAGAGCTCGGCGGCGGAGTCCTTCAGCTTGCGCACGTCGACGGAGGCCATGCGCGATCTTTTCTATCCCTGCTGCACGGTCCTGTCGCATTCGGCGCCGCCGCCGGCAGGGTGGGTCCACGGCGGAGCGATCGCGACAGGTCCTCACCTCCTCTGCCTGCGCGCGGGCTGCGGCGGGCCGTGCCCGTGGCGCCGGGCGGGAAGCGCGGCCAGCCGGGGCGGCGGCGCCTGCGCCTTCTTGCCTGCCTGCTCGCGCAGCGCATGCACCTCGGCGCGCGTCAGCTCGCGGTAGTCGCCGGGACGCAGGCCGCCGACCCCGATACCGCCGTAGTCGGCGCGGTGCAGCTTCAGGACCGGCGCGCCCACCGCCTCCATCAGCCGCTTGACTAGATGTGGCCGCCCCTCGGAGACGACCACGCGCACCCAGGTGTTGCGCGGGGTCCGGCTCTGCACCGCCGCGTCCAGCGCGCGCGCCCGCCCGTCCTCGAGGCGCACCCCGGACTGCAGCCGGGAGATCTGCTCGGGTCGGGGCACACCCGCCACCTTGGCGAGATAGGTCCGGCGCACCCCGAACCGCGGATGCATCAACTGGTGCGCCAGCTCGCCGTCGTTGGTGACCAGGAGCGCGCCCTCGACGTCGTAGTCGAGCCGGCCCACCGGATAGACCCGCTCGGGGATGCCCTTCAGGTACTGCGCGATGTTCGCCCGGCCCTCCGGATCCGACAGCGTCGTCACGCAGCCGGCCGGCTTGTAGAGCACGAACCAGACCTTCTCCTCCGGATCGGCGATGAGCTTGCCGTCGACGCGGATCAGGTCCTTGCGGGGATCGGCCTTGGTCCCCAGCTCCTTCACCGTCTGCCCGTTCAGCTCGACGCGGCCCTCGGCGATGAGCTGCTCCGCCTTGCGCCGCGACGTCACGCCCGCGTGGGCGAGGATCTTCTGCAAGCGTTCCTGCATCATTGCTCCGGCTTCCCGCTCGCGTCCGGGGGGTCGCGATCCGCCGATCCTTCGGACGCCGTGCTCGGGGTCGCGTTCGGGCCCGGCGTCGGGCTCGGGCCCGGGGTCGGGATTGCGTTCGGATCGGGCGGCGGCGCCAGCACCTGGGCGGCGGCCTTGCTCTGCTCCTCCGCCACGTCCATGGCGTCCTCGAGCTGCGACAGGGCGGCGTCGCTCTCGGCGGTGTGCTGGGCGAGCTTCTCGGCGGCTTCTGGATCCTGGGCCAGGTCGGTGAGGCCGGCGACGGGCGGGGCCGGCGCCTCCTCCTCGACGATCTTGCGGCTGTCCTCGGAGAGCTCCTGGAACTCGCGCAGCGTGGGCAGCTGCGTCAGGTCGCGCAGGTTGAACAGCTCGAGGAACTCCTTGGTGGTCCCGAACAGCAGCGGTCTGCCCGGTTCGTCCTTCTTGCCGAGGATGCGGATGAGCTTGCGGTCGAGCAGCGCCTTCGTCACCGCGCCGCAGTCGACGCCGCGCAGGTCCTCCATCTCGGGCCGGGTGATCGGCTGGCGGTACGCCACGATGGCGAGCGTCTCCAGCGCAGCCCGGGTCAGGCGCATCGGCTTCACTTGGAGCATCCGGCGCACGTAAGCGCCCAACTGCGGGTCGGTGCGCAGTTGCCAGCGGCTGCCCAGGTCGACCAGCACCGTCCCGCCGGCGCCCGGAGCGTGCTTCTGCCGCACCGCCTCCAGCGCCTCCTGGAGGACCTGCTCCTCGAGCTGGGTCGCGTCGCGCAGCGCGGGCAGGTCCAGCGGCTTCTCCGCGGCGAAGAGGAGCGCCTCGACGATCGCGCGCGCCCGCTCCGGGGTGGCAAACCGCGCCGCCTCGGCGAGCATGGACAGCTCCGTCTGCGTGGCCTGCTGCAGCTCCTGCTCGTCCCCAAGCGGCGCGTCGACCCCTTCGGGCGGAAGCTCGCCGTTCCGCTCAGCCTCGGTAGTCAAGCTGGACTCCTTCCGCCGAGGCGTCGGCAAGGCCCTCGGTGCGGGACAGGTAGATCTCGCCGTGCGGATACGGCTGGTGCACCCTGATCAGCTTCAGCTTGGTCATCTCGAGCACGGCCAGGAAGGTGGGCACCACCCGGTGCCGGTCGTGCGCACCCAGGTCGGCGAAGAGCGAGGTGAAGGCGATCCGCTCCTCCTCGCGCAGCCGGTCGGTGATGGCGGAGATGCGGTCGCCGATCGAGAGCCGCTCGACGAATACCTCGTGCGGGATGGTCAGCTTCCGCCGGGCGAGCACGTTCGAGAGCGCCTCGATCAGGCGGTACGCGGAGAGGTCCTTCGGCCGCAGGTACTGGAGCTCCTCCGACGCGAGCGGCCGCTCCTCGCGCGCGCGGCGGGTGAACAGATCGCGGCCGAGCTGCGGCAGCGCGGCGAGGTCCTGGCCGGCCCTCTTGTACTTCTGGTACTCGAGCAGCCGCCGGATCAGCTCCTCGCGCGGGTCGGGGCCCGGCTCCCCGTCGGGGGCGTCCTGCGACTCCTGCGGCGGGAGGAGCATCCGCGACTTCATGTGCGCGAGCGTCGCCGCCATCACCAGGAACTCGCCGGCGAGATCCAGGTTCAGCGCGCGCGCCTGATCCATGTACTCGACGTAGCGGTCGGTGATGAAGGCGATGGGGACGTGGAGGATGTCGAGCTTGTGCTCCTGGATGAGCGAGAGCAGCAGATCCAGCGGCCCCTCGAACTGGGGCAACGCGACGGCGAAGCCCGCCTGGTGCGGCGGTGGCGGCGGCTCGACCGCCGCGTTGTCGGGGATCTCCGGCTCCACTGGCTACTCCAGCTTCATCGCCGCGCGGACCTTCACCATGGTCTGCTCCGCCAAGCCGCGCGCCTTCTCCGTGCCGAGCCGCACCAGCTCCTCCACGCGGCCGGGCGTGCGCTCCAGCTCCTCGCGCGCGGCTCGGTGCTTTTCCAACACCGGCAGCAGGTTGAGGAGCAGCATCTTCTTGCAATCGACGCAGCCGATGCCCGCGCTGCGGCACTCGCGGTCGACCAGCTCCACCGTCTCGGGCGGGCTGTAGGCGCGGTGCAGGTGGTAGATGGGGCACACCTCGGGGTGGCCCGGGTCGTGCCTGCGCTTCCGCGCCGGATCCGTGACCGCTACCATGATGCGCTTGCGGGCCTGCTCGGGATCCTCGCTCAGCTCGACCGCGTTCCCATACGACTTGCTCATCTTCCGCCCGTCGAGGCCGAGGATCTTCGGCACCTCGGTCAGATAGGGCCGCGGCTCGACCAGCACGGGCTTTCCCTCTGCGGCGTAGAGGTGATTGAAGCGGCGCACCAGCTCGCGGGCCAGCTCGAGGTGCGAGACCTGATCCTGCCCGACCGGGACTGCGTCGGCCCCGTACAGGGCCACGTCGGCGGTCTGCAGGACCGGATAGCCGAGGAAACCGTAGTTGTTCAGCTCCTTCTCCCGCAGCTGCTCCTGTTGCTCCTTGTAGGTCGGCACGCGCTCGAGCCAGCCGATCGGCGCCACCATCCCGAGGAGCAGGAAGAGCTCGGCGTGCTGCTTCACGCGGCTCTGGATGAACAGGGTGCACCGCTGCGGATCGAGCCCGGCGGCGATCCAGTCGACGAACATCTCCCGCTGCGCCTCGGCGATCTTCGAGGGGTCCTTGTAGTCGGTGGTGAGCGCGTGCCAGTCGGCGGAGAAGAAGAAGCACTCCGCCACCTTGCTCAGCTCGATCCAGCTCTTCAGGGCGCCCTGGTAGTGCCCCAGGTGCATGCGGCCGGTGGGGCGCATCCCCGAGACCACCCTGCGCGGGACCCTGTGGGGTGCCGGCCGGCCGGCCGGCACCTCGGCTTCTGCCATCGCTGCACTCCCGGGCGGCTCGCGCCACGCGAAAAGAAGTGAGGCACCCTACCCGAACTGGCTGCCGCGGTCATCGGGCGACGTACTTGCCTCCGCTGAGCACGTGGACGGCCCTCCGCCGGTCCGGCGTGCACGAGCCGCCCGGGTTGCCCTCCGGGCAGGAGACCTCTTCCGTCACCAGCAGCTCGCGGGGAAACCGGCGGCCGACCGGCTTCACGGTCCGCTCGATCACGGGCGCCGGCTCCTCCGGGGCCTCGGAGGAGGTCTCCCGTGTTTTCAGCTCGAACACCTTCGACAGCTGATCGCCGCGCGCGTCCAGGAACGACACCCGCTCGACGACGGTGTGGACCGGCCCCGGACACTCGTCGAGCCGGTCTTCCAGCTCCAAGCTGTCGCGGCGCCCGCTGGTCAGCCGGACCAGCTTGAGCAGGCGGGGCGGCCGGTCGGGCCCGCCGCAGACGTCGCTCGCCGGCGCATCGATCGACGGGTCCTCGCCGCCCAGCTTGCAGTAGGCGCCGCCCCGCAGCGGCTTCAGGACCGCGATGCGCTGCGACCAGAAATGCGATTCGCCCTCGCCGGCGCACAGCTCGAGCCGGACGTGCACCAGGAGATCCTTGCCGCCGGTGAGGCTCGCCTGGACGAGATCCACTCCGCGCACGACGGGCTGCTCGGCGCAGTCCGCGTCGGGCGCCGCCTCGCCAGCCGGCGGCACCGGACGGAACCCGAGCTGCTCCAGCAGCTGGCCCTGCTCCTTCGACCCGGGCGCAGCCTTGAGCAGCGCCTCCTTCCACTCTTTCGGGTCGACCTCCAGCATCCGCGGACACGAAAGCGACGCGGCCAGCAAGAGCGCGAGCATTCGCTGCTCACTATCACGGAACCGATCGAGGGCCGGCAGGCCTCCCGCCGACGCCGGCGCCGGGAAAAGCGCAGCGCCGCCGAATACGCCGCGACTGTCACGCGCGCGGGTGCTTCGCCAGCACCACCTTCAGGCGCTCCCGGTCGACGTGCGTGTAGATCTGCGTGGTGGCGATGTCCGCGTGGCCGAGCATCGCCTGCACCGCGCGCAGATCGGCTCCGCGCTCGAGCAGGTGGGTGGCGAAGCTGTGGCGCAGCGTGTGCGGGTGGACGTTGCGCAGGCCCGCGGCGGCCGCATGGCGGCAAAGCAGCTTCCAGAACCCCTGCCGCGTCATGCGCCGGCCGCGCGGCGTGACGAACAGATCGCGGCTCTGCCGCGCACGCAGCAGGGCCGCGCGCCCGCCGCGCAGGTAGGCCTCGAGGGCCGCCTGCGCTCTCTGCCCCACCGGCACGATGCGCTCCTTGCCGCCCTTCCCGCGCACCCGCACGATGCCCAGCCGCGGGTCCACCGCCGCGAGCGGCAGCGCGACCAGCTCGGACACGCGCAGCCCGCTGGCGTAGAGCAGCTCGAGCATGGCGCGGTCGCGAGCGCCCGAGGCCGTGGCCGCGCCGGGCTGCGCGAGCAGCCGGTCCACCTCCTCGACGCCGAGGAAGTCCGGCAGCGGCCGCGAGCCGCGGGAGGCCTCGACCCCTTCGGTCGGATCGAGGGGTGAAAGCCCTTCCGCGCTGGCGAACCGGTGCAGCCCCCGCACGGCGGCCAGGTGCCGCGCTTGCGAGGCGCGCGAGAGGCCCCGCTGCTGCAGCGACGCGACGTGCTGCAGCACCTGGATCTGCGTCACCTGCCCCAGCGCCGGCACGCTGCGCGCCGCCAGCCAATCGAGGTACTCGCGCAGGTCCCGCGCGTACGACTCGAGCGTGGCCGGCTGCAGCGCGCGCTCGACGCGCAGGTGCGAAAGGTAGCGGTCGAGCGCGTCGTCGAGCGGCCCCGGCGCATTCGCGGTCATCTCGCTCAAGCCAGCACCCCCTCGATGCGTCCCTTCCCGCGCCGCAGCACCACGGGCCGCGGACCGGTCAGGTCGATCACCGTGGACGGCTCGTTCAGCGTCACCCCGCCGTCGAGGATGAGGTCCAGCCCATGGCCGAGCTGGTCCTGGATGTCCGCCGCGTGGGCGAGCGGCTCTCCCTCCGCGATCGCCGCGCTGGTGGTGGCCAGGGGACGCCCCAGGCCATGCACCAGCGCCGTGGCCACGGGCGCGTCCGGGACCCGTACGCCGACCGCGCGCTGCCGCGTCAGCGCGGTGCGCGGCACCAGCCGGGTCGCCGGCAGCACCACGGTGTACGGTCCCGGGAGGAGCCGCCGCAGCAGGCGGAACCGGTCGTTGTCGACGATCGCGTACTTCGCCACCTCACCGAGATCGCCGCAGAGAAACGCGAACGGCTTGCGCGGGTCGCGCCGCTTGAGCAGCGCCATCCGCTCGATGGCCTTCTTCTGGAACAGGTCGCAGCCGATCGCGTAGTAGGTGTCGGTCGGGTAGCTCACCAAGCCGCCCGCCTCGAGCACCGACACCGCGCGCGAGACGTGCCGCGGTTGCGGGTGCACGGGGTCGATCGGCTGGATGGGAGCGCGACTCGCCACCGCGCCATGCTGCGGGCGCGCAGGGAGAGGCGCAAGAAATCAGGCGTTCCCGCGAAGCGGAAGCGGCGGCCACGGGACCCGGGGCCGCCGCGTTCCTTTTCCAGAGGGATCCGGCAGGAGGAGCTGCTACTCGTCCTTGCGACCGGAGTTGATGCCCGCGCCACCGCTCGGCGCTTTTCCCTCCCCCTCGGTGTCCTCGGCCGGGGTGGCGCGGCTGGCCGCCGCTCGTCCCAGCCGCTTGCCCTGCTCGATCAGCTCGCGGACCTTCTGGCCACCCTTGTGGCCGATCTGCGAGTAGAACTCCGGGCCGCGGCTCGCGCGCACGCTCTCTCCACCCTTCTTCCCGATCTTCTCGTAGAACTCGTGCCCGCGCTCCGCCTTGACGGTCTCGCCGCCCTTCTTGCCGATCTGCTCGTAGAAGGCCCGGCCGCGCTCCTGCGCGACCTTCACGCCTCCCTTGCGACCTGCCTCGGCAACCGTCATCCCGCCCTTCTTCTCGTCCGCCATCTCCTGCCTCCGGTGGTTGGAAGGATCCCCCCTCCCCTCCGCCGTCAGCCCCCTCGTCCGTCTAGATCCGTTTCT
>Ga0137399_10001062_pt1 | contig 12138 bp, 12 predicted proteins | sample czorhiz316metaG_FD_104810 | JGI IMG/M metagenome (GOLD analysis project Ga0137399, IMG submission 104810) | Vadose zone soil microbial communities from Angelo Coast Range Reserve, California, USA - czorhiz3.16 metaG | ecosystem: Environmental > Terrestrial > Soil > Vadose zone | place: USA...
TTATTCCGTTCCGTGCCGCGATAACCAAACGGTGCTCGACGTCGTTACCTACGTTCAGCGTCATATTGATCCAACCTTGTCCTACCGGTTTGCGTGCCGCGTTGGCATGTGCGGGTCATGTGCAATGACCGTGAATGGGCGTCCGCGCTGGACCTGTCGTACCCATGTTTCCAAGGTTAACCACGGCGGAACGCTTGAAATTGCTCCGCTGTCGAACCTGCCGGTGATCAAGGATCTCGCGACGGACATGAAGCCGTTTTTTGAGAAATGGCAGACGGCCGAAGGGGTCTTCGAACCATCGAAAACCCGTGACGACGCGGTCGAGCCGGTCCAGCCGGACGAACCAGAGCGCATTGCCGCCGACGCCGGCATCGAGTGCATCAATTGTGGCGTCTGCTACGCCGCCTGCGATACGGTACGGTGGAACGACGATTATCTAGGGCCTGCCGCGCTCAATCGTGCCTGGACTCTGGTCAATGATCGCCGTGACGCGGGTCAGATCCCAAGGCTGCAGGCGGCGGCTGCCGGCGGTGGCTGTCACGCCTGCCATTCTCACCAAACCTGCACGGAATTCTGCCCCCAATCGCTCAATCCCACCGCAGCCATCGCGTCGCTGAAGAAACTGAGCATGATGACATATCTCCGCGGGAAACTCCCATCATGAATATCCGCCTCTACATCTGGCAGCGCGGCACTGCGGCGCTGCTCGCACCGATGGTGCTGGTCCATCTTGCGGTCATCTTCTACGCAACGCGGCAGGGCCTGTCGGCCGCCGAGATTCTCGGCCGTACAAGGGGCAGTTTGGCTTGGGGCAGCTTTTACGGAGCGTTTGTTGTTGCAGCCGCAATCCATGCCGCAATCGGCATCGGTAACATTCTCTCCGAATGGACGCCGATGGGAGACAAAACCGCAAGAGGCCTTTCATTGTTGTTTGGCTTGTTCCTTTTTGTGGTCGGCATGCGCGCCGTTTTTGCCGTGGTATCAGGATGAGCGGCAAACGCCCCCGATCTTATCGGCGTAATGCCTTGTGGGTAGCCGCCATGGTCCATCGCATCTCCGGTATCGGACTTGCGGTCTTCCTGCCGTTTCATTTCCTTGTCCTCGGGCTATCTCTGCAAGGAGCCGGAAAGCTCGACGGCTTCCTCCGCTGGGCTGACCTGCCGCCCGTCAAGCTCGCGGAGGGCGGTCTCATCTTCCTCCTGGCCGTTCACTTTCTCGGAGGTCTTCGCGTCCTCTTCGTCGAAAACTTCGATTCACGTGGTAATCAACTAAGGCTCGCAACGGCAGCCGGGAGCTTCGCTGCCGTCGTTGCTTTCGCGTTCCTTGTGCGGGCGTTTTGAGGGCCACGACGATGATCGAGCGAGTTCAAACCGACGTCTTGATCCTGGGTTCGGGCGGCGCCGGCCTGTTTGCGGCCTTGCATGCCGTAGCTCGCAATCCTGCACTGGATGTTACGATCGCAACCAAGGGTCTTATCGGGAAATGCGGCTGCACACGGATGGTGCAAGGTGGCTACAACGTTTCGCTCCATGTCGGGGACTCGATTGAGCGTCACTTCATGGACACCATCGAGGGCGGCAAATGGCTGCCGAACCAGGAACTGGCATGGACGCTGGTGTCGACGGCACCGGAGCGCGTACGTGAACTGGAAAACGAGATTGGTTGCTTCTTCGACCGCAACCCCGATGGATCTCTGCATGGCAAGGCGTTTGCCGGACAAACGTTTGATCGAACCGTTCACAAGGGCGATCTGACCGGTATCGAAATTATCAACCGGCTCATGGAGCAGGTCTGGAAACGAACAGCCATCCGAAGGCACGAAGAGCACCGCGCGGTGGCGCTGATTCCGGCGAAGGATGGCAGCGCACTATCCGGAGTCCTGATGATCGACATCCGGACCGGGACGCTGCGATTCTTTCAGGCAAGAGCCATCTTGATGGCCACGGGCGGTGGCCCGACCATGTACCGCTACCACACGCCATCCGGGGACAAAAGCATGGATGGATTGGCCATGGCGCTCCGGGCCGGACTTCCTCTGCGCGATATGGAGATGGTTCAATTTCACCCTACGGGGCTGCTTGCCGGACCGGATACCCGGATGACAGGCACGGTACTGGAGGAAGGCCTGCGGGGCGCCGGCGGACACCTGCTGGACGGTGAGATGCGACGATTTATGGCAGACTATGATGAGAAGCTCGAGCGCGCCACCCGTGACGTCGTGAGCCGCTCAATTTATGCAGAGATGAAGGCAGGACGCACGTCGCCGAACGGTGGCGTCTATATCCAAATGAGTCATCTGGGGCCGTCCAAAGTCGCCAAGCAGTTCAAAGGCATGGTCGACCGATGCCGGGATTGTGGCTTCGATCTGGCCGGTGGCCTTGTCGAAGTCGTGCCGACCGCGCACTACCTTATGGGGGGCATGGTCTGCCGCGCCGACACATCAACGGAAGTGCCTGGGCTCTTTGTTGCCGGCGAGGACGCCAGCGGCATGCATGGCGCGAACCGCTTGGGGGGCAATGGGGTCGCGAATTCCACGGTTTTCGGTGGCATCGCCGGTGACGTCATGTCCGACTGGATTGCCGAAAACAGCGAGCGGCGTGAACCGGATGAGGAAATTCTGGCGTCGGAGACGGTACGATGCACCCATCCGTTCACGCGCAAGCCGGGAGACGTCAATCGTCTTCGCGAGCGTTTGATGGACCTGATGTGGGACCAAGTAGGCGTCGTCCGCGACGCCGCCGGAATCGCCCGCGGCCTGGCGGGATTGAACGACCTTGAAGCCGAACTCCTCGAAACCGGGGTGGCGGACGGAAGCCGGGCCTTTAATCTAACGTGGCAGGATTGGATGAACGTTCGTTCTCTCATCGAGACCAGCCGCGCGATTGCGCTCGCGGCGCAGCAACGCGAGAACTCGCGCGGAGCACACTTCCGCTCCGACTTTCCAGAGCCCGGCGATCTTGAGAGCTCCACGTTTACCGTGGTTCGGCAAACGGCGGGAAGGCTTACGGTCAGCGATGAGCCGGTTCTGTTCACGCATGTGAGGCCAGGCGAATCACTCCTCGATGGAAAGGCCGCAGCCGAATGACGTCCACCACGATCGCATCTCCGCGACCCGCATCCGCGACCGCGCAAGTGATTCCGTTATCCATCATTCAGGAGACGGCACAAACGTTGATGGCCAAGGCTGCCATCGAGATTCCGGACGATTATCTGGGCGGACTCCGCCGCTGTGCGGATACCGAGCGGGGCGATCTGTCCTCTTTCGTCATTCAGGCAATGCTCGAAAACTATGAAGCTGCAAAGGAAGACCGTCGCGCCATGTGCGGCGATACCGGCGTTCCGCGCTGGTACGTGAAATACGGCAACGAGGCGCGACCGGAGGGCGGTCCCGTCGGCGTGGAGGCCGCCCTGCGCCGCGCAACGGCGTGCGCAACCCGCTCCGTACCGCTGCGTCCGAACCGCGTCCATCCGCTCTGGCGCACGGATCACGACAACAATGTCGGCATCAACGCGCCGGAAATTGAATACGCCTTTCACCCCGATGCGGACTGGATCGATTTGACGACGGTGCATAAAGGCGGTCTGTTTGGATCCGATTACCGGATGCTGTTTCCCGGCGACGGCCTCCCGGGCATCAAGCGGTTCTTTCTCGATACTCTCATTGGGTTCGGGAAACGAGGTCTCGCCTGCCAGCCAGCGATTGTCGGCGTGGGTCTCGGCGGCTCGAAGGACGCCTGTATGGTGCTCGGCAAGCAGGCATCTTGTCTGCGCACGGTCGGGAGTCGCCACCCTGACCAGAAGATCGCCGAGCTGGAAAACGAACTGAGAGAACTCGGCAACTCGATAGGCATGGGGGCAATGGGTTTCATGGGCTCATCGATGGTGGTCGATTGCAACATCGAGGTTGGCTATTGCCACACTGGCGGCATGCCGATGAGTGTCCACATGTTCTGCCTGTCGTCGCGCCGAGCCGTGGCCCGCATCCATGCTGACGGGCACGTCGAGTACCGCACCGATCCGGAATGGTTCACCGAGTACTCGCGGCGAGCCACCGTCGAGTGGGACGATGCCATGCCGGCGACAACGGAGTGACCACCTTGTCCAAGCTGAAGACCGTTGAACTCAAACTGCCCGCCACTACCGAGGATCTTCGAAAGTTGGAGATCGGCACCGTCGTTTACCTGACGGGCCGGCTCTTCACGTCGCGGGAAGGCGTGTACAAAAAAGCCATCGAGCAGGGCGCGGGAATGCCGGCTACCAATGTCGAACTCGGCACCGCCAACTTTCATTGCTCGCCGGCGGCGCGGATCGAGCCGGATGGCACTTTCAATGTCGGCGCGGTGACCGCGACGGCGTCGTTCCGGTTTGCCAAATGGCTGGACGAGTGGCTCAAACTGTCGGGCTGCAACATTATCATCGGCAAAGGCGGGATGACGTCGGAGGTATATCGCGACATCTTCGTGCCAAACAATGCCATCTACCTTACCACGGTCGGCTACGGCACGGGGGCATTGCTCGGCCGCGGCATACGCGGCGTGCCCGGTGTTTATTGGCGCGACGAACTGGGATTGGCGCAGGCGGTCTGGGTTCTCGATGTCGAGCGGTTCGGCCCGTTCCTCGTCGAAAGCGACCTTGACGGGGCATCGCTGTTCGAGCGCGAGAACGCCAAGATCGCGCCAGGGCTCGCACGTCTCTATGAGGGGACGCAGCCAGCAACATTGCGGCGATACGGAGAGACGGACGACAAGACGGAAGAAGTGATCTGAGCACGCACAAAGGACGCCCCTCTATTTCTTGAGGTGGCATGCCGACGCATTCGATAACGGAGCGCTTCATTATTCGTAATCATCGGGCGCTAGATTTCTTGCTTGAATTTGACGCGTGGTTGGCAGAAATGGCTGCAAAACGCGATCGCCGAGCGCGCGCGACTCCGCCGCACGATTGCCAACGTTTTTTCCGGGGCACTTTGCTGGCCAAGCCGGGCAACGAACGAAAAAAACGACGAGCATAAAGGGGCAGAATTCAGCAAACCAGGTCAGAAATGTCCAAGAAGCTATTCGGTTCCAGACGTATTATCGGACCATGCTACGGACTTTCAGGTTGTCCCCCCTGTTCGCTCGCAGCAATTGACGCCTGTCGTTCGGATCATGATCTCCCCGAGCTTGACCAACCGGACAAGGTAGCCGCATCCGTCCCCCGGGATGCAGGACTCAAGCAGGTGGTTTTGGGCCGACCGTGTCAGCGGTCGGCCCACTTTTTTTGTCCAGGCGAGAGGACCGCGTCGAAGCTTTGACTGGTAAGTAACGGCCGATTTCGACAGTTCATCCGTCGAAAGGTGTAGATCATTTATGACGCCGGCCGTCGTTTAAGGTCTTCTCGCAATCCTGCAGTCGATGCTGCCGATACGTTCGACGATCCGGTTGTGACGACCGTGGGAAGGTGGGTGTCGAAGTCAATGCGCTCAGGCCATTTTTTCGTCGACGTGATACGGATAATCGACTTGTCGAGATTGCGTCCGCTTCGACCCAATGCATCAGGTTGAGAATTAGGGAAGCAGGCGTCAGCCAGAAACAGGACCGCAAGCAACGCGGTGCCGACGGATAGAAAGTAACGGCCAATTGGCATGGTAACGACCCGCTCTGGTTGAACTTCTACTCTCGACATTTGCATCACGGGCAACGCAAACCAATTGTCACAACGAATATTTGGCTAATGCGTTGGTATAGGCAGCGTTTGCCGGATCGCGCGGACGACGTTCGACCCGGAATTGTTGCTCGCGGCGGCTGACAGCGCGAGATCGAAAGACGATGACAGGCCGGTTGCCCGCCCGGATCGCGCCATCACCCTGCGGCGATCCTTGATCCGAGACGAGGCTGGAAGTCTCACCTCCCGTGTACCCTGGTTCTTGGGTGCACGCCTCTGGCGCGAACTACGGTCGACGCCATTGCATCTGTCGGCGCGCGCGTCGACATGCTGTCGCCGTCAGGATGATAGAACGCGTAAAGGCCGGGTTCCTGAATCGCCTGTTGGCTTAATGCCGGCGCGGCCGTCAACGCGAACAACGTCGCAGTCGCGCCCAGAAGTTTGAGCTTGATCATGGTTTCTCCTCTAGCCGTCCTATGCGGTGAATAGCGATGCGATAAATCCAACTCTTGAGAGCTACCTGCGGGAGACATGCGAAGGCGAACGTATCTCCTGCAAATTGACCGCGTCCTGGATCTAGCCGGCTGGCAAAACAGATGCTGTCAAGATCGCGCCGCGATTTGGACTTTCCTGTCACAGATCGAATGGCACTCGTAGTTAGCCAAAACAGTGCCGGGGAACGCCGGGAAAATGGCTAACCGCGCGGCCGTTTTGATAACCAGCCTCGCGATCAATACCGCGGGTAATGAAGCACCGGCGATCGGTTTGCCATGAGGACTGGCCCTAACGCATCGACCATCGGTAGCTGCTCGGAGTGATGCCGACCTGCTCCCGGAACCGGCGCGTGCAATGGCTCTGATCCGAAAACCCGGAAGCGCGCGCGATTTCCGAAAGAGGCATATCTGTCGTAGCCAAGAGCTCCTGCACACGCCGCACGCGACATCGCACCAGATACTCATGCGGGGGCACGCCTTGCGACTGTTTGAATGCACGGGCGAAGTGAGACATCGACAAGCCCGCCGTGCTGGCCAGCATCACAAGGCTGATATTTTTCTCCAGATGGGCCTCGACATATTCGCGCACGCGCCGGAGAGCTCGGGGCGGCAAGCCACCGCGACTCCGGGGATGCAATTGCGCTAGTGCGACGTCAGGAACTTTGCCTGCTGCGTTTCCGAGCATCCCATACAAAGTTGCTTGCGACTCCTGTGGGGGACCGCCAGAGTTCACAGCTACAGGATCAGTCATGGTTTCCTCCTGGATGTTTCACTTCGCCTCGCGGGGCCTCGAGAGCTGAACGGACGCACCCGAGCAAATCTTGGTCATTGAATGGCTTGGCCAGGTAGCAAATCGCGCCGGCCTGCCGCGCGCGCGCCCGATCCCTGTCGTTGGGAAAGGAAGTCATCAGAATGGTCGGAGTCATGTTGCCCGATTCAACCAAACGGTCGTGCAGCTCAAGCCCCGTCATCCCGGGCATCCGCACGTCCGCAATCAAGCAGGACGAGCTGTGAAGGTAGTCGGATTTCAGAAAATCTTCCGCGCGCTCGAACGCCTTTGCGATGAAGCCCATTGATTTGACAAGGTCTATCGTGCCTTCGCGGGCGCACTCATCATCATCTACGACCGCGATCACTTGTTTCCTTGGCATTCTGGTCTCCGTACGCGATTCAACTAGCGCCGGGTGACGGGTCGAAGCCATTGCGCACAAGTGCAATTAGCGTTTGAATGCGTGAGCCGTTTATGTGCGCATGAGGGACCGCGATAAGTCTGCGGGACTAGGAAACTAGTGCTTTGGTTTAGAGCGCAGCCGGCACGCTCTCAGCCTGCGTTTCCCCGGATAGCGAGCTGGCTGCAGCGCAGCTCCTGCAATCCAGAAATAGCGGATGAGCCATCTCCAAGGCCGTGAATCGATCGCACCGTGTTGCCGAGCCCCTTGGATCGTGACGGCGCTTAACAGCGCCTGCGTTCACGGCGGTCACACAGCGATGGAGTACCCATCGGCAGTATCAAATGCTGACGCTCTTGCGTGATCCCGTTTCATCGTCGGCGGCTCGGCCATTTCGCTGTTGGTCTCGTGATTTGAAGATCGGTGCGAAGGGTGTTCCAGCCGAAGCAAGATCGTGCGAGAAAACATCGAGCGCAGACGAAGCCTTGGGCAGCACGAAAGCATGGGGTGGGCAAATCACCGACACGCCGATGACAGGGACTTCGATACAAGTTAGATCGCTTCGGACTTTTCGGTGGAAATGCCGAGCTTATCGGCCATTCGCACCAGGTCGATCAAGGACTTCGCTCGCATCTTGCGCGACGCCTGGCTGCGATGGACCTTCACCGTCATCTCGCTCAACTCGAGTTGATGGGCAATCTGCTTGTTTGGGCGTCCGGTAACGACGAGCGCCAAGACTTCTCGTTCCCGTGACGTCAACGAATTGAGCCGCTCCTGCAGTTCGTCAACAAGGTTAGCCTGCCGGCGCCGTGCTCGATCGCGTTCGATCCCCGCCTGGACCGCGTCAAGCAGTTCCTGCTCGCGCAATGGCTTGGTCAGGAACTCAATCGCTCCGGATTTTATTGCCCGCACGGACATGGAGATGTCGCCGTGACCGCTAATGAATATGACTGGAAGCGGGATGCCCGATTCGACCAACGTGCGCTGAAATTCCAGCCCGCTCGCCCCCGGCAATCTGACGTCGAGCACGATGCAGCCCGGCGCGTCGGAGCGCTTGCTCTGAAGGAAGTCCTGCGCTGACCCAAACGACTCCACCCTCAGGCCGACGGAGCGAAGCAAATCCTTGACGGCATCACGCACCATTCCATCGTCGTCGATGACGAACACGACGGGTTGTTCCTCTGCCGGCGTGCGCTGACGCTCGCCGGTTATGTCCGTTCCAATCATGACACCTCCTCGCCGTCAGCCGGCAGCGTGAACTGGAATATGGCTCCCTGGGGCACGTTGGGCGTGGCCCACAACCGCCCGCCGTGGGCCTGGACAATCGTTCGGCTGACCGCGAGCCCGATGCCCATGCCGTGGGCCTTGGTGGTGTAGAAGGCCTCGAAAAGCCGGTCCAGGACGGTCCCGTCCAGTCCGGTCCCGGAATCTCGTACTGATACCAGCGCACCATTCGACCCATCTTTCGCCGAGGAGACCGACAATTCTCGCGGCTGCGGGCTGACGTCGCTCATCGCTTCGACCGCGTTGAGTATCAGATTGAGGATCACTTGCTGCAATTGGATGCGATCTCCCAAAACCAGCGGCACATCAGTCGAGAGTTTGGTCCGCAGCGAGATGCGATTTCGCTGAATCTCGCCACGGATCAGCGCGATAACCTCCGTGATGGCGTCGTTGATGTTGAGCCGGTCCCGCAGCGGCGGGGCTTTCCCGACCAGGGCCCGTATGCGCCTGATCACCTCTCCGGCCCGGCTGCCGGCACTGATCATGCGTTCGACCGATTCCCGTGCGGCCATCAGATTAGGCACGTCGCCAGCGAGCCAGCGCAGACAGGCATTCCCGCTGCTCACCAGCCCGGTGAGCGGCTGGTTGACTTCATGGGCAATCGCCGCGGTCAGCTCCCCCAGGGTCGTCACGCGAGCGATGCGCGCGAGCTCTGCCCGCGCCTGCTCCAGCTCCGCTTCGGTGCGCTTGCGGCTGGTGAGGTCGCGGATTATGCCGACGAAAATGGACTCGCCGTCCTGCCTGGCCTCACCGACGGAAAGGTCCATCGGGAAAGTCGAGCCGTCCTTGCGGAGGCCAACGACCTCACGGCCGCTGCCGATGATCTTGGGGTCGCGCGTATCGCGATAGTTGGTGATGTAGCGATCGTGTTCATGCCGGTACGGTTGAGGCATCAGCATCTTGACGTTCTCGCCGATCACCGCCTCGGCGGAATAGCCGAACAATTTTTCGCACGCCGGGTTGAACATCAGCACCACGCCACGCGCATCGATCAGGATCACGCCGTCAACCGCGGTCTCGGTCAAAGTGCGCAGTCGCGCGGTGGTTTCGCGCAACGCTTGTTCGGCCAATTTGCGTTCAGTGATGTCGCGGGCGACCTTCGATGCACCCACCACCTTCCCCGATTGGTTGAACAGGGGTAAAACGGTCAGCGAAATGTCGACCCGGCAGCCGTCCTTGGCTAGTCGTATGGTCTCGTAATGCTGAATCCTCTCGCCTCGGTGCAGGCGGGCCAGAATTTGCTTTTCCTCTTCGTGCAGCTCGGGCGGAATGATGCGGGTAATTGGTTGACCGATCATCTCGTCTGCTTCGTAGCCGAGGATATTTGTGGCGCCTGCATTCCACGAGGTGATTGTGCCGTCGAGGGTCTTGCTGACAATCGCGTCATCCGATGAAGAAACGATGGCCGCAAGCCGGGACGACTCCAGGGCGCCCCAGTGTCGCTCGGTGATATCTTCGCATGCGATCAGGACGATCAGCTGGTCGCCGGACCATCGCATCGCTCTGGCATTTTCACGGATCCAGAGCATCGTTCCGTCCCTGCGGCGTTTTCGGACTTCCCAGCTGTTCGATCGCCCGGGTGTTTCCAGGCAGAGGGACATTTTTCTTCGTACGAACTCTTTGTCATCTTCCTCAAAGACCAGATTCAGGATCGATTGCCCTACCAATTCGCTGGCCGCATAGCCGAATTGGGAGGCACCAAAGGCGTTCACCGAAAGTACTATGCCGGCCGCATCGACCATGAAGTACATGGTCGGGTTGTGCTCGAAGACCTCCCGCCATTGCCGTTCGTTCCCGTGTAATTCCTCTGCGGCGCGGCTGCGCTCCTTGGCATCGGTGCTACCCGGCTTCATCTGCGATACCTGTTGTCTGCCGTGGCCGATATCGACGCGAAATTCCTTGCCGCCAGATTGATCTGTCGCGAACCGGATGCGGGCACGGGAATGAGCACCACCCGCCGGCAAGGTCGGTCACCGCTATTTCGAGATTCCATACCGAGTGATCTCGGACAGCGCTTGTCGAAATGTGCCGAGAATTGTCGAAAACGGAAAAAATATCTCGCAGGAACCGGCTCAAGCATCACGGCTCGCCCAACGGCGGCCTGCCTACCGGCGTTCGGGATGAATTTCCCAGGCGAGGCTGAAGGGCGGTTAGCCGGACAAGGGCAGACATCCCGTGTCGCCGGGGCGATGCGAGATGCGGACGTTCGTCGCGTTGTGCCTCGGGCGCGGCTATTTCGGTTGCTGCTTCCGAGTAGGTGAAGATTCACGCAAGCGCGTGCCAACCGAAAGAAGATCGTGCAAGAGTTCCTTGCTGGTCTCGCTTAGGTGTGAGCTCGTCACTTTCTCACCAAAGGAGCGAACATATGGCTAAGCGACTCTCTGAACAACTCGCCGACTTGTCGGTTCACGCCAAGAATGCTGAAGATGCCGCGGATGCTGCGCAGAAGGAAGCGCATGACAAGATCGTGGCGCGCAAGGAGCAGGCGCGTGCTGCTGCCACAACGGCAATCGAAAAGGTCAATCAGAAAATCAAGTCCGTTGGCGATACCGCCGGCAGAAACTGGAGTGCGGTACGCGCAAAAATCGCGGCCGACATGAGCGCCTTGAAAGCAGACGTCGCCGGCGTAAAGCATGACCTCAGCGCGAGACACGCGGAGAACCGCGCCGAGGATCTGGAGTGGGAGGCCGGCTACGCCATCGACTACGCCATCGCGTCAGTTGAGCAGGCAAAGTGTGCCGTTCTTGACGCTATCGTCGGCCGCGTCGAGGCCGAGGAAGCCAAGCGTGCGTAGCCCCGATTGTCCAAAAGTGGAGGGTGCCATGAAACCCATTCGCTTTTTGATACTTGCAGGTCGCCTTAACCGCGCCGGCCATCTCGCATGCGCAAGTGGCTGGATCGACTGTTCTCGGCGTCAGTGTCGCGGAACTGCGCGACGTTACCCTGGGCTGGAGCGCCAAACGCCAGATCCTCGGGCATGCGGTCTACAATGACAGCAACGAACGGATCGGATCGATCGACGACGTCATCGTTACGAGCGACAAGACGGTCACCTACGCCATCATCAATGCAGGAGGCTTTCTCGCTGTGGCGAAGCACGACGTAGCCGTTCCCGTCTCCAAGCTGACGCTGGTCGACGACCGGCTGGTGCTGCCGGGCGCAACGAAGGAAGCCTTAAAGGCGAGTCCTCGCTTCGAGTACGCCAACTAGGCTTCGCTGTGGCGGCGGTCGCCTGACGGCGGCCGCCTCCAAAACCCCCGAAACGCGCATTACTGCATGCATCATCAAGAATTTGAAAAACTGAGCCCGCCCTGTCGCGCTCAGTTTGGGTAACCCTGATCGGCTGGATGCTCCCCATATTAGCGGCAAAAAGCCAGGAGGCGATGCGCTCCCCGTTTTTCGATTACCAGTAATGATGATGGCGCCAGCACGGGAAGCGTCAATCCGTAACCAGTCCGGGTCTGAAGATTGCGCTGCCGGGCCCGGAGCGCTCGGTTTTGCTGCGCTCACCATGAACCAGGACTTGGGGCTTGGAAGGCCAGATCGAA
>Ga0137399_10001063_pt1 | contig 12138 bp, 6 predicted proteins | sample czorhiz316metaG_FD_104810 | JGI IMG/M metagenome (GOLD analysis project Ga0137399, IMG submission 104810) | Vadose zone soil microbial communities from Angelo Coast Range Reserve, California, USA - czorhiz3.16 metaG | ecosystem: Environmental > Terrestrial > Soil > Vadose zone | place: USA...
CCGCCGATGCGGGCCATGGCCACGTTGGTGAGGATCAGTAGCGCCCACTTTACCGACTTGAACATCGTGTAGAGGATGATGTAGATCACGAGGATGGTCAGGGGCACGACCAGGAGCAAGCGTGCTTCCGCGCGCTTTTCGCTCTCGTATTCGCCCGACCAGCCGACGTGGAAGCCGGGAGGCATCTTCACTTTTTCGCTGATGAGTCGGACGGCTTCCTCCACGGTGGTCCCCAGGTCGCGGCCCCTCACATTGAAAGTGATGGCGACGTAGCGGCTGTTTCCTTCCCGGTAGATATCGTAGGCACCGTCCTTGACCTGGACGCTGGCTAACTGTGCGAGCGACACTCGTTCCCCGCTGGGGGAAAGCACCCGAATTCTCGCGATGGCGTCCTGGGTCTTGCGGTAGGGCTCCGGATAGCGCACCACCACGTCGTAGCGTTGCTCACCGATCAGCACTTGACTCACAGCGTTGCCACCCACGGCCGTTTGGACGGCGTCCTGTATGTCGGCGACATTAATTCCGAAACGGGCGGCCAACCGGCGATCGATGGCGATTTCAAGATTTGGCTGTCCGAAATCGCGCAGCAACTTGACGTCATGCATGCCTGCGATGCCCGCCATAACCGCGGTGACTTCCTCGCCCTTGCGCTCGAGAGTCTTCAGGTCGTCTCCGAAGATCTTGAGGGCGAGCGAACCCTTGGTGCCGGTGAGGGTTTCGCCGACGTTGTCTTCGATCGGCTGTGAGAAGTTCCAGATCGCTCCCGGATACTTTCGCAGGGCGCGTTCCATGGCGGCGATGAGTTCTTCTTTGTTCTTCTGAAAGACCGGCCGCCATTGGTCGTGCGGCTTCAAGTCGACGAAATACTCGGTGTTGCCGAATCCTCCGGTATCGGTTCCGTCGTCGGGCCGGCCGACCTCGGAGACGACCGTCTTTACTTCCGGAAAGGAAGCGAAAACGTAGCGGCAGTTTGTGGTGAATTTCTCGCCTTCCGTAAGACTTGTGCTGTTTGCCAGAGTGCCGCGCGCCCAAATGGCGCCCTCGTCCAGATGAGGCAGGAACTCCGAACCGATGATTCCGCTGAAGGCGAGGAACAGGCTGGCCGCCAGGGCCGCCACACCGACACCAACCGAAAGGACGCGATGCGTGAGGCACCAGCGCAACCCCCTCCGGTAGTGTTCTGTCAGGTAGGTCATCACCGGGTTGTGCCATTCCCGAACTCCGCTTCGAAACAAAGTGCTGGCCAGCACCGGTGCGATCAAAATCGAGAAGGTCAAAGCGCCCAGCAGCGCAAACGCGACGGTCAGGGCCATCGGCCTGAACAGGCGGCCCTCGACGCGCTGCAACGTAAAGATCGGCATGTAGGCGGTGATAATGATTGCGATGGCGTAGAACACCGGCCGCTGCACCTCATGCGCCGCTTCACGAATCGCCTGTTCAACGGTCTTGGGAGCTCCCCCGTGCCCTGAGTCGGTCCCGTTGGTTCCGCGTTCCGAGCCGTTCTGGCGGCGGCCCAGATGCCGGACGATGTTTTCGACCATGACCACGGCTCCATCCACGACCATCCCGAAATCCAGGGCGCCGAGCGAGAGAAGGTTCGCCGGAATCTTGCTCATATCCAGCCATATGGACGCAAAGAGCAAGGAAAACGGAATCGTGAATGCAACGATGAAGGCCGCTCGCGCATTCCCGAGAAAAAGGAAGAGGATGATCGTCACCAGAATCATCCCTTCCGCCAGATTGTCCATGACCGTGTGGGTCGTGTAGCGAAGCAGGTTGCTGCGGTCCAGCGTGGGAACGACCTTCACGCCGGGAGGCAGAATGCTACGGTTGAGTTCCTCGACTTTCCTGTGAATGGCCTCAAGGGTGGGTCCCTCTTCAGCGCCTTTACGCAGCAATACCACGCCCTGAATGACATCGGGCTCATCGACGATGCGCCCGTCTTCCATGTGGTTGGCTCTCGCCATGTGACCCAGGCGAATCTTTGGACCCTGGACCACATCCGCGATGTCCTTCACCCGTAGCGCGGTGCCGGTCTGGGTTTTTAGCACGGTCTGCTCGATATCGTGCACACCTCCGAACAGCCCCAGGGCGCGAACGTTCATCTGCTGCAGGCCCACTTCCACGAAGCTGCCGCCGGCATTGGTGTTGTTATTGGCGAGTTGCTGTTCGACCTGTCCGATGCTTAATCCGTATGCCACCAGCTTGCCGGGATCGACCCGGACCTGGTACTCACGGACCGTGCCCCCGAAGTCGGAAACGTCCACCACATTGGGAATCGATTTGAATTGTTTCAGCAGTACCCAGTCCTCAAGCGACCTCAACTCCATGAGGTCGTATCTGGGATTTGTGCTTCGCAGCGTGTACCAATAGATCTGGCCCACCAGACCCCAGTCCGTGCCGATTTGAGGTTGAAGATTTTGCCCAGCGGGAAGATTGACCTGGGTGAGCCTCTCGAGTACTTTCTGACGGTTCCAGTCGTTCACGGAACTGTCGTCGAAGATCATGATCACGAACGACAAGCCGAAAATAGACTCGGAGCGCAGATAAGTCATGTGCGGCATGCCGGACATTTGCATCTCGATCGGGATGGTGACTTGCTGCTCAACCTCCTCTGCGGAACGCCCCGGCCATTGCGTAATCACGGTTACGTAGTTGTCCCCAATGTCGGGATAGGCCTCAACCGGCAGGTTATGAAACGAGACAGCCCCCCAAGCGAGCAACAAGACGGCAACGGCCAGTACCACAAACTTGTTGTTCAGTGCAAAGTCTACGAGAGCGCGAATCATTTCCTGTTTCCTGTTTCGTTTCCACTTCCGCAGGCTGCGGGCATGTCCAGACCCGCGAGCGCGTGGGTAACCATCACTGCGCCAGCACGTGGTCCAGGACTAGGGCGTTACCTACGACCTGTCGCCCTGGCTTGAGTCCGGATTTGATTTCTTGCAGATTCGAGTTGTCCGGCAGCAGGTCTCCACTGACAACCTCCAGGCGGCGGAATTTCTTGTCGGGCGCGGGAACGAATACGAAATCGCGATCGTGCATATGCAGGATGGCCGAGGCTGGAATCACGGTATGCATCTCCCTGGCTTGACCGCGGAAGGTCGCCTTGACGAACATGCCCAGCCGCATGATTCCCGGGTTCTGCACCTCGATCCGAACCTTGGCAGTACGAATACTCGGATCGAGGATCGAGCCGAGGTTGCTGACCCTTCCCTTGAACACGCGGCCGGGATACGCGTTGAGGATGATTTCCGCCGAGTCCCGGAGCCGAACATTGGCCAGGTCGTTCTCGTATACGTCGCAGAGAATCCAGACCGTCGAGAGATCTGAAATTGTGAACGGGCTCGGCGAACTTAGTGCTTGCACGGCGGACGCATTGGTGACTTGCTGGTCGGTGATCACTCCCGATACGGGTGCAACGACATCGACCATCCCCATGGGTTTGTGCGGATCGTTGCCCAGCAGGCGGAGATGCTCTTCGGTGGTTTCGAGATCAACCTTGGCCTTCTCCTCCGTATCCTGGGCTACCTGCAGATCGTTCATCGCGATGGCGCCATGCTTGAACAGGTCGGCAGCACGTTCCAGTTGGGCGCGCGCCAGGACTTCATCCGCCACGGCCTTGCGGTAGTCGGAAAAGCCGCCGGCCACATCGTCGCTTCGTACCGTCAGCAACAACTGGCCCTTTTGCACGATGTCACCCAGTCGGGCGTGAATGGCCACGACGCGCCCGGAAGCGAGCGAGACCACCGGAACGTTGCGCGAGACATCGGGAGTAACTGCCCCCGTGACGACCAGTTGGGAGGTCGTGGGATGCGCGCTCGCCGCCACCAACGGGAATTGCTCCGGGTGGTCGACCTGGAAGAGGTTGAGGTCGACGTCGGACACGACGTCGGCAGGAGGCGGAGCTTCCGCCGCGGCATCTCGACGTCCATTACAGCCGAAAATCGTCAGCGTCAGGAGAATGGAAACGAGAAGAAGACCGATTTCCAGACCTCTGCATTTCATAAAGAAGTCCATCTCCGCAACGACGGACCTTCGTCGCCTCTCCGAAAACGCGGAGGGCGCCTCCCGATGGGGGAGGTCGCGCCGTTACCTGCCTCAGGTGGTCGACCCCGCTTTCGCTTGGGCGCCCGAGAGACGTGCGGAACATTGCACGAAAAGATGAAGGCCCAAGGCGCCGTTTGGCAGCACACGGGGGAGGGCTGAGGGACAGCGCCGGAACCGGCTCCCGAACGCTGACCCCATTTCGGTTCGCGCCCTTGTTGTCTGCGCTACAGCAGAGCCCAGAGCCTCACCCAACTAGAACTTGACCATGATGGCCAATCTGATGCTGGGTTCATCCTTTCGCAGGTCGGGGAACCAAACGCCACCGTTGCTGCTGCAGGTTGCAGACGTGAGCAAGCTACCTCCAGGCGTGCCGTCATTGCACGCGTACTGAGCTGGAAAACCGTTATTGCCGCCAGGAGGCGTGATTCCGCCCCGACCGCTGTAGTAGGGTTGATTCGCGTGACGATAGCCGTACTCCCAGCGGAAGGTAATGTACTGTTTGGGCATCCAGTCCCAAGTGATGGAGGTATCCCAAGCCTTGAACGGCAACCCGGGAGACGCCGGGAAATACGGTGATCCCGAAACCGCATCGGCTCCGTTGATCGGTTGCAGCAAGGTGAGATAGCGCCCTGGATTGTCAAAAGCGCCGCCGCCGATGGTCAATCCGAAGGTGTCTTTCTTAAACCACCAGCGGTTGTAGAGCATCCATCCCGCGAAGCTCTGCCGGGGACCACCCTTGGTGCCCTTGATTGGGTGATTGCGCAAACAACTCACTCCGCCACCGTATTCGCAACCCAGATCCCCGGTCAGGGAGAATGCCATCTTGTCCAGAGTTTTTTCCGGATGGTCGTAGTACTTGATTTCGATGCTGTCGTCGGTATGGATGCGCGAGCGGCCAATGTTGCCGAGCGTATCTTCGCCCATGCCGTAGTTGTTGAACACCAGCGAGACCCACGGCTTCGGACGCCACAAGATCTGGCCTCCCAGACCGGGCGTGCCGCCGAACCGTCCATAGGACTGCCATCCGTTGATGATCCAGGGCTCGATCTTCAATTTGTCGGTCGGGAACCACTGGATCCGCAATCCATTGAAAAACCACGGCGTGTTGGAAGAGACGTAGGACGGTTGGTAAGCCCAGTTGTCGAAGTTGTAGTAGCTGAACAGGCCGATGTAGGACACAAAGATTCCAGCGTCGACGTTGAGCCCGTGGTTCACGTTGAAGTGGTAGCCACCGTAGGCTTCCCCAAAATACTTGTAGGCGCCGCGCAGGTCCCATTGACCACGGCCAACGCTGGCGTCATTGCGTGGTGTGGTGACCCCAAACATGCCCCCCAGGGTCAAAACTCTGCCGCGAATATTCTGCCAGTGGAAGTCGCCGCCGAAGCTGATCTGCTCCACCTGAATTTCGTTGGAGCGGAAGATCTCGGTTGATCCTCCGAGCGAGTCATCCTTCGGATGATTGAAGCTGCTCACGAAATCAGTGTCGAACCTGATTTCCGGCGTGAAAAATTTCGAGTCCCACACTGCGTCTTTGGTGCGCGGCGTGCCGTTGAGCCAGGTCCAGTCGGCGTACGCGAACGGCTCGGTAGGCTTACTCGGTTCGGGTGGCTTGGCGGGAGAATCGTTCGCGGTTTGTGTTACCGCCAAAGCGGGGGTGCTAACCGGCGTGACCGGCGAAGCCACGCTCGCTTTTGCAAAAGCTCCGCCGGCCAGTGCGGGCGGTTGCTCGGAGGCAGCAGGTGGGGTGCGTGCTTTCAACTCCGCTTCGAGTTGCGCGATGCGCAACTTCATGGCTTCGAGTTCCTGCAGGACCGCGGATGAGACGTCTGGTTCGGTCGCGCCCGCAGATCGGTCGGGAACGGCTCCGCTGGCTGGAGTCCCGTCCTTGGCAGAGCCGTCTTTGGCAGGCCTTCCGTCGGAAGACTCGAGCGGGGCTGCCATTTTTGTTGAAACTGCCGTTGGCCGAGCCTGCGCGCGACCTTGCAGTACGTCGCCGAATGCCAGGCTCAACAGAAGCATCGAGGGGAGAGCTGCCGCTGCGATCCTACGCGACCGGATATGTATGATTTTCAAGTCGTGATCCCTTTCTGGTTCGAAAGTCGCGGCTTACTTGACGGCCGCCCATCCTGTTTCTTGATTGAGCCGCACCGAGGGCTCACGATGCTCACACCCCTTGCCCATGCGAGTCTCTTCTCGGGGTTCTCGAACTACCATTCCATTCGAGCAGGCATAAGGATTTAGTAAACGCTTCGTAAGGTGGCCATAAAGAATCGTCCATCATAAGCGAGAGCCCGTGGTGACTTGCCCCGAAATGTGTGGGAGAGAGTAGACTGCGCGGCATGAAGAAGCCGTGAGGATTGCGCCTCAATCATTCAATTGGCTGGCATAAGCTTCTTCGATTGCCGCGACGAGTCGATTCTTCGATGCGGGCCTGTGGCAGTCACCGTCAAGGCCGGTGTAGTGGCGAACGCGGGAGTCGCCAGCAAAACGCATACAGCCGCAAAGTGGGGAGCGATACGGCAGGGCTTCATTCGAGACCTCGTGAAGAGAGTTCCGGCCCCTTGGATGAAATTTTTAGCGCGAACGGTTGGCCGGAGGTGTGTTCACTGAGAAGACCGAATCACGCCGCAAAAATAACTGTCCGGCAATAACCTTTAACCGCGCCGCAATTCCTTGCGACTCTTGGAGTCGAAGTGAGTGGGTGGAGATCGCGTGGCGCGGGGTATTGGTCTCGATGGGTCGATCAGCGCTGTGCCAACAATTGCCGGGAAACGGCCAGACCGCTGGATTTTCTGCGCGACGATCGCGGGTACACGAACAGACGAACAGTCAGTGACGTCTAGCGAGCAAAATTCACAAAATTGTGCATGATTGACCAGCCTATGTCGCTAGGTGGCGTCTACCAACGAGGAGCGCCATCGCCGCTGACACCGTGCATAATCGCCCAATCCGCCGCTCCGATGAGGGGCGAATTCCAGGCTCCCACCCGTAACGGTTCGCCCGTTACCCGACCGGATGAGCATGCATACTTACTCGAAGCTCGCGTCTGCCTTTGAATTCTGTGGGAGTGCCACGATGGAATGATCAACGGTTTGCGCCGACTGGTCTATTGATACCTCTGAAGGACACGGTCCTGCGGGTTCTCTGCTGAGGTCGCACCCTTAAGGGCAAGGGACTTCACTCCATGGAAGAAAAGCAAATGGACGAAGAACATCACGATCAGAACCGCACCGAAGGTGCAGACGATAGTCGCGCCCGTGGGTGTGTCAAGAAACACCGAGAAGTACACGCCCAGCGCGGAAACTAACGTGCCCATGGTCCAGCCAATCGCCAGCCGCCGACCGATCCTGTCGGCAAAAAGCATGGCGCCCACTGAAGGAACAACGAGATAGCAAAAGACCAGTAGTACGCCCGCAATGGCCACCGAGGAAGTCACAACAAAACCGAACGACGCGTAGAACAGGAAGTCCCAAAACCGGATGCTGAGTCCCTGCGCTTCGGCTCCTTCCGGATTGGTAGATATCAGTAAGAACTGCTTGCGGAAAATGTAATGAAAAAGACCGATCACGCCGTAGAGAATCGCCGTCTTCACCACGTCGTGCATGGAGACGGCCAGGATGTTCCCTACCAGCATGTCTTTCAGATGCTCGGTTTCGCCGGTAGCCTTACTCATGGCCAGAATTGCTGCCCCCGAGGCAACGGCGTAGGCGATGCCGATGAAGGCCTCTTGCGGGATATGTCCCCGCCTGGTCCGGGCAAAGGCAAAAATCGCCGCGCCCACGAAGGTAAACGCCAGGCTCAGCCAGTAGGCTCCGCCGCCATGAGGATCCATGCCGATCAAGATGGCAGTCGTGGCACCGAGAGCGGCAATTTGTGCCAGCGCCAAATCCACGAAGATGACCCCACGCTCCACCACATGAACACCAAGGTAGGCGTGAATGCCGGTCAAGATCAGGCTGGCTAAAAAAGGCGCCAGCAGAAAGGGAAGAATGGCCATGGATCTCCTATTGGGTTGCCGTGAAAGCTTTCATCAACAGACCGATATCGTAATCGAATAGCTTGAAGTAGTCGTCCACGCCTTTTTCCCCACCAACCGATGGCAGGTACACGACCACCTGTGCGCCGGTCCCCCGTCCAATCGACTGCGGCGTCTTGAGGTCGAAATAGGGTTCGACCAGGATTACCTTGCAATCCTCCCGCCTCATCAGTTGGATCAGTTCCAGAGTATGCGTGGGTGTCGGCGGGATTCCTGGCCTCGGCTCAACGTAGCCGATCACATTGAGGCCAAAGTGTTTGGCAAAGTTGGGGAATGAGCGGTGATAGGTGACGACCTTACGCCCGTGATAGGGTTTCATCTCCGCGTCCCACTTCTGCTCTGCCCCCGTGAGCCGCTTGTCGAAATCCTGGAAGCGTTGCTGGAAGTATACGTCGTCTCCTGGGTCTGCTTCGCTCAGCTTGTTGGCGATCCCTCTCGCAATCCGCCTCCCATTGTCGGGATCGAGCCAATAGTGCGGGTTGCCCAAGGGGTGCACATCCCCCTCCGCACGCGTGACCGTTCCTTGGGGAATCTCCAGGATCTCTGCAAACTGAGATGCGTCCAAATAGCCCGGCGCACCCACCTGGATCCGGGGATTTCCGCTCTGCGTAATCAGCGGCGGAAGCCAGCCAATTTCCAGTTGCAGCCCGACCACCACCAGCAGGTCAGCTTGACGCAGTTTGAGCAGGAAACTGGGCTTGGCCTCGACAAAGTGCGGGTCTTGATAACCTTTTGCGATTGACTCAACGCTGACTTTTTCACCACCGACCTCCTGGGTAAGCGCCGCCATGTCGGTGGTCGAGGTGACCACGTTGAGCTTCTTAGCCTGTGCCCAGATGGGCAGAGCCAGCATCCAGAACAGCAAGGCCCACTCTGCAGCCACGGTGAAGCGGAAAGAACGGCCGCGTCTTCTCATGTCTCTCCTAGAACGGATGTGCTCCATGCGCACCGAGCGAAAACATCACTTGCAGGAGCAATTCATTTGTATCGATATTACTTGCGTAGTGCGTAAAACGGTATTGGCCGCGCACCTGGCTGAACTCGCTCGGCCAGTAGGTCAAAACCGCGGAAGCGCCAGTGTCGGTCAGATCGGCAAACTCACTGCGACCGGCACGATCAAAGCGTCCACCAACAAACCAACGGCGGCCGAGCTGATAGTCGCCGGAGGTGTAGAAGCCGAACGCGCGTTGTTCGGAAGGCAACTGCTGGCGCTGGCTCCAGATGAACTCACCTCGCCCTACGAAGGAATGATAAATGGAGCGCCGCAGCGGCTTCCAGCGCACGGTGGCATCGACGCCGTAGAGCTGGGTCAAGAAATTGCTGCCGAGATCGTTGTGGCCGCGCGCATAGGAGAGTCCCAGATCAATATTTGTTGACTCCGTTATGTCTTTGTAGCTTCGCAGGTGCGCCACCGCGCTCACGTCGTTCTTGCGGGAAGCGTGGAAGAGCGGGCTCTGCTGACTGCCTGAATCTCCCCGGAAAAGTTGTCCCGTGGCTTCCAGGAAGATTCCCATGGGGGCCGGAAGGATCCGCTCGATCGACACGCCGGCATCGTCGATTCCATCTTCGCCACCTACCAGGTTGTTTGTGACCAGCGGCCGGTCCACCCAGGGCAGTACGTGGTTGTGGAGAGTGTTCACTTTTCCAAAGGCAGCCCGCATCTTTCCGACTTTGGCGACAACCCCTGCTGGAAGCGCCGTAAAGGTGACGTATCCCTCCTCCAGGTTCACCCCCTGCTCGCCGAAGGAGAGGAAGAAATCGCCGCGCGCGTAGGGATCAATGATTGCCTGAAACCCCAATTCCGCCTCGTGCATCTCCAGCGTTGGTGAGGGCTGCACCGGGTTATGGCCGGCCACGCTGATGAAATCACCAATCGCGCTGATGTCAGGGTTCAAGGCCTTCGCAGCGCTGCCCCCGGCCCCGCCCAGCACGACCGTCTGGGTTCCGGCTCCGCTCGTAACGGCACCCACGGCCGGGGGCTGGGATTGCGGCGTGGGGCTTGCTTCCTGCGCACTGGACTCTGCATTGGGCACCGCGGTGGTCGCAGGTTGCGCGCGCGAAGCTTGCTCGGTCTTCAACTGCCGAATCTGCCCCTCCATGGCGATCACTCGGTCCTCGAGATCGCGGATCTTCTGCGTGAGAGCGGAATTGTCCGACTGGGCCGATGCGGCTTGGCCAGAATCACTCTGTAAGGCATGGCAAGGCAACGCGACAACGAGTACCGCTCTCCCCAAAAGGCCTAAGACTCTCATTGGAAGCCTCCTCTGGAAATTCCGGATGACTTAAGACGACCTCACATTTTGACATCTACAGCCCTGTAGGGGGAAAAGCGAATCGAGGGCGATCGGTTCCACCACGAGAGTGACTCTCAACTCTGGAACCTTGCGACGCCGCAGCCCGTGTCGCAGTGGACGTGAAGGTTGGCTACTCACAGAATTGTTCGGAGCCGGCTAACGTCACCTCTCGGGACTGTGCCCGAGTGACGCCAGTGCTGTTTCGGAGGCGCACTCTTAGTGAGCAGAGTGGAGCGGAACAGAGGGTTGGGGCGCGGACAAAGTCCTTGATTACTCGAGCCGAGGTTGCGTGTCTGCTCAGCAATGGGTCTCGGCCAAGATTTATGCTCAAAGGCTCGACGAATTTATCACGCTTTTTGTCACACACACACCCTATTTCGCTGACTCGATGTCAAATTGCGACGCCAGTTCACTCACCCGCATCCCTCTGAAAACAAATTGGCGGAAGCGTGTGCGAGTCAAACGGACCGGCGACATCAGAGATGCCGCCCGCCGGTTTTGAAGATCACCAGGAGTATTCTGATCGGTTATGAAACTTTTCTACTCTAACCGATTCTTCAACCGCTTACCAGGAATGGGTTCTGACGCGTTCTGATCGAGTTTGACCCGTTCTGACCATGGAACTATCACGTTTTTATCACGGCAGGATTTTTCTTGGAGTTTCGAAAAGAGTCAGCAAGTCAAATCGCGCGCTTCGAAAACCGCAAAACCATGGGACACTGTCTGCGGCGACAGTTCGTCGAGCGAAAGTCGAAGGAGGCGCAAAAAAAAATACCCCTGCAATTGGAGGCGATTCCGGCAAGGATGCCCTGCATTCCCAGCGACCTTTGGAAATCCAGCGTGAACGGATCGTTCGGGGGCCTCCTGTCCCGCTGCCCACTCGCCCCCGTAAGCCGTCCCAGAATTCCCGATCCAGTTTTGAGCCAGAAATTGGAGTCCGCGGTAGACCGAACGCGATCCAGTATCGAACTGAGCACGAAAACCTGGGCAATAGAACTCGCCATCAATTCACCATCAAAATCGGGCAATTTACAGACTGCTTCAGCCCCTTTCGACTACAGTCGCTCACCCAGGACCAGGAACTGGGTACCCACCGGAAAGGCAAGTCGACCGGACCCTCGCTGTCGCAGATGCCCACGCACCAGTTTTGAGTTTAACGCCGGGAGCCCCTATCGCGTCATCTGAGTAGCCCCCTATTCGAACCGCCGGTACGGTTTCCCGTACAGCGGGTTTTGAGTACACAGTTGGTTGCCCTGCATGACAAGGCAAAACGATTCCTTCTCCTCTGCCGTTTCGAAACGGCGAGGCTGCGCCACAGTAGTTCTCGGACGCTCGCGGGCTATTTCAGGAACTGAACCGCTCGTCGGGGAGAAGCGTCGAAACCCAAGCAACTGCGTACCGCCAAGGTTTGGTCAGACAGGATACGCGAGAATGATGGACAGCATTTTGGAACAGTAAGCGGCTCGGAGGCGGCATCGCGTCGTACCGCTGCTGAAAGACGCTTTCACCTTTCACCTACCAGAGCATCGCGGGAACTGCATTCGTTATATCGTGTATGCGCGACAATCGAGGTTTGCAATCAACTAGTCAACGTGAATTTGCTAAATTGCTACTGTAGTAGTTCCATGCCCAGAACGCGTCAAATCGCCACCAATCGAATCATAACGGTAGTGGGCTAAAGTAGCCCACTACCATCATAACCGATTCCTGGTAAGCGGTTGAAGAATCAGGTAAAGTAGAGAACTTCGTTTACCGATCTGA
>Ga0137399_10001065_pt1 | contig 12121 bp, 9 predicted proteins | sample czorhiz316metaG_FD_104810 | JGI IMG/M metagenome (GOLD analysis project Ga0137399, IMG submission 104810) | Vadose zone soil microbial communities from Angelo Coast Range Reserve, California, USA - czorhiz3.16 metaG | ecosystem: Environmental > Terrestrial > Soil > Vadose zone | place: USA...
ATAGCGAGTTTGGGCCATTCGACGATGGACCTGTAAAAATGAGAGCCGTATTGAGCACCAACCGTTTCGGACCCGCGGAAACGCATAACATGGAGTGGCACTTCCATGACCGCGGTCAATTCATATTCATCGAGTCGGGGCTTTCCACTCTGCAGACGGAAGCGGGTAACTGGATCATTCCTATCCGCCGTGTCGCCTGGTTGCCACCGCGCGTGCGCCATGCGTCGCACTCGAACGGCCCGGTCAAGGGCTGGGTCGTGCTGACGCCGTCCCGGATCGCAAAGCGCCTACCCAAACACGTTTGCGTGCTGCGCGCGTCCAATCTGATGGTCGCGGCGCTCGAAAGAGTCACGCTTCTTTCGGGTCGCGAAAGAGGGCTGGAAGCGCTGCTATGGGAGGTGCTACTGAAGGAGATGCGGCAGTCTCACCTGGAGGAGTTTGAGCTCCCGCTTCCGCGCTCTCCACGAATCCGAAGAATCGCCGAGGCGGAACTCAAATGCCCTAATGTAAAGGACAGTTTGAAGTTACTCGCATCGCACGCGGGCGTGTCGAAACGTTCGTTTACGCGACATTTCCTCGCGGAGACCGGAATGTCCTTCAGCGAATGGAAGCGCACGGCGCTGGCTCTTCACGCGATAAAGCGAATCGCCGCCGGTAACAGTGTGTCCTCAGCCGCTTTCGACATTGGATACGAGAGCGTGAGCGCGTTCGTCGCCATGTTCAGGCGAAAGTACGGAACCTCGCCAATGAAATTCCTGATGCAGCATCCGGACGTGGCGGGCGAGGTGACGTTTGACCAACTGCGATAGCGCGAATCGTGCGTCAGCTGTCCAATTAAAGCACTTTGCACGCCATCAGGCGCAACTCTCGCGCAACACCTTCAGAATCGACGTGTTGCCGATGCCGTATTCGAGGTTGGCGAGGCAATTAAGTCGCCGTTCTCCGAGCCATCGGCGCCGTCCGAGCGCTCGCCCTGCCGTTTGAAGGCCACTTGACGGCTCTCATATCTACAGGTCCATCGTCGAATGGCCCAAACTCGCTATTACCGTCATCAAACACGATAACGATTATCACTCGCATGCGCCAGAATCAACCCAGGAGCAGAAAGCACGCCCTGGCAAGGGCTTTCCTTCGCCAGCGAGCAGAGGGTCAGGACTCTCTCAAGGTGCGACACGTGCAAGGAGAACGCCATGCCCCTGGCAGGCGAAAGGGTGGTCGCATTGATGGTCGCTGGCGCAATCGCTACTGCGGTAGTTCAGACCCGTGCCCAGGACGGGCCGATGCGGCAAGCGGGGCTACCGGGGCCAGAAAAAACCGCCGGCGCATCTGCAGCTTCCGGACCGACAAATGTCGCTGAAAAGACGGAAGGCGAGGCGCTGGAGGAGATCGTTGTGACCGCCCAGAGGCGTCTGCAGAATGCAGAGACGGTGCCGATCGCTGTTTCGACGCTCAGTGGTGAAGATCTCAAGAACCTGAAGATCGACACTACGGCCGGACTGTCGCAGTTCGTCCCCAGCCTGCATATCTTTGCCGAAGACATCGGCTCGGAGTACTACACCATCCGGGGTATAGGACGCACGGCCGACGATCTTTCGGTCGACCCAGGCGTGGCCGTATTCCTGAACGACGGATACCTTCCGCGCCCAGGCGAGGCCAATATGGGCCTCTTCGATGTGGACCGCGTCGAAGTCCTAAAGGGGCCGCAAGGCACGCTCTACGGGAAAAATGCCACCGCAGGTGCCATCAACATCATTACCCGCGGCCCGACCGATAGTCGCTCCGGATACATCAGCTCCGAAATCGGAAGGTACGGGCGCATGAATTTCAGCGGTGCCGTGGGCGATACGCTGATCGATCAGAGGTTGTCCGGCCGCCTCGCGTTCAAGTCCGACAATCGGGACGGCATCTACTCAAATCTCACGACCGGAGACAAGGCAAACGACATCGATAGCAGAGGCCTGCGAGGCTCGCTGCGATATTTGCCGTCCGGCAAATGGACCGTGAATTTCATCGCCGATTGGGAAAAGACCGACCAGCAAGGCGTACTGAAGAGCGTCATCTCGGACAGCCCCGGGATCCCGTACGAATTCTTTTTGCATGGTCCCGACGGCAACGTACGCCCCGGCATTACCTTGCCGACGCAGGAGAGTGACCGGCTGACGGCACGCAGCGCAATCAACGGCAAGGAGGGGCTTGAAACGTACGGTGCGCAGGTAAACCAACGCTACGACGCCGGCAGCTTCGATCTTGTCTCCATCACCAACTACCGCGGCGAAAAGAGCTATACGCTGGAGGATATCGGACGGGCGCAGGAGGTGACGGCCTACCAGGCTTCCAACGAAGACACCTGGTCTGCCAGCCAGGAATTCAGGCTCGTCTCCAAGGCGCCCAATCAGCCCGGCGGCGAGAATCACCTTTCGTGGACCGCCGGAAGCTATTTCTACTTCGAGCAGGGTTCCCGTACGCCCGGTTATTACTGGAGCGTGGTGCCGTTCAGCTCCATAACGACCTTTCGGCAGGGTATTCGCACCAACGCGGTCGGACTGTTTGGCGAAACGCGCTACCGAATATTCGATCGCGTCGGCCTCACGGGCGGCTTGCGGCTTACGAGCGAAGAGAAGAAGTTCTCCGTCGACGCCGCCTCGGTGCCGATTCCCGGTGTAGCTGGCGCTACTGCGGACTCTCCTTACCTCGATAACGGCGATTTTGCCGACCACGAATCCAAACGCTGGAACAAACTGTCGCCGAAGGTGGTTCTTGACTACCAGGCGGCAGACGATGTGTTCGCCTACGCTTCATTCTCGCAAGGCTTCAAGAGCGGTGGATTCAGCGGTCAGCCGTCTTCACCGCCCGCTGCAGTGTTTAACCCGGAGAGCGTGAGCAACTATGAAATCGGGTTCAAGGGGGAGTTTTTGCAAAGAACGCTGCGCTTCAATGCGGACGTCTTTTACAGCGTCTACAGCAACCTCCAACTCCAGGGATTCAATGCTAGTGGCCTGCCAACCACGCAGACGGCGGACGCGCGCAGCAGGGGCGTTGAACTCGATGCAACAGCAAAACTTACGAGCGCCTTTCTGCTGCGCGCCGGCGTGTCACTGACCGATCCAACCTATAAGCACTACATCAGCCAGTTGCCCGGATTCAGCGACGCGGCCCACACCTACGATATGTCTGGAAAGCGTATTGCCTTAGTCCCAGCCAATACGGCCAGCGGGTTGGCGAACTACCACCTGCATACGACGGGAAGCGGCGAATACGATTTTCAGATCGACGGTGTCTACGCATCGAAGGTGACTACCGAGTTCGGCAGCACATTGTGGGCGCCGGCTTACACAAAGGGCGATGTGCGCGTGATCTGGTCGCCGGGGTCCTCGGTCCACTGGCGGTTGACCGCGTACGTCAACAACTTCACCGACAAGTTCTACTACACCGGTGGCGGTCCTGTCTCGAAGTACAACACCGATAAGGTGCGGCTGGGCTTGGTGGAGGATCCGCGCACCTTCGGCCTGATACTGCACTACGAATTTTGAGAGACCTTGACTGCATGAACCATTCGGGTGCTGCCCAACGTTCTGTCGAGGGGTGGCTATGGTTGGCGCTTCGTCTGCTGGTGGTGGCTGGCGCGGGCCTGCCCCCCCATCTTGCCGCAGCACCCCTGTCGGATGCGGCAGTCGCTCCGAGCACCTATTCCGTCGTCCGGCAGATTTCGGGGCCGGACGGACGATGGGACTACGCATCGATCAGCAGCGAGAGGCATCGACTGTACTTGGCCCAGGGCGGGGTCACCACGCTTGACCTCACTGACGAGAAAATATTGCCGCGAACGGTCGCGGGGCGAATCACGCACGCGGTTGTCTATGCGCCGGAGACCGGCCGCCTGTTTACTACCGATGGCGCAGACCACGTCGTAAGAGTCTTTGACGAGGCTTCCGGTGTTCTTCAAGCAGAAATTGACACCGGTGCCTCAGCCTCGGCGAAGGGCATCCACAACCCTGATGCCCTGGTTCTCGACCCTCATTCCGGGTTCCTGGTGGCGGTCAATGGCGATAGCGGAGACGTGCTGTTGATCGACACGCAAAAGAGAGCGACGGCGGGGGTCATACATGTGGGCGGTCAGCTCGAGTTTGCGGTAGCCGACGGTGCGGGACGGCTATACGTCAATGTGGCCTCGAGCAATGCCATAGCGGTCGTCGATATCCGCGAATTGAAGGTTGTACAGCGCTTGCCACTGAAGGAATGTGAAGAGCCTACCGGACTTGCCTACGATGCATCGATCGGTCTGTTGATTTCCGTATGCAACAACGGCGTCGCAAAATTCATCGCGACAAGATCGGCCCGTGAGGTTGCAAGCCTGAAAGTGGCACGCGGCGCTGACGCCGTGATCTACGATTCCGTCAGACACCGTGTCTTTATTCCGGGTGCCGACGACGGGATGGTGTCGGTGATATCGGTAGAGAGTCTGAGCAAGATTGCCGTCGTTCAGACCATCGCCACTCCGAAGGGAGTCAGACTGGGCGCGGTCGATGAGACCACCGGGCGGCTGTACCTGCCAACGGCGGACTTCGGGCCGCCCGTGCCGCCGGTTCCCTATCCAAGCGTGGTTCCCGGGACGTTCAAGATACTGGTCGTGGATACAAAGTAGTGAATCAAACCCCACCTTCAGCAGCAGCATCCATCCGTGATGCAAGACCATGGCCCGTCCGGTGGAGTTTCTACCAGATCGGCGTCTTCGCTCTTTGTTTCCTGATCATCCTGCTGGACGGGTTTGATACACAAGCCATTGCTTTTGCTGCTCCACTGCTAAAGCAGCAAATCGCCGCTGACAGCAGGCTACTCGGGCAGATATTCGGAGCGGGTCTCTTTGGGGGATTCGTGGGTGGTCTGGTCTTCGGGCCAGTGGCTGACCGTATAGGCCGCAGGCCCCCGCTTCTGCTCGCACTGTGTCTGATTGCCGTCGGTTCGTGTTTGACGGGAATGGCCGGGACGGCGCAACAGATTGCCGTGTTGAGGTTCGTAACGGGGCTTGGATTGGGTGGAGCCATTCCGACCGTGATTGCGATCGTTGCGGAATATTCTCCACTGGCTCGTCGATCGACCGTCGTAGCCGGCGTGTTTTCCGGGTTTCCGCTTGGCGCGGTGCTCGGTTCGGTGCTTAGCGCCTACGTTTTGCCTCATTTTGGTTGGCAGGTCCTGTTCATAATCGGAGGTGTCGCCCCTGTTCTACCGCTCGTCCTCGCCACCTTGTTTCTGTCGGAATCACTTCATGTTCTGGCCCGCGCGGGTCGCAGCGAACAGTTCAACGCGCTGATACGTCGACTCGGCGACTCGGCAGACAGCTTGCTCTCCGACCAAGAGAGTCGCCGCGCCGTGAAAAAACATGGTCCGATGGATGCCGGGACACTGGCCGTTCTGTTTTCCAAGAGGCTGGCGCTCTCGACTGTGCTGATATGGTGTGTCTGCTTTCTCAGCTTGCTTTGCGTCTACTGTATTTTGAATTGGCTACCCACACTGGTCGCGGGCGCCGGTTTGCCCCTGCAAACCGCCCTTCTTGCGGCCGGCGCGATCAACGTTGGCAGCATCCTGGGCAACGTCGGTGTCTCCCGGCTGAACGACCGTCGTTCGTCGTGCATTCCAACCGGCGTGGCATATTGCATCGGCGCCCTCTTTATCGGGCTCATTGGTGCCGCGAGTTCGTCGTCTGCATTGATGCTGGGCGTGTGCTTTGCCGCCGGCATCTTCAGCGTGGGTGCGCAAATGTCAATCACGGCGATCGTTGCCCGCCTGTATCCCGCGGCGGCCAGGGGAACGGCAGTCGGTTGGTCATTCAGCGTCGGCCGTTTGGGCGGCCTGGTCGGCCCAGTATTGGCCGGATTTCTTCTCAGCTTCGGGATGGGCTTTCAGACTCTAATGATCCTGATGGGTGCGCTGTCGCTTGTCTCGGGCATCGGCATTTTTGCGCTGAGCATGACAGCAGGGCTCAATGCCCACAGCGCAGAGAGCCCGTCCGTCGCACGGAGCCCCGGGGAGACGGCGTGACGCTGGCGAGCGAGCCTTGGTACGAGGGGAACGCGACGAATCCAATCTTAGAGCGCCTCAAACAGGGGGTTCCCGTTACCGTTCTTGGTATCCGAATGGCGCGCACGGCGGAAGTCGCGCGCCTGGCGCGCGCAAGTGGACATCACGCCATTTGGGTGGATCTGGAACACAGCAGCATGTCGGTGGATGTCGCCGTGCAGATCTGCGCAACGGCCCTGGATGTCGAGCTCGTGCCGCTCGTTCGGGTGCCGGAGCGCGAGTATGGAGTCATCGGTCGACTGCTGGACGGGGGCGCGATGGGTGTCATTGCCCCGCGCATCGAGACGGCGGAGCAGGCGTTCGAGGTAGCCGCAGCCTGCCGATTTCCGCCACTCGGACACCGGTCGGCGATTTCAACCCTGCCCCTGCTCCAATACCGCCGCTTGCCCGCGGCTGACGTGTATGGCATCGCAAACCGCACGACTCTCGTGGAAGTGCTGATCGAAAGTCCCCTTGGAATCGAAAATATCGAAACGATCGCGAACGTACCCGGAGTCGACCTTGTCGGCATAGGTGCAAATGACCTGTCTGCTGAGCTCGGCGTTCCCGGAGATCACCGCCACACAAGCATGCAGCGCGCGTTCGATTCCGCACTGGCCGCGTGCCTTAAAGCCGGAAAGCCTCTAGCGATTGGCGGCGTCGCGGACACATCCCTCGTTGGCGAACTCATCGGGCGGGGAGCCGCGCCGCTTCTGATGACCGGCGTCGATATGGATCTCTTACTTGACATTGCGCAGGAGCGCGTCATCCGGGCACTTGCAGCGCTGGGTTGAGTACGCCGTGGACGAGGAACCCCTCATTTGCACTCGAACGCGCGCCGTCAATACTCTGACGCCGCCTTCCTTTGCTGTCCCGCTCAACGCATGCGATGCCCACGTGCACGTCTTTGGTCCTCTGGCCCGATACCGTCCCGTGCCTCATCCGCACTACACCCTGCCGGATGGCGACCTCGGCAAACTCGACGCAATGGCGCGGGCGCTTCAGTTGCAGCGATTCGTGATCGTGCAGCCGAGCTTCTACGGCACCGACAACAGCTGTATGTTGGACGCCCTCGATCTGGCCCGTGACCGTGCGCGCGGCGTCGCCATGGTGGAGGAGGATGTCTCGGACACCGAGCTCGCGGAACTGGGCGCCCGCGGCGTTCACGGACTTCGGCTCGACCTCTTCAAACGCGCTGAACTTCGAACGGGCGAAGTATTCGAGTACATCGTTCGCAGCGGCCGACAGGCGCAGAAGCTGGGCTGGCACCTGCAGTTCTATGTGCCCGGCGGAGTTGTGCGCGACCTGGTGCCATACCTGGGAGATTTGGACGTCGACTTCGTCATCGACCATATGGGTTACATGCTCGAAAGCGATGGTCTCACACGAAGCGACTTCGATCGTCTGCTCGACGTCATGCAGCGAGGGTGCGGCTGGTTGAAATTATCAGGCTTCTATCGCGTCGCCAAAGATGGCAACTTCGCAAAACTGAAGCCGTTGGCGAAAGCGACGGTGGATGCGTTGCCGGGCCGTACGATTTGGGGTAGCGATTGGCCGCACATTCCGGACGGGGGTCGGGACTCTGGCGAACTGTTGAACCTGCTCGGGAACTGGGTGCCTGACCAATCTGCCCGAAGACGAATCCTCGTCGACAACCCTGCCCGCTTATTCGGGTTCAGAACGGAAGTTTGACCTGCCTGCTCGGGAGGCGAGCCGCTCTTGCAACTGCAGATCCTACAGAAGCTTCCGACTTCGGGCGCCCGTGCCGTGGAACCGTTCTGGCACGGTGGGATCCTGTATCTTGCCGTTGCGCAACTGGCCCAAGACATCTCGGGAGAAGAGGCCGGCATGAACGCTGGCAACAGCGACATCGATGCGCCCGTTTACCGATGGACGGGAGAACAGTTCGTCGAGGACCGGCGGATCCCCCTGCCCGGCGGGGAGGATGTGGAGTTTTTCACCATTGGCGAGCGGGCATTTCTGGCGACAGCCAGCCTGCGCCGTGGTACGGGTCCGTACGAGCTGAATGTGCATTCGGTCGTCTATGAGATCAGGGGCGGATCCTTTGTGGTGTTTCAGCGATTCCCCACCTTTGCGGCAAAGCAATGGAGGCACTTCGAGGCTGGCGGGCGTCACTTTCTCGCGCTGGCACAGGGCGTCGTCGCAGACGGCCTGATTGCGACTCATCCTTCGAAGTCGTGCTTGTTCGAGTGGGACGGCGAGCGCTTCGTCCATTTTCAGGACATTCCATCGGCATGGGGATACAACTGGGCACCCATGCAAATGGGTAATGAGCTCTACCTTGGCTACGCGGACCACCTGGCACCGTCGCTGCTTCTGCAGTGGACCGGAGACAGGTTCGAGTCATGCCAGCAGTTCGAGGGTAGTGGAGGCAGGACCATGTGCCCGTTCGATGCGTTTGGGGAGCGTTGGCTCGCGTTCGCGCGCTTGAACGGGGATTCGACCATTTACAGGTGGTCCGGTAACCGGTTCCTGGCACACGAAGTCCTGAGCGGCCCGGGCGGGCGAGAGTTTGAATGGATCGCCGACGGCGACGGCGGGTACCTTGTGCAAATCAACTTCATTCACGGCACCAGAGAGGCGCCCAAAACGGCGCTTCTTTCAGGCATCTACGCATTTCGCAGCAGTGGTTCGGAACTGATCCAGAAGTTCCCGACTTTCGGTGGGACGGACGCTGCCTGTTTTCGAGTCGGCGACGAGCGCTACCTTGCGGTCGCAAACAGCTTGAGTGCCGAGGTTCGCTTTCGTATCGACAGTCAGGTGTATCGCCTGGCGCTCTAGATGGAGCTCGTGAGAACACATCCCAACGGGAAGGCACCCATGTCCTACGAACCCGACCGGGCGTTTGCCGGTTTGTTTCGGGCTTTTACCTCGGACCCGAACAGCATTGGCGACGATCTCTTGCAGCTTATGGTGCGGCAGACTTCCGACTGTCCACTCGTCGTATCCACGGCGTCGGACATCGCGATCTTCCCGGGGCGTGGGCGCGGCCCTCTGATCGAGCGTTTTCGCAGGTCGACGCGCGGTTTTATCGAACTGACGGCGATATCGCATCTTCCGTTGGCGCTGGCATATCTTTCGCGGATCCGCAAGCTCGACCCGGAGGGGAACTTGTGGCGTGTACGGGCTGCTCAGTTCATTGAGCATGCACAGCGGACGCGGCATTCGAACACTGCCACGATGTGGCGTGACGCGATCGCTGTACCGGCATTCGCCGGGCATGAAGAAAAGATCACCGATCTGGTCGAGTACACGCTTGAGCAGTCGATCGACTATCTCTCTCGGGTCGAGAAAGACGAAGACCTGCTCACTTTCGAGGCCCTGAGGGCGAACTACTTCGACTTCGCACCCACATCGGATCGACCGGCGAACATGAATGACGTGATGTTTGCCACGTTCGCTCTTGCCTATATCGACATCGCCTATCGAATCGGCAACTGGTTGAGAGCCCAAAGCGTGGACTGGCCGCAGGCCATGGTTCTCGTCACGGGGCAGTCCGGGCGTCCTACGGCGGGCACAACCTGGGAAACGAACAATATGTGCAACCTGATCTGGCGATCGACGGATAGGGTCCTGCCTCAGGAGCGAGTGTATGTCGCGCCGCACGTGGCGGGCTTTGCAATCGACGAACTGCCGGACCCGGCCGGACTCTCACGGCTCGAGCAGGATTATCGGAAAGTCTGGTGCAAGACGCGCGCAAGTGTGGAGGTTTCGCGATTGATGTTCGCCGGTTACCCAGGCTATGAGTTCTCGCCATCAAGCGTGCAGGGCATGCCTCCGGTCCGCAGTGTCGACGACCGGGAACACTGCGTTGCGCGCATGCGGCGGATCATGGAGGACGCGCAACAACTGATATCCAACTGTGTTTCCGACTACATAGTCGATGAACTCGAGAAGACAGGCAATCAGCCATCCAAGGTTCAAATCCCGGGGTTCACCAATATCGATTATTCGAAGTGCACCGAACTTCGCGAAGCGCGGTGATCTGTCTTCCTACAATTTCGCCTACAGTGCCGGTCCGGATCGACCAGGAAGTTGAGGAAAACTTGAATGTAATCGGTGGGGGAACGATGGGATTCGAACCCACAACAACCGGATTGCCTACAGCAAGCGCATCGAGCGGCGCGCCGTCCGAAAACACACCTAAGTGCTTGATATTCTTGGTCGGATGGGGTGGACGACGGGATTCGAACCCGCAACAACCGGAATCACAATCCGCGCAGTCTAGCGAGCACTGGCGCGGGTTTCCGGGCAATCGTGGGAATCTCGCTGGCAGATTCTACCTAGGTTTTATGCGGCTTTCAGGGCAGCCGTTCCCAAAAGGAAAAAGAAAGGAATGATGGAGATCGTACCGACGATGCAGTTCCGATGGGCGCGAGACTGGAACTACCGGCAGGGCGCCGTAGCGGTGGAGAGTTACGGGGAACCCAATGGCCGGTCTTGCAGCAGTAGGGGCGAGAATGAGCCCAGGTGCTTGATCTGAGGGATGGAATGCCGGCGCGCTGTCTAATAGCTTTGCGTGGATACGCCGTAGATAAGCCCTTGATTCACTGCGAGGGCGCAGCTCGAATTAGACAGAATGAAGCGCAGGACGCGGCGGCCTCTTCTCGTGCACACTGCGCCACGACGACAGATCGCACTGCATCCGCGCGCGCGTTGGGCGCGTCGTGTGGTCGATAAGTAGGTGGTGGTCGGCACCGTGCGTTCGGCCGTTGCGCTCGTGATGGTCAAGGTCGCGCGCCAGATCAACACAAGGCGGCCTTTTCTCCGCCCACTGATTTTCCATCCGCTGCGCCGCCGGGGACCACGGCGCCTGGATGGTCGGGTCGCGCCTGCTGCGGTGAGCGCGTCGAGTAGCGGCTGTCGAACGAGAAGGTCAGGCCCGGCGCGCCGCGCGGGTCAGCTGTCTCCGGAGAGAGAGCATATACGTATACGAACACGCAATACGACCTAGACGTTCGCCAGGCAGGTATTGCGATTGGCGCTATGTTGGCGACACCGACCGGTTGGCCGACCGGTCCCGCCGTAAGCGGACCGGGCGCGACCGGCCACTTTCTGTCCTTCGACTCCGCCGCGAAACTGCGGCCGCACCGGACGCCGCGAAAGGCGTCCCGTTGCCTCGGCTTGTATAGGCCGTCGAAGAGGCAGATCGGCGTCCTTGCTTCTACTCCGGCCAACCGAAGAGCGATCGCGGGTCGATCGCTCGCTCGGTCAACTCAAATCCGAAGCCTGGAAATGAACCCCGCCGCCGCGGGGTTGGCCGAGAGGCTGCTTGCGAATCAGACCGGTTCGAGCTCTTGCTCAACTTTGGGGGCCGGATCCGGTTGCGCCGCCGGCCTGATCGGCTTGGACGGCATCTTCACTGTTGTGGGCTCAGTCGGTGTCTTCCACTGCTCGCGCTTCCTTTCCGCTTCAGTCGCCCGTTTTCCGCGGAACCACTTCAATTCGTAGCACATGACAGGCCTCCTAGCAGAATCCTCTTGCTTGCTCCGTTAACCAAATCTCGGGATACCGTTCCATTCTAGCGCCCACGTTCCGAAGTAGGTGGCCCAGGGGTGCCCGCCGGGCATCGGGTTGCGCCCCGCTGCGAACTCCGGCGCGGCCAGCCAGAAGCTGCCGCTCCCTGCCACCGCTTGGTCGCTGCACACGTGCCCTCCGAAGTCGCGCCAGCGCGCTTTGGCGCCCATCAAGCGCGGAAGCGCTCCCATGGTCCACGCTGGTAAAAGAACGCCGCCAAATCCGAGCTCAATTCACGCATCCGACAGCGCGGCGACAGTAGAGCCGGCCGCGCTGGTGGCCACCGAAGTCTGCGACGCTCGGCTCCTTTGCTGGTCAACCAGGTCTCGCAGGGACACGGAATCCAGAAAGTCAATCATCTGACGGTTCAGGCTGGTCCAAAGCTCAAGCGTCGTGCAACGTTGGCCGTTGTCGCCGTTCTCCTTGCTGGCAAACTGCGGCGTATCCATTGGCTCGTCGACCGCGAAGATGATGTCCGCCACGCTCACCAATTCCATCGGCTTGGCGAGCCGGTATCCACCACCCGGGC
>Ga0137399_10001066_pt1 | contig 12121 bp, 8 predicted proteins | sample czorhiz316metaG_FD_104810 | JGI IMG/M metagenome (GOLD analysis project Ga0137399, IMG submission 104810) | Vadose zone soil microbial communities from Angelo Coast Range Reserve, California, USA - czorhiz3.16 metaG | ecosystem: Environmental > Terrestrial > Soil > Vadose zone | place: USA...
GTTCGCGAAGGTCGCCCGGGTGTCCCTCACGGTCGTGCCGGATCTCGACGAGACCGCGCGGGGGGACGGCGGATTCGGACACAGCGGGCGATGAGACGGAAGGTCCGCGCGGGCGCTCTTCTCGCGCTCGGGTTCCTTTTCGTGGGCCCGAGCACCCGCCGCGATACCGTCTTCGACCGCGCCGGGGAAAGCGCCTTGGCCTTCGGCTCAGGCCGCGATTCCCTGGCCGCCGAGTCGGGCCGCGACTCCCTGGTTGCCGGCCGCGACACGGTCGATCTCACACCCTACCTCGCCTCGCGGGTACCGCGCCACGCCAAGGTGCCCTGGAAAATCGGAGAGTACTTCCAGTTCTCGATCGACTGGAGCGGATTGAACGGCGGGAACGAGCTGATGCAGGTCCAGAACATGCAAACCGTCGACGGGCGCCGCGCCTGGCGGATCATCAGCAAGGCCGAGTCGAACTCGTTCGTCTCCAAGTTCTATAAGGTGCGTGACCGGGCGGAGACCTTCATCGACGCCGACTCGCTCTACACCCGCAAATTCGAAAAGCATCTGCGCGAAGGCTCGTACAGGAAGGACCTCTCCGTGCGCTTCGACCAGGAGGCGGGGAAGGCGATCTACGACAACGGCAGATCGTTCGACGTTCCTCGGCGCGTTCACGACGTTCTCTCCGCCTTCTACTACGTGAGGACCTGCCCCCTTCCCGAGGGCGCCACCGTCTCGATCCCGACGCACGACAATGAAAAGAGCTATGACATGGTCGTCAGGGTGGTCCGGCGCGAGCGGATCGAGGTGCCGGCCGGGAAGTTCGACTGCGTCCTGGTGGAGCCCATGCTCAAGTCCGAGGGGATCTTCAAGTCCAAGGGCCAGATGCTCGTCTGGCTGTCCGATGACGAGCGGCGGATCCCCGTGCAGGTCAAGAGCAAGGTCCCGATCGGGTCGATCTCGGTGAGCCTGACCGACATGCGGCTCGCCTTCGAGGGGAAGCCGTGAGCCCGCGCGAGGAGATCGATCTCTCGAAGGTCCGCACGATCCCTGTGGCGGAGCGGCCGACCAAGGTGCGCATCGACCAGTTCGCCCCGGCCCCCGACCCGGAGGCGCCCCAGGGAACATTCGACCGGTTCCTGCCCGATATCCTGGCCGGCGCATCGCTTCGCGCCCTGCTCGACGCCTGGACCGAGGCCACGCGGCGGCGGCGCGCGGTCCTCGGCATGCTCGGCGGGCACGTGATCAAGACCGGAGTGCAGCGGCCGCTCCTCGCTCTGGTGGAAAAGGGCGCGTTCACGGTCCTGGCCATGAACGGCGCGGCCGCGATCCACGATTTCGAGATCGCCATGTGGGGAAACACCTCCGAGCCGGTGGAAGAGACGCTCGGGTCGGGACGCTTCGGAATGGTGGAGGAGACACCCGCGCTCATGAATCGCGCCGTGAACGAAGGCGCGTCGCGGGGCCTGGGGATCGGAGAAGCGCTCGGGAGCTTCCTCCTCGAGGCGCGCGCCCCGAACGCCGAGCTGAGCCTTCTCGCCCGCGCCGCGGAGCGGTCGCTCCCGCTCACCGTGCACGTGGCGATCGGGACGGACACGCTTCACCAGCACGCCTCCTTCGACGGCGCCAAGACCGGCCTCGCGACGCACCGCGATTTCCGGATCCTCGCCGCCTCCATGCGAACGCTTTCGGGCGGGCTGGTGCTGAACTTCGGATCCGCCGTGATGATGCCCGAGGTCTTTCTGAAGGCGCTCTCCCTCGTCAGGAATCTCGGGCACGAGGCGGGAGCCTTCACGGCCGCGAACTTCGACCAGATCCGCCACTACCGCCCCGAGAAGAACATCCTCGAGCGGCCCCTGAAAGACGGAGGGCAGGGACTTTCCTTCGTCGGGCCGCACGAGCTCTGGATCCCGCTCCTGGCCACGCTCTTCATCGCCAGAAGGTGAAGCGCTCCCGATTCGTGCTCGCCGCGCTGGGCATCGCTTTGAGCGCCGCCGCGGTCATCGTGCTCCTGAAGCAGGTCAGCGCCAAAGAGCTCGCCCAGAACCTCGGACGGGCGAATCCGATGTGGCTCGTGGCCGCCTGCGTCCTCACGGTGGCCGCCTACTGGCTGCGCGCGTGGCGGTGGGGGGAAATCCTCTCTCCGGAGGCGAAGGTGCCGAACGGAAGGCTCTTCGCCACGACGATGGTCGGCTTTCTGGCGATCAACACGCTGCCCGCCCGTCTGGGCGAGCTCGTCCGTGCCTACGCCCTGGCCCGCTCCGAACGGATCAGGACCGCGACGGTCCTGGGCTCGGTCGCGATCGAGAGGATCTTCGATCTGGCCGCCCTGGTGGGTTTCTGGGCATTGTCGTTACTCTTTGCGCCCTATCCCGCGTGGTTCCGATGGAGCGGGTATGTGACGCTCTGCCTGAGCGCGGCGGTGACGGCCGGCCTCTGGCTGCTGCACGCGGGGCATTACGACACGAATTCCGTGGCGGCGCGGCTCCGGCGTCTCGCCCCGGCCCGGCTCATGGCCCCGCTCGAGCGGCCTGTGGCGTCCTTCAGCGCGGGGCTCCGCGTTCTGGGGAGGCCGTCGACCATCGCGTTCGCGGGACTGATAACGCTGATCATGTGGATCGTGAGCGGGTCGATCTTCCTCGTGGTGGGCCTGAGCATGGGGCTAAAGCTCCCCCTCTGGTCTCCGCTTCTTCTTTCCTTTGTAGTATGCGTCGCCATCATGGTCCCCTCCTCCCCTGGATTCATCGGGGTGCTGGAGGCGTCCTGCGTCGCCGGTCTCTCCCTGCTCGGGGTGGACGCCTCCCGCGCCCTGGCGTTCGGCGTCCTCTACCACCTTACTCAAATCGCTCCGCTCGTGCTGGTTGGCGGTTTCTATGCGCTTCGGGGGAGGGGATGGTCAGCGGGTCTGCGTGACCTGGACGGGGGCAGGGAATAGGGGGCTAAAGCGAAAAGACTGATGACAGTGACAGGCTAAAATGTGGCAGGGCAAAGGGTGTAAAGCTTTTTTAGTTGACTCTGAGGACCGCCACTGCTATACTGCTTGAGCAATAAATCCGCGCTCAGAGCACACTTAGCGCTGGCGGTCCGAGAATGGAGGGGCGGTGGCAACTTCCGGTCGAGGGCTGGTTCCGCCGTTCGGAAGTTCACGTTCCAGCCTGCTAGGGTTAATTACACTGGCCGCGGCGATTGGTTTCACGCCCTGGGCGTGGGGTACCGGGGCTCCCTGGGCCCAGCTCGCGTTCCGTGTTCTCGGGCTCACGGCGCTTTTGACGGTTTCGTTGGGGCTTTCGAAGGATTCGTCCGCACGCAGCGTGTGGGAAGCCCGTGCGACGCGCGCGATGCTCGTTTTCGTGTTCGTGTCCGCGCTGTCCGCTGCGTTCTCGATCCACAGGGGCAAGAGTCTAGAGGCCATGTTGAACTTGCTTGCCATCACTGGGCTCTTCCTGACCGCCGCGACGTTCGCGCGTGGGATCGGCACGGTTCGCGCCATCGCGTTCCTCGAAGTGCTCGCGGCGCTCCCGGTCGCGGCGCTCGGGCTCATGCAGCACTTCCGTCCCGAGCTTCTGCCCGCGGCGAATTCCTACCCGGGGCGCGCTCTGGGCCCCTTCGCGCAGCCGAACCGGATGGGCGGGTATATCGTCGCCACGATCCCAATCGCGCTGACCCTCGCGTTCTCCGCGCAGGATCGCGCGCTCAAGACTGGCCTTTTGATCGCGACGTTCGGTCTCGTCCTTTGCCTCGTCGCCACCTATTCGCGCGGCGCATGGCTCGGTCTGGCAGCCGGCCTCGTGGTCCTTGCGTTCGCGCTCGTCCGATGGCCGGGGCTGGCTCCGCGCCCTGGGATTCTCGCGGCCTCGCTCGCCTGCGTTTCGCTCCCGATTCTGCTCCTCCTTCCTTCCGTGATCTCACGCGTCTCATCGCGGCCATCCACCGCACCGGCTTGGAATTTACCGATCGACCCCGAACGCGAAGGCAGCGGCGCGATGCGCCGCGCGATCTGGTCGGGGGCGCTCGCCACCGCCGCGCACCGGCCGTTGCTCGGGTCGGGAATCGGCGCCTTTCGTGAGGCGTTCGACCGCTCGAAAAGTTCCACCATGAAGCGGCTCGAGGCGGAGGGAGGGCGCACCGCCGATCAGGCGCACAACCACTACCTTGGACTTCTGGCTGAGCGTGGCGTTCTGGGTCTCGCCGCGTTCGCCATCCTTGCCGCGCTGACACTCGGCGCGGCGGCCACGGCCATGGCTTCCGGGACGCCGGCGATGGGACGCGTTCTGGTGGCTGGCCTGGCCGGGTCGGTGGTGGCGCTTCTGGCGCACGGCCTCCTGGAGGACAACCTGGCTCTCGTTCCGCACGGGACCGTTTTCTTCGCGAACCTCGGCCTTCTCCTCGCGGCGGCTCCGCGCGGCGGTGGGCGGGAGGCACTACGGTCCACGTGGGCGAGCCGGGCCGGCGCGCTCGCGGCGATCCTCGCGATGGGCGTTTCGGCCATGAGCTTCGCCGCTTCCCGGGAAGCGCAAGCCGCTTCCTCCGAGGCGGGCCTGGGCCGCGCGGGTTCTGCCGTTGCCAGGTTCCGGGCGGCGTCGGATATCGCGCCGTGGCGAGACGATCTCGCCGTGCTACACGCGGAGCAGGCAGAAGCCTGGTCTCGCCAGGGCGCCGGGGTCCCGGCCCTCCATGAAGCCGAGGTCGCCTATGCGCGCGCGATCGCCGTCAACGGGTCCGACCCGGTGACGCGCCACGAGCTCGCCCGCCTCTACCTCGCGCACCCGGAAGTGTGGGGGAACGCGGGGGAGCGCCGCGCGCTCGAGCAGCTTCGACTGGCGTTGGCGCAGAACCCCTACTACGCCGAGATCCAGAACGATCTCGGCGTGGCGCTTCTCCGCGCGGGCGACCGCGAGGGAGCGCGGCAGGCGTTCGGCCGCGCGGCGCGGGGCCGGCGTGAATTTGTCGATCCGCTCCTCAACCTGGCCGCCCTCGCGATCGAATCGGGCGATCCGGTCGAGGCGCGATCCTGGCTCGAGCGGGCGCTGGAACGCGACCCGAGCTCGGATCGCGCGCGCACGCTGCTCGCGAGGCTGGCGCGATGAAGATTCCGGCATCGATTACGAGGATAGGAAAAACTGCAGACCACCACACAAGTATCAGGATCGAGAGGAGGTGAGCACCCGGTCGTCGTCGGTTTTGCTCGATGGGTTGAGGCTCGAATCAAGTGGGTCCACTTCTCTGTTTTGAGTTCCGTTTGAGGGAGGACAAGCAATGCGCAACCGAGCTTTTCTAAAAGTCGTTCTCCTCGGGCTTTTGACCTTCGCATTCGTGCCCGGCCTCGCCGGCGCCGCTAGCCAGGGCCAGGACCTGACGGGGATGCTCGCCTCAAGTGCCGCGGAACGCGCTACTGCGGTCAGCGGTCCGATCATCAAGGTTACCCCGGCATCGCATGATTTCGGACGTGTGAACGTCGGTTTGAGCTCCACGAACTTCGACTTCATAGTCCAGAACACCGGCGATGCCATGCTCACCATCAGCGGTGTGACACACAGCAATGCAGCCCTGGGATTCGCGGCGACCCTCGGGTCCACGTCGATTCCCGCGGGCGGCTCGACCACGCTCTCGACGCACTACACGCCGCCGAGCGGCAGCGGTCCGGTGTCGGAGAACATCACGCTGGCGACCAACGCGACCAACGGAAATTTCACAGTCTTCGTCTCTGGAGCGGCGAATAATCCGCCGAGCTTCAGCCCGCCCCTCGCGTCCGATTACTCGGCGACGGCGTTCGTGCGCTTCTCGCTGACGGCCAGCGCGACCGATCCCGAGCGCGACGCCCTGAGCTGGTCGATCTCGAGCATTCCGACGCTTCCGGTCGGGGCCACGTTCGATGGCACGACGGGCACCCTGGACTGGACGCCGAACTCGAGCGACGCCGGAAACTACAATGTGACGATCACGGTCACGGACGGACCCGCGAGCACGCCGGGCTCCTTCGTCCTCCACGTCACGTCGACCAACAATCCGCCGGTGGCGAATGCAGGCGGTCCGTATAACGGAGTCACCGGGCAGCCGGTGCAGTTCAACGGGTCCCGCTCGAGCGATCCCGACGCGGGTCAGACCATCACCTTCGCCTGGACCTTCGGGGACGGTGGTAGCGCCGCGGGCCCGACTCCCAGCCACGCGTACGCGTCGAAGGGGAACTACTTCGTGAACCTCACGGTCACGGATAACGGCTCGCCGCCTCTGAGCAACTCGCAGAGCACGGGCGCCCAGATCGTGGACTATATCCCGATCCAGATCGTCCAGACCGTGGGCGCGCTTCCGATCATCAAGACGAGCGGCAACGGTTATGACAAATTCGGAATCGAATGCCTCTCGCGGGCGGTTACCGACATCGATCAGGCTTCGATCCGGATCAGCACGACGTATCCCAACGCCGGCACCGTAGCCGAGATTGCCGTTCCGTCCGGAAAGGGCTTCAAGGTCGGAGACATCAACCAGAATCTCTTCGGTGACCTGGACATTCAGTTCCGGGCCCCGGTGATCCGGCCCCTGCTCATCCACGTGCCGGACGGCACGCTGGTCACGCTCGTGTTCACCGCGCGCACCAAGGGTGACAACATTCTCATGCGTGGAACGATCGACCTGAACAAGTCGGGCCCCGCCGGCGTCTCGTCGGCCGCGGCTCCGAATCCGTTCAAGCCGGAAACGAACATCAAGTACGCAATCCGCGAAAGCGGGCCCGTCTCGATCCGCATCTTCTCGGTGAACGGCCAGCTGGTTCGGTCGCTCCGCGATGATTATGCGACGCCGGGAACCTACGAGGTCCGCTGGAACGGCAGGGATGAGGGCGGCCGTCAGGCGCCTTCGGGCATCTATTTCGTGAGCGTCAAGCAGGGTCCCGAGTCTTCAACGACCCGGATCGTGCTCGCTCGGTAGTACGCCTCAGGGGACTCAGGGGATGGAGCGGGGGGAAGACCCCGCTCCATCCTCATTTTTACGCTGGTTGGGGATGGGCTCGTAGCCGGAACTCCTTGCGTCTTAGGGGGATTCGGAGTATAATCGGTGGTCAAGATTGGGAGCGGTCCCCCGGTCCCTGAACGCGCGATTCCAGGTCCTCTCTGAAAGAATCACCATTTGCTTCGCATCGAGGGCGCTTGAGCCAAGGTTTGGTTTCACGCCACGCTTCCAACGCTCCGTCTTCCAAGGTGAAATTTCGTAATTCCCCTCGGATGAGACTCCCCCGGAGGCATTCCATGTTTTCCAGCCGGCGCTTCGGTTTCTCGCTTGCTCTCCTCTTGGTTTGCGCCGCGGCGTTGTTCCATGCCGGAAGGGTCTCTGCGGTCCCCTCCTGGAGCGTGGATCAGGATATTTCCGACGGCGATGTGAACGACACCTTCACCTCCAACAACGGCCAGCACTTCATGGCCGTCGACGACAGCAACAACCTGTACGTAACGTTCTTCGACAACCGCTTCAGGGTGCCGAACGGAGACAACAACTTCGAAATCTTCATCCGCCGCTTCATCTACAACTTCGGCTCGCCTTACATCACGCGCGTGACGAATGCCTCCAACATGTCGAAGTATCCCGCGATCGCGATCAGGAACTGGGGAGCGGGGGATTACGACACGCAGCAGGACAGCGGACGCGTCTACATCGTCTGGCAGGACGCGCGGCTTTTCTCCATTCCGGCGTTCGGGGAGCCCAAGTCCTACACGATCTTCATGCGGACGTTCCGCTCCATGGGGGGGACCGCGTTCGGCCCCGAGCTCCAGGTGTCCCCGTACGACTCGATCAATGCCGCAACGCTTCCCGTGGTCACGGCCGGGGACTCGAGCCGCGTCTGGATCGTCTGGCAGAGGCCGAACGACGGCTCAGGGACCACCAGCCTCTTCTCGCGTGTGTATCACTCGAACACCGGCGTCCTCGACCCGATCCAGCAGCTCACGCCCGGCGTTTTCTTCTCGGGAAACGCCACCATCGCGGCGTCGCGGGACGGCGTCGTGCATCTGGTCTGGGTCGACACGCGGTCGGGCGCGCAGCAGGTCTGGACCAAGCGCTTCGTGCCCGGAAGCGGCTGGACCGCGGACGAGCAGCTCGTCTTGAGCCCGATCTCGTCGGGGGGGCCTTCGATCGCGGCGGACTGGCACAACCACATGCATCTGATGTGGGTGGACACGCGGGACGGGAACAACGAGCTCTACTACAAGGAGTACGTGCCGGGAACCGGCTGGGGCGCCGACACGCGCGTCACGTTGAACGCAACGTCCCAGATCCAGCCGTATGTCGACGCGGATGCCGTGGGGAATGTGTACGCGGTTTGGACAGATCTCAGGAACGGCTCGAGCAACCCTGACATTTTCTATGACACCCGTCAAAAGGGCGCCTGGGTCGGCAACACGCCCCTCGTCTGGGCCGCTACCGACACCACCAATTCCGTGCAGCGGTTCCCGGGTATCGTCCATGATGAATTCGGCTCCGCATACGTGGTGTGGACCGACGAGCGGCTCCCGGCATCGATCGGCAAGAACAAGGATGTCTTCTATAAGGTGGGTACCAACGTCGTCACGGCGGTTTCGGTCTCAGAAAGGCCCGCGCTGACCCGGCTTCTGCGGAATTACCCCAATCCGTTCAATCCCGCGACCCGGATTCAGTTCACGCTCGACCGCGATGCCCAGGTGTCGCTCAGGGTCTTCGACGTCCAGGGCCGTGCCGTGCGGACCCTATTGAATAGCTATCTCGCTGCGGGGAATAGAGTTGTGAGCTGGGATGGGCGGGACGACCGCGGCCGTGCTCTGCCCTCGGGAACCTACTTTCTCAGGCTGCAAGGGGGCGGGAGCTACCTGAGCCGGACGGTGAACTTGGTTAAATAACAAAGAGTTACATAAGGCACGACCGGCTTTCTGTCCTCCGGGGGGCGGGCGGATTGCCGCTGTTATCGATTGACGACGATAACAAATAGTGTTATAATCGTTTCTGCCTCGAAACGAACCCTTCGGCGAGGCAAAACCGTTATCGCACCTGGGCGAAGCCCCACATCGTGAAAAGGTAATGGCGAACGCTCCCCGTTTCGCAGTCGAGCTCGGACTTTACTTCGAGGCAATCGTCTGAGAGCCGCATAGGCTTCGGTCGACTGCCTCGTTTTTGTTTTTCGGACCACGCACCCTGACTCGTTCAGAGGGCACTGAACCGGTAACCTCGAGCACCTCCGGGTCGACATCCAAGAAAGAGGTCCCCTAAGTGATCCTCCGCGTCAGATCACGTCGCCCCCGCAGTGTCGTTGTCGCGCTCCCGATCGCACTCGGAATTCTTTCCGCCGCCACAGCCGCCACCGCCGCGCCCGGTTACACCGTGAAAGATCAGTCCGAGTATTTCTACCAGAGCACGCCGCTCACCTACACGCCGGGGCGCGGCACGCCCGCGATCGCCGAGACGACGATTCGCCATCAGGTCTACTTCAGCGATCTGGAATCCGGCACCGTGGGATGGACCACGAAGAACTACCGCGCGGGGTTCCCGCTCGGGTGGAACATCGTTTCGGGCACGCACGCGTGCACCGGAAATTCCTGGTGGTGCGGCCAGACCGGCCTCCTGCACGGCGATGGGTACGGCAACGACTGGATTCAGTCGCTGACGACGAACGTCCCGATCAACATCGGCGGTTTCAGTGGTACCCAGCTCACCTTCAAGATGCGTCACCAGAGCGAGTGGAGCTTCGACTATGGCTGGGTCCTCATCAAGAGCGGAGCCGCGGGGGCGCACTGGGATACCCTGGCTTCGTACTCCGGAAATTTCGGGGGCGCGTGCATCAATCAGGCCCTCGCGATCCCTGCCACATACAACACGGCCATCCAGCCGATCACGCTTCAATTCCTGTTCGGCTCGGACGCGCTGGTCTCCGCAGAAGATTCGACCGGAGCCTATACCGGATGGACCCTGGACGACATCGCGGTCGTTTCCGGCACCACGACCCACTTTTTCGACGACATGGAGACCGGCCCTTCCAAGTGGATCGCCAGCGCGCCCAACCCAGGCTTGCTCTGGCACCTCGAGAACAGTCCCGGGACTTCGCAACCCGCTCTCTGCTTCTTCCTGAGCACGAACGTCTGGGTGCCATTCCAGGGATCCGGCTTCGGCGTCATCCCTGACCACGCTGACCAGATGGTGATGACGCCGGCGATGGACCTTCGAGGCGTCTTCAGTCCGAACACCCCTACCACGACCTTGAGGCTTCAATTTGATCAGTGGATCAACATGCCTCCTCTCAACTCCGTGTACTGGTCTGTCTGGATCCAGGGCTCGAATGACAAGATCGTTTGGACCACCTGGAAAAACGCTCTGGCCACCGAATTCGCCGCCAGCAATACCCCACAATGCACGGAAGGTCTTACGACCAACTTCAATCCATACGACAGCACCCGCACCGGGCTCGCGCCTGGCACCCGTTACATCAAGCTCGGGATTCGCATTCGCGACGAGAAGGCGATCGACGGCTGCAACTGCGGCGGTCCGCTCCGGCTCGGCTTCACCACCGAAGGCATGTACTTCGACAACATCGGCGTCTACTACGTCTACACGATCAGCGGTGTGGAGACAGTGAGCGGCGTGCCGGCCGCCTCCACCCCGAAGATCCAGAAAGCCTTCCCCAATCCATTCAATCCCAGCACGACGGTTCAATTTTCAGTGCCGAAGCCCGGTCCCGTGCGGGTCGGCATTTTCGATATTCACGGGAGGCACGTGGCCACCCTTGTAAACGAGACGATGAGCTCCGGCGTCTACCGGGTCCGTTGGAACGGGAAGAACGCGAGCGGCGGCGATGTCGCGTCGGGGGTGTACTACGCGCAAATTCGGAGCCGAGGCGGCAGCGGTTCGGGGCGCCTCGCTCTGATCAAGTAGCCCGTTTTCAAAGGTTTCATCGAGCGCGCACACGAAGTCCGTAAAAGAGAAGGGGGGTGGTAGGACGAAGGGGTGAGCAACAACCGAAGTTGTAGGAGATTTCGTTGCAGTGCCCGCGAGGGCAATGTCTCGTACCTGCAACACCCGTGACCCGGATGGGCCGGGCGCGGAAGGAAGGGGGCCTCGAAATCGGGAGGCGAGCCCTTCGCAACTTCGATGTTCCGATTCGTCGGAGGTTTCACACCATGCTGAAACGGCTTTTGACGACGTTGCTTTTCGTCGTGGCCGTGTTCGGGCTGTCACCGGGGGCGAATGCGCAGTTCATGCGCATCTTGACGGATAACCCAGCCGATAACACCCGGCTCAGGGCGACCGGTACCACCACGATCCTGACGATTTCGCTCGACACGAATCACGACAGGGACCTCTCGCTCCAGACATGTAATTCGCATCAAGTCGCGTCGGCCTGTGCCGGCGCGACCCTGACGGGCCAGCCGCTCAACCTGTCCAGCTATCAGGTCTACCTGAGAGCGCTCGGCACCGGAAACTCGGTGACGTGGGGCACGTTCACGCCGGATTCCTCGGCGTTCACGGCGCTCCCTCCGGGGCAGACCCAGGATACACACGATGTGTTGTTCACGTTCGCGAGACCCCCGGGAACCTCTTCGCCCCCGGGATTCAGCTCCCTCGGAAAGATTCCGGTGACGGTCAACGCCGGGACCGGCGTGAGCATCATAGTCGTGAGGTTCCCGGAGAACGGGTCGGGGACGCTCGATCCGACCGGCTTCGGCACCTCGTTCGGTACCGCCTGCACCTCGCCCACGCTCGGGAACACTTACGTTCTTGGGAACCGCAACGATCCGTGCGGGGTCGCCAGCGGGCTCCCGCCCGACTGGTGGGACGCGGACGGCGCAGGTCCCGCGGCCGCCGCGAACGCCACGCCGGTCATCACGTCACCCCCGACGGCTTCGGGCCCCGAGGGTACGGCGATCACGCCGATCACCGCCAACGCGACAGACGCGGACGCGGCCCAGACCCTGACGATCTCGCAATCCGGCAAACCGGCAGACCTGACGTTTACGCATACGCCCAGTGTCTCTCCGGCCTCCGCCACGATCTCGGGGACCCCGGGCTTCAGTGATGCCGGCGTCTACAACATTATCTTCCCGGCCAATGACGGCTTCGGGGGCACGGCAACCGACACGACCGTACTGACGATCACCAACACCCACCAGGCACCAGACCTGCCCCA
>Ga0137399_10001068_pt1 | contig 12113 bp, 11 predicted proteins | sample czorhiz316metaG_FD_104810 | JGI IMG/M metagenome (GOLD analysis project Ga0137399, IMG submission 104810) | Vadose zone soil microbial communities from Angelo Coast Range Reserve, California, USA - czorhiz3.16 metaG | ecosystem: Environmental > Terrestrial > Soil > Vadose zone | place: USA...
AGTTTCACGGTCACGACGACGGGGTCGCCGACACCGACGTTGACGGAGACGGGTGCGTTGCCGAGCGGTGTGACGTTCAAGGACAACGGGAACGGGACGGGGACGCTGAGCGGGACGTCGGCAACGGGGAGCGGCGGGACCTATGCGCTGACGATTACGGCCAGCAACGGGGTAGGCAGCTCAGCCAATCAGGCATTCACACTAACGGTGAACACTGCACAGGTAGCCCCGGCGATCACGAGTGCAAACAACACGACGTTCGTGGTGGGGACGGCGGGGGGTTTCACGGTCACGACGACGGGGTCGCCGACACCGACGTTGACGGAGACGGGGACGCTACCGAACGGGGTGACGTTCGTAAACAACGGGAACGGGACGGGGACGCTGAGCGGGACGCCGGCAACGGGGAGCGGCGGGAGCTATACGCTGACCCTGACGGCCAGCAACGGGATAGGTACTGCGGCTCAGCAGACCTTCACATTGACAGTGAACGGTGGTGGGGGTGGAGGAGGCTCCAACTTTGCTTATGTAAATGGCAGTGTGACGGGAACATTCTACCTGGGCCCAAATTCTGGCACGACACTATCTGTTTCTCTGCATCAGACGCCTGGGGCTGGACATCTTTTGATTTGTGCAGCGACATGGCAATCGTCAACTGCGACCGCTTCGATGAGTGACCCGAATAACGGTACATGGGCGGCGATTGGCCTTGCAAAGGCAGGGGTTGGAAACCTTACTGGATACAGTGGTCAAATGTTTTATGTTCCGTCTGCTGTCAATGCTCCGACCACGGTAACTTTGACGATAAGTAGTGCGGTTGTGTTTCGAGTTTTTGAATGCGCTGAATACTCCTATACGGGTACGACCGCCACTCTTGATGGCACGCCACAATACAGCACGACTCCTAGTTCGGGTGGCGTAGCCACGATCAGCGGACTTACCACATCGAATTCGAGCGATTTAGTTTTTGCTAACTGTCTTGCAGTGGATACCGTTTGCACAGCAGGAAGTGGATATGCCGGACGCAATGACACCAATGCGTACAATGCATCAGGGGGAAACTTTGGAAACGATTTCTACGGCTTACTGGGTCAACTGATTGAAGACAAAGTGGGAGTGGCTGCCGGAGCACAAAGTGTGACTTTTGGCACGGGAACACCCAGCGAGAACGTGATTCTTGGAGTTGTGGCGTTTTGAGGGAGTGGAGTTTCGTGGTACTCGCTCTGGACGATTCAAAGGTAGTACCGCCGCAGGGTCTTGCCCCGTGGTCATATTTGCCGAGGTAGCCTCTAAAGTCTCTCTCTTTACATAGTTCGAATCCGACGTTCCCAAACGAGGGCGAACGCGCCCCTAGCCTGGGACCTATGTGGAACTATGCCAGGAGATTTTGTGGCATGAACGGCGTCGATATAGGAACGCGAGAGCGCTCGAAACATTTGCAAGGTCGAGCACATCGAGGGCCGGAAGTTTGCTTGGCCGAGGAGTGCGAATAGAATTAGCAACAGGTATCACAAGAACCTTTCCCAATTCGAATAAGAAAGTAGTTTGTTGTTGTGATGAGCGCTGTGAATTAGTGGAAACGCAGGGAAACCTAGGTCATGCACGGGTTTTCGAAGGTTAGATACTTTTAGTCCCTAAGTGCAGAAAGAAAAGTCGATGGTAAATGCGAAAGAGACTAAATCTACACGGAATCTGTTCGAGCTCGTGAAGTGGGAACTTAAGCGGGCCATTAGGAAACCCTTTCATTTGCTAGGCTTTGAGGTTTCGCGAAGAGATTCTAAAAGAGGGGGAATATGGAATAACCCACCGTCGACAAAAAAGCACCAAAGAATTCTCCCAAGTGCGACATACTCTCCTTGGCTTAGCGATCCGGAATTCTTAGAAACTTACGAAAAGATCCGAGAGTATACTCTCGTTGATATTTTTAGATGTTACGAGCTGTGGTCCCTCGCTAAACAAACCTCAGACATTGATGGGAACATTCTTGAGGTTGGCGTCTGGAGGGGAGGAACGGGCGCAATGCTCGCAGAAGCCGTTAAAGCGGTAAAGCACAAGCGAGTCTATTTGGCTGATACTTTTGCCGGAGTAGTCAAAGCTGGAAAACACGACACGAGCTACAAAGGTGGTGAGCACTCTGACACTTCTATCGAGGTCGTGAATGCTCTTATCGACTCACTGTCACTTAACAATACAGAAATACTTCAAGGAATGTTTCCGGAAGACACGGGTGGTCGAGTTCATGGAAATATTTCTTTGCTTCATTGCGATGTCGATGTTTATTTATCTAGCAAAGACATTGTTGAATGGTGTTTACCGAGATTTACTGTAGGGTCAATATTAGTGTTCGATGATTTCGGCTTTTCTGGCTGCGAAGGTGTCACGACTTTTTGTGAAGAGTTCACGGCCAGAAGAGGTTTTCGCTTTATTCATAACCTAAATGGACATGCCATTTTTATTAAAATAGCCGAATGATTAACTGCATTTAGCTGGAGATGGGAGGACACCGGGAAGTCCCGTGGCGCAGATTGTAAACTAGGCTGCTGCGGGTTTCACCTGCTCTCGGCGCATTTGTTCCAGATGTGATTCGCATGCTCCGGCCGCGCCTTACCCAGGAACTGTCGTTCAGCCACAACCTTCCTTGTGGCCTTTGTTTTTGCTGTACTTTCAGCTCCTCGCGACGCCAGATGTGCTGCACCCCGATCCTCGCCTACGTGCCAGCCTGCTTCTGCAACTCGAGGGGTCCCCGTTTTCTCCATCATCCCGAGAGTGAGTCTCCGGCAGTTGTTGTGCTTGTGAATTCGCGGCCAGCCGCGAATTCACAAGCGATTTCGTGAGGCGTCCTCTACCCGTGAGCCTTGTGAGGGCGACTCTGCGAGTGAGTCGAACCAGTGCGCGTCTAAACATTCCGCCCGTAGCATCCCGTTGAACGATTCCACGTACGCGTTCTTGGTCGGTTTCCCCGGCCGCGAAAAATCAATGTGCACTCCCGAATGACACGCCCACAAGCCTATCGCCTGACTAGTAAATTCCGTTCCGTTGTCACAGAGGAACGTTTTCGGAACTCCCTGTTGCAAACCGATCCTGCTCAGCACGCGAACCACGTCTGCTCCCTTCCGGCTTTGCCCAACCTCAATTGCTAGAGTGTCCCCCGTGAGCGCATCCACTACCGTCAAGGCTCGGAACCTGTGCCCGTCAGCCAGTTGTTCCGCCACGAAGTCCAGACTCCACACTTCATTCGGCGCCGTCGGCTCGCTGCGCTCCGGGCGATTCGTCGCTGCGCATCTCCGCCGCCGCGGCTTGTGGCGTAGCATCAGCCCCTCTTTTCGTCGAACCTGGGCGATCTCCCGAATCCGTAGCCGAAGAGCGGTCCTCGGCTCAAGTCTGCTTTGGTATCGAAGAGTCGATTCGGCGATCTGGGCCGTACGGCAGGCCAGCCGCTGACTCGCTCGCACCGCGGCCCGTCAGAAGGCCGAGCAGGTGGCGGCGAAACTGAAGGAGATGAAACTGGCAGGTGCGGCTGCGCTGTGCTGGCCGGGATCGAAGAGACGTGGTGCTACTCTGTGTTTCGGCGAGAGCACTCCCATCTAACAACCGCCCGGACATAGCCCTCGATGCCGAACATCATCACACTCCCCGCCCAAAAGTCATTTCTTAACGGGGGACTCACACCGATAGAAAGCCACCACTACCTCCGTTCAATGGGGTGAGTTTGTCTTCTCATTCATTGCACCACGGCGGTCAGCCCCGTGGGCGGCGACGGGCCGGTCCCCAGGGACACCGACTGCAATGTCTTGATGGTTCCGATGGTGCCATATCCTATATCGGCTGCTCCTGTCCATGTACCTGCAAGCGAATACACGCCTGTATTTGTGCTCGTCATGCCTGCAAGCATGTTGCCGAGAAATGTAGTTAAAGACGCTGAATCTTGGAACGCTATCGTAGGAGCACTTGCTGAATAAACTTCATCGTGTATGTTCTGGAACAGGACAACTATCAATTCATTTGTGTGATTCGTCGCTGGCGTGGAAAGCGTTACGCTGTTAACTCCCGACGCGCTCTGCCCATAGCCATCCACATCCCAGCATGGCGCGGTGTTGCACATGCCAGTCAGCTCAGTTATCCAGAAGCTCATAAAGGTACAACCGCCCGTTACCGAGCAAGTCATTGTTATGCTTGTTACACCCGCGGGCAGAGTCGGACAGTACCATAGATATAATGGCTGAATGCCTGTGGCCGGATACGCTCCGGTAGGAACAGTATTGAAAGGCGAATGCGGGGATGGCGCGAAACACGATTCTCCACCAGAGTTTATATTGTCGGAAAGCGTAGCCCTCTGCGGCTGGCTGTGTGTGGAGCAGTTGATATCAAAGCAAAAATAAGCTCCGACCACGAAACCATTTGTGTGATTTTTGGGCGTAAAGTTCAATGTCACGCTCGTCTGCGCAATTCCGGGGTATGAGTCGTACAGACCATATTGCACGCAGGTCACACCCGCCCCGAGATTTGAAGACGGGCAGGCTCCGGTGCGTTGTCCGTCGGCGAAAGCCATGGACGGCAGAAATAGAACCGACAGGAAGACGAAAAGCGCGAATTGGAACCTCTTTCTCATGGCTTGAACCTACCTCCAATAGGTGTGTAGCTGTCTCCCCTCGTAGGGTCTGTCATATTGGTTGCCCTTGGTGACGATGAACTGTTCAACAGATATTCGGATCCGCTGCCTAATGTGTCCTCCGCGCCGGGGTTCACGTTGTAGGAAATAGACATGGTTGCAGCGCTCGTTGTCAGGCAGTTGCTGTCCCAACACTGGTAGACCGCAGCGATCACGGCATGGCCGGCAACCGGCGCAAAAGAAATACTTTCCCGCGCCCCTCGCCTTGACGACGTATCGGCCTCGCCCTAATTGGGACCATAGGTAATGATCTGCAGAAACAACGATAGAATCTACTGTACTATCGGGTAGTCTTCGCACAGGGTACGATTTTGCCCCTCTCTGGCAAAAAGCGCAGACGAATGGTGGGAACAGCAGGAAGTTTCACGGTAACGACCACGGGTTCGCCGGCACCGGCGCTGGGGGAGACGGGGACGCTGCCGAGCGGGGTGACGTTCAAGGATGACGGGAACGGGACGGCGACGTTGAGCGGGACACCGGCAGCAGGGACCGGCGGGGTCTATACGCTGACCCTGACAGCCAACAACGGCGTAGGCAGTGCGGCGACTCAATGATGAACAGCAGTGCCTTAAAATTTGGACACTACCGGCGTCAGAATAAAGCTATAGCGCTCGCTACCCACGCAACATCTTCCTAGGGCGCAAACACAGAATGCGAAAAGTCTCGCCTAAATTATCCCCCGTCCCGCAGGCATGCACAGCACCCCGCCAAGTAGCCAAATCTACCCCAATCTCAAGAAGTTCCCAGTTTCCAGCAGAAACGACACTTGAGGTGTGCTTCTTTTGCTCCGGGGCCGCCGGGCTCATCTACGAAATTGCCTGGAGCAAATCCCTTGGACTTCTTTTTGGCCACACCGTGTACGCCAATGCTACGGTGCTGGCGGTCTTCATGGCTGGGCTTGCCATCGGCAGCGTATGGCTCGGCATCAAGAGTGAGAAGGCTCGTCGACCGATTGCGCTGTACGGCTGGGTAGAATTGGGCATAGCCTTAACCGGCGCGGCTTCTCTCCCAGGACTAGCCTGCGTGCGCTGGATCTATTACACGCTGTATCCGCACGTGGGCCATTCGGCGGCATTCCTGCTGGTGTTTCGAGGAGCAGGCGCGGCTCTAATCCTGATTGTTCCCAGCTTTCTCATGGGCGGGACGTTACCGATTCTGATTCGCGGCCTGATAACTCTCGGCAGCTCTACACGGCGGCACCAACCCTCAATCAACACCTTTGCGCGAACACAGAGCTTCACATCCCTGGCAGCCCTGCTCTTTCTTCTCTCTTTTCGCGAATTCCCAACGGTCCTTCCGCCGATTCTTCATCTGACAAACGAGAGTTTCAAGGGATTGCTCCTTGGCCAATTTGCCGTTGCTGGACTGGTGATGCTACCCGCCGCGGTTGTGTTCGGGTTCAATTTTCCTGCGGTAGTGGCGTTGATCGCGCGATTGTCGAATGGAAATCAACGTCCGGGTGAGTTGATGGGAAGAGCCTATGCCGCGAATACTTTCGGCGCGATTCTGAGCGCAGTTTGACAGGATTTTTTCTTGTACCTTGGGTCGGAAGTTATCGTATTGTCGCTGCCGCCGCCGTGGTAAATCTCCTGCTCGCACTTGCCTTGGATTGGTTTTATTCCCTTAACCGCCTCGTTCCTGTACTGGCGAATCTCGCTCTTCTAGTTGGCATTCTTCTCGTTGGTTGGTCGTCGATCTTCTATAACCGTGCTCTGGCTTCCTTTAGCACGGCCCTCTATTGGAACCTCCACCAAGCCCCACTGACTCTTCGGGAAGCGGCAAACACCGAGGACATTGTCTTTCTCGAAGGACGGCTTAAACGCGACAATCTCAGTTTCGAGGAGCGATAACTACGTTGGCGTCAAGACGAACGGCAAAGTAGATGCCAGCAGTTTGGACATGAACACACAGATTCTTCTCGGCGACCTCGCCGGGGTCCTTCATCCGAACCCGCGCCGGATTCTCATAATAGGATTTGGTGGCGGTATGACGGCTTTCGCGATCTCACGTTTTCCAGAGGTTGAACAAATCGACTGCGTTGAGATCGAGGCCGCCGTGCTCCGTGCTGCTCCCTATTTGGCAAGATTGAACCGTGGCGTCTTACGGGATCCGCGGCTGCACCTGATCCTCGATGATGCCCGAAATGCGCTCCTCACCTCTCGTCAGCAGTACGATGTAATCATTTCTGAGCCCTCGAATCCGTGGATCGCAGGAGTAGCGACTCTTTTCACGGAGGAGTTCTATTCGGCTGCGGCAAAGCACCTTGCACCGGGGGGCATGTTTGTGCAGTGGGTGCAAGGATATTCGCTGGAACCTTCTGACTTGCGCGTGATTTTGGCTACCATTACGCCTCACTTCAGCAATGTCACGCTATGGCACAGCGCCGGTGCAGACTTTCTGATTCTCGCTCGCAATCAAGGAGGTTCCCTTGACTTCTCGCGCGCTCGGGCGCTTTGGTCCAATGCACGAGTCAAAGAAGATTTTTCCTCATTACAGATCACTCGCCCGGAAAGCTGGCCCTATATTTTCGTTTGAGCGATTCACAGGTGCGTGACTTTGCGGCGGGCGGTGATCGCAACACGGACGATCGCACCTTGCTTGAATATCGCGCCGCGAGCGGCAGTGGGAGAAAACCGCAAGGCAGAGCTCGATGCATCGGTCAAACGCTATCAGAGAGAACTCCTGCCCGATGATCTCCTCCACTCTGAAAGGCTACCTGCGCTTCAAGCAGCTGCCGAATCTAGCCTGGATCTGAACTTGGATGCTTCTACAAACTATGTTCACGCACTTGATAGGGAGGTACCGACGTCAGCCATCGAAATAGTTCGGGGAAGATTAGCGCTCCGACAAAATCGGACCTCGGAGGCGGTTACTCATCTGAGTCGGGCGATAGAGCTAGAGCCGGAAAACCTGAATGCGATTTACTGGTTGGCGATGGCAAAACATTCCTCACCAAATGATTCGGAAGGTGACGCCATGCTTACTCAAATTCTTCAGCGTGACCCCAAAAACATTCGCGCACTTGCTTCGCGAGTTGCGTATGCCAAGGATCGCCGGGACTGGCACAGCGGTGCTCAAGCCCAAGACGACTTGATGGCCGCAACGGAGGATCCGCCTGCGGCCGAATTTTGCGTACTTGGCGGCTTCTGGTTCCGTGCGGGTAACCTCTCCTCCTCTGAGGATGCCCTTAAGGGAGGACTGGAACGGGATCCGTACAGTTACCTCTGCCACCGTGAACTTGGCGAAATCGACCGTGTTGAGGGCCGCTTTGCCGAAGCCCGCAGTCATCTTGAACTGGTCGTGCGTATGTATCCAGAAATGGACGCAGGGACATACGCTTCACTTGCCCTTGTGTACCGAGCACAGAAGCAGCCTCATCCAGCTAAAGATATCCTGGCCAAGGGGCTGCGAATCTTTCCAAGGGACCCAATGATCTCTCGTCTTATGCCTCACTAACGGCTACCTTCCGTTGCCATCTCTCATATTGCGATTGCTGGAGAACGATTGTCTTCGGTGCACTGAGAGTTGTCCTTGGGTCGACATTTGAGCAGTCAGCCTGGCCGATGCGCTGTTATGCGCAGCAGAAAAGAGATCTGTCCATGAAAGCTGTCGTGCGTGCGGTGGCGATCTTAGCGATTTCCAGCTGGTATTTTTCTCCCGGCAACGCTCAAGACCGTGGGGTTCCCACGGAATGGCAGCGCGTATTGCGCATGCCCGCTGTAAGTGGCTATGAACAATCAATGTCCGAGGAAATTCGCAACAGACTCAAGGAATTCTCACCGAAGACAGATATCCTTGGCAACGTCTACGTCACCTTCGGAAGTGGTGCTCCTCACAGACTCATTGCCACGCCAATCGATGAGCCCGGCTATGTCGTCAGTGGCATAACCGAGCAAGGCTATCTCCGCGTGCAGAGATTGCCGCAGCTTTCCCCGAATGGCGTCTTTGACGCGCTGAGCTTTGCCCATCCAGTGACAATCCAGACGCGGGGCGGCCAGCAAGTAGCTGGTGTTTTCGCGGGCTTGTCTTTGCAGTTGCAATCTGGTCGCCAAGAGCCGGCGAAGATGGCCCATCCGGACGAGTTATACGTTAACATCGGCGCAAGGAACCCGGGAGAAGTACGGAAAGCGGGAGTGGATCTCTTGGATCCCGTGGTTCTTGAAAGACACTGGTTCTCGGTTGGAAGAAATGGGGAAGCTGGGCCAGCGGTGGGGGACCGGTTTGGGGCGTACGCGATTGTCCAAATACTGGAACAAGTGAAAAAATCCAGTGTGAAAGGTACAACCACCGTTGCATTTCTCACCCAACAATGGCTGGGCGGTCGCGGTCTAGCAAGGATTCTCAGAGAGACACAGCCAGATGAATTAATCTATGTGGGCCGACTAACCAGGGAAGCCGCGGCTAGAGTGACTTCAAACAATACGCGACCCGGGAGCGGTGTCCTGATTGGCACCTCCCCAGTTCCGTCTGGAACCAGAGAGTCGCTTGCAGCCCAATTTCAGGTCATCGCGGAAAAGGAACATATTCCAATACATTCGGTTCCCTCCAGGCAGCCGCAAATTCAGGACTCTGGGAAAAACGCCTCGATACCCAAGCGCTGGGTGGAGTTGAGCGTGCCAACTTTCTGGGCAGTTACACCTGGCGAATATTTAGCGGAGAAAGATATTGCGCAGTTGTCGAGATTGATTGGGGCCTATCTCGGGATTCTGAAGCCGCCAGAAGCAGTGGAGGAAAGCCAAGCCACACATAGAAACTATCGACGGCCGGAAGCTTTGATTGACACCTATGGGGTATCCGGCCACGAGGAGGAAATCCGGGAAGTTGTGCTGGACCGGCTGGACCTGCGCCTGCGAAAAATGGCCTACACCGACGCCGGTGGAAATCTCGTTTTGCATTTTGGGAATGTCAAGAACGAAGAAAAGACGCCACGAATTCTCTTTGTGGCGCACATGGATGAGATTGGTTACGAGGTACGCAAAATTGAGAGTGACGGGCGGTTGCAGGTGGAGCTACTCGGTGAAGCTTACCAGCAGTATTTCCTTGGCCACGTCGTGCTTGTTCATAGGAACGAAGGCCGCCCCGTGGGAGGGGTTCTGGAGATCCCCGCAGGTTGGGACCAGCCGGGATTCAAATGGCCAAGTCCCACTCAGCCCATGCACGAACCCCCGCACGTGTTTGTGGGAACGTACTCAAAGGAAGAGACGGAAAAACTCGGGATTGCCGTGGGAGACTCCATAACTATACCGAAGGAATACCGCCGCCTATTAGGCACACGAGCAAGTGCCCCCAGTCTTGATGATCGTGTGGGCTGTTCCGCCCTGATCGCGGCGGCCAACGCTCTTGGTCCTGATTTTTCAGGCCGCGATCTGACCTTTGTGTGGTTTGTCGGAAAGGAGCTTGGATCAAAAGGAGCATCGATATTCGCGGAACAAGCGGCGAAACAGGACCGGGCGCCCGACTTTGTATTTGCGGTCGACCCTTTTGTGAGTTCCGATTCGCCATTGGAATCAAGGCGGTATGCCGGTGCGGAACTGGGAAAAGGATTTGTCGTCCGCGCCGTGGATAATTCCAACGTCGTGCCACCGCAATATGTCGACCGGGTAGTTGCCTTGGCCAGGGAAGATGGCGTCCCCGTTCAGTATGGAGTCACCAACGGCGTAAATGATGGATCCGCATTCTTGCAATACAGTTCAGTGAACGTGCCCTTGGGCTGGCCGCTTTTGTATTCTCATTCTCCTGCCGAAGTGTTTGACGCACAGGATTTCAATGCTCTGGCGAAAATCGTCGAGACGATTGCGCGAAGGTGGTAATCCGAAACCTTCTCTAATTGAATTGCTACTGTACCGACATTTCTTCTTATTTCTTTGAACCTTCGCTTCGTTATTTGCGATACAGCACTACTACCAACTCGCCCGGGAAATGTTTCTCTTCTTTTGCCCCAGGAAATTCAGTCGTTAGAGCAGCTTCGATCGAGCGCACCTGTACTACTTCTGCAGCGTTTCTGGGAAGCCGTAGCCGTGCATGGCCCGGATCAATAGCCTCGGAAGACACGTCTGTGCCAATAAACCAGACGCGATTGAACTTGGCAACGATCGCGCCCTGACCGTCGATCAGGGCCGCAGCCGGGTCATGCCCCATCGCTGAAAGCCCAAGAATATACACGCTATTTGTAACTCGACATTGTGCACCCGCGCGTGCGAATAGCATAACCCGCTAAGTTCAATAATTCGTGAAACCCAAAATCGTGTCGCTGTGCGCGCCAAGGCCTGGTGAGCGATATCAGCCGAATGATTCATCAGTCGTCGCCTGCAATTAGATTTTCAGCTTCGTTCTCGCAATGCAGGCAAATGCAAATCCGTCTTCGACGCAGTATCCGGCAAGAACCCTGCAACCCCCAACTAAGCTGAAGACTCGCCATTCAATCCTTCCAGCTGACTAGCCCATACCGGGATTTGTCGCGGTGGCAAGGACCGTTTAATCCTCCTCTTGAAACATAACGTATTCATTATCAATAATGTACAAGGTGTCGGGATTTCTGGCCCACAGAAGGAGCAGAATAGAGGTAACAAATTGCCACTATGTGGCATACTCCAGGGACAAAGCTAGGCTCACCAGTATGCAATCTGGTCCTAATGTCTTGTAAGTAGTTGATGTTGAATAGATTAACAATATACCTGCTCTTGCGAAATGCAAACAGAGCTGGCAGGTCAGTTGCATTCTTTACGCTGGTAGCTCCCAAGAGTATGACGGACGCCTGTCTATAGGGTTGCCGCCAGTATTGATTCTACTTATGAACCGAGACCACGCCTCTCTTCTCCATGAGCCCGTTGTGCCGGGCTTCATCTATGGCCTTGGCTCAACCATGCAGACCCTAAATGATATGGCGAGCGAAATTGCCCGCACGGAAATCCCCGTTCTGATCGTGGGGGAAAGCGGTACCGGCAAAGACGCCTACGCCAAGCTGATCCATAGGCTTTCGCCAAAGTCCGAGTCTCGTCTCAAAAAGATCAATTGTGCCTCCTTCGAGCCTGGCGAACTTTTTGGCAACTACCGTCAATCTGGGCAGCCATTCGCCCTTGCCGATTCCTATGGCACTTTCTATCTGGACAACGTGCAGGAGCTGGAAGCCGCGAGCCAGCGGGAGTTGCTTTCGCGCCTGCCCGACGGCGAGAATCTGGATGCCAATGAGCAGCCCTCAGTTCGCTTCATTTCTTCCACTCCTGGAAGCCTCGAGTCGGAAGTCGAAGCAGGCAGCTTCCGCCGCGAACTGTATTTCCGGCTCAACGGTGTTTGTCTGCGCCTCCCCCCGCTCCGAGAACGAAAGGAAGACATTCCTGCCCTCGTCGATTATTTTTTGAACAAACACTCAACCCTTCTCAACAAAGTTGCGCCGCCCATTAGCGAGAAGGCGTTCCAGACCTTGTCGTCGTATCATTGGCCGGGC
>Ga0137399_10001069_pt1 | contig 12110 bp, 9 predicted proteins | sample czorhiz316metaG_FD_104810 | JGI IMG/M metagenome (GOLD analysis project Ga0137399, IMG submission 104810) | Vadose zone soil microbial communities from Angelo Coast Range Reserve, California, USA - czorhiz3.16 metaG | ecosystem: Environmental > Terrestrial > Soil > Vadose zone | place: USA...
CGCCGACGCCTGTCACGCGTCGCCGAGCCGTCGCGTCCGGGTGGCGTCGGGGCAATTGCTGATCGACGCGATCGACCAGTGGAGACACGCGGATGAGGCCCGCTGGTTCTGGCGGACTCGCGTGCGAAACTGGCTGGCGACCCCTCGCCAGGTACCACAGTTCACGGTGGCCGCCGCGGTGGCACTCCTCGTAGCCGCCGTGCCGCTCGCGCTGTACGAGATGGGCGATGCGATGCGCCGGTTGCAGCTCGTGGAGCGGGAGAACGCGGCATTGCGCCACCAGATCGGGATGTCGCGGCATCTCTCCGTCGTCTTCCCGCTTTCTCCGCCGAGCGAGAGAGGAAACGAGACGGGTCCAGGCACGAACGTTCTGCGGATTCCGCGAGATGCCGACGAGGTCTGGCTGCAGTTTGAGATGGCCGATCCAGGTACGGCCGCGGGATTCGACGCGATACTCGAAACGATGGAGCGCACGTCCGCCGCCACGCCGCGCCCGGTCCGGTTCGAACGGACGGCGGGCGCCGCCCTCGTCACGCTGACGGTGGCTGCCGGCGAATTGCTCGACGGCGACTACGTGCTGAAGCTGCAGCGGAGAATATCCGGCGGCAGCTCCAATATCGCCGCCACGCGGACGTTCCGCGTGATGCGTGAGTGAGGCGAGTGCGGGATACAAAAGCATCAGGTTCACGGAACTAGCGGTTGAGTTGGCCGATGACGATGATGAACCACAAGATGATGTCCACGGTTCGTCCTCCTATACAAGAGGAACGCTCGGAGCGTACTGAATCTGTCACTCTCGCGGCCGCCCTCAAGGTCATCCGCTGTAATGTACGCGCCCCCGCGGCCATGGAATGGGTGAGCGCGGAAGCCGGTCGACGAACGTCTCGAGCGAACGACATCGACCCCTTTCCACGAGGGGGACCATGTCCAGATCGCGTGGTCGAGACAGTGCGTCGGCTGAATCGTGTGCCTCCGAAACTCCGCCACCAGCGGCGCATGCGCTCGACGAGGCGCTCTTTCGCGCGTGGCAATCAGGCGACGTCGAGGCTCGCGAAGCCGCCTGGACGCTGTTGTGGAATGCCCTCTCCTCCACCGCGGTCAGATTCTGCCGCCGGTTTTGTCGAGATGATGCGACCGCGAAGGACTGCGCGTCGTCGGCGATGGCGGATGCGGCGGTGGACATCGAGCGGCACATGTTCGCCGACGGCATTGCGTGGCCGGGACACGGGCCGTTCATCGGTTGGGTGTCGGCGCGCATCATCTTTCGATGCAGGGACCAGCGCCGCGACTCGTTGCGATGGTTCGACCGCATCGTGGAACTTCGACCACACGAGATCGATGAGCTCGAAGACCGTTTGGGATCTCGAATCAGCCGTCCGGCCACGCAAGAGGAAGATCTCATCAACGGCGAACGCGACCGCGACGGGCTGTTGCGGCTCGTTCGCGACCTGGCGGCGCTGCGCGAGCTGTGCAGAGACCGCCCGTCACTGGTGAACGTGATCGATCAGATGGAGGGGTACCTGCGCCAGTGCCTCATCGAGTCGCTGCCAGCCGCGATTGATGCGACGCCATTCACACTGGACGAGCTCGTCGAGGCCGCCAGACCGGACCGTGTAGAGGCAACGAAGGCCGCTCTGTATCAGTGGATCAAACGGGAACTGAATATCGATCGAAACACGCTTTATCAACGGATGAAGCGGATCCACGCGCTCCTGCGCGGCCCGCTTCACCTGGACGACGATCGCAATCGCACGTCACGTCGGCAAAAGGAGCACAAGCGATGGCTGCATTGACGAAACAGCGCGTATCCCACCACCGGGATTCGAGCGTGCAGCGAGTCTCGACCAGGAAAACGAAAGAGGTACCGCTCGTCCAGCATCTGCAACGCCAGGTCGCGAACGCGTTCGTCTTGTTCGGCAATTACAAGCACTATCACTGGCAAACGTATCCGCCGCTCTTCCGGGATCTCCATGTGTTGTTCGACGAGTTCGCCAAGCAGGCTCTTCTGAGCATCGATCACCTGGCGGAGCGCATTCATTTGCTGAGCGAAGATGTTCCGGGGCACCTGATCAAAGCAGTCGACCTTGCAAGCGTGCCTGTGGCGCCGCCGCATGCAACCATGCGCGACATGGTGGAGGAAGCCGACCGCAATGTGCTCGTCGTGGTCAAGGGGCTGCGCGACACAGCCCGGATTGCAGGCGAGCACAATGACCAGGCAACCGCCGCGCTCGTGTCGCAGGTTGTTCAAGTGTACGAGCAGCACATATGGTGGCTGCGGGACATCCTGAGCAAGCGGGAAGGCCCCACTCTGGTTTAGTGTTCGAGCACCGAGGATGGACGACATGACCGACCACGACCGCAGCGACCTCGACGATCTGCGCGCATCGCTCGTCACGCTCTCCGATCGCGTGACCGACGTTTTTCTCCGCGGTGATACGCTACGCGCGCTCCTGATTGAGCATGGCGTGTTCTCGCAGGCGGACTTCGAACTGGAGTTGCAGGAGCGCCAAAAGCTCTGGTCGAATCGTCTCTATTATCTTCGCGCACCGAAACGCGAGGCGGACAAGGTCGCACAGCGCCGGCAACGACTGGCGTTGATCAAACCGGCGCACGAATGAGCCCATTGCACGCGCGGCGTTCCGGAAAGTCTCCAGCGATCGGCGTCCCCGGACATCGCCAGTCATCCGCTACTTCCTCAGCGCAGCGGTCCCGTTCGTCACGAACGGCGAGCGGCTCTCATCGGCGTGAGCCGAGCAGCAATCGGTTCTTCGGCGTGATGGCGGCAGGGATGGTCTGCGTCCAGATGCGATAACCCTGTTGTTTGAGCCGCAGCGCGCGAACGACGTCGATCGCGACCGGATCCTCGACCCAGCCTGACAGCTCGCCCGCATCACACGTCGAGAGGTTGTGACAACACGGCAGGACGGCGACGCGTGCGCCGGCTGCGGCAGCGCGCTCGAGCACGCGATCGGTCAGGTCGCCGCACGCGTGGCTCGAGACGACGACGTCGGTGGGAAGAATCTCGACGTCCTCCAGCGCGCGCGTGACGAACTGAACGCGCCCGGTCAGTCTCGGCCACGCCCGCACGAGCGCGTCGTGCAGCTTCGCGCTCGACGGCGGCAACGTCTTGTCGACGACGAGCGCCGACGGAGACGAATCGTCCAGCAGCAGCATCGCCTGCGCGAGCAACCCGTGCCCGCCGCCGAGGTCGACGACTCGTCCGCCCCGAAAGAGTCGCCGCACCCGCCTCGCCATCTCCCATGCCTCGTACAACTCTTTGCGCGGCAGACATCCTGCGTGACAGATCGCCCGGGCCAGTCGATCGAACAGCGTGTTGCCGGGAAAGCGATCCAGATTGCGATCGGTGAGCCGCGCACGAGACGAGGGCGAGAACATCCTAGTGGCTGTCTCGCTGATTTGATCCGCTACGCTGATCAAACACAAAGGACACAAAGGACACAAAGGAAAACGAACTGGTCTTGTCTTGGTGTCCTTGTACCATTTGTGTTGATTCAGCGCCGCGACATCGAATCGAAACCGCTCTAGTTCCGCGTCACGTGCGCGGAGACGGCGAGCCATCGTCCGTTGCGGCGCGCCCAGACGTCGGTGTAGCGGCCCGACGCCGAGCGTCCGTCCGCCGTCTTGTACGTGGTCCGCGCATGGACGATCGCGACGTCGCCCATAATCCGGACGTTGACGTCGTGCGCCTCGAGATTCGAGATGGTGACCGGCTGCGCGGTCTGGTGCAGGAACCGATCGCGATCGACCAGCGATCCATCGGGCAGCGAGCAGAGGAAATCGTCCGCGAGGATTTCTCTGAACCGCTGGACGTCCGATGTCTGTACGGATCGGATGTAGTCCTGATTGAGCTCGACCAGCGTCCCCAGATCCGAACCGTGTTCGACAATCACAGTGACCTCGACTTTCTCACGATAAAAACGTAGTGTCCGGCTTTAGCCGGACCGTTACCCGGTCCGCCTGAAGGCGGACACTACATCTGAATTACATCTGCGATTTCAGCGCGGCATAGCGCGCCAGCACGGTCTCGATTGCCGCCGATACTTCTCTGAACACCGAGTACTGCTGCTCGGTCGGCGCGTAGTCGCCTTGCGCGACGTAGCCCTGAAGCGCGGCCATGCGGTTGTTCAGTTTCAGATCGAAGACGAGCATCTGATCGTCGAAGCCGGCGAACCGCAGCTCCGCGAGCTCCTTCAAGACGCTCTCGAGCGCGGCGTCGAGCTTTGCCGCCGCGGCGCGATCGGGCCGGGAGGCGAGGCTGGCTCGCATGTTCTTGATCTCGTTGACAACGTCGTGCACCGCCGACACCTTGTCGCGGATCGCGATCAGCAGATCGAATTGTTCCTGAAGATCGGTTGCTCTTGCCTCGCTCTTCGGATCGGAGACGATGCGCAGCGGCTGCGTGAGCGTCTGACCGCCAGTCTTCATCCGCACCTGATACGTGCCTGGCACCGCGACCGGGCCGCGCAGATTCCCGCCGGCGAGGAACGTTCCGCCTGCGATGCCCCGTGCGTCCGCGTACCGCATGTCCCACGCGTAGCGATGCAGGCCCGGCGTGCCTGCGGGTCCGTTGCGATCCGCGCTCGACACGCTCTTGACGACGACGCCTTTCGCGTCCACGAACTCGAGGGTCACGTCCTGTGCGGCGGGAAGTGAGTACGTCACGATCGCGCCGGCGGGCGGATTCTGGCCGGCGCCGGTGGCGCCGCGGCCGAAGCCGCCGCGCCGCGACCGGATGGCATCGCGAGGCGGAAACAGCTGCGCGGTCGATGTCGTGACGGCATCCTTCATTTCGTGCAGCGGCGTGATGTCGTCGAGCACCCAGAACGATCGTCCCTGCGTGGACGCGATGAGATCGTCGTTCTTGATCGTGAGATCCGTGATGGGCACGATCGGGAGATTGAGCTGCAGCGGCTGCCACTGAGCGCCGTCGTTCGTCGAATAGTAGACGCCGGTCTCCGTCCCCGCGAAGAGCAGACCTTTGCGCTTCGGATCCTCGCGAATGGTACGGGCGAAGCTGCGCTCGGGAATTCCAGACGCGATGGCCTGCCACGACTTCCCGTAATCGGCGGTCTTGAAGAGGTACGGCCGGACGTCGTCGAGCTGATAGCGATTCACCGCGATGTACGCCGTCCCGGCATCGTGCGGCGAGGCTTCGATGATGTTGATGCGCGTGAACGGCTGCAGCGCGGACGGCGTGACGTTCTGCCAGTCGCGTCCGCCGTTGCGCGTCACCTGCACGAGGCCGTCGTCCGATCCGGTCCAGATGACGCCCTTCGTCACGCCCGACTCCGCGATCGTGAAGATCGTCGAGTAGTACTCCTCGAGCCGCCCGCCGTTCTGCTTCGCTTTGTCGTTGCGCGTCAGGTCCGGACTGATCGCTTCCCAGCTCTGACCGCCGTTCGTCGTGCGGAACACCACCTGCGCGCCCGCGTACACCGTGTTGCCATCGTGCGGCGAGACGACAATCGGAAACGTCCACTGAAAGCGGTACTTGACGGCAGCAGCGGTACGGCCGCCGTTGTAGTCGGGCCACACAGTGATGTTCCGGACTTCGCCGGTGCGCTCGTCGTAGCGCGTCAGGTGACCCCAGTAGCTGCCGCCGTAGACGACCGGCGGATTCGCCGGCGTCGGTGCGAGGTATCCGCTCTCGCCGCCGCCGACCGGATGCCAGTCGCTTTCGGTGATGCCCGCGCCGTTCGTACGGCTCGCGATCGACACGGTCGTGTTGTCCTGCTGCGATCCGTAGATGCGATAGGGGACGCTGTTGTCGGTGATGACGGCGTAGAACTGCGCGGTCGGCTGATTGTCGAGCGAGCTCCACGCGCGGCCGCCGTTGAAGGTCACAGCCGCGCCGCCGTCGCTGCCGTTGACCATGCGAAGGGGATTTTTCGGATCGATCCACAGGTCGTGGTAGTCGCCGTGCGGCGTCTGGATCTCGGTGTACGTCTTGCCGCCGTCCGTCGATTTGTAGAAGTACTTCGCGCAGAACGTGTAAACCGTGTTCGCGTCGGCGGGATCGGCGAAGATGTGCCCGTAGTACGACTGCCGCGCCGTCATGTTGAAGCTGTCGTTCAACAACTGCCACGTCCTGCCGCCATCGTCCGATCGATAGATGCCGCCTTTGTCATCGGCTTCCACCGTCGCCCACACGCGCTGAGGATTCACCGGCGACACCGTGACGCCGATCTTCCCGAGGTTCGCGGCCGGCAGACCGCTCGTGAGCTTCGTCCATGTGTCGCCGCCGTCGGTGGACTTGTACAACCCGCCGCCCGGACCTGTGCTCGTGATGTTCCACGGCGTTCGCAGCACCTGCCACGTCGTCGCGTAGAGGACTTGCGCGTTCGCCGGATCCATCGCGATGTCGGCGGCGCCGGTCTTGTCGTCGACGAACAGCACCTTCTGCCAGCTCTTGCCGCCGTCCTTCGTGCGGAACACGCCGCGCTCTGGATTCGGTCCGTATGGATGGCCGACGGCGGCAGCGTAGACGACGTCGGGATTGGTCGGATGGATCCGCATGCGGCCGATCTGACTCGTGTCGGCGAGGCCGGTGTGCGTCCACGTTTTGCCGGCGTCGGTGGATTTGTAGACGCCGTCGCCAGACGAGATGTTGCCGCGCAGGCACGCTTCACCCATGCCGGCGTACACGATGTTCGGGTTCGACTCCGCAACCGAGACGGCGCCGACCGATCCTGTGCGGAAGAATCCATCAGAGATGTTGGTCCATGTCACGCCGGCGTCTTCGGTTTTCCACACGCCGCCGCCGGTCGCGCCCATGTAGTACACGAACGGCTGCGTCGCGACGCCGGCGACCGCGGTCACGCGGCCGCCACGATACGGACCGATGCTGCGCCAGCGAAGCGCGCCGCCGAATGCGTTTCGCGGCTGACCGTGAATCGGCTGGACGATCGTCGCGATCGCAAGTATCGCGAGGAGAAGATGGCGATTGGGTTTCATGACGTGCCTATGATACGCACCCCATGATTGGGATGACAAAGGCACTCACCAATCCACGAACCACGAACCTACGAACCCACGACAACACGAAACCTCGAAAAAGGCAAAGCCACGAAGACACGCAGCCACGCGACACGCAGAACAACGGTTCGACGCCGTCGACTCGTCTGCATTAGCTTTCTTCTCTAAGATTCTTCTTCGTGTCTTCGCGCCTTCGTGGCTGCGTTTCGTGAGCACGATCGCAGCGTGACGTAGAGACGTGATCTTTGCGGCCTCGGCGTCCAGAAAGTCTTTTTCGTGGTTTCGTGTTTTCGTGACTGCATGTCGTGGCGCAGATTGCAGCGTGCCACCGAAATCAGCGCGCCGCTTTGCGTTGAATCTCGCGCTCGCGCAGCTCGACTCGCCGGATCTTCCCTGTCTCTGTCCGCGGCAGCGCGTCGACGAACTCGATCTCGCGCGGGTACTTGTACGGCGCGAGCTCGCGCTTCACGTGCTCCTGCAGCGCGGTCGCCAGCGCCGCAGACGACGCGACGCCGTTCTTCAACACGACGAACGCCTTCGGCACCGCTTGGCGCAGCGCGTCCGGCGACGCGACGACCGCCGCTTCGAGTACCGCGTCGTGCTCGAGCAGGACGTTCTCCACCTCGGGTCCCGCGATGTTGTAGCCGCCACAGATGATGAGATCGTCGTTGCGGCACAGATGCCAGAAGTATCCATCGGCATCCTGCCGATAGACGTCGCCGGTGACGTTCCACCCGCCGCGCACGTACTCGCGCTGACGTTCGGGCTTGCGCCAGTACCGGCAACCGGTCGGGCCGCGAACGGCGAGCAGACCGGGCGTTCCGCGCGCGACCTCGTCGAGATGGTCGTCGACGACGCGAGCCTCGTAGCCGGGGACGGCGGTGCCGGTCGATCCGGCGCGAACCCGTCCACGACGAGCTGAGACGAAGATGTGGAACATCTCGGTCGATCCGATGCCATCCAGGATCTCGACGCCGATCCGGCGATGCCACTCCTCGTACGCGGCCGCCGGCAGCGGCTCGCCGGCGCTGACGCAAAGACGGAGCGAGCTCAGGTCGTGCGCTCGCTCGAGATTCGGATCCTGCAGCAGGAGGCGATAGGTGGTTGCCGCGCAAAACAGCACGGTGATCCGATCGGCCGCGATTCGGGCGAGCAGCGTCTCGGGTGAAAAGCGATCGATGAGAGACGTGCACGCGCCCACTCGAAACGGAAACACGAGCAGGCCACCGAGGCCGAATGTAAACGCCAGCGTCGGGTGACCGCCGCACACATCGTCTGGTTTCATCTCGAGCACATGACGGCTGTAGCAGTCGGCGGACGCGAGCATGTCGGCAGGCGTGTGCGTCGCGCCTTTGGGCACGCCGGTACTGCCAGACGTGTACGCGATGAGCGCGACGTCACTGCGGCTGACCGGCTCTGCATCGAGCCGATCGGAACCGCCTGCGATCAGGTCCTCAGCGGTGACAATGGTCACCGGATGATCGAAGGAAGCTCGTGCGCGCGACACCTCGTCATCACGGCTCGCGGGGCCCCACCCCCGCTCGCTCTCACTCGGCGGCCCGGCTTCGCCGGGCTTCCCTCCGGCGGGCCACGCGAACGCGGGTGCCGCGTTGGGGACCCCGGCGCCTCGCTCAAGCCGCAGGCGCTCCATGAGATCGTGCTGGCACACGAAGACGGCCGCTTCGGAATCGTTGACGATGTACGCCAGCTCACGCGCACGGAGCATCGGCATCGTGGACACGCCAATCGCGCCGATTTTTTGGACGGCGAGCCACGTCGCCGCGAAGGGGACGCCGTTGAGGAACCGCATCGCTACGCGGTCGCGCGGCTGGACGCCGAGACCGCGGAGCGCATGACCGATGCGATTGGTCAGCCGTTGAAGCTCACCGTAGGTCGTGCGTCCGTCGCCGGCGAGGATCGCCGTTCGATCGGCGTTCCCGTGTTCGACGTGATCGTCGAGCAGCACCGTCGCCAGATTCAGCGTCGCCGGATACTCGAGCTCCGGCCGGTCGCGAATGATGGTCGGCCACAGATCTTCGGACGGCAGGTGATGGCGAAATGGACTGTGAATCATCAATCGCTCGGCTGAAGCCTTCGCGCTACCTTCATGAATCGCTCGGCTGAAGCCCTCGCGCTACGTTGCCCCGGGCGGAACGCGCGCGCGAGTATGGTCGGTCGTCGCGCGAAGGCTTTAGCCGAGCGTTGGGCATGCGTCGACTTACAATACCTGACCCTGTGACCTCCGCGCCCACTGTCGTCCCGTCCTCCACAACAGAAGAAGGCCTGCAGCGGCGTTTGAGCTCGCGGCAGATCACCATGATCGCGATCGGCGGCGCGATCGGCGTCGGTCTGTTCCTCGGCAGCACCGTCACGATCGGCCTCGCCGGTCCGGGCGTGATCGTCACCTACATCATCGGCGCCGCGATCGCGCTCGTGATGGGATACGCGCTGGCCGAGATGGCTGTCGTCCATCCGCTCACCGGATCGTTCGGTCTGTACGCCGAGCGCTATCTGTCACCGTGGTTCGGCTTCGTCGTCCGGTCCACGTACGGGTTCATTCAGATCCTGGCGATCGGGGCCGAGGTGACAGCCGTCGCCATCTATTTCACGTTCTGGTTTCCAGGCGTGCCGCAATGGGTTTGGGTGGCGGTCGTGTCGGCTGGACTGATGATCATCAACACGGCGCAGGTGGGCCGCTTCGGCGAGTTCGAGTACTGGTTTGCGCTGATTAAAGTCGTTGCGATCGTCGCCTTCATCACCGTCGGCCTCGCGCTCGTCGTCGGCATCGGACCTGCGCCGGCGGTTGGCTTCTCCAACCTGTTCAACGGACCCGGAGGCTTCCTGCCGCATGGCTGGCGCGGTGTCTGGCTCGCGCTGACGCTGGTGATCACGAGCTACATGGGCGTCGAGGTCATCGCGGTAACGGCGGGCGAAGCCGAGCATCCTGAGTCGTCCATTCCTCGCGCCATGAAGAGGATGGTGCTGCGGCTGATCATCTTTTACGTGCTCGCCGTCGGCGTGATGTTGATGATGACGCCGTGGAACCAGATCGCCGAAGGGGGACGCGGTATCACGGGGAGCCCGTTCGTCCGCGCGTTCGCATCGGTCGGCATTCCCTATGCGGCCGGCGTGATGAATCTCGTCGTCATCTCCGCCGCGTTGTCGAGCGCGAACTCCAACCTGTACCTCACGACGCGGATGCTGTTCTCGCTGTCGCGATCGGGGTACGCGCCGGGCTGGTTGTCGACGGTCAGCGAGCGCGGTGTACCGCTTCGTGCGGTGGCGGTCGCGAGCGGCGGGATGGCGGCGGCGATCCTCCTCGCGATCTACGCGCCGGGCCAGGCGTTCCTCGCGCTGTACGGCACAGCGGTCGCGGGCATGCTGTTCATCTGGATCGTCATCCTCGTCACGTATCTCCGCTTCAGGGCCGCGCTGTCGCCGCAACAGCTGGCGGCGCTGCCAATCAAGATGCCGGCGCATCGTGCCGCCGCGGTCTTCGGGATCATCTCTCTCGTGGCGATTACCATCACCACGTTCTTCGTCGAGGGGCTCGAGTACACCGTCCCGTCGTTTCTCCCGTTTCTCGCAATCATGTCAATCGTGTATGCGCGCGTGAAGAAGCGAAGAGTCCTGGCTGACGTGGGCCGGTCGGGCCAACCAAGATCCGGAGCGTAAGCGACGGCTGCGCGTGGGGGTGGGGCCCCACGCGGAGTAAATAAAGATGACCAGCTTTCCGGTCGACGATCTCCGGCGCGAGTTTCCCGCGCTCGCGCAGGCGGGCGACTTTCTGTTTTTCGACAACGCCGCCGGCGCGCAGATTCCGGCGAGTGTGCTCGCAGCCGTCACGGATCATCTCGTCTCGCGCAACGTGCAGCGTGGCGGACCCTACGGTCGATCGCAGGAAGTCGACGCGATGATTGCGCGGGCGCGAGAAGCGGTCGCCGCGTTCGTGAACGCGCGGTCGCCGAGCGAGATTGCCTTCGGCTTGAACGCGACGTCGTTCATCCGCTCCATCAGCCTCGCCGTCGGCCAGACGCTCGACTCGCGCTCCGAAATCGTCGTCAGCGATCTCGATCACGAGGCGAACATCGCGACGTGGGCGGCGCTCGAGCGATTCGGCGCGCGCATCGTCTGGTGGAAGGTTCGCGACGACGGCCGGCTGCACGTGGCGGATCTCGAGCCGCTGGTGTCGAAGCAAACCAGGCTCGTCGCGTGCACCATGGCGTCGAACGCGACCGGCACGCGCGTGGACGTCGCCGGCGCGGCCCGGGTCGCCCATGCCGCCGGCGCCGAGATCTTTCTCGACGCCGTGCACTTCGGGCCGCACGGGTCCATCGACGTGCAGGCGATCGACTGCGACTACCTCGTCTGCTCGGGCTACAAGATCTTCGCACCGCACATGGGCTTTGCGTGGTGCCGCGCCGAGGCGATCAACAGGCTCCCGACGTTCCGCGAGGACTTCATTCCCGACGTGACGCCCGACAAGCTCGAAGCGGGAACCTACGTCTACGAAAACGTCGCCGGCATGGAAGCGGTCGTGCACTATCTGGAGCGGCTCGGGCGACGAACAGCCGCGCCCGGCTCGTCGAGGGCGACGACGATCCGCGCGGCGATGGACGCCATCGGCGCGTACGAGCGGACGCTCTCCGCCGCGCTCCTCGACGCGGTGTCGTCGATCGACGACGCGTCCGTGCACGGCGTCACCGATCGCAACCGCCTCGACGATCGCGTGCCGACCGTCTCGTTCAGCGTGCACGGCGCGGCCGCATCCTCGATCGCGGCGGAACTGGCGAAGCAAGGCATCGGCGCGCGCAGCGGTCATATGTACGCGCCGCGGCTGATTCAGCGCCTCAACCTCATGCCCGATGGCGTCGTCCGCGTGTCGCTCGTTCACTACAACACGGTCGGCGAGGTGGCGCGATTCCGTGAAACGCTCGCGCAGATCGTCGCGGCGCTCGCGGCCGAACCCGCTTGACACATGTTTCCTCGCGCACCACGATTGCGACGCTCGGTCGACACTCGCCACCACGGAGGACACGAAGGACACGGAGGCAACGTGTTCCTTTCAGGTTTTCACCCTGTCCTCCGTGGTGGAGAGTTCCTCGCGGTAGCTC
>Ga0137399_10001070_pt1 | contig 12109 bp, 9 predicted proteins | sample czorhiz316metaG_FD_104810 | JGI IMG/M metagenome (GOLD analysis project Ga0137399, IMG submission 104810) | Vadose zone soil microbial communities from Angelo Coast Range Reserve, California, USA - czorhiz3.16 metaG | ecosystem: Environmental > Terrestrial > Soil > Vadose zone | place: USA...
GCCTTCTCGCAGGCGTGGAGTCTGGCGGAATTTATTCGAAGCTTCTACCAGGCGTACCTGGGCGTCGCAGTGAATGCCGCCAATTCGAAACTCCTGCTCCGGCCCCGGCTTCCCCTGGCGATCAAACGGGCTGACTTCGACGTGGTGATCGGGACCGGTGTGGTCACCGTCGGTTACGAAAGAGCGGGCGGCGATTTCAAAGTCTCTCTTTCCTCCCCCCCCGGCGGGAAAACATATGATGTGGTTGTGCTGTCGCCGCCGGACCCGCGCCCCCGCGTCTGCGATCTAAAGCTCCCTCCCGGAGGGCATGTTGACGTGGTGATCGGCAAGGATTGTACCTCCCGTTTGAGCGACTCGATCGCCCCCCGCGAGTGGAATCCGCGTGAGGTCCCGGGGGTTCTGCTCGCGACGCCGACGGTGCGCGCGAACCTGAAGGCGTTGCGTCCGCCACCCTACCGGATGTTGACCGTTCAGGATATAAAGGTCAGCGATCCTTCGGCAAAGACGCTCTATGACATTGCCGATCCTGCGGGAGACGACACCGCTACCTATAGCTATCCCCTCACACCATATCTCAAACCTGGGAGTCTCGACATTACGCACTTCACCGTCTCGGCCGATGCGAAAAACGCCTACTTCCGCCTAAAGTTCAGAGAGTTGTCCGATCCCGGGTGGCATCCCGAATACGGATTCCAGCTAACCTATGCTGCAATCGCAATTGACAAGGATGGAAAATCGGGGTCGGGAGAGACACGGGTTGGTATGAACGCACAGTTTACTCTGAAAAGAGAGTTTGCCTACGAGTGTGTCATCTATGTGGGGGGAGGAATTCGGGTGCAGGATTCAAAGGGGAAGATTCTGGCGGAATATATTCCTGCCGCCGGAGACGAGAAGAATCCCCTGGGGGACACGGAGACAAAGACGATTGCCTTTGCCCTCCCGATCGAGATTGTGGGAAAACCGGAGCCGTCCTGGCGTTATACCGTGCTGATCGGCGCACAGGATGATCACGGAGGCGCCGGTATCGGAGAATTCAGGAGTGTCGAGGGGAAGGCAAAGGAGTGGACCGGGGGAGGCAAGCGGAAACCGGGCGACCCCAATGTCTATGACTATGTACTCCCACCGAAGTCAAAGTAATCGCGTCGGAGTCAGATCGCGGGCAGAATAAATCAACGTGGTTCATCAAAACACAACTATCGAGGAAAGGAAACTGTGTATGAAGAAGCGTTTTATCATCATTGCGGCCGTCGCGGCATGCTGGTTCCTGCAAACTGCGTGTGCGCGGCCGAAGCCCCCAGCGGATAGTCCGAAGCCCGCCGGGTTCCGAGGAGAGTTTTTGACCCAGATGGACGATGTCGAGAAGAAGATCACGGACCTTGCGCAGGCGATGCCTGAGAGCTCGTATTCCTGGAGGCCGATGGAGGGAGTGCGCTCGGTAAGCGAAGTTTACCTGCATATTGCCGGGGCCAATTACCTGTTGCCGACGTTTGTAGGTGTCAAGCAGCCGGAGGGCACGGATTGGGATCTCAAAAAGGTCACGGAAAAAAAGAAAGTGCTCGAAGCCTTGAAACTATCGTTCGATCACATCCGGCAGGCTGTCATGAAGACTTCCGATGCGGATCTGGACAAGCCTGCGAAGATGTTCGGTCAGGAGACGACCGAACGAGGTGTATTCTTTGAAGCGGCGCTGCATATGCACGAACATCTGGGGCAATCGATCGCTTATGCCCGTATGAACAAGATCGTGCCGCCGTGGACGGCTGCGGAACAGGCGCGACAGAAATCGGAGAAGAAATAAGCCGTCGTTACCCGCGGGCGGCGATGCTGGCTCTGCCCGCGGCCCAAATCGCGAGGCTCGCAAAGAGTCCGGGGTACATCGGCTCGATCCCGAGCGGATATCCGCCGTCGCCCACGAGTGTGCCCCAGATCAGCCAGCCGGTGGAGATGAGCCACCCGGCGGCCATCGCGGAGAATGCGAAGCGGGCGGGAATCCTCAGGGAGTCGAAGTAGCTTGCCATCAGGGGAACGAGCAGCCCCGGAATGATGACCGTTCCGATTGTATACCAGATCCTGATGACGCTCGGGATCGCCAGCGCGATGATCACAGATAGGATGAAAGCCAGGATCAGTCCGAGCTGCGTGTAGCGAGTCGATTTTCCGGATCCCCATCGTGCCTCGAGGGAGGCCGGCCCTGGTGAATTCCCCGATGTTTTGACTCCCAACCGCAGGAGGATGTCTCTTCCGAGCGTCTGGGCTGATACAAATGCGAGCGTATTGAGCGTCGACATGATGGTTGCAAGCTTTCCCACATAGAACAATCCTTTCGCAACAGGGGGCAGGATCTCCTCGGCAAGCGCGGGATACGCCATCATCGGCTCGCGCAGGTTCGGAATCGCAGCCCGCGCATAGAGTCCCGCGGTCGCCGTCATGAAGTCGAAGAGAAACCAAAATATAATCGAAATGAGGATTCCCTTCTGCGCCACCGTTCCACTCTTCGCCGCGTAGCATCGCTGGTGAAATGCAGGGTCCACGAGTGTCCAGAGCGCGATAAAGAACCAGACCACCACGTACTGGATTGAATTGCCGCCCGTTGCGGTCAAATGGAGCGCCGGCAGGCGGGATTGGAGAAAAGCGAATCCACCGTAATGAAGGAAGCAATAGGGAATGATGACAGCGAACCCGGCGAACATGAGGATAAATTCGAGAACGTCGGTCTCGACATCCGCGCGAAATCCCCCGGCGTAGAGATACGAGACGGCGACAAATGCAGTCACGCCCAGAGACACCAGGAGGCTCCATCCGAAGAGCATCTGCAGAAAGACGCTCAGCATGAGAATGTACGGGGCCGGCGTCATGAGGATAAACGTGAGGATGGAGCCCAAAATCGCAGTCTTCTTGTCGTATGCCGCCTCGAGCTTGTCCGGGATGGTGAAGAGGTTCGTGCCCCGGATTTTCTTCGCAAGGGTGAACGCAAAGAGTGCCGCAAAGATATAATACGGAACCCCCTGGACAACCCAGTTCGAAATCCCGTACCGGTAGGAGAATTCTCCCACCCCAAGAATCCCTCCGTACCACGTTGAGACAAGCGTCATCACGAAGATCGGCAGCGTGAGTGAACGCCCGGCGAGGAGAAAATCCTCCTCGGAAGTTCCCGTCCGGCGCGTCGAGCGGTAGCCCACGAAGAGCACACCTCCGAAGTAGAGCATAATGATGCCGATATCGACGGGTGAGAGGTGGATCATCCCGAATTCCTGAATCGATAGAGGAGCAGCGTACCCGTTTTTACCGCGACCGCGGCGACCGGACCTGTTGCTTCGTTGCTGATTCCCTCGCGCACGCCGAGCTCGAGGACTCCGTTTTTCAAGGCATACTTCAAGTTCGTCGTCGTTACTCCCGTGCAGTGATCGAGGGGAATAATGGATACCTTCTCGCCCTTCCTGGCCTTAAACTTCACCGACCGCCCGATGCGCGTCAATTCCCCCACGCCGTCCACGAAGCGCAGGCGGATCCGCCCGCCGAATTTCTTGAAACATCCCAGGCTCCCGGTTGTGTGGTCGATTCGTTCTCCCAGCGCGCCGATAATGTCAGCGGAAGCGACCCGCCGCTCGATGCAAAACCGGATCGCTTTCTCCAGGTCGGTGCTCTCCTGATCCTCGATTTTCATGATCGGCGTGTTACGAAAGTGCCGCTTCGTCGAGGGGAGAATCGAATCGAGATCCCCGAGAATGATATCGGGCTTGATCTTCGATCGGCGCGCCCAATTCGCGCCTCCGTCTGCGCAGACGATCAGCGTGGAGTGAGCGCGAAGTTCACGGAGGACGTCCGGAGGCGGGAAGGGCCCGTTCGCCAGAATGAGCGCGTGCGAAAATTTGGGAGATGAGGCCAAGGGAATGTTACAGGTTGGTCGTGATGCCGACGAGATAATTGCGCTCGGCCGCGGGGAAAAAAGCGTCCGCTTCGCCGCCGAGGAAGTAGAGCCTATTAAAAATATTCCGGACTTCAGCGCGAAGGGTCAACCCGACACCGGCAATTGCAACGGGCGGAGGGAGGAGCTGTGCGTTGAACACCAGATAGGCATCATTCCGGTTCCCCTCGGTCTTGAAATTGTCCGTGTAAAACGGGCCAACATATTTCGCGTCGATGGAGGCCGCCATGCCGCCATCCCGGGCAGTGATTCGGAAATTCGCCAGAACGTCGGGAAATCCTGCGATCGGATTGCCGTCGAGCGGTACGAGCGCCCCCTGCCGGATGTATCCGAGTTCATCGATGACGCTGTAGCGAACGAGACGGTTGAGCGAATAAGCGAAATTGCCGCTGAGGGTCAGGCGGGGTGTAGGCGAAATACTTCCGTCAAGCTCGATACCCATGTGGCGGGTGCGCTCGGCGTTGCCGGTGACGGGTTGGCCGAAAATGTCGACCTGCCCGCTTTTAATGAGCTCGTCGGTGAATTCCATCCAAAATACGTCTGCAGAGAGGTGCGCGTTCTGAGTACCGAACACAGCGCCCGCCTCGAGGTCCAGCAGGTGCTCGGGCCTGGCAAGCGGCCGGGTAAAATCGTATTTCACTATTCCTCCCAGCGTATCGCCCTTAAACTGAGGCGTTGCCCCGAAATACGAGTCCTCTGCAGCGTACAGATTCCGGAGGGCCGGTTCACGCGATGTGTATCCGAGGGATAGGTAGGCATTCCATGTTTCGTTGATATTATAATTAAATCCCACCCTCGGGTTTGCAAAGAAATACGGGAGAGTGAAGGTATGGCCCAGATATTTTTCGTTCGTGATACCGTACCGGTCGCTTACGAGCTGGAGATCGATCATGACGGTGGTGCTTTTCCCCGGCCGGTAGAGTTCATGGCCATACAGCGAGAAAATATCTTTCTCGCCGTTGTACTCATAGAAGTGATAGTCGGGATCGAAATTGTCCGGGAGCCGTTCGGCGTACTGGATCTTCCCCCAGTGGGTCGAGCGATGGATCCGCAGTTCGCCGCCAACGGTCAGCGTGCCGGGGCCGTGCCCGATATCGAGATGGGGCAGCCACCCCCATTGGTTGTTCCCGACGAAGGCCCGGACAAGCGCGTTGGCGGGATTCTGGGAGGTCGGGAACCCATACCGGTAACCGATGCGCAGCATCGAGGTATCCGCCCAGGAGGCGTCGTAGTCGAAGTATCCGTCACCGGTGTAGAAAAACAGCGTGTTGTGAAGCACGAGTCCGGGTGCCAGCCGCCATTCATGGATCAGCTCGTAGTGGGGCTGAGAGAAGCTCTCGCTTTCCTGGGGCCGGCGCGCGACCGCATACCCGTAGCGCGGTTCGGGTGAATTGAGCCCCCACGCGCCGAGATTCTGGCGGCGAAGCTTGAGATTGTCATTTGCAAACTTCGGCAGGCCGAGGTAGGCGAGGCCGTCGGTGAGAGGCCCCCCAAAAAAATGAATGCGTGTCGTCATTTCCTTGTCGATGCGGAGCGCCCCGAGGAAATACGAGTTGAGATCCACCCATGAATTCACCCGGTAGCCGCTGCTGAGGATCTTTCCGAGCCGGCCGTAGAACATGTACTGACCACCGACAAGGCCCGAATTGATGCTTACCTCGTACTTCCGGGTTGAGAGCGGGAGGGAACTGGCGCTGTCACCGAATTCCTGAAAACCAAGATCCAGATCCAGAGTTGTTCCCGGGCGGCGGTTGAAGGGGTTCGTTGTCAGGTTGATCGATCCGCCGATCGCGGGAGGGCCGTAAAAGTCGCTCCCCGCACCGCGTTGCACCTGGATCGACCCCGTGCTACCCAGGAGATCGGGGAAATCAATCCAATAGACGTTATGATCCTCGGGATCGTTCTGCGGGACACCGTTGATCATCACCGAGAGCCGCCGCTGGTCGAACCCTCGGAGATTGACGTAGTTATATCCGATCCCGTTTCCGTTCTCGGAATAGTACGTCATCGAGGGGAGTTCCGAGAGAAGCACGGGAACATCCTGCACGGTGTATCGGTCCGCGAGCTGCTCCTGCGTCAGGTTCGAGAACGTTGCCGGCGTTTCTCTTTCGTGGGCCTGCGTCGCGGTGACGATGACCGGCAAAAGGTAAAACAGGGTATCCCGTTTTGTCACCAGCGAATCTTGCGCCATTAAAGAGGAGGCGAGAAGAACGGGCATGAAGGCCGCGGTCAGCGGGGACACTCGTTGCATAGGATCGGCTCCGTAAAAGAAACGCCGTGTTCCCGATCTTCATATCGAAGGGAGGATCGGAAAAACGGCGTTCAGCCCGCTTCATTCCGTTTCCCTACGCTGGCATGATCCAGATCAGGTTTTCAGGGTATTGTCTCAGTCCCGCTCAGCGGGACACCCCTAACGGATTACATTCTAATATACTGCATCACGCCGGAGAATGCAACTGATTCCGCAGAGGGTCTATTGTTCGGTTTCGTTTCACCGAAAAAAAGTCTATCTTGCCACCTGTTTGTGATTAAAGGGAGGAATCCTGGGTGTCACTGAATCAGGACAAAAGCATCGATGGATTGCCAGGGAAGGCCATGACGGGGATCGTGCGACTGCTGATTTGTTCAGTGTTGGGTGTCCTCCTCGGCGCTCTGCCTTTGGCAGCTCAACCCCGGGAACGTGCGAAGGGGAGGCTGACGATTCCATCTACGCGCATGACCATTGTCCCGCCGCCATGCTACGAACCGATCGGATCCTCACCCCTGCTTTTTTGCGGGACGACTCAGGCGTCTCTCAGCGTCTTTGAATCAACGCGTCCTTTTGATCAAGTCATCGCAAGCTATTCGAATCAGGACTCACTCGCGGCGAGAGAATTCAGTGCGATCAGCAGGCCTGAAGAGTTAACGATCGACGGGCTGCAGGCGATCAAATTCAGTCTTCGCCGGATCACGGGACTCCTTCGAACGGAGGACCAAATCATTCAGGTATTCGTGGCCGGCGACTCGGCGGGTTCGTTCACGGTGATCGCAGCGTATGCAGACACATTGAATCTTCATTCCGTCGGTCAGCTGGTCGCCTCGGTGTCTACGATTCATTGGGACAGAAGCGGCTCGTTGACGCCGATGTCGCGTCTGGGTTTCTCCCTGGATGTTAAGGGAGGTTTTAAGCTGACCCAAAGCCTCCCCGGGTGGCAAATGTACACGATGGGCGGTTTGCCTCCGGACAGTTCTCATTCTCCGCCTGCTTTTATCATCCGAACCTCCGAGCCACCCACAGGTTTGGTGATGGACGAAGTGCTGAAAGCAATGATGGAGTCGATGCTCCAGAACCTGGGCGGCGGCGTCAGAGTTTCGAGAGTCATTGAATTCAATAAGATTGTCGTTGACGGCGTACGTGCTTTCGAGACCGTTTCTTCGGGGCGGAGGTTTCCGAGCGACAGCACCATCGCGGTGTATGTCTCATTGATCCTCCATCCGATCAACTACATTTCTATGATCGGTTTCTCCGATGCCAGCCATCAGGACCTGTACATTGAGCGCTTTAAAGAAATTGTTCGCTCGTTCAAGCGGGACTCACCATCTCCAGATGAATGTGCGGACTGCAGCCGGTTGGCCGGAGCAAAACACTATGCACAGGCATTATCATGCTTTGAGAGCGCCCTTCGTGCCAGACCTGCGTCCCTCACGGCACGACTGGGAAAGGCGGACGTCCTGAGATCGCTGAAACGGTGTGAGGAAGCGACCCGAGAGTACGACCAAATTATCGAGCATACGAAGAGCTGCGACCAGGCATTTCTGGGGCGTGCCCGATGCAATACGGCCCGGAAGTACTACGCCGAAGCGCGAGCGGACTTCGATAAAACTCTGGGGCTGAACACAAACAATCTCGATGCTTATCTCGAGCGCGCGGCGGTCCGGAAGGAGACCTGGGACCGCGCGGGAGCGGACAGCGACTATCACCGGGCAATCGCGCTGGCGCCTGATTCTGCGGCTCTTTACGTAATGGCCGGGGATGTCGAGTCGCCCGAGGAGGCAATTACAAACTACTCGAGAGCGATCAACATCGATCGCCGGAACGCGCGTGCTTTCAAGAAGCGCGGGGAGATGTATTATAACTATCTCGGAGAGTACGAGGACGCCATTCGTGATTTTTCATCCGCGATTCGCATTGACCCGGCGGACTGGATGTTGTATATGCTCCGCGGGAGCGCGTTGTTCGACATCGGAAGGGATGATGAGGCAGTGAAGGACATGGAACAGGCGACGAAGGGGGATTCTGCGGACGCAGAGGCACTTGCCCAATCCGGATTCACCCTCGGCTTGACAAGACATTTCGATGCGGCTAAGAAAGCTTTCGACCGTTGTTTCGCGCGGGATTCCATGAGGTGGACCCACTATTTATTCCGAGGCATCGTAGATTACCTGAACGGCAGTTTCCGGGAAGCAAGCAGAAATTTCCGGAGAGCATCAAAGTTGGGACCGAACGCGGAGGCACGCTCCTGGCTTTATTTCAGCGAGTTCAAGGAACTCGGATTGACGCAAGCGAAGAAAAACTTACAGCTGTACCGCCAAAGCGGGGTCTCGGATGCGGAGGACTGGGGCGAGATTGTCCTCTACATCCTAGGCGAGGTCAGTGAAGAGAGATTGATCGGCGATATTCGCCCGCGTCTGGAGAAACGATCGTTCAAGGCGACGCAGGCAAAGATCGGCGAAGCGACATCCGACACATACTTCGCCATCGGCATGTCACAATACATTACCGGACTCAAAATAGGGGCTAAGAAGTACTGGATGAAAACGATCGGTACCAACGCGAAAAATATCGCGAGTTATCAGGTCGCGCGTGCGCTCCTATCCGGGGCGTGGAAGGAATGATCGCTGTCGTATTCATGACACTAACCATTCATATCATAAGGAGGATACCATGTTGAAGGAATTTGTGGAGTTTCTGAAGGAATACGGCATCGTGGGTCTTGCGATTGCCGTCATTATCGGCGGAAAGCTCAACCTGCTCGTGAGCACAATGGTCGACGGGATTCTCATGCCGATCATCACGTTTTTCCTGCCGTCCGGAAACTGGCGGACCGCGACGCTCAACATCGGCCCGTTTCATTTCCTCCTCGGTCCCTTCTTCGGCGCCCTGATCGATTTCCTGATCGTCGCCCTGATCGTCTTCTATTTTGCGAAGATGATATTGAAAGAGCAGAAAGTGTCCAAGCGTTGATGATTGCTCCTCTCCGGATTTTTGCTTATATTACGTCGCCTTTTTTACACAAATTAGAAGGAAACGCACAGAATGGCACAGCATTTATCTGCTGAGAGACAGGCCCGGAGGGCTCTGAGGCATCGCACGCGGAACAGGGCGTACCTGTCGAAGATGAAAACCGCGATGAAACGCGTCCGTCAGTCGAAGGAAAAAGACAAGGCCGCCGGAGCGCTCAAGCATGTTGTAAAGCTCCTTGACCAACTCGCGGCGAAAGGGGTCATTCACCGGAACAATGCGGCAAACAAGAAGTCCCGCCTGATGAAGTTTGTTTCCTCCCTGAAGTAAGGGCCGAAGCGTTGCAGAAAAAGTCCCGCATAGCGGGACTTTTTCATTTCTAGCCTCTTCGGACTATCCTCTCTGGGACGGTTTCACTTGTGACAGCCCTTCGAGTTCGCCGATCCGCCGGTCGATCTGCGGAACCAGCTCGGGCCTGATTTGCTTCAATAAACGATAGGTCTGAATCGCCTCCCCGTAGGCACCCTGCGTTGCATAGATTTCAGCCAGCGTCTTGCTGACAATTCTCCCTTCGCTGCCCGGACTCCCCGACGTCTTGATCACAGGAGACGGCATCGTGCCAAGGATCCCGCTGGCTGCGATATCCGCCCGGGGGATGGGCGGGCTTGACACCGTTACCTCCCGAACCGCAGTCGGGCTTTCCTTCACTGCCGGTTCTTCAGAGGGAGATGTTTCTGCCGCGCGTTCCATTTGAGAGGACTCGAGAGGGATGGGCGGGGGTGAAGCCGATCGGGTTTCAGAAATTGCCTGCTCGGCTTTTACGGCAGCTTCTCCCGGGCCGGGAGACCCGGCAACCAGGGTTTCCCATTCCTTTTGCAATTCGAGCATGATCGGCGAGTCGGGGGTCCATTCCGAAGAGGTCTGCAAGATATCGAGCGCTTCCCGATACTTGTTCTCGGCCGCGCGGCACTTTGCAAGGATGAGACGGCCGGTCGCATAGCCCGGGTGCTCCCGCAGCCCGGACTCACAGAGTTCCAGGGCTTCGGAGAGGCGGCCCGAGTTTAAATACTCGCTCGCCAGTCGCGCAAAAAGCGGTGAATGCGGATGGCGCGAGACGCGAAGGACGATCTGTTCGAGGTTCATGAAGTGTTGCCTAGGGAGCGGCTGCGGTTGGGGCAGGCTCGATCAACGGCTCCTCGGCGGCGGCCGCGAGTTTCCGGGCGAGCCAGGCATGCCTGATCGACAACCAGGCAACGAGTCCGAAACCCATCGAAAATAAAAGCTGGAACGGCACTGCGGCCAGCTCGAGGTAGTAAATCGAAGCGCACACGCCGAAGAAACAGTAGAGGGCCAGCAGAAACTCGATGACCACCGTATAGTTTACTTTCATCATTGCGTATTTCTTGTCAAGCCATCGGTCTTTTTTGTCGACGACCGAGTACTTGGGAGTCCGGATGAATTCCGATGGTCTCCTGAACAGCGCTTCCAGAACCGCTTTGGTATTGTTCACCGCGAATCCCATACTCCCTGCCATGAACAATGGAAAGAGCAGCATCCGCTTCTGCCAGTCCTGGTAGACATCCTTCTGCGAGTAGAGGTAGAAGAAAAACGATCCCAGAAATGCAAACACGAATATCGCCATGATCGTGAAGTAGAGTTCGTATCCGCCCTGATGCTTGATGAACACAAGCGGGACATTCAGTATGCCGGCCACGAGAATGAATGGGAAGACGATGTTGTTGCTCAGGTGGAAGGTGGCATGGACTTTCTTTTCGAACGGGAGTTTAGATTTCCAAACCTGGGGCAGGATCTTGCGGGCCGTTTCAATGGCCCCTTTCGTCCACCGGAATTGCTGGCTCTTCAGCGCGTTGATCTCCGAAGGCAATTCTGCGGGCGATGTCACATCGTTGAGAAACTTAAACCTCCATCCCCGCAATTGCGCGCGGTAACTCAGGTCGAGGTCTTCCGTCAGCGTGTCCGCTTCCCAGTTGCCCGAGTCGAGGATACAATCCTTCCTCCAGATGCCTCCCGTCCCGTTGAAATTGATGAAGAAGCCCGCTTTATTGCGCACATTTTGCTCTATAACGAAATGCCCGTCGAGAGCCATTGCCTGGACCCTGGTCAGAAACGAGTAATCGCGGTTCAAGTGCTCCCATCGTGTCTGGACGAGGCCGATCTTTTTGTCGAGGTAGAAATAGGGGAGCGTAAGTTTTAGAAAACTCGGCTGGGGCAGGAAGTCGGCGTCGAACATCGCGATGAATTCCCCGCGCGCCGTCTTCAACCCCTCCTTCAGGGCCCCTGCCTTGTAACCCGCGCGGGAGCTGCGCCTGAGATGCTTGAGGTCGAAACCCTGGCGGATGTAAAAGGCGACTCGCTCCGCGACAATATCGCTTGTCTCGTCCGTTGAATCGTCGAGGATCTGAATCTCGAGCCGGTCCCTGGGGTAATCAATCCGGCAGGCGGCATCGATCAGCCGGCCGGCGACATAGTACTCGTTAAAGAGCGGAAGCTGAATAGTGACCGGAGGGAATTCCTCCAGGACCTCCGTACGTTCGATCTTCTTGTCGCGATGCTTCAAGTAGTAGAAGATCATCACGAATCCGCTCGATCCGAAGAGAAAGAGGATCGTCAGGGAGATAAAGTACGTAATAATTATAAAATCCTGCATAGATGCTGCTCAGTTATGAAGATTCAGTTGATTACCATCCTGAAACAGTTTCGTTCAGGATGTCTTCCGACAGCTTATCCACTGCAGCATTGATGGCGACCTGCCGCTGGGCCGGTCCGCCAATCACTTCGTAGTCACCCCAGTTGGAAAATTGTTTCTCGAACACTTTTTTCTTCAGTTTGATGTCCTGATACGAGACGGTCGTGCTGATGGTGACATGCCGTTTCGTGACTGCTTCCCCGGTTGTGACCACGAGGGGCTGATCGGTCAACGATGCGATCGTACCCTCGATGAA
>Ga0137399_10001073_pt1 | contig 12100 bp, 13 predicted proteins | sample czorhiz316metaG_FD_104810 | JGI IMG/M metagenome (GOLD analysis project Ga0137399, IMG submission 104810) | Vadose zone soil microbial communities from Angelo Coast Range Reserve, California, USA - czorhiz3.16 metaG | ecosystem: Environmental > Terrestrial > Soil > Vadose zone | place: USA...
CAGACCTTCGACGGAGGTACGTGTCGCGCTCCAAAGGGGGGTTCACGATGAGAATCGGATGCGCGGTGGTCGCTTGCGGGCTGCTGCTCTGCTTTGCGACGGATGCCTACGCCGATCGGAACAAGACGTTCATCCTGGCCACCGGCCGGCGCGATCCGCGGATGTACGCCATCGATCTTGCGAAGGCGCTCAGGCCGGAGAACCAGAACACGCCGAACGCGATCGTCGGCCGATCGAAGACGGCGCTCGACCGCCTCGACGGCAAGCTCCTCGGGGATCCCGCGAACATCGTGATCAGCGAGGACCGGAAGACCGCCTTCGTGGTCAACCACCACGGCGCCATCGACAACGACCAGTTCCTCCAGCACGGCGGCCGGGGCGGCATCGCGGTGATGAGCATCAAGGCGATGATCGATCCAAAGAAGGACAACACCGCCGGGGCGCTGGAGCGGCACGTCGATACCGGGCACTTCGGCGCCGTCGGCCTGGCGCTGTTGCCCGACCTGTTCATCGTGGGGAACGCGGAGAGCCACCTCACCGAGGACGGAGGAAATCGCATCACCTTCGTGGATCGCAGGACGGGCAGCCTGCGGGGCGAGGTGGAGCTGGCGCTTGCGGGCGCCGACTGCGAGACGGCTCGGCACTTCAAGGTGCCGTTCGTGTCTCCCAACGGGCCGCCGTCTCCCATCGCGCTGCTCTCGCCGGACGCGACCTGGGGATGCTTTCCCGACAGCAACGGCATCGCCGTCGGCCACGGGAGCAACGGCAAGTCGTACCTGTTCACCGCGAACGGCGGCACGGACGACGTGTCGGTGATCGATCTGGAGCGCGCGCTGGCCGGAGACCGCAGGGCCGAGATCCTGCGCATCCCGACGCAGATCGGTCCCTGGGGGATCGCGGCGAGCCCGAACGGACGCTGGATCGTGGCCGCGAACCGGGAGAGCCAGAAAGTCGCGTTCGAGGGGAACACGATCTCCATCATCGACGTCGACCTGGCCCGCACAGGTTCGCCGAACGCCGAGGTCGCGCGCGTGCGCGTCGGCACGGACTCTCCCAGCGGGCAGACGCGGCCGTTCATCCCGTCGTTCACGCCGGACGGGAAGGAGATCGTGGTCCCCAACTTCCGCTCCAACAACGTCTCGATCGTCAATCTCGCGCTTGCGCTGGCCAAGGACCCCGGTGCCGAGGTCGCGCGCATTCCTCTCGTCCGGCCGGCCGAACCAGACGGCGCGCCGATCCGGGCCTCGCGACCGAAGGGGTCGGCGGTGACCTCCGACGGACGGTACGCGGTGATCTCCGCCGGTCCGCGCGTCACCCTGAACCCGTTCCTCCCGACCGGGACGGTGTCGATCATCGATCTCAAGAAGCGGGCGGTCGTGGCGACCGTGACTGGGGTCGGCAACGATCCGTACGGTCTGGCGGTCGTCGACCGAGAGGACGACTGACGGGCTCAGCGGGCCGGAAGCGGAACGTCGACAACGGCGACGGAGCACTTGCCGGCCACGTCGGAAGGATCCTCGCAGGCGTCGCGCAGCGGGATCTCCGACGGGCCGCGGCCCGTCGCCGCGACCAGGACGGCGCAGGCGAGGCTCGGACCGGCGCCGGGCCCGCCCAGCTCGAACAACCCATAGCGGTCGCTTCGCGCGGTGCGGTCCGCCTCGCCCGGGCAGCGCAGGGTCGCCAGCGCGCCCGCGACCGCCGCACTGCCGTCCGCGGCGCGCACGTGCCCCTGCACGCTCCAGGCGGGCTCGCACGCGGCGGCTGCACACACCGCAAGTACGGCAAAGAGGCGTCCCATCGATCCCTCGACCGGTGAGATGCCGCGGCGAGCACTTCCGTTGCCCGGCCGGTGCGGTTCCGGCCAGGCTGCGGCGCGGTGCCGCGCCCACCGTTGCCGCGGCGCCCGCGGACTGCTACAGAGCGCCCCTTCCGAGGGAGGCTTTCATGGCGGGACTGCTGGAAGGCAAGGTCGCGATCGTCACCGGAGCGGGCGGCGGCATCGGCCGCGAGCACGCGCTCACCTTCGCGCGCGAAGGGGCCAAGGTCGTGGTCAACGACCTCGGCTCCGACCGCCACGGCGGGGGCAAGGGTGGCGAGATGGCCGATCAGACCGTCGCGGACATCAAGGCGGCAGGCGGCGAGGCCAGCGCGAACTACGACAGCGTCGCCACCCGCGAGGGCGCCGACGGGATCATGTGGTCCGCGCTCAACAAGTACGGGCGCATCGACGTGCTGGTGAACAACGCCGGCATCCTCCGCGACAAGACGCTGCTCAACATGAGCGAGCAGGACTTCGACCTGGTCATCGACGTTCACCTGCGCGGCACGTTCCTGTGCACGCAGGCCGTGGGTCGTATCTTCAAGACGCAGGGCAAGGGCGGGCGCGTCGTCAACACCACCTCCCTCTCGGGCCTCCTGGGCAACTTCGGCCAAGGCAACTACGCGGCGGCGAAGGGCGGCATCTACTCGCTGACGCGCACCGCCTCGATGGAGTTCCAGCGCATGGGCGTCACCGTCAACGCCATCGCGCCCGTCGCGCTGACGCGCATGACGCAGGACCTGCAGATGTTCAAGGGGCTGAGCGCCGAGCAGATCGGTCCGCAGTACGTCGCGCCGGTGGCTGCCTTCCTGGCCTCCGACCTCGCCGCCGACATCACCGGCACCATCGTCGGCGTGCAGGGACCGAAGATCTTCGTCTACAAGATGATGGAGGCGGAGGGAGTCACCCGCGAGGGAGGGCCCTGGAGCCCCGCGGAGATCAGGGAACGCTGGGCGGAGATCAGCAAGGTGTAGGAAAGCTCGACATCGACGTCGGGATTCGACGTGTTCAGCGGGGGCCCGGCTTGCGCCGGAGCCCCCGCGAGACGGGCGCCCTGCCCGCCGCCGCCTCTAGGGAGAGGCGGGAATCGTGTAATCGATGATCACCACGCCGCGCTGGGGTGCGTCGTCTTCCTCGTGCCTGTCGTTCTGCTGCGCGGGGCGGCTGGGCTCCGGAACGGGGAGCTGCGGGCGGGGGCGGTGGCTCTCACGCTCCTGCTCGCGTCGCCGGATCTCCTCGATGATGAACGCGTCGAGCATGAGCCACCTCCAGGTTCACATCGGTCGCTTACGTCACGTTCGATGCAAATCCGGGACCATCGGTTCCGCCCACCTCCGAGGTTCCGAGCCAACGAGGGCCTGTTCGCCCTCTTCTTTCAGATACCAAGAACTTCCACGAGGGTCAACTTACGGCCCCAGCGTTCGGGGAGCTACCCGTCCTCACATTCCTGTGACGATTTCCGTCTCCGCTCCATTCACTTCGTGACAGGCGCATCAGTGCGACGGGGTCCTACCCCGGTGCATCGCCTCGGCGCGCGCCTTGAAGTTCGCCAGCATCGCCGGGAAGGCCTGCGCGGCGAGGGCCTTCTCCAGCCCACGGGGCACCCGGGGCTGGAGCTCCAGCTCGATCGCGTACGTCGCGGTCGTGCCGCCGGAGGGCGACGCCTCGAGCGTCCAGCGCCCCTCGTCGCGCTTCATCAGATCCCCGCGCACCAGCCGCCACTCGATGCGCGAGGGCGCGCTCTCCACGTGCAGCAGGGTGAACTCGATCAGCTTGATGCGTGCGTCGAGCCGGTAGGTCACCTCGACCGAATCCCCGGTTCGCGGGCCGACGGAGACTGCCTTCACCTCGGGCAGGAACTCCGGGTAGCGCGCGTAGTCGCGCAACACCTCGAAGAACCGCTCGGGCGGCACGTCCACCTCGATGCTGCGGCGCGCCTTCGCCATCCTCGTCAGGGTAGCACCAGCCGCCCCGGACGGCGCGAACGCGTCCTACAGCGCGAAGTTCGGCTTGTGCTCGAAGAAATGCGTGGTCTCGAGGTAGCGAATGGTGTGGCTCTTCGAGCGCATCACCACCGATTGCGTCGCCGCCCCGCCCTTGAAGAAGCGGACGCCCTTGAGGAAGTCGCCGCTCGTCACGCCGGTGGCCGCGAAGATGACCGGCCCCTTCGCCATCTCCTCGACCGTGTAGATCTTGTTCGGGTCGCCGATGCCCATCTTGCGGGCGCGCTCGATCTCCTTCTCGTTGCGGAAGGCGAGCTTGCCCTGCATGTCGCCGCCACAGCAGCGCAGCGCCGCGGCAGCGATCACCCCTTCGGGCGCGCCGCCGATGCCCATCAGCACGTCGACGCCGGTCTCGATGAAGCAGGTGGCGATGGCGGCGGATACATCGCCGTCGCCGATCAGCTTGATGCGCGCGCCGCTGGAACGGACCTCGGCGATCAGCTTCTCGTGGCGGGGCCGGTTCAGGATGATCACGGTGAGGTCCTCGACGTACACGCCCTTCCGGTCGGCGATCGCGCGCAGGTTCTGGGTCGGCGACTTGCGCAGGTCGATCACGCCTGCTCCGCTGGCGCCCACCGCGATCTTGTCCATGTACGTGTCGGGCGCGTTGAGCAGGTTGCCCTTGTCCGCCATGGCGATGACGCTCAGCGCGTTCGGTCCGCCCGTCGCCGTGATGGTGGTGCCCTCGAGCGGATCGAGCGCGATGTCGACCTCGGGATCGTCGGCGGCGCCCCGCCCCACCTTCTCGCCGATGTAGAGCATGGGCGCCTCGTCCCGCTCGCCCTCGCCGATCACGATGGTGCCGCGGATGTGCAGGGCGTTGAAGGCCTTGCGCATCGCATCCACCGCCGCCTGATCGGCCGACTTCTCGTCGCCACGGCCCATCAGCCGGGCCGAGGCCATCGCCGCGGCCTCGGTGAGGCGTACGGCTTCGAGACCGATGTTGCGATCCATCATGGTTCGTACCCCTCCGGAAGCGTCGGGCCGCTGGTGGCCGCGCCCTTCATCGCCGCGACCAGCCAGTCGGGCGCGCGCGTCGGACGGCCGTCCTTGGTGATGCAGGCGTGCACGGTGTGGCCGAGGATCAGCACCTCGCTCGTGCCCGCGCGGAAGACCTTGTACTCGAACCGGACCTTCACGCGCGTGTGGCTGACCCGGAGAGGGATCTCCAGCACGTCGTCGTACCGCGCCGGCTTCAAGTAGCGCACGCCCACCTCGAGGACCGGCAGGTAGATCCCGCGCTCCTCGATGTGCGCGTACGTCAGCCCCAGCTCGCGGATCCACTCCCCGCGCGCGCCCTCGAAGAATCTCAAATACGTCGCGTAGTACACGACTCCCATCTGGTCCGTGTCGCCGTAGAGCACGCGGTGCCGGTACGGGGCCACGGCGCGGGTGTAGCACAGAGCCGGAAGAGCAGCGCGGAGCAGCCGCGTGCACCGTCACGCCCAGGACTTGGCGTAGGCGCACTCATTGACGGGCCCGTGGCCGTTGCTACCGTCCGCGCGAGGCACGCACCTCCTGGAGGCGACGATGGCGATCGCATGGCGGCGGGACCCGGATGACGCGCTCGTAGAGGCAAAGGTGCGCGGACGGCACGTCCTGTTCGACTTCAGCGCCGCGCCGATGTGAGGGGGTTGTGCTCGGCTGGATGCCGAGGTCTACCCCGACGAGCGCGTCGAGAGGTTCGTGACGGAGAATTTCATCCCGGTGCGGATCCACATCCGCGAGCAGCCGGAAGCGTGGAAGCGCCTGGGCGAGCGGTACGGCGTGCAATGGACGCCCACCGTCCTGGTGGTCGACCCCCTGGGGGTCGAGCGACACCGCATCGAGGGCTTCATTCCGGCCGACGAGCTCGTCGCGCAGCTGATGCTCGGATTGGGCAAGTCGGCCTTCGCCCGCCAGGAGCTCGGCGAAGCCGAGCGGTGGTTCCGCGAAGCGGTCGAGCGCTTCCCCGACACCGATGCGGCGCCCGAAGCGCTCTACTGGGCCGGGGTGGCGCTCTACAAGAAAACGAACGACCCCTCGGCGCTGGCGCACACCGCGGAAGCGTTCACGCGCCAGTACCGGGACAGCCTCTGGGCAAAGAAGGCTTCGGTCTGGCTCAAGCCGGAAACCATGCGCGACGCGCGCGCCTGAAAGCGCGCGCTACTGCACGCGGTAGGCCGCCAGGTCCAGGCGCGATTGCTCCTGCGTGCCGCGAGCCGATACGATCTGGGTGCGGACCTGCACCAGGCCGACGTTGGGCGCGTAGGTCCACTCGGTGACGAATTTGCCGGCTCCTTGGGGGGTCGTCACCGGCGACTCGTTGCGGACCACGACGCATTTGCTGAAAGCGCCGGCGCGCGTCTTCACCGTGGCGTCGGCCGCCGCTACCGTGAAATGCTGCACCACCAGGTTTTGCACGGCGGTCCAGTGCGCACCGGGCCTGAGCGGCGCGTGCAGGAGGTACTGGTCTGCGTCCCGGACGCCCTCGGAATCGGCGCGCACCCGGCCCCGGTGGTCGTCGAGGAACCACGGGCCGTCGCGCCCGACGATCTGGATGGTCTCTCGCCGCGCGCCGGGCGTGTACTCGTAGGTCCAGGAGTTGCCTACCGCGAGCGGATAGTAGATCGCCGGATCGGCACCGGAAGGCGCCGGGGGGTTGTCGCGAGTCTCGGCGGTCTTGCAGGAGGCGAGCGCCAGCAGCAGGAACACGAACCGCTTCAATGGGACCTCGGGCGCGGCGGGTGGACGTCTCGCGCGCTGGCCTCCTCGCGCTTGCGGCGCAGCTCGACGAGCGCGTCGGTCGCTGCGTGGCGCACTTCGTCGTCGGGAGCGCCGCTCTCCAGCGTGTAGAGGAAGGCCTCGGCGGTTGGGCCGCCCAGGCTGGCCAGCGCGTACAGCACCTGCGCGACGAGCTGCGGCGGGCGCTTGCGGGTCATCTCGATGAGCGGCTCCACCGCGCGCCGATCGCCGATCGCCACCAGGGCCCCCACCGCGCGCAGCGCGACGGCCGGGTTGTCGTCCTCGAGCCGCGCGATCAGCTGCGGCACCACCGCCGGGCTGCGCCGGTCGGCGAGCGTGCGGATGGCGTAGTCGCGGACCCGGGGATCAACGTCGACCAGGTCCCGGGAGAGCTCGTCATCGGTCTTGCGGCGCGACTCGAGCTGCCAGGCGAGCCCGCGGGCCGCGTCGTCCAGGGCGCCGCGCAGCGCTCCCTCGAAGGCAGCCAGCCTCACGGCCGCCTCGGTGCCCGCGTCCGCCGCGCTCGCCGCGCGACCCGCGCCTTCCGACACGGTCCTCTCCGGATCTCCTTCGGGCGAGGCGGCGGTCAGCTCCAGGACGAGCTGCACGTCGGCCACCGCGCCCTCCCCGCCGGCCAGCCGGCGCGCCGATTCCAGATCCAGCCGCACGCGCGCCGAGGCGCCCTCGCGCACCGCGAAGTGACGCGTCCTCTCCAGGGCCGCCTTCATCTCCCTGCGCACCTGTTCGGCCGGGATGGCCAGCTCCGGCACCCGGGCGAGGTTGCCCTCGGAGACCGACAGCGTCCCCACGGCGACGGCGCCCGGCGGGAGCCGGTTGCAGGACAGGGCAGCGGCGAAACCCGCCAGCACCCAGGCGCGGCGAAGAGGCATGCTCCGCGGATGCTAGAGGGTGCCGCCCGCAGGGTCAAAGACGCGCGCTGCGGATCGGCCGGCGCCGGGCGATTCCGCTCATTCGTGCGGCGGCTCGCCTTCGCCGGACCCCGAGGACGGCGCTTCGGGTGTGGTGGGCTCGGGGACCGGAGTGGGCTCCGCCACCACAGCCGGAGGCGTCTGCGCCAGGCGAGGCGTCCCGATCGGCTGGCCCCACGCCTGCTCGGCCGCGCTGGTCGCGCGGGCAGGCCGATCCTCGCCCCGGCGCGGGCGGCGGCGGCCCTCGCGATCCTCCCCCTCGCCCTCGGCCCGCGGAGGCTCGGGCACGGCAGGCGCGGGCACGGCAGGCGCGGGCGCGGCAGGCGCGGGCACGGCAGGCGCGGGCACGGCGGGCGCGGGCACGACAGGCTCGGACGCGGCCGGCGGCAAGGCGGGCTCGGCCGGGTGAGCCTCGGCAGGGGCCTCCGGCTCAGGCTCGGGTCCGGACAGCGGAGGGGGGACCGGATCGGCCGGTTCGACCCGCTCGATCCGCTCCTCGGACGGCCGCTCGCGGCGATCGCGATGCGAGGGGGACCCCTTCGCCACCGAGGCGAAGAATGCCTCGTCGACGTCGGCGAGCTCCACGACCTGCACGCAGACGCCCACCCTCAAGGAGACGAGCTCCTCGGCGAGCGCGTCGCCCGCGTAGAGCGCGACCGGCGGCTGGCCGGCGGCGGACGCCTCGGCCCGCGCATCGCGGCCCGCCTCGCCCGCGGCCAGCACCAGCCCCATCTGTGCGCTGTAGTGCGCCAGGTCCTTGCGCAACTCCTGCACGTCGGCGCGACCGATCTCGCGCGCTCCCCGCGTGAGCTTCACCGCCACTCGCAGATCGGAGACGCCGCGCCGCTGCCGCGCCAGGTAGAGCGGCCCCTCCTTGCTGCGCTTCGCGACCCGCACGTCGCGCATCCCCATCTTCTCCAGTAGCTGCGCGCAGAGCTGCTCGAAGCCGCTCGTCTCCAGGTCGGCGACGCGGCGGCGGAGCGCGCGCACCACGGCGCGCCGCCCTTCGGCCAGGAGCTGCGTGCCGGACATGGGCCGGCCCAGGCCGGTGTGCGAGGTGCGCGCCTCCTCGGGCATGGCCGAGGGCGCGGGGAACTCGACCAGCGTGACGCGCTCGCCGTCGACGATGAACACGGGCTTGCGCCCCGCCTCGGTGCGCCGGCGGTTGTCCTCCAGGAGCGCCTGGACCAGCGAGGCGTGGTCGCGCACCAGGGCCTCGCTGAGCAGGTTCTTCTTGAACAGCCCGTCGGACAGCTCCGAGATGGGCGCGCCCGACTGGCGCTGCGCGAGCCACTCGAACACCACCTCGGCCGGCGGGGGGAAGCGCCGCTGACCGCGCTTCCGCTCCTCCTCCTGGTCCTCGGCACCGGGCTGCAGCGCCTCGATGCGGCGCCGCGCCTGCGCGTTGATGGCCCGCGGCTCGCGCTCGCGCGGCCGGTAGAGCGCCACGCCGTCGTCGGCGGGGTGGAGCGGGGGTGCGACCGGCTCGACCACCTGCTCGAGGGGGACGCTCCACTCGACGAGGGCGAAGGTGCCCTCCGGCGCCACCGCGATGACTTTACGGTCGTCGTCGCGCTTGGCCATGGCCGCGAGGCGCTGGCCCATGGTCACCTCCGGATCCTGCCCGACGTGGCTGAGCAGGTTGTCGCGGACGGCGACGTCGGCGATTTCCTTGTAGTGCAGTGGCTTTCCGGCGCGCCGCAACACTTCGACGGCGGCTTCCGTGAACGTCATGTCGAACCGCTCCAGTTGCCCGCGGGGCTGTGGAAGCTTCCCTTGGGCCGGTGGAAAAAGGCCCGAAACCATAAAGGGTTTGCGCCCCCGTGTCAACGCACTCAGTCGTTGCCGGTGGGGCGGCGCTGTTTTTTTGCACGGCGCGGCCGTCACGGATGTACTCTGGCGGGAGTGATCCGCATCCGGCCCGGCAGCTCCTGGCGCCTGAACCCCGGCTATCTCGACGAGCTGCGGGCGCTCTCCCCTCCCAGGGCGCGCAGCTTCGACGGGGGCGGGATCCTCGACGTGGTCGGCATCGAGGTGGACGGCGTCGACATCGCCGCAGGCGTGGGCGAGGCGGAGGTGCTGGTCGCCGTCGACGAGCTGCTCGCGGCGCTCCGGCAACTCGCGGAGGGAAGCGCGGCGGCGCAGGCGACCGTCGGCCGCGGACCCACCGAGCTGGTGCTGGAGGCGCGCGACCCCGACGTGCTGCTGTCGCTGGTGACGCTGGCGCCTCCGGCGCGGATGCTCGCCTCCGGCTTGCTGCTGGACTTCGCCCGGCTGTGGTCGGCGGCCGCCGCCGCGGCGCGGAGCCTGGCTGCGGACCTGATCCGCATCAGCCCGGCGCTGGCGCAGTCGCCGCTGCTGCGCCGCCTGCACGGCGCTGCCCGGCAACCGGGGTCGACCAGGGCCCGCGCGGCGTCGTGGCCGCACGCGGAGGGGCGAGCGTTCGTGGCGCGATCCGGGCGCGGCGCCGTCCGCTGCGAGGTGCAGGTCCCGGCGGCAGCGGCGGCGCGCCTGGCCGATCGCGCCGAGCTGCCACGCGCGCAGCTGGCTCCGCTCCTCGGGTCCGGCGCGGTGGCGCTGCGGTTCGCCGGCGCCCCCGCTCTGCAGTGGGAAGGCCCGGTGTACCTCGCGCTGCGCAACCTGGTCCGCGAGGCGGAGGCGCTGGTGCGCGCCTGGGAGGCCGGCGAGCCGGCTTTCCAGCTCCACTTCTCCTCGACGGACCTGGCGTGCGACCTGACGCGCGACGAGGTGCGCGCTCCCGGCTGGCGGGCGCCGGCCGCCGTCTCGCCCGCGGCGCTCGCGCTGGCGCTCGCCGGCGCCGCCCGGGCGTACGCCGAGAAAGCGCAGCGGCTCGGCGAACGGCGCGTCGACGCCGACGACCCTCTGCGCGACCTGCGCGCTTCCGCCGCGCGCCTCACCCGGCATTGCGCGGAGCTGCTCTCGGGCGAGCTGCGGAGGGCTCCGGAGATCGTCGCCGCGCCGCCGCCGCAGAAGGCCGTGCGCGCGCCCCAGCCGCCGCTGTCGCGCGGCCGCATCCGCCGGCTGGTCTATCGGCAAGGCTGGCGCGTTCCGGCCGAGGAACGGCCCGGAGCCATCTGGCCCTGCGCCGGCGCCGTGGTCACGGTCGGCCTGCACCAGGTGGTGGGGCGCGACGCCGCCTCGGGCCGCACCCTGTTCGAGGAAGCCTGCCGCTTCGCCGTGCGCGCCTGGGGCGGCGACGACCTGTTCGTCTCGGCTGCGGAGTCGCTCGCGCGCATCGATCCGCTCACCGGCTCGGCGCGCTGGCGCCGCCGCCTGTCCGCGGCGGCCGAGCTGTGGGCGGTCCCCGGAGGGGTGGTCCGCGCGGGGACCGCCGGGCTGGAGCGGTTTTCCGACGCAGGCACGCAGGCGTGGCGGTCGCGGCTCCCCGGCGGAGCGCCCACCGAGGCGCTGCACGCCGAGGGCGTGCTGGCGTGCGCCGGCCGGGGAGTGCTCACCGCCCTGGACGCGGCCGACGGGCGTCTGTTGTGGAAGCGCCGCGCCCGGGTGCTGGCGCTCGCCGCCGCGCCGGGGCGGCTCGTCGCCCTGTGCGGGGGTGCGCGACCCGCCAATCTGTTGATCGCCGTCGACCCCTACTCGGGCCGTTTGTTGTGGGAGCGGCCCCTTCCCGAGGGGAGCGAGGCGGCCCTCTGCCTGTGGTCCGATTCGGCGCTGATCGTCTCGGGCGAGCGGCAGCGCGAGCTGACCGCGGCGCGGCTCGCCGACGGCACCCGCCGCTTCTCCGTCGCCCTTCCCTTCCCCGGGCACGCGCTCCTGGGCGCCGACGAGCAGGCGCTGATCGCGACCGGCGCCGGCGGCGCCGCGGCCCGGATCGACGAGCGCGGCCGCGTCGCCTGGCAGCTGGAGCCCGAGGGAGACGCTCCGGCGGAGCGCGCCGTGCTGCAGCGCGGGGTGGTGCTGCTCCGGCGCGGAGGCGTGCTGCTGTGCGAGTCGACCTCGGGCCACGAGCTGGCCCGGCTCGCCTCCGAGCCGCCCAAGGTCGCGGCGGTGGCGGACGACATGTCGGTGGCGCTGCTCGACGACGACGACGTGCTCTCGCTGCACCGGCTCGCGACCCACCTCAGCGTCGTCTAGCCGCCGCGCGAATCGGGGCGCCGGGCCAGCGCATACGCACTCTGGGGCCCGCGCGAAAGGTCATTTGAGCGCCTCTATCCACTCCGCGTCCGAGAACGGGCGAAGTAGGTCTCATTTGCTTTTCAGGAGGAGGCCGGCGGGGCGAGCAGCAATGGCGCATGCTGATGATTCGCGCGGCAGAGCAGCCGGATGCGGTCGAGCTCGTGCTGGTGCGTCCTTGCGGATCCGTCAATGTGATCAAATTCCAAGCCGCCGGTTTCTGCGCACCTCCGGCCGTTCGCGCGCGCCAAGGTGCAGCGCCCGCGAGCGTCACAGCCGCGCCTCTGAGAACGCGTCCTCGGCCCTCAGATCGGGCGTGCAACGAGTCCGTCTCGAGTTGGCTCCCGGACGTACCGAGGGTCATTGCGAACTTGTCCCGAGTCTGGACTCATGATTGGTCACTTCTCGGCGTCGTCGGGGCGAGTCGAGTCAGAGGATTGACTATGCCTCCACCTCCGAGGACAGCCAACCTG
>Ga0137399_10001075_pt1 | contig 12094 bp, 10 predicted proteins | sample czorhiz316metaG_FD_104810 | JGI IMG/M metagenome (GOLD analysis project Ga0137399, IMG submission 104810) | Vadose zone soil microbial communities from Angelo Coast Range Reserve, California, USA - czorhiz3.16 metaG | ecosystem: Environmental > Terrestrial > Soil > Vadose zone | place: USA...
GCCGCGTCGGGCACAGCGTTGATCTGTGTCGGCTGCTCGTGGCCGGTCGGAAGAATGTCAAGGATACGTGGAGAGAATGGATTCGGTTGCGCCGGTGTCATCGGTATCAGTTCCGAGAGCGGCGGCGAGGTGTCGTGTTTGAGTTCGTGATACACACGAACACTATTTTGGGCAACGGAAAGGGTCGGTTGAGTAAAAGACGCTATCGCGGCGAAACATAAGGCCACACAATAGGATAGACAGAACTTTCTCGACATAGCGCGCTCCGGTTTACGAACCTGGGGTGAGATTTATTGATTACACTGCACGAGCTTGGGGGGAATGACTACTAGCGTTCGTAGTATATACATTGCGTTCCCTCAAATAGCACGCAAAATCAGCGCCTTCCGCGGAGTTTTATGAAATTGTTGATAACAGGAGATGTGTGGGAGACTGCGCGGCCACCTCACTGCGGTTACATCGCAATTATTTTCACATGAGTGGGAAACCCGGCGGGCAAAAGGGGACGATGATCGGTTAACTGGTGCCTTTGCGCCCACGCGCCACGGCTTCGCGCGCTTCCTTGTCGGCCGTCCGGCGACGCTCGGTTTCGCGCTTATCCCATAGCTGTTTTCCGCGCGCCAGGGCCAATTCGATTTTGACTCGACCGTTCTTGAAGTACATTCGGGTGGGAATTAGAGTCAGACCCTTCTGTTGCGTTTTGCCGATCAGCTTTCGAATCTCTTCCTGGTGGACGAGAAGTTTTCGCGTGCGCAGCGCAGCATGATTGGAATAGCTGCCGTGTTCGTAAGGACTGATATGGCAGTTCAGTAGCCAGAGTTCGTTATCCTTCACCAGACCATAGGAGTCTTTCAGATTGGCCTTGCCGGCCCGGACCGACTTCACCTCCGTGCCCGTCAGGACCACTCCGGCTTCAAATTTTTCGAGCAAGAAGTAGTTGTGTCCGGCGTTCCTGTTAACGGCGGCATCTCGTTCTCCGGAAGCGGTGGGGAGCCGGCGAGGATTTTTTTCAGGATTGGAACGCGTTTGATGAGTGGTTTGGCGAGTCATACTGCTGAAAACAAAGTAACAGAAAAGCAGCTGGCGGGCGGCAGTGGGCAGCTGGCACGTCTGAGATGTTGGATCTTAGGAAATGCAAGCGTCCGTTTTCTTCCGCCTGCCACGTGCAATCTGCCAGCTGCACCTGAGGCCAGGTACCAATGAGTGTAAACACCGCCCTACCAATCACTTCGGGCCTAAGTTGAGGCGATGCTATAATCCGATTTTCCGGAACTTTTCGCGTGTGACGGCCGCTTCGAGCCGCGGCCTGTGGCTCCGCCGCTGTATTTCGGCGAACGGATGTGGTCGCTCGCGAGAGAGATTTCTTCAGAGGAACGTTTTGATGACATGTCTGCGCCGCCCGGCTCTGTTGGTCGTGCTTCTATGCCTCAGCCTTCCCACCTTTGCCGACCAGGCCAAAACGCTGTACGAAAAGGGCGCGGATGCCGAGGCGCGTCAGAACTACGAGCAAGCCTTCGACTTCTACAAACAGGCGTATAACCTCAAGCCGAAAGACTTGAAGTATCGCTCGTCCTACGAGCGCACGCGCTTTCTTTCGGCCGCTTCGCATGTGCATCGCGGACAGATTTTCCGCGACGCCGGTAAACTCGACGAAGCGTTGGCGGAATTTCAAAAGGCCGTTGAAATCGACCCTTCTTCATTCATCGCCCAGCAGGAACTCCGCCGCACGCAGCAGATGATTCGGGAGGGGCAGAACCCGCAGCCGCAGGCGTCGGCCGGAGCCAGCGCTTTGCGCCGTCGTCTGGATTCGGCTCAAGGGCCGGTGGAACTGACGCCCATTGCCAACGTTCCGATCACCCTGAAGCTCACCGAAGACACCAAGGTGATCTATGAGACGATCGGGAAACTGGCCGGCATCAACGTGCTCTTCGATCCCGATTACACCTCGCGTCGAGTGCGCATTGAACTGAACGGCGTCACGTTGGAAGATGCTTTGGAAATTGTCTCGTTCGAAACCAAGACTTTCTGGCGTCCCGTGACGCCCAACACAATTTTTGTTGCGCAAGACAATCCTGCAAAGCGGAAAGAGCTGGAACAAAACGTCATCAAAACTTTTTATCTGTCGAATCTTTCCCAGCCCACCGAGTTGCAGGACGTAGTCAACGCGATGCGCACGATTCTCGAAGTCAGCCGCATCCAGCAGTTGCCCTCACAGGGCGCGATCGTGGTGCGCGGCACGCCAGATCAGATGGCGCTGGCGCAGAAACTGGTCGACGATCTCGATAAGGCGAAACCGGAAGTGGTGGTGGAAGTTGCGGTCATGCAGGTCAGTCGGGACAAGATGCACAACCTGGGCATCAGTCCGCCTACCAGCGCCACGGTGCAACTGCAACCCAACATTACCAATAATACGGGGACGGGAAACGGCACGGGGACGGGGACGGGGACCGGAACCGGAACCGGAAACGGCACGGGTTCGTCGAACGGTATCAACCTGAACCGGTTGGCCAATCTTGACGCCACCGACTTCCAGGTCACCATTCCGCCGGCCACTGCCACGGCGCTGTTAAGCGACAACAACACCAAACTCATTCAGAATCCGCAGATCCGCGCCTTGGACGGGCAAAAAGCGACGCTTAAGATCGGAGATCGAGTGCCCGTCGCCACGGGTTCGTTTCAGCCCGGCATCGGCGGCGTTGGAGTCAATCCCCTCGTCAACACGCAGTTCCAGTATCTGGATGTAGGCGTCAACATCGACATCACACCGCGCGTACATGCGGGCAGAGAAGTCACGTTAAAGATGTCGCTCGACATTTCTGCCGTGACTTCACGCGTGAACATCGGCGGTATCGATCAGCCGGTCATCGGCCAGCGCAAGATCGAGCACGAAATCCGGCTCAAGGATGGCGAAGTAAACCTGCTGGGCGGCATCCTGGAGGACCAACAGACCCGGTCGTTGAGTGGGATTCCGGGTCTCGCCTCAATACCCATATTGAAATATCTGTTCTCACAGACCAACACCGAGCATCGCGAAAACGAAATCGTGTTCGTGCTGATTCCGCATATCATCCGCGGACCGGAAGGCTCCCGCTCCAATCTCGATATGCTCGATGTGGGAACAGCCAATGCTTTGGAATTACGTCGCAGCAGCAGCAAGGCGGTTGCGCCAGCGGCATTAAACCCGCAGAGCACAGCTCCGCAGCCGCAAACGCAGCCAGCGACTCCGCCGCCCGCCGTGCCGCAACCAGCACCTCAACAGACGCAACCGAACCCGCAAGCACCGCCCTCCGAAACAGGCGGTACTGGCTCCTTTATGTTTGATCCACCCACGCTCACACAGGCCAAAGGCGCGACGTTCACCGTGAACGTGATGCTCTCGGGCGGACAGAATATTTATTCCGTCCCGCTCCAGCTCAACTACGATGCCAGCCAGTTACAGGTGGTTAACGTTTCCAATGGAGGATTCCTCTCGCAGGACGGACAGGCCGTGGCGCTCGTTCATCGTGACGACCCATCCACCGGAACCCTGCAAGTGACCGCGACTCGTCCTCCGGGAGCTGGCGGTGTCTCTGGTCAGGGAGCCGTAGTGACGCTCACCTTCATGGCGAAAGCACCGGGACAATCCGCATTAACCATTACTCGAGGTGGTGCGCGCGATCCCGCCATGCAAGCCATTACGATGAGCGGAGCGCAAGCGGCCGTCACCGTGCAATAAAGACCGTACAACGACGCGGGCTGCCGTGTCGTCAAATGTCAGAATAAAGATGCCCGCAATTGTTAATTCGTCTTTGACCCCTCGTCGGAAGGCATGCCTTTCCGCCCGTCAGCGCGGTTTTACGCTGATCGAATTGATCGTCGCTACTGCGATTCTGGTCATTTTGAGTGCGCTGGCGGTTCCGCTGTTTCGCATCAGCGTCCAGCGCGAGCGCGAGCGCGAACTTCGTTACGACCTCTGGATGCTGCGTGATGCCATCGACCGATATAAAGACGCGGCCGACCGCGGCGCATTTCAGACCAAGGTAGGCAGCGAACAATATCCGCCGGATCTCGACACTCTCATCACTGGCGTCGACGTTGGCGGCAAGAAGCTCAGGTTTCTCCGCAAGATTCCGATTGATCCTATGACTGGAAAAGGAGAGTGGGGCATGCGTTCCGTGCAGGACGATCCCACTTCCGAGTCGTGGGGTGGCCAGAACGTCTTCGACGTGTACACCAAATCGGACGGCACGGCTCTCGACGACTCGAAGTACAAAGACTGGTAGCTGGCAGATGATAGTCAGGTTCAAATCGAACGCGCGCGGTTTCACACTGATCGAAATGGTCGTCGTCATCAGTTTGATCCTCATTCTGCTGTCGATCTCGTTGCCCATGTACAGCCGGTACATCCAGCGGTCCAAGGAAGCCAAGCTGCATTCCAATCTGACGACACTCAATAAGGTCATCGAGGCCTATTCGCTTGACAAGAAGAAAGCTCCGCAGACTCTCGACGATCTGATTCAGGCCGGATATCTCAAATCGATTCCAGAAGACATTACTGGTCGCACCGATACCTGGGTGACCGAGCCCGAAGATCCGCAGAAGGCATACGATTCGAATCAGCCCGGCATCGGATCTGTTCACAGCGGTTCCAATGAGACGTCCACCGAAGGCACCGCATATTCCAGTTGGTGAAATGGCAATGACCATCAGGAGAGGCGCGAAATCAGGAGAAAACGGTTTCACGATGATCGAGATGATCGTCGTGATCAGCATCATCCTGATCTTGCTGTCGATCGTGGTACCGAACTATAGCCAGAGTATCAATCGGGCTCGCGAAGATAACCTTCGCCGGAACCTTTGGACACTCAACGAGGTCATTGTTCAATACACCTTGGACAAGAAGAAGGCCCCACAGTCCCTTGGCGATCTGAAACAGGCCGGCTATATCAAAGATATTCCCGAAGACATCACTGGTCGCAACGACACGTGGGTTCCCGAGGAGGATGATTCCATTATGTCGCTGGACCAGACCGACCCCGGCATGACGGGCGTCCACAGCGGATCGGATCATATTGGCAGTGACGGCACCGTCTACTCGGAGTGGTAGAAGTGCAGGTCACAGGTCTGAGGTGTCAGGTCTCAGGAAAACCTGCCCAGTTAAGATCGCTCTTTTTTCTCATTCCCGAAAATTTTCTATCCGACAGTTCGCATCAGACGTCCAATTTCCTGAGACCTGAGACCTGCCGTTCTGCTACCTTATTTCTTCCCCGTGGAGGTGAGCTTTGAATTCTCTCAATCGATTGCAGCCTTTCGCACTCCTGGTCATGCGTTTTGTGCTCGGAGCGATTATGATTGCGCACGGATATAAGAAAGTCTTCGGCGGATTCCATGGACACCAGCAGTTCGTCGGCTCGCTGGGCATCCCCGCGTGGATGGCTTATCTTTCTGCTGGAACGGAATTCTTTGGCGGAATCGCGATCGTGCTTGGACTGTTCACTCGCTTTGTCGCCCTCGCCTTCCTGATCGAGATGGCCGTTGCGATCGTGAAAGTGCATTGGAAAAACGGACTGACCGGCCAAGGTGGCTACGAATTCCCACTTGCCCTGGCAACCATCGCCTTCGCGCTGATGTGCTACGACGGCGGTCCGTTCGGTTTCAATTTCGGAAGAGGCGGGGGCAGCTGGAGCAAGTCATCAAAGAGTAATTGATCGTTCCGGGAGTTCTGATTTATCACGGTTGCGTATGCGATAGGAACACGAGAAAATGCGCAGACTTATGAAAATCATGATCTCGCTTATTGTTTTTGCATCGCTCGCAGCCTGGAATTTGGATTCTGCGGCCGCGCAAAACAAGCTGGACACTGCGTCGTCCAAAATTCTTGCTCTTGAGAACAAATGGAATGCAGCTTATAAGCGTGGGGATATCGCGACCATGGAGTCTTTGCTGGCGACAGATTTCATCATCACCGTCGAAGACGGGAGTACATTTAGCAAGTCTGGGTACATCGCGCACAACGGGGACTCGACTCTGCGCGTAGAGATTACCGAAATGTCGGGTCTAAACGTTCGAATGCACGGCAATACAGCTGTTGTGACTGGTGCGTATCACGAAAAAGGTACGTCCAAGGGCAAACCCTACGAGTACCGGGACCGTTTTACCGATGTCTGGATGAATATCAACGGAAAGTGGCAAGTTATCGCATCGCACTACAGTATTCCGGTCAGCTAATAGTTGGATTGGCCCCCAGCTAAGAGGCCCGAAGCCTAACGCCTAATCTCAGATCTCTGCCAGTTCCTTCACTGCCCCCAACAGAGTCAGGATGATCCTTCCGCTGACTTCCGCGCCGTGGTTGAAAACCACCAACCTGGTGAAACCGAGCCACCAGAGCCTTGCGAATCGCCGCCTGCCCGGTCTGTTGTGTCAGTTTTAACTCGCTAAGAAATAATGACGTTAAAGAAATCTTTGCTCGCCGCGCGACATTGGTACTAGGCCTGCACCACTCCACGTAACGAGTACAACCACCCACTGGTTGCTGATCTGAGCGCGCCTCAAACAAGCAACCGGCGGGTGATGACGACCTTGAGCACGACCGCCACTGAACTGCTGCGTTTTGAGGTGCTGGCCGGAAGCAAAAAACAAATCTAGGTGAGTTATGCGTATTTGGCACTGGGTGACTTTTGCTTTCCTGCTACTCACGCTGAGCGCTAACGCGCAGCAGTCCTCGAACCCGTCTTCGTCCCCGGCGACTGAGCAGAGCGTCGTTCCACCTAACCCGGCTCAGCCGCGCGAGCAGCTTGAATCTCAATCACCGAGCATTGCGCCGCAGCCGATAGCGGCATCCGCAAGCACGGCGCTCGCCATGGCACCATCCTCCACGATGGACCAAGTCGTGGATCGCGCGCTAGGGCGGGAGCACGCGCTGATGGAAATGCTGAAGACCCGCACGCCGTTCGTTGAGACTTACCTGCAAGACCTGAAGTTTGTCCCGCAACTGGGTCCGACGCTGGTGCAAGACCATTACTACCTCGGCCGCATGGATCTCAGCGAAAATATGGACCGCCGTGACTATCTCTCCAAAGAGACAAGCTTTGAGAGCCACCTGTTAGGCGGCTTCACCAGGTTGTTCAGGTTCGAATACCGACCCTTGGGTTTCTCATGGATGATCTACGCCGACCGCTCCGACTTCAATCGCAAAACCTACGATTTCAAGTATATTCATCGCGAGTTCCTGGGTGATGTCCGTTGTATGGTCTTCGAGGTCTCCGCCAAAAAGGGAACCGGCAAAGGCCGGTTCCGTGGCCGAATGTGGGTTGAAGACCAGGATTACAACATTGTGCGCTTGAATGGTTTTTATGAGCCGCGTCCCCGCAATGCTTATTTCTTTCACCTGGATAGCTGGCGCTTGAACCTCATCCCAGACTACTGGGTGCCGGCTTACATTTACAGCGAAGAAGGCGATTTTGCTGACGGTTCGAAAGACAAGATGGCCTTCAAGGCCCAGACCCGGCTCTGGGGTTATGACGTGCAAAAGGGCGGCCAGAATGGCGAATTCACCCAGATGCGTGTGGACTCGACGGTGAAAGACGAAAGCCCGGGCGCGCAGGATGCGTCTCCGCTGCAAGCGCAGTGGCAATGGCAGCAGCAGGCCGGGGACAACGTCATCGAGCGGCTACAGAATGCCGGTTTCCTCGCTCCCGAGGGTGGCGTGGACAAGGTGCTGGAGACCGTGGTCAACAATTTGCTGACCAGCAACAACATTGATCTGCCCCTTCCCGTGCACACCCGAGTGCTGCTGACTTCGCCACTGGAGACTTTCAGCGTTGGCAACACGATCGTGATAAGCCGCGGTCTGGTCGACGTCCTTCCGGATGAAGCCAGCCTCGCCATGGTGCTTTCGCACGAATTAGCGCACATCGTGCTGGGACACAACCTAGGCAGCAAGTATGCCTTCAACGATCGTATGTTGTTCTCGGATGAGTCCGTCTATCAGAACTTTGGCTTCCGGCATGTTCCGGAGGAGGAGACTGCAGCCGATAAGAAAGCTCTCGATCTGCTGAAGAATTCACCATACGCCCAGAAACTGGATACACCCGGACTGTTCCTGCGCGAGGTAGCAGCGCGGGGCGCGGCGCTTTCCGCGCTGCTGACTCCCCACTTGGGCAATGGCTTCACCAATCGTAAAGGCTCGATGGATCGTATGGTTGCGTTGATGAACTCTGCGCCCGCCCTCGATCCAGACAAACTGAGTCAGATCGCAGCCCTGCCCCTGGGCGGGCGCGTCAGGCTCAACGCCTGGGATGACCATACGGAATTAATGAAGACCGCGCCGCTGGCCATCACCTCGGCACGCGGCAAGATGCCGCTGGAAGTGACGCCATTTTTCCCGAAGCTTACACGCTACGGGGCAGTCGTGAACGCGATGCGCACCGGTGAGCGCCGCGAACCCAATTCCGAGCAATTAGTGAGGAACGAGAATTAATTGTCTGCACTGGCGGATGCCCAATTTCAGAACTCCGCCAATTCCTTCATCGCCCGGAACAGGTCGCTGACCTGAGGCAGGATTGCATCTTCGAGAATGGGCTGATAAGCGACAAATGTATCGGTAGCGGCGATCCGCTTCACGGGCGCGTCGAGATGATGGAAGAGTTGATCGGCGATGCGGGCCGCTATCTCTGCGCCGTATCCCCAGCTCAGTGAATCTTCGTAGGCGATGAGCGCGCGATTAGTTTTCTTAACCGATGTCGCGATCGCCTCCCAATCAAACGGACTCAGAGTGCGCAGATCAATCAGTTCGACGCTGATCTGGTGCTCGCGTTCCAGTTTCTGAGCGGCTTGCAAAGCGCGCGGCACGACGGCGCCATAGGTGATGACGGTCAGATCGGTTCCGGGCTGCACGATCTTTGCTTTGCCGAACGGAACCATGTAGTCCGGCCCGGGATAGGGAGCGCGCCCATAAGTCTCGCGGTACAAGCGCTTGTGCTCGAGGAACAGGACCGGATCGTCGGAACGAATGGCGGTGCGCAGTAGTCCGGCGGCGTCGAGCGCGTTGGAAGGGAAGACCACTCTCAATCCGGGAGTGTGTGTGAAGATGCTCTCGCCGCATTGGGAATGATAGATTGCGCCGCCGGTCAGATAGCCGCCGATCGCAACTCGTATTACCACTGGTGCTGAAAATGCATTGTTCGAGCGCCACCGGATGATGGGGAGTTCGTCGCGCAGCTGCATCATCGCTGGCCAGATGTAATCGAAGAACTGGATTTCAACCACCGGCTTCAGTCCCCGAACCGCCATTCCGGTCGCGCGTCCGACGATGTTGGCCTCGGCCAGCGGCGAGTTGAACACCCGGTCGGCGCCAAACTCGATCTGCAAGCCCGACGTAAGCTTGAACACGCCGCCCTTGCCTTTAATCAGTTTCTGCTTGATATACTCTTCGCGGCTCGCATCCGCGACGTCTTCGCCAAAAATTACAATCCGCTCGTCGCGTCGCATTTCGTCGCGCAAGGCTGAGTTAATCAGATCTGCCATCGTCTTCGGCTGGGAGGCCGCCGAACGCTTGCCGTCGCTACCCGTCTCGGCCGATGCAAAAGCCGGTTGCGTAGCAAACGCCGACGACGTGGGATCGAGATCGGGCGAGTACACAAAGTTGTAAATCGTGTCGGGCTGTGGGATAGGGGCAGCCAACGCCTGGTCAGCCGCCGCTTGTACTTCTTCGTCGACTTCTTTTTCGATCTTGTTGATGCCCTTTTCGTCGAGAATGCCTTCCCGCAGCAGAAACATTTGCAGACAGGAGATCGGGTCACGGGCAGCGTCGCGCTGGCGCTCGCTGTCGGGACGGTAGAGCCTCTCATCATCCGACAACGAATGAGAATACGGCCGGATGACATGCGCGTGCACGAATGCCGGACCATGGCCGGCACGGCAATAAGCCGCCGCTCGCTTCAGCGCGGCGTAAGCGACCACTGGGTCCGTGCCGTCGAACTCTTCAAAATGAAAATTTGGGAAACCGGAAACCAGCCGTGAAATATTGCCCCCGGCAGTTTGTACCTCGACCGGCACCGAAATCGCGTAGCCGTTGTCTTCGACACAGAACAGAACCGGCAAGCGCCGGTTCGATGCAGTGTTCAGCGCCTCCCAAAATTCGCCTTCGCTGGTGGTGCCGTCGCCCAGCGAGACATACGTGATCTCGTCGCCCTGGAATTGAACATCTTTGAATTGGCGATAATCACCCTCCGCCTTCTGAGCGGCGTTGGGATGCCGCGCAAAATAACGTCCCGCCTCGGAACATCCGACGGCGTGCAGAATTTGAGTGCCGGTCGCCGAAGACTGTGTGACGACGTTCAATCTCTTGAATGCCCAATGCGATGGCATCTGCCGTCCGCCAGAACTGGGATCATCAGCCGCCCCGACTGCTCCCAGGAGCATCTCGTAGGGCGTAGCACCCAGCGCAAGACAAAGCGCGCGGTCGCGATAATAAGGAAAGAACCAGTCGTAGCCAGATTTCAGAGCGTGCGCGGCAGCGACGCCGATCGCTTCATGACCCGCCCCGGAAATCTGGAAGAAAACCTTCTGCTGACGTTTGAGCAGAATCTCGCGGTCGTCGACCCGACGCGAGGTGTACATGATGCGGTACCAATCGAGGAGCTGCTGGCCGGTCAAGCCCTGATAAGTCTTGACCTTCCTTTTAACATCACTGTCATTCAGCTTGGGATCGACTTTTGTCGTGGCCATTCCTGTCTTATCTCCCCCACGCGGCGGCGCTGGTCTTTATTGTAAATGTGCGGGGAGGGTTCGGAATAGAAATCAGAAGAGCAGGTCGCAGGTGACCGGTTTCAGGAAACCAAAGCGCGATGGACCTCCATTAACTTGACGTCGTGTCTGGTTCGCTTTTGCATTTTCTGCCACCTGCCACCTGCCACCTGCCTTTCATTTATTCTGAACAGTCCATGATCCGCTTCCTGCGTCAGTTTAATCCGCACTCGATCCGTTTGCTGGTGTTTGACCTCGACGGGACCTTGATTGACTCTCGCCTGGATCTGATTCATTCCATCAATGCCATGTTGCGTCACTTCGGGCGGCCGGAATTGCCCGGCGAACTGATCGCAACCTACGTTGGCGACGGCGCTCCTGCGTTAGTGCGCCGTGCGCTCGGCGATTCGTCCGACGAGACACTCTTCCAGTCCGCATTAGAATATTTTCTCGGCTACTACCGGATTCACAAGCTTGACCACACCAGGGTCTATGAAGGAATACCGCAGGTACTAACGCGTCTGGCCACGCCGTCGAACGGAATGCAAAGGCAGATGGCAATCCTGTCCAACAAGCCCGTCAATCCCTCTCGCGATATTGTGCGGGCGTTGGGGTTGGGAGACTTCTTCATTCGGATTTACGGCGGCAACAGTTTTACGACCAAGAAGCCTGATCCACTAGGAGTTCAAACGATTCTCGAAGAGACTGGTGTGCCTGCTTCCGAATCGGTCATGATCGGCGATTCATCCGTTGATGTCTTGACCGGCCGCAACGCAGGTCTGTGGACGTGTGGCGTTGCTTATGGGTTCGCTCCGCACACTCTGGAAGAGACGCCGCCTGACGTACTGGTGGAATCGCCGCTGGAATTGGGCGATTTGTTCCGATGAGCGACGTGTCTCTACTTCAGTCCCTTGGCAACATACGCCTCTGACATTGACTGAGAATAAACATATGCGTAGGCAGTGCCGTCGCTGGACAGTCGCGGTCCGCCTACTCCTGTGATTCCAACGTTCGTGCCGGCGCTAAAGGTTTTCCACAATTCCATCTTGCCAGTCGCAATGTCCACACGGTAAACGGCCGCTACCCGATCGCGTTGATGGCTCGACGCGACATAGACGGATTTACCGTCGGGAGTCCAACCAGTCACATAGTTCTTCGAATCAAGACCGGGAATCGGACGAAATCCGCTTCCGTCCAGCGGCCAGACGCCCCATTTTCCGTCTGGTGCGAGGACAGCGAGACTGCGGCCGTCAGGGGATAGGTTGACGCCAGTCATGCCCTCCGGCGTAATTGGCTTCGCGTCGCCGGTGTTCAGATCAATCAGATAGTCGCGCCCTCCATGTCCGGCCTCGATTCCACTGGCCAGCAA
>Ga0137399_10001077_pt1 | contig 12086 bp, 12 predicted proteins | sample czorhiz316metaG_FD_104810 | JGI IMG/M metagenome (GOLD analysis project Ga0137399, IMG submission 104810) | Vadose zone soil microbial communities from Angelo Coast Range Reserve, California, USA - czorhiz3.16 metaG | ecosystem: Environmental > Terrestrial > Soil > Vadose zone | place: USA...
GCCGGGTCGTCAGAACGGCGCAAACAGATCTCCTGGGCGCTTGGCTGCCAACTTAATGTATTCTCCAGCAGCAAAGCCAGCCCCCCAATTCCATTCTTTTTTGCTCCCAACCCTTAGACGCCAAAGAACCGCGGAATGTCAAGGACGTGAGGGAGATATGCGGTGTAACGCCAGTGTGCCGCTGGCGATTTCGAACAGCCCAGGCCGCGGGAAACCATACAAACTGCCGGCGAGACGCCAGCGCTACAAAAACCCGATCGACGCTCAGGGCAGGTGCCGTGCCCCCACAGAGGATCTGAATCGTGAATGCGGATTAGACTGCAGCCCGGCGCTTTGGGGTTGAGAAGGTGCCCTTACGATTCCGCTCGGAGGCTGAACTCCATCGGTCGCCTCCTTTTGGCTCTGACTTTATTGCGTTGCCCTTTGACCACAGCCCGTTGCTGCATCCGGGACGCGGCCGAAGCGTCGCTCGCGAGCGCGAAACTCTGCAATCGCTGCGTCAAGATCCTCGGCGCCGAATTCAGGCCACATGCGCGGAGTGAAGATCAGTTCGGCGTAGGCGCTCTCCCAAAGGAGAAAATCGCTGAGTCTTTGTTCGCCGCCGGTGCGGATGAGCAGATCCACATCGGCAGCTCCGTCGTGATTGACCTCGCCCAGCACGCGGGCGAATGAATCGCGCGAGAGCTCGGTGACCTTGTAGAAGCGGCAGGCGGCCCGAAAGATGGCCTCCCGCGCCGAATAGTCCACCGCGAGCCGCAGGTGCAGCGTCCCGCCCTTGGCGGTGGCCACCTCGGCAGCTTCGATGACTTCACGGAGGCCGCGGGAGAGCCGGTCGCGCCGGCCGATCACGCTGACACGAATGCCGTGGGCGGCCCACGGATGGGTTTCCGTGAGCAGGTATTCGTGCATCAGCCGCATCAGGGTTGTCACCTCGGGCTGGGGCCGCTGCCAGTTGTCCGCAGAAAAGGCGTAGAGGGTTAGCGTGCTGATGCCCAACCCCGGCGCGGCCCGGACGACGCGGCGCACCGCCTCCACGCCGGCACGATGGCCGGCCACGCGCGGCAGACCACGCGCCTGAGCCCAGCGGCCGTTCCCGTCCATGATGATGGCGACATGCAAACCGGTTGGTTCCAAGAGTTCCACCCTTCTTCCCAAGCCGCGCGGCCGCGCCGAGTGCGGAGTGCAGGGCCGATTCTTCGCAAATCACTTTGCCATACAAAGTGTAGGCCGAAAAAATTTTCTTGTCCCGGGCTAGCGCTCCCGCGTCGCCCGAATCAGTGCCTCCATGTGATCGAGATACCGCTCCAGGGCTCGGCGGCCCGCCGCCGTCAGGCGGTACTCGGTCTTCGGCAGCCGCCCGTCAAACGACTTGCTGCACGCGATGTAGGCCGCTTCTTCCAGCTTGCGCGCGTGTACGCTCAGGTTGCCGTCGGTGGTTTTCAGCAGGGCCTTCAGCTCATTGAAGGTGAGCGAGTCATTGACCGCCAGCGCGCTCACGATCCCCAGCCGCATCCGCTCGTGGATCAGGCGGTCGAGCGCCGGCGTTACGCTTTCCTCCGCGCGGCCGCGTACGGAGCGCAGACCGCCAGCGCGGCCCTTCTGGGCGCGTTCTTGCGCCAACGCACTGGATTTAGCCATCCGACCTCCTTCCCACAACCAGGTTCTCAGCCACCATACCTTTTCGCAATCACCAGGCCGAAAATGATCTGCAGCGCGCCAAAGCCGACGGCCATAAACCAGTTGCCCCAGGACGCCGGCGAAAACAGTGCCAGGGCTCCCGCCAACATGAAGCAGAGCCCCATCACCGGCACGACACGGACCGAGAAGGCTCCGCCGGTTACCACGGCTGTGCCATACAGCAGCAGCCACATTCCCGGAAGCACAGCGGCGTACCCTGCGCGAAAAAGCGCCACGGTCAGCAGCGCGCCCACCAGCAACGGCGGAACAAAACTCAGCGCGAACTTCCGCCCCGGACCTGATAGCAGCGGCACCTTGGCCGCGCGCGCCTTGCGCGCCGTCGCGCCCGCAGCGATGCCGACGGCCACCAAGGCCTCGGCGAGCCAGGTGGCCAGCCACGCATTGCGGCTTGCCTGCCGCGCGGCCACAAACGACGCCGCCAGAGCCGTCCACCCGATGGCAAAGCCGCCCCAGCCGGGCACGGCCGTAAACGAGCCGGCGCGCTCCATGGTCTCGCGGATGAAGCGCAGGTTGTCCGCTGCATGCGCCTCGAGCGCCACCGGCTCAGGGCGACGAGAGCGCAATGGGCCTGCCGAGGACATGTTGCTAGGATACGCCTGGCGCAATCGCTGTCAAGTACTTTGTAAAACAAAGGTACCAGCGGCCAGAGCTTCACACGTCAGAGATTGATGCGAAACGAGGCAACTGGGTGTACAATGCCGGCCGCTTGGGAACTCAAAATGGGAATCCCTGTATGATGGACGACCATCAGAAGACGGCCTGTTGCTGCGCGTGTTGTTGTCGCGCCACGTCTTCTGGTGCGGAAAGGCTACCGGCTTAGAAATCCAGTACTGACTCGATTTTGAAGCGGCCTACCACCAGAAGAGGACTTCGGCGGTAGGCCGTTCTGTTTTTGGGCACTTTTGAGGAGGAACCATGCATCGGCATATGTCGCTTCGGGCTCTGGTGGTGATTGTTCTGCTCTTCGCGGGTATCGGTGCCGCAGAAACGCCGAACCGTGTCACCATTCTCTACGACTCTTTCGGCAAGGCTCCCGCCCTGACCCTGGATTGGGGTTTCGCCGCCCTGGTCGAGTATGGCGGCAAACGCATCCTGTTCGATACCGGCAACAACGCCAGCATCTTCGAACACAACGTGAAGGCGCTGGGCGTCGATCTGCGCAATATCGATTTCGTGGTCATCTCGCACCGCCACGCCGACCACACCAGCGGCATCACCTACCTGTTGACGGTTAATCCCAAGGTCAAAATTTATGTTCCCGACGAGCCCTGGGGATTGTTCGCGCGCGGGGTGAAGAACGACTTCTACCGCAAGGATCCGTCGCTGCCCGCGGAAATGCGCTACTACGGCGGCCATCCCCCGGAGATCTTGGAAGCCGGAACGCCGTGGCCGAACGGCAACTTCGTTCCAGTCAGCAGCAAGACCGAGGTGGCGCCGGGTTTGTTCATCCTTCCCGGCGTCTCCACGACTCCGGGCACGCTGGAGTTGAAAGAGCTGTCGTTGGCCATCAAGAGTCCGCGGGGAGTGATCCTGATCCTGGGCTGCTCGCATCCCGGGCTGGAGCACATCCTGCAGGAGGCGAGCGCGATCGATCCGCACCTGTACATCCTGCTCGGCGGGCTGCACCAGATTCAGAAACCGGATCCCGAAGTTGAGCGCATCGCCACCGTGCTGCACGACCAGTACACGCTCGATCGCGTGGCGCCGGGACACTGCACCGGCGAACCGGAGTTCGCTGCCCTGAAGAAGGCATTCGGCGATCACTACCTGTACGCGGGCGCGGGCACGGTCATCGACCTACCGGGGACGGCCGTCAGTTCGGCATCGGTAGCCAGCAGCGGCGGGCGGTAGGGCGGCAAAGCCGCGACTGGCTAGTACCGCGCATCGTCTTGTTTTCATTGCGCTTGCCACGGACAGGTGTTTCTGCAAGAATAGCGTGACATTACCAACTATTTTACGTCTCGAAGAGGCAATCCTTGAGCATTCTTACCCCGCCCCTCTCTCGTGACCCACTTCCAACCTTTCCGCAGGACCGCACCATTGGTTCGCTCTGGCGCCGGATCGTTGCATTTTTCGTAGATGGAATCATCGTCGGTATCACTGGCAGCGTGGTTGCGCTCCCTTTCTTCGAAACATTCTCCCATTTAGGCCCGTGGGGACGCCTACTAGGTTTCTGCATGGCCCTTCCTTACTTTGCGATTCTGGATAGCACAATTGGGAACGGACAGACTCTCGGAAAACGGTGGATGCACCTTCAGGTCGTCGACGTACACGGGAACACGATTTCTTTTTGGAAGTCCCTCGTCCGATATGCGTTGTTCGCGGTTCCCTACTATCTGAATGAGATCGCGCTTCCAGTGACGCGAACGCCTTGGATCGTTTCTTCTCTGATTTCTGTGGTTATCTTTGCAGTTGGCGGCGCCACATTCTATCTGGTGTTCTTCAACCGGCATACGAGGCAGGGAATTCATGACTTGGCAGTCGGAAGTTATGTAGCCGAAGCAGACAAGATCGGTCCTCTGAAAACGCAAGCGATTTGGAAAATGCATTGGGCGATTCTCGGCTCGCTGCTTGTCTTCCTCTCATTGGCCGCAGGAATTCTCGGCAATAAGCTAGCGAAATGGGGGTCCTTCCCCCAAATGCTCCAGGATGTCCAGCTGATTGAGAACATGGAGGGCGTTCAACAGGCGGGGGTGCAAGATTTGAGCTGGAGTAACTGGAGCAGTGGCCAAAAGAAAAAGATTTTCGTCATAAACGTCTTCTGGACAGGGAAATCGACAGATGAAGAAGCTTTTGCCAACCGGGTCGCTAAGCTGATTCTCCAGAACGATCCGAAAGTACAGGAACACGATCTTCTCAGGGTCGTTATGATTCGCGGCTACGATCTCGGCATCGCCCATGCTCAGGTTTCTCATCCCTTTCAGCGCACACCTGCCGACTGGAATGCGCATCTGTTTGGAACGTCGCAAGCAGAAAGTTCTACGCCGACCAAACGGTATTGAAGTCGGTTCAGCAAAATACGCAGCAGGGTCCCAGAAATCGGATAACTGTCGGGAAATCCCCTTCCCACGAGAAACCAGATTCTAAAGGCGATTCCTCAATACTTGTGCACGTGGTGTCAAAAAACTATCGGATTCGTGATCTAATAAGTCATGTAATATCAGTCGGCCCGACTGGACGAAATTGGTGAGTGGAAACCACATGATTTTGGAACGAGCCCTTTCGTTGCAAGGGAGGTATAGGGCAGACAGCAGAGCGCCGAAAACTGTTTCCGCCGCGAGGAACATTCTCCTGTACCGCGTGTCTAACTACAATGGGACGCACTTCCGAGGTGGAACTGTGTGCGCTCTGCCAGGGGCTCTTGCCTCTGCGGTCAGGATCGTCTTTCTCTGGGCGCTATTCGCTCAGCCACTGCCCGGGGCTAACGCTTCTGACTTGCTCGTGGCCAAGCTTGACTGTCCCGATCGCGTGAATGACGTGGCCTTTTCTCCCGATGGGAAATTGATCGCGGCGGGATACGGTTGGAATACGCAGGGAGGAGTGAAGGTTTGGGACGTTGCAAGTCGAACGGTTGTGACCGCGTTGGCAACAGGTAAGGGGAATTACAGCCACGCCGAGCGCGTCGCCTTCTCACCAGACGGAAAGTTGTTCGCCTCTGCAAACTTCGACGGCGACGTAACACTTTGGGCGGTCGGCTCCTGGCGCCGACTGAAAACAGTGATTTTTCACGGCGGCTCTCCCACCTCCTTGAGCTTTTCCCCTTACGGCACCAAACTGGCATTCTCTTCTGCCTTTGCTGTAATCCTTTACGACCTGAAATCGGCTCGCGCAAACAAAATTGCTGCGCGGACACACCTATCCGATTACTTCAGTGGAGCCTCGTTTTCTCCGGATGGAAAGTCTTTAGCGGTTGGCACGCGTGGTGCAATCCAGTTTTGGGACGTCGCAACCCTAAAGCCAGCGAAGCACCTCCGGACAAAGGCAACAGACTTCTTTTGCCGTTTTTCTCCGCAGGGCAAGTACCTCATTGCCGGGGGTGGAGCGATCTTAGGCAAGAGGTCCATCGTGGTCTGGGATGTAGAAGATGAAAAACCGGTGAGCGAAATTTCCCAATTTCGCAGCGGTCTGTTTGCTCTGGCGATAGCGCACTCGGGGAAGCTGTTCGCTCTGGGCGGTGGAAGCTATGGCCCCGGCGGAGACCTCAGCGTTTGGAGTCTGAGTGAGGCTGAGGAAGTGGCCTTCGTTTCCTTCGGGCAGTTCCCGATCGAGGGCCTCGCCTTCTCACCGGACGACACTCTTTTGGCCGCAGCCAGCCAAGATGGATTTGTGCTTCTTTATGCCGTAAACCTTCTCCGCGGGCCGCAACATACGAAACAAAGCCAACCCCTGTGTGGAGAGATCTTGGCGGAAACGAACCAGGTTTTCGTCGTCCCCCTGTCGGAGGTCCCCACCCCGATGAGCCGGGACTTTCACTACGCATGGAAGCTCGAACTGATTGACCCGCGCTCATTGGCCAAGCTTGCTGGTTTCCCGGTTCTGCTGGCCGACTGGGAGATTGAGAGCAATGCCGCAACTGACCGCGCCAGAGTCAGCAAGTTTTATACACTGCTTTCTCCCTCAGCTTCCTTCGGCTCACTCCGAAACTATGTGGTGTTCGGAGACGTCCAGAACCCGGGGTGGAACGAGGGGTTCATCGCTAAGATCTATGGAGACGACTCTTTCGTCGCCACCGACAATTCCGGAACTTGCTTGGCACACGGATCGCTCAACCAGTTGCAAGCGGGGCAGAATCTTGAAGCCATCAAAGCGCGGCTGCTCACTGAGGGTTTCATGTCTAGTCCCAAAGAGCCCACGACACGTGGCCTCGATCACTACCGTACACGCTTTATTGAGCTTTCTCTCGATGGCGTTCGCCACTTGCGAACCGACGCGGAGGTAGTCGACTTCGACAGAAAGCATCCCGCTAAGAAAGAAGAAGACTTTAGAAGGATCTTCCGGCAAGAGGAGCCTTTCATCTCTTCCATCCTTCGCGCGGGGAGGAAACTACCGCCCAACTGAACCATTGGATCTTCTGGGCGAGACCGTGGAGAGGTCTTGCTCAAGCCAGCGGTAGGATGTCGTTGGCGCAGCCAAGTTGTGTGGAAGGGTTGACTTTGGACACATTCAAAAGTCTGGCCGGGCCAGTCAGCGTCCCGGACCGTTACCAATCTTCTCCACAAGAGTGACGAAGGTTAAACTCTGGTCTGCGACACGTCCCGTAACTTCCCAGCAGCCGGGAGTCGGGAAGATCAGAGCAGTGGCCTGGAACCCAATCTCACCGTATCCGTCCGGTATCCGAGCGCGCAGGGGTGGTGCGGGACCATCCAACCGCCGACCTTCTATAGTCAGCCGTCCCCTGACGAGACGCCACCAGAAAAACTTCATTGAAAGAGCTCCATTCTCTAGCACAAACCCGGCCCCGCCCGGCTTGAGCACAACCTTTCCTTCGGGCCCGAGTACCGTTGATAGGGCGGCATTCCCATGATTCCCAAGTGACGACTGGACCGTGGTTCTTGTGCCATCCGGAGCTGTTGTCGTCACCCAGCCTCTTCGGTCGTGGAGCGGGGCAAGCTCGGCCTCGGTGTATTTTTTCAGGTTCGGAGCCGTCACGTGGCACGGAAAAGATCTTTCCGGACCGGCTTGCAGCGACGATGAGTGCCCTACCACATCTGATCCCCAAGGTAAGCACCCAACGAATGCAATCATGAGCCAGGTGGCCCTACAAAAGCGTGAAGGTTGTCTAATCCGGGTATTCTCCATCTAATTGTCCTAAGCTCGTTTTCCTAGAGATCGCTATTGCCCTTATTGTAGCTTCCTGCGACTTCCGATACAAACATTAGGACGCCGCAGCCGTGACCACCGGTGGAGAACGAAGTTGGATTTCAGCAGCGGTGAGTCTTTCGACGACCATCATCGTCCCACCACACTTGGGGCAGAGCCAAAGAGGACTTGCGTCATTGCCGGATGGGGCCGAAGTTCCGGATGCGCACGAAACCTTCGGGGAGCAGGTGCAACAGGAAGCGGCGCAAGAACTCATCGAGAGATAGGGTCATCAACTTCTGTTCATTGTTGTGGGCGGAATCGCGCCAACGAAACGTGACCTTCCCATCAGCAAAGGAGACCAGTCGATAGTTGGAGATGGCCACGCGATGGGTGTAGCGGCCCAGATACTGGAGCACAAACTGTGGGCCACCGAAGGGTGGTTTCAAATAGACGATCCAGTCTTTTCGGTAGAGGGGCCGCAGCCAGGCGGCAAAAGTTTTCGGCTGAGCGAGGAGTGTGAGGTCTCCGTGGAAACAGAGCTGGCCGTCGCGGAAGGCATGCTGGAGAGCGTCGACAAACTTTCCGCGAAAGACCTCACGCAGCACCTCGCGGGGAAGGAAGAACCGCTGGGATGCAGGAACCCAGTGGGTGAGATCGAGCGACAGGCCGCCGGCGGGAACGACGCAATGGACATGCGGGTGAATTTCGAGTTTTTGACTCCAGGTGTGCAGCACACTGAAGAAGCCGATTTCTGCACTGAGATGCTTGGGATCGCGCGCGACTTGGAGAAGGGTTTCCGCACTGGTGCGAAACAGGAGATCGTAGATGACCTTCTTGTTCTGCAAGACCAACGGGGCCAAATGACGGGGAAGCGTGAAGACCACATGCACGTAAGGCGTGGGGAGCAGTTCCTGGCGACGTGCTGCGAGCCAGCGGTCGCGAGCCCCTGCCTGACACTTTGGGCAGTGCCGGTTTCTACAAGAGTTGTAGGAGATGGCGCGATGTCCGCAGCGGGTGCATTCATCGAGGTGGCCGCCGAGCGCGGCGGTGCGACACCGCGCAATGGCCAGTAGCACTTTCACGTGCTTCCAGGTGATCCACTTACGGCTTCGTTCGATGAATGCGTTTCCTGCAGCGCGGACCAGATCGGCCACCTCGAGCGGTGGCCGACTCATCTACTCTTCCTGCGGTGACCTGTCTGTGAGCTTCAGTGAGTCCAATGGACTCGCTGTCGCGTTCAGGCGGCGCTCAGAAATATGGAGGTAGATGGTGGTTTGTTCCAGGTCGTTATGGCCTAACAGCATCTGGATGTTGCGCAGATCCGCGCCCTGTTCCAGCAGATGCGTTGCAAAGCAATGCCTCAGCGTATGGGGGTGCACCTGTTTTTGGATGCCCGCTCGCTTGGCGGCATTCCGGCATGCATGCCAAACCACTTTCGTAGAAATCGGCTCATCGCTGGTATGGTGCCGGTTGCCTGGAAACAGGCACTCGCTTGGCTTTCGCCTTAACCGACGCCAGTGCTCACGCAGTTCTTTAAGCAGCTTTGGGCTAAGCATCACGTCCCGATCTTTGCGCCCTTGCCACCCTGGATGTGAACTACCATGCGTTGGCTGTCGACGTCCGAAATTTTCAGGTGGGTCAACTCGGCGCGTCGCACTCCGGTAGCGTAGAGCGTCATCAGCAGCGTGCGATGAAAGGGAGTGCGAGCCGCATCGATGAGTCGCGCCACTTCTTCCTGGCTCATGATCGATGGAACGTGCTCGGCTCTTTTCGGATAGGGGGTCTCCGCTGCGCTCCAGCCCTTCTTGAGAGTCTTGGTATAGAAGAACCGCAGAGCCGCAAGATATACCGTAACGGTGCTCGCCGCCAACTTTCGCTTCTTGAACAGTTCCGCTTGGTATTCGCGAATCTGCTGGGGGCCCAGACGGTCTGGAGGACGCTGGAAGCGTCCCGAGAAATCTTCCACTATACGGATGTAACTGCTTATGGTAGTTTCAGCGTAATTACGACGCTGGAGTTCCTCCAGCATCATTTTTCTGAGATGGGTCACGGGGATACCTCCTGTGACCCACACTTACATCAAACTGTCGAGCAACCAACGCTCCACTACCTCACGCGTAGCGTCCGCCGCCGGGCGGCTTCGTTCAAGTCGGATTCTCGGAATGTGGCCCGGGGGGCCTCGTCGGGTGGATTCCCACTTTCAGAGAAGTGTCTTTCTCGGGGACTGGTCGTGGGACTTGGTGTCATCGCTAATTCTACCAAGGACGTGAACGTCCCTCTGCACGGCCATCCTGCCAGTCTTCTTCGGCTAACCATCGGACTCGCCGAAAACGCCCATCGTGCTCTAACGCTTTGTGGATGCTGATAGCAAAAGCTGTGGTCGGATGATTATCGTTATCGTCCCTCTGAATTCGGAGCAGCCAAGGCGGCTCACGATGAGGTTCCAGGGTCAACATAACACTGTAAACATTTGAACCGACGCCCCATTCATAACGAAATGACGATGTAATGCTAGAACACCGGAAAGCCAGCACGCGACCGTCGCTACTCCCAAGATCTTTCAGGGAAGAAGCGAAATACTCCATTATCTGTCGTGCCGCGACGGATTCGGTCCTCGGTGCGTCAGCCTCTACAAATTCAAAGCTCACACGGTTTCGATTGACTGGTCTTGGCTCGTCGTCCAACCGATGATCGCAGCACTCTGCTGACCCAATTTCGGCCAAGCGAATTAGGACTTCACGATCCTGTCCGCCGTACCGAACGGCACCACAGCAGGACGCCCAAGTACTCAGTATCGCAGCATCCGTTTCCTCTCTCGTAGTTGGTTGGCGCGCGAAGAAGCAGTGACCCTGTCCGTCATGTGACATCATTGTGGGCGCTTGGGATTCGGGTGCACCGCAGGCCATGCATTCTCCGTTTCGAACATAGAAGGGACCCGCCGCATTTTGTGGATGCGATCGTCGAATCGAAGCATCGCCTTGCGGTCCCATATGTTCATGATAACCACCCGGAAGACCAGAATCCAGTCGTCTTGCGGCCAAGGTGAAGTCGGATTCTCGGAAACTGGGCCAAAACCATTCCCTTTTGGCCCGGTAAGATCTCCTCTAGCCTGACAGCAGGCAAGACATCTGCAAGACATCTGAACTCATCTCGAGGGCGATGGAGCTTTGCCCACGCGGGCCAGATCCGCATACAGAACCTCCCGTTCGTCCGGAGATAGGCGGAACTCCCAAAGACCCCATACTTGTTCAACAGCACTGGCTGTGACCCAGTCAACCATTGCCCGCAAGCTGGCCAGTGATGCTCTCGCTAGTTTGGTCCGGCGCCTAAAAAATGCGAAGAACCCGCAACCAGGGCACGAACATGCCTAGCATAATGTCCCCGCTGGTAGGGTTGGTAGGGCTTCATGACCGTTCGGCGGTACGGAGGCACAGAAATGCTTGTGGCGGTCGTCCACGCCCGCAACTCCTTTAGAATGCGCTCTTACGAAAAACAGCCTCGTAAGTCCTTTAGAATGCGCTCTTACAAAATCATTGGACTTAAAGTCCCATGGAATCACACTCTTCCAAAAAAAGAGGGGGAGGGGGGTGGTGAGACAGAGTTCAGCGTCACTGCCGCTTCTTCGGGTAGCGGCCGCGAAGCCAGTTCCAACGGATGGCGAGCACTTCGCCAAACATGCACAGGCTGTCGCGGAGGACGTGAACCTTGGTCTGTGGGTCGTGCGCCCAACGCACGGGAATTTCGATGGCGCGCAAACCATGGCGTTTGGCGAGGAAGAGGATTTCGGGATCGAAGCCGAAGCGCTCGATGCGCTGCTGCTCAAAGACGATGCGCGCGTGTTCGCGGACGAAGGCTTTAAAGCCGCACTGCGTGTCGGTGAAATCCAGCCCAGTGACCGCGCGGACGACGGCATTGAAAACCTTGCCGGCAAGCTCGCGCAGCGGCGACTGGTGAACTTCGATCAGGCTGGGATCCACGCCGCGCGAGCCGATGGCGACCTCGTAGCCACCCAGCGCGGCGAGCAGCTTATCGGCCTCCTCGATCGGCGCGGACAGGTCAGCATCGGTGAACAGCACGATCCGCCCGCGGGCCTCGAGCATGCCGTGGCGCACGCTGTAGCCTTTGCCGCGGTTGCGGCCGTTCGAGAGCAGCCGCAAGCCGGCGAATTTCGAGCGCCACTCTTCCACGACAGCCGCACTGCGGTCGCTCGAGCCATCGTCCACGACGATCACTTCCGCGCTGGGGGGGCGAGTACTCAGATACTCTCGAACACGCCGCAGGGTTTCGGGGAGGCGCCGTTCTTCATTGTAGGCAGGGATGACGATGGAAAGTTCTGTAGGCGGCTGGTCCATTCCGGTTATTGATTTCCCCAGCCGTAGCGGCCCACGAGTGGCACAAAGCGGCAGTAGTGCAGCACGCGCGAGGTTATGCGGCCGCCGGCCTTCCGCACCTGGAGCAGCTCCTGCTGGTCCGGCAGGCCCACAGGGATGACCAGCCGCCCGCCTTCGGCCAGTTGTTCGACCAGTGGCGGAGGCAGATCCGGCGCCGCCGCAGCGACCACGATCGCGTCAAACGGCGCGAACTCA
>Ga0137399_10001081_pt1 | contig 12072 bp, 12 predicted proteins | sample czorhiz316metaG_FD_104810 | JGI IMG/M metagenome (GOLD analysis project Ga0137399, IMG submission 104810) | Vadose zone soil microbial communities from Angelo Coast Range Reserve, California, USA - czorhiz3.16 metaG | ecosystem: Environmental > Terrestrial > Soil > Vadose zone | place: USA...
CCTGGATCGTGCTCGACCTGGACAGGACGGTGCACGCCGGCGAAGCGCCGGAGTCGACCCTCGAGTACGGCGTCAGCCTGGCGGCCTCCATCGCCGATGCCGGGTTGCGCCGGGGAGCGGCCATCGGACTGCTGGCCAACGATCATGCCCTCAGCCTGCTGGACGCGGCCCGCGGCGATCAGCAGCGCAAGAAGCTGCTCGAGTTCTTCACTCTGGCGGCAGCCGACGGGGACACCCCGCTGGCGACCATGCTGGCCGCCCACGGCCATCGCTGGCGGCGGGGCGGCGGGCTGGTGGTGGTCACGCCCTCCAGCGACCCCCAGTGGGTGGACGCGTTGCTGGACCTGGGCGTTCGCGGCCAGCGCAGCCTGGTGGTCTACCTGGATCCGCAGGCCTTCCATGGCACCCAGCCAGCGCTGGCCATCGCCTCCCGCTGGCGACAGTCACTGTCCTGGTGGATGATTCGCCCCAGCGAAGCGGTCGAGGGCCAAGAGGACCTGAAGGTTGCCGCCCGTTAACCAGACCACGCTGCTGGCCGTTCTGGCGGGTCTGGTCCTGGTGGCCTGGCTGTCCGGCCTGGTTCGGGTTCGGAGCGACGACGGAGTGGCTCGCATTGACGTCCTCCGTAAGTGGTCGCTGGAGTTCGATTTCCGCGATACGTGGTTGCTGCTCGGGTTGGTGGTCATCCTCGGCTGGTCCGTCGCCACGGCCCTGCAGCAGTCGAACTGGGCACCCGGCTCGGACCGGCTGCCCGCCGCGGTCCTGGTGGCGGTGCTGGCTGGATGGCTGGCGGCCGTCAGCCGCCTGTCGCGTCGTGGGTTCGTGCTGATTGGACTCCTGGTGGTGCTTGCCTTCGCCGTCTGGTCGACGGTGGGGGCGGTCCACCTGGGATCCAACTTCGATGTCGGCCCGGTGCCCGACCCGCTCCGGCCGCTGGCCCTGTGGGCGTCGGCAACCTGGTTCCAATCGCGCTTCGCCATGCTGATCGGCTTGATCGTGTTGGTGATGCTGACCGGCTGGTGGACCTCGTGGTGGGTCTTTCGCCGCCGGTCAGGACTGGTCGCCCTCATGCCGTCGGGAACGATCCTGGCCGTGGAGGTGCTCAACGACACCAGCCCGGGCCTGATCTTTTTCAGCTTCGCCTGGCTGGCCGCCGCGGTGCTGCTGCTGGTCCGCCTGCACTACGTCCGGCTCAAGGAGCGATGGCACGCCCGCCGCATTCCCCGAGCCCAGGACACCACCTGGACGTTCGGCGAGATCGGCTTCGAGGCCACCGCGCTGCTCCTGCTGGCGGCGTTCCTGCTGCCGCCCCTGACCAGCGAAGACATGAGCAGCCAGCTGGTGCCCAGCACCCTCAATGCCAGCGGCTTCCACCCCTTCAGTTTTGGCGGCGTCTTCAAGAGCGGCCCCCAGGACGTGGGATACAGCGAAACGGTCCGTCCGGGGGCGCAGCTGCACGCCCGCCCGGTGGTGGTCATGTCGGTCAGCGGCGAGTTCGCCGGCATGTACCCGTACTGGCGGGGGGTGGCGCTGGGCGGTTGGAACGGCGAGGCCTGGTACCTGCTGAACTCGGGTCCGGACCTGGTCGTCGGCCGGCAGGCGTCGCTGGCGCCGAAAGCCGAGGTCCCGCGGGCCGACCTGCCGTCGGATCCACACCGGTTGAAGTACGTGCACAACACGTTTCGTATTCTGGCGGGCGGCCAGGGGCCACCCACGGCATTCTCGGCGGGCGAGCTGATCTGGGTGTCCAAGCACCCGGTGAGCGTGCAGGGCATCGTCAACATCCCGGGCGGCATCGACGTGCAGGCCTCCCAGCCGCTGCCGGTAAACAGTGGCAACCCGGGCGCCAGCTTCGACACCGTGGACCAGGTCCACCTGGCCGACAATCCCCACCCGCCGTACGACTACCAGAGCTACTCGGCCACCTCCGTGGTCGACGAGCAAAGTCTTCGCCAGGCGGGGACGGTCTACCCGGCCTGGGTCGAACCGTACCGCGGGCTGTACTACCAGAACCGGATCTGGAATGGCGGCAACACCGGGCAGGATACGGAGATCGCCGCGCTGGCCCTCAAGATCGTGCAGAGCGCCCATGCCACCAACCCCTACGACGAGGCGCGGGCCATCGAGGCATGGCTCCGGCTCCCGGGCCGGTTCGCCTACACCCTGGCGCCCAAGGCCGCTCCCATCGGTGTTCGGCAGTTGGATTACTTCCTGTTCACGACTAAATCCGGCTACTGCCAGGACTTCGCCACCGCCATGGCTGTCCTGCTGCGTTCCCTCCCCGAGCCGGTGCCGGTCCGCCTGGTCAGCGGGTATGCGGCCGGGACCTATGAGGCCAAGTCCCAGCGTTATGTGGTACGCGCCACAGACGCCCACACCTGGGTGGAAGTACTCTTCCCCGGTTACGGGTGGGAGCCCTTCGAGCCGACCCCCGACTCGCAGAACTTCCCCATCGTCCGGCCCGCCACGCCCGCCGACTTGAACGGCGGCAATACGATCGGTTCCCAGCAGCCGGGCCAGCTCGGGGTCCCGGTCGGGGGCGGCCCATCGGGGACCATCGGGGGCCTGGGCGGCAACGCATCGGGAAGCTTCGTCGACGTGGGCACCCGGATCGGCGTGGGGCTGATCGTCCTCCTGCTGCTCGCCCTGCTGCTGGCGGTGTTGGGGGTTCGATGGTATCTCCGGCCCGAAGACGCCCCCCGGATCTGGCGTCGGCTTCGCTTCCTGGGTCGCGAGCTACAGGTACCGGTGCAGCCCGGCGATACGCCGAATGAGTACGGGGTCAAGCTGGCCCGGGCCGTACCTCTGCTCGCTCCTGAGATCTCGACCCTGGCCCGGCTCTTCACCCGCGCCCGCTACGGGCGGGCCGGCCTCGATCGCCGCGATGCTGCCGAACTCCATGCCGCCTGGGATCGCGTCCGCCGCCGCTATCCCGGGCTGCTCATCCGGGGCATCGGGCGGCGGGTGCGCAACGGCGAGGCCGCTATGGCTAAGCCAGGGGCAGCTCGAGGGTCAGGAAGTCGCGGGCCAGGACGGCTCCGTCGAGGGGCTGGTCGCTCCCGCGGTGGGTCAGGATAAAGCGCACGGCGGGGTGGCGCCGCATCAGGCCCTCCACCTCCTGTCGTGAGAGGTGGATCCTCCCCGGCTCCGCGTAGGTCATCTCGGCGATGACGTGGTCCGAAGCCTCGACCAGCGCGTCCAGGCCGGGACAGGACGCCGAGTCGCCGGTGTACCCGAGCCGCACTCCGTCCTTTTCCAGGAGATAGCCGAGGCAGGTCCAGGTCGACACATGGGCCATGCGGAAGGCCCTCACCCGGTAGCCTGCCACCTCCGCCCCCCGTCCCTCGTCGAGCTCCTGCACGGTCAGGGCCAGGTGCTCCCAGGCGGCCCGCCTGAACGTTTCGCCCCAGGCCAGGTCCAGCAGCTGTCGTAACCAGTCTTCGGTGCCGCGCGGTCCCAGGATCGCCAGTGGCGGGGAGGCAGGGAACAGTTCGTGCCGGGCGGCAATCAGCAGGGCCAGGTTGAAGCAGTGGTCGGCATGGAAGTGGCTGATGAAGACGGCCGCCGGTTGGTCCAGCGGGACGCCGACCTTGGGCAGATGGACGCACAGCGGCGCGCCAGCGTCCAGCAGCAGGGTCTGGTCAACCAGGATGCTGGCGTTGTACGCAGTCGGCGAGAACGCCGACCCGCTGCCCAGGAAGGTGACCTGCATGTCGACTACAGCCTAACGGGGATGAGGTCGGGGAGGGGGTTGCCAAGAACGCCCTTGCATTGGACGCAGACGCCCTGACTTTCTCAACGATTCCGACAGGAGACAGTGGGCGGTCCTTCTCGTAGACTCGTCGCAGTGACAACCGTCGAAAAAGTCCGACTCACGCAGTACTCGCACGGCGCGGGTTGAGCCTGCAAGCTCGGTCCTGATGACCTGGCTCAGGTCCTGAGCCACTTGCCCGCTCCGCTCCCCAACCCGGCGCTCCTCGTCGGTCTCGAGACCGGCGACGATGCTGCCGTCTACCGTCTGCGTGAAGACCTGGCGCTGGTGATCACCACGGACTTCTTCACGCCCATCGTCGACGACGCCTTCGTGTTCGGCGGTATCGCCGCCGCCAATGCCCTGAGTGACGTGTATGCCATGGGCGGAACGCCCTTGCTGGCCATCAACCTGGCCGCCTTTCCCGCCAAAGAGCTCCCCCTGACCATCCTCTCCGACATCCTGCGGGGCGGCATGCAGAAGGCGCACGAGGCCGGGATCGACATCGTGGGCGGTCACAGCATCGACGACCCCGAGCCCAAGTACGGGCTGGCCGTGATCGGGACCGTGCATCCGGACCGGGTCGTGCGCAACAGCACGGCGCGAGCCGGCGATCAGCTCCTCCTGACCAAACCCGTCGGGACCGGCATTATCTCGACGGCCATCAAGCACGGGGTGGCGCCGGCGGCGGCCGAAGCGGCCGCTATCACCAGCATGCTGCAGCTCAACCAGGCGGCGGCGGCGGCTATGACGGCGGTCGGCGTATCGGCGGCCACCGACGTCACCGGCTTCGGGCTGCTGGGACACCTGCGCACCATGGCCCGCGCCTCGGGCGTGTCCGCCACGGTCCAGGCGGCGGCGGTGCCGGTGCTGCCGGGGGCCGAGGCCCTGGCCGATGCCGGCGAGGTGCCCGGCGGCACCCGCTCCAATGAGCGGTCGCTGCGCCCGTCCGTGCAGTGGTCCGACGCCGTCCTGCCGCCTCGACGGATCCTGCTGTGCGACGCGCAGACCTCGGGTGGGCTGCTGATCGCGGTCCCCCAGTGGGCGCAGCCTCGGCTGGAGGCCGAGCTGGCCGCCCGTGGGGTGGCCGCCTACCGGATCGGCGGCCTCAACGAAGGCCCGGCCGGGACGATCGTCGTCCAATGACCAAACCACGCGCGCCGGTAAGGACCGAGCTCGCAGACCTGCGCTCGGCCACGTCCGCCGCCCTGGCGCGCTGCCTTCCCGCCATCATCGAGCCCTGGCTGCATCGGGTAGCACGCCGACCCGACTCGCGTACCTATCAGGAGGCGCGAGCCACCCTGCGCGGGCTCCTGGAGTGGGTGGTCGACCGGGTGGCCGGAGCGGGGCCGCCCCTGCCGCCGCCGGAAGGGCTGGCGGCCTTCGTGCAGATCCGGGGGCGCCAGGGGGTGGACCTGCCCACCATGTTCGACGACGTGCGGGCCTTGCGGGATGCGGCCTGGACCGCCCTGACGCCCGGGTTCCGCGCCGGCGCCCTGGACGCGCCAACTGCCGGCCCCTGGTTGAATGTCGCTTTCGATGATCTGCTGGCGGCGGTCATCCTGGTCGTCTACCAGCAGGAGACGCTGAGCCTGCGGGAAGCCGCGGCCACGGATTCGCTGACCGGGCTGACCAACCACCGGGCGTTCTTCGGGCGCTTGGAGGAGGAGCTGCGCCGGGCCGCCCGAATCGGCTACCAGGTCTCCCTCCTGCTGCTGGACCTGGACAACTTCAAACAATACAACGACGAGTACGGCCATCCGGCCGGCGACCAGGTGCTGAGGCAGGTGGCGGAGGTCTTGATGACCCAGCGGCGAGTCACGGACACCTGCGCTCGCTATGGGGGCGAGGAGTTCGCCATGATCTTCCCCGGGACGCCGGCTGCCGACGTGGAGGCCATCGCCCAGAACATGGCTCACCGGCTCCGGCTGGGGACCGGGCTGGGGTTCAGCGGCGGGATTGCCACCTTTCCGGTGGACGCGACGTCGCCCCGCGACCTGGTGGAGGCGGCGGACGCCGCCCTCTACCGCGCCAAGGAGGAGGGCCGCGACCGGGTCCTGCTGGCGTAGCGCACCCGTTGCCAGGGTGTGACCGAGCGGTGACATTGGGGCGCGCGCCGGGGCAGGGCCGCCATATGCCGCCAGCGCACCCCCGCGTATTAGAGGGTGGAGATGCGTGCCACAATCCGCCTGCAATCGGCCGCCAGTCTCGATAATGGGCCACAGTGTCTGCCACGCCGAGCCCTGCGGCCGCTGACGACGACCTCTCGCTGGTCCGCCGGGTTCGCGCCGGGGACCAGGATGCCGCACGCCTCCTCTTCGACCGGTACTTCGACCGGATCTACAACTATGTCCATGCCCGGCTGGGCCGGGCGGCGGACGCGGAGGATGTGGCCATCGAAACCATGACCCGCACCCTCACCCGTCTGGACACCTTCGAGGACCAGGGCGTCGCCTTTACGGCCTGGATGTACCGGATTGCCCACAACGCCACCATCGACCACTACCGGCGCCAGAGCAAGATGACCATGGTGCCCCTGGAAGAGGCCAACCTGCCCCAGGGCGACGACCCGGCTGAACTCGCCGTGGACAACCTGCGCGACGAGGACCTGCGGGAGGCGATTCGGACCCTCACCGAGGACCAGCAGCAGATTCTGATCCTCCGTTTCTTCCAGGACCTGAGCGCTGCCCAGGTGGCCCAGGTGGTGGGCAAGTCCGTGGGCGCCGTGCAGGCCCTCCAGCACCGAGCGCTGGGCGCCCTGCAGCGGAGCCTGCAGCCGAGGAGCGCATCATGAACACCGAAATGGACCGCTTCGACCGGCTGGCCGAGCGGCTGCAAGGGGTGCCGCCGATTACTCCCGACCCTGCCACCCGCATCCGCGCCTGGAACCTGGTTTCGGCGCGTCTGGCCGGCGGCCCCGTGGCCGCTCCGGCTCGCCGCTTTAGGCCGGTCCGGCTGGCCACGGCTCTGGTGGCGGCCCTGGCCGTGCTCCTGGTTGGCAGCGCCGTCGCCTCTGCCCAGAGCCTGCCGAACTCGGCCCTGTACCCCATCAAGCGCTTTGACGAGGGTGTGCGGATGACGCTGACCCTGGGCGCCCCGGCGCGATTCAGCTACCACCTGGAGCTGGCCCGGATCCGCCTGGCCGAGGTGCAGGCCATGGTCGACGCCGACCGGCTGGACCTGGCGGAGGCCGCCCTGCAAAGCTACGAGGCCGATCTGGCCGACGCTGCCGCCGAGGCCGAGCAAGCCGGGTCGCCCGCTAACCAGGCGCTGCTGGAGAGCCGCCTGCAGGAAGCCATCCAGGTCCACGACGCCCAGCTGGCCAACCTCCAGGGCCAGGTGACGAACCCGGCTGCCGTGGCGGCCATCCAGGCGGCGCGGGACCGGGCCCTGAACACGACGCCACCGGGGTCGGGCAAGCCCAAGACTCCCGCGCACAGCCCCAAGAACTCGCCCTAGCGAGCCCTCGCTGGCTGGCGAGGACGCTCGCCGACCGCTACCATTGCTAGCGGGCAGTTGACAACTAGTTCACAAAGCCTTTATCTATTTTCACCGTCCGTGCGCACAACCCAGGAGGGGAAAGGCGTGGAAGAGGCGACCTGGCCGCGACCGGAATCCCATCCGGCGGCGACCCAGCACGTCCGGGAGATGGCCGCCAACCTGGTCTTGAGCCGGGCGCTGACCATCCTGGGGGGTGCCTGTGGGATGGTGGTCTATCGCGATGCCGGTGGACGCTGGAATAGCGATGGTTTAGGCCTTCCCGGGCAGCCCGACCGGCTGGAGGAGCTCACGCCGGTGTTCGAGGCCCTCCTGGAGTGGTCGCTGTACACGGAAAAGCCGGTGGTGGTGGGTGACCTGACCAAGAGTCCGTGGTCCCGGCACCTGATGCAGGGGTCGGACCCCCCCACCGGGTCGGTGGCTGCCACCCCCATCGCCCAGCGGGGCACCATCTGGGGAGCGATCGCGGTGTACCGGGTGGACGCGGTGACCGAATCGATGGAGGTCATGCGCCAGCTGACCGACGTGGCGACCGAGCCGCTGAGCGCGCTGGGCTCGGGCCGGCCCGAAGGCGTCGCGCCTCAGGCCTGAGCCGGCCTCGGCGCCCAGGATTTAGCCCGAATCCGGGCTTAGACTCAAGAGGTGACGCCGGCCGAGGCGCTTCGCGAACGGCTTCAGCTGTCCGTCTTCAAAGACCCGCTGTTTGCCCAAAACTGCTACGTCCTGCGCCGCCGGGACAGCCGGACCGCGGTGATCATCGATCCGGGGCTGCAATACCAGTCGGTGCTGGACCTGGTCGAGCGCGACGGGCTGCAGGTGGACCGGATCCTGCTCACCCATGGTCATGTCGACCACCTGGCGGGGGTGCCATCGGTCCGGGAAGCCACCCGGGCTCCGGTGGCGATGCACCCGGCCGATCTGGCCATCGTCGACTTCCATCGCTTTGCAGAGATGCCGTTCATCCCGCCAGGCTTTGCCCCGTTCGCGATCGACCTGCCGCTGGCGCCTGATCTACAGATCCCGTTCGCGGATCTCGCGCTGCGCGTGCTGGAGACGCCGGGACACACGCAGGGATCGGTCTGCTTCGTCGTGGGCCTCGACTGCTTCAGCGGCGACACGCTATTCGAGCGCAGCATTGGGCGCACGGACCTGCCCGGCGGCGACATGCAGAAGATCGTCTTCTCCATTCGAAACGTCCTGTACCAGCTCCCGCCGGAGACCGTGGTCTATCCGGGACACGGCCCCCGGACCGAGATCAAGTCCGAGATGCTCCTCAATCCCTTCGTCCCCGCCTGAGCCCGGATGCGAATCGCCTCCCTCCTGCCCAGCGCCACCGAGATTGTCTGCGCCCTCGGCCTGGAGGATCAACTGGTGGCCGTGACCCATGAATGCGACTTCCCCGCCGGGGTAAAGCGCAAACCGGTCGTTACCGCCAGCGTGCTGAGCCCGAAGACCACCGGTGGAGCGATCGATCGCCACATCCGGCGGCTGGTGCACGAGGGCAGCAGCATCTACCATCTGGACGCCGACCGGCTGGCGGCCCTGGACCCTGACCTGATCCTGACTCAGGAGCTGTGCCAGGTCTGCGCCGTGTCGTACCCGATCGTGGAAGCCGCCGCCCGCCGGCTCGGCGGCTCGACCCAGCTCGTCTCCCTGGAGCCCGAACGCCTGTCGGATGTCTATGGCCACATGCAGCTGGTCGGCCGGCTCACCGGCAGGATGGACGAGGCCGATCGGGTCGTCGCCGGGCTGAAGCAGCGAGTGTCCGCGGTAACCCGCCTGGTCGGACAGCGGGAGCCGCGCCGAGTCCTGTGCCTGGAGTGGATCGATCCACTCTTTGGCAGCGGCCACTGGACGCCGGAGGTGGTCGAGCTGGCCGGCGGCCAGGACCTGCTGGGGAATCGTCGCCAGCCCGCCCGAGTGATCGCCTGGGAGGAGGTGGTGGCCGCCGGCCCGGACGTCATCGTGGTGATGGCCTGCGGCTTCTCATTGGATCGCAGCCTGCAGGAGATGCCGCTGCTGGAGCAGCAGCCCGGCTGGGAGGCGCTGCCCGCGGTCCGCCGTGGCGACGTCTACGTGGTCGACGGCCACGCCTACTTCAGCCGGCCGGGCCCGCGCCTGGTGGACAGCGTGGAGATCATGGCTGGCCTGCTCCATCCCGACCGGGTGACTCGAGCCTCCCCGGACGTCGCTCGCCGCTGGGGCTGACCCAGATTCGGGCTACGCGCCGGTCACCCCCCGTAAAGGAAGCGGAAGATGAGCGCCGCCCCCACGATCAGGGCGATACCGCCACCCACGGTCAGCACGATGAAGGCGAGGACGATGCCAGCCATCCGGGCAAAGGCCAGTCGCAGTTCCTGCTCCGGGGTGTTCAATGCCTCGGCAGCCGCTCCCGTTGGGCGGCGAAGCTTTCCGCGGTATGGGTCCTCGCCCAGTCCCGATAGGGGCCGCGCGCCGGTCCCAGGTCGGCCTCCGTCCAGCCGCCGATCCGGGTAAAGCTATCCTCCAGCAAGCGCTCCAGGGCCAGGTCCCCGTCGCGTCCGTAGTGCGCGCCGATTTTTTCCGAGTGGACGCGCCGCGTCCGGGCGGCGAAATCGTCCAGCCACCAGACGGCGCTGATATCCAGGACGTGCCCAGTCGGCTCCCGATAGCTGAGCACGATGGCCGCCTCGCCGCCCTGGCCGCGCGCGAAGCGCAGCTCCCAGGCGGGTTTCCCCTTTGGGTAGCGATCAATGCGGACGTCGTGCCGTCTGGCGAAGGCCTCCACCGGGAGGGCGATCTGGCGGAACGTCTCCAGCACTTTGTCGTCAACCGCGGGCATGGCTCGATTCAGATTACGCGCCTCGATATGTCTTCACTTTCCCCCTCCCTCACGGGGAGCGGTCGGGGAGGGGTGGATGGTTAGCAGGTCTTCACGTTGGCCTCCCCCAGAGGGTCCCTTCGTGTAGTGTGCAAAGGCTCATGCCCCTCACCGCGCAGGAGATGCGCGAGTTGTTTCCGATCACCCAGCGCTATGCCTACCTGAACGCGGCATCCATCGCGCCGCTGGCCAGACCGGTGCGGGCTGCCATCGACGTCTACCTGGGACGGCAGGGGGAAGAGCCCTTCGACGAGGCCCAGTGGTGGAAGCTGCGGGAACAGGTCCGCGGCCTGGTCGGGCAGCTCCTGCGGGTCCGTCCCGAAACCTGCGCTTTCACCCACAGCACCACGGCCGGCCTGTCGCTGGTGGCGGCCGGCCTGGACTGGCACCCCAAAGACAATGTGGTGGGGGTCCAGGGGGAGTACCCCGCGAATATCTATCCCTGGATGGCGTTAGAGGATCGTGGGGTGGAACTTCGGCTGTACCAACCGATCGACGGCCGCGTCGATGCCGGCGGGCTGCTGGACCGTTGCGACGGCCGGACCCGGCTGGTTGCCATCAGCCTGGTTCAGTTCTGGAATGGCTTCCGCAGCGACCTGGAAGCCATTGGCCGCGGCTGCCGCCAGCGCGACATCTTCCTGGTCGTCGACGGCGTGCAGGCGATCGGTGGGCTGGACATCGATGTCGGGTCTCTCCCCATGGACTTTCTGGCCGCCGGCGCCCAGAAGTGGCTGCTGGGCCCCATGGGGATCGGCGTGAGCTACGTGGGGGCGCGGCTCTTCGAGCAGCTGCGCCCATCCAGTATCGGGACCGAGAGCGTGGTCAAGGACCACGAGTACTTTGACTACGACCTGACCCTCAAACCGACCGCCCGGCGCTTCGAAGACGCCTCCCCCAATCTGCCCGGCATCCTGGGCCTGGGAGCGGCCCTCAACCTGCTGGTGCGGGCCGGGCTGGCCCGGGTGGAGGCGCATGTGCTGCACCTGGCCCAGCTGCTGCGTGACGAGCTGCCCCGACGCGGGTACCAGCTGGTCGCCCCCGGCGTCAAGCCCGCCGAGCACTCGGGCATCGTGTCGTTCCGTCATCCACGGACGGTGCCCGATGAGGTAGAGGCCCGGCTGCGCGATGCCCGCGTCATTCTCTCGCGTAAGGGAGACTTCCTCCGGGCGTCGCCCCACTACTACAACAACGAGGACGACGTGGACCGGCTGCTGGAGGCGTTGCCGGCATGAGCTGGTGGCAGAAGCTCAAACATGAACTGGGGCGCGAGTCGCAGCCCGTCGACACCATCATCCGCCTGATCGTCCTGGAGCGGTCCATTCGCGGTGGCTTGGCTCTCGTCCTGGGGATCGCCCTCCTGACCGGCAGCCGGCAGATGGCCCACCTGGTTCGTGCCTGGGTTGCGGAGCTCAACGAAAACCCTGGCCGCAACTTCTTCCGCCAGCTCCTGACCCGCGCCCTCCAGGGCCTGGGCTTCCTTCCCCCACGGACAGTGGTCCTGATTGCGCTTGGCGCCCTCGCCTTTGGCGTCCTGGAACTGACCGAGGCCATCGGGCTGGCGCGTCGGCGGCGGTGGGCCGAGTACCTGATAGTGATCGCCGGCGGGTTGGGGATTCCCTTTGAGCTGCATGAGGTGATTACCCGGATCACCCTGCTCAAAGTTGGCATCCTGGCCGCCAACGTGGCCATCGTGATTTACCTGGCGGTGAAGAAGCGCCTGTTCGTGGGCGAGCCGCAGACTTCGCCTCCTCCTTCGGGAGGGGTAGGGAAGGCCTCCTCCGCTTAGACCGGATTCGGCCTAAGTGATGTTCTCTGTGTGGTTTGAGAAAGGCCTGGTTGCCTTCCCGCGTGCAGGGACCGAATCTCCCTCCCCCCGGCGGGGAGGGGTAGGGGTGGGGGTATTCCGAGAGGCTCTAGCCCGAGCGACGGGAGCGAACGCCTGACAGACATCGCGCCCTGCACC
>Ga0137399_10001083_pt1 | contig 12069 bp, 17 predicted proteins | sample czorhiz316metaG_FD_104810 | JGI IMG/M metagenome (GOLD analysis project Ga0137399, IMG submission 104810) | Vadose zone soil microbial communities from Angelo Coast Range Reserve, California, USA - czorhiz3.16 metaG | ecosystem: Environmental > Terrestrial > Soil > Vadose zone | place: USA...
CATAGTCAACCTCCAGGGATTGATGAGTAATCTAAGAGGGAGAACTTCAGATGGGCTGACTTAGCTCAGGAGACCTGAACGAGCGGAAGACGGGTCCACGCTCACCCGTCACCCTAGTCTCAGGCGGTCGGGTTGTCAACAGTTAAACCGCACACTGTGTCAACCGACATTAGCGCCGGCCACCCCTTGGGGGTGGTTGTATGAGCCAGGAACTCCTTGAGAGTCTCTAGAGTCCCGCGTGATTTGAATGGTGGTACAGCACTAGAATCTTGGGCACAGCCTGCTCGGCAGCTAAGGCCGCAATTTCTTTGGAGCGTTTCTGCCCGAACATTAGCATGGCTCCGGTAGTGGCGATTGAAAAGATGGTGGCGGGATTGTCCTGAATAAGGATCAAGGCCCAGACCCCGATGGAGAGATTGTATAAGTTTCGCCGCCCGGGCCGAGCCAGGTTGAATTCAACCCGAGAAGGTTAGCATGAAAGGCCAAAGAGCAAAAAGAAACCAGAAAAACCAAAAGACAAGCAAGACAACCAGTGACAAAGCGACGCCGGGCAAGTGGGACGAGATGAACCGCAAGCAACGGCGAGAGATGATGCGCCAAATGCAGAGCGGAGATCTCAGTCTGGAGGTGATACATCCCGATGCTTCGGGCATTGATATCGGGAATGAATCCCACTACGTAGCGGTACCGCCGAGCCGCGACTCACAACCGGTGCGATGCTTTGGCTGCACGACCGCCGAGCTGAAGAAGATGGCCGAGTGGCTGACACAATGCGGGATTCGCACGGTGGCGATGCAATCTACAGGAGTCTATTGGATCGCAGTCTACGACATTTTGGAAGCGGCGGGTATGGAAGTGTATCTGGTGAATGCACGCGAGACGAAGAATCTGCCGGGTCGGAAGACGGACGTGCAAGAGAGCCAGTGGTTGATGAAGCTGCACACGTACGGCTTATTGCGGAATTCGTTCCGCCCGTCGCAGGAGATTCGCATCCTGCGGACGTACTGGCGGCAGCGCCATGATCTGGTCCGGAGCGCCGGCCGCCACATTCAGCGCATGCAGAAGGCACTCACGCAGATGAATATCCGGTTGGCCAATGTGATCAGCGAGATCAGCGGAATGACCGGGCAGGCCATCCTGAAGGCGATTCTAGATGGGCAACGCGATCCGCGGGAACTGGCGGCGTATCGAGATCACCGGGTGGAGGCCAGCGAGGAAGAGATCGCGCAGGCTTTGGAGGGTAACTGGCAAGAGGATCAGCTGTTTGTCTTGCGGCAGGAACAGGCGGGATACGAGTTTTGCCAGCAACAGATCACGGAGTGTGATCAGCAGCTGGAAAAGTACCTCGCGCGACTCGAGGATCGGACCCAGGGGGCCACTCTGCCGAAAGAGACGCGAAAGGGACGGCTCAATAAAAAGAAGAAACGCAATCCACAATTTAACTTGCGGGAAGAGTTGTTCCGCATGACCGGTACGGACCTGACCCAGATCGATGGCATCGATGTCACGGTGGCGATGACGGTTGTCAGCGAAGTAGGATGGGATATGAGCAAGTGGAAGACCGAGAACCATTTTGTTTCCTGGCTCAAGCTGGCTCCAGACAACAAAATCAGTGGGGGCAAAGTCATTGGGAAAGGTCGCACGCCCACCAACAACCGCGCGACCACTGTCCTAAGGATGGCAGCCACTACTTTACGGGCGAGCGACACCTATCTAGGGGCGCAGTTCCGCCGACTTCGGACTAGGCTGGGGCCTCCGGTGGCGACCAAGGCGATGGCCGCCAAACTCGCCCGGCTCCTCTACCGCATGCTGCGTTACGGAATGAAATATGTGGACAAAGGAGCCGAGTTATATGAGGCCCAACACCGTAAACAGCAGGTCATCCATCTCAAGCGAAAAGCCGCTCAGTTAGGGTTCCAAATCATCGAAGTTGCTGACGCGGCTTAAAACTACGACGGAGAGTTTCGGACGGAGAGTTCCTGGAGAGAAATGTCCCCATCCTTACGACATTAGAAATGTCCCCTTTTCGTAGCAAATGAAATGTCCGGTTTTAGTTAATCTCCCGCAGTCGCCGAGGCTGTGGGAAAGTGGGAATCCCGCGGGGTTTGCGGGATTTCCAAGCGGGGTGGGAAAGTCGTTTTTTTGACTTTTCCACCCCGCGTCTTTTCCACAGCCCCGTCGCGCCCGCCATTTTTTCTGTTGCCTGCCCATCGCGTGATCTTTTTCGCCTTCGCTCGCGAAATGACTCCCTATACTTCGATTGCCCGCTCCATCGCGGTCTTCCATTAAGACAACATACGGGTCCATGCTCTCCTACTTTCACCCGCCGCAAAGCGGATATTTCATGTCCTATCTCAACTGGACATTTCATCGATCAACGACACTGGCGGTGCCCCTGGCTTGCTCCAGGGGCGCATCTTGCGATCGTCCTGCCGCCAAGGGTGATCCGCTTTGGGAGTGGGCGGCTTCTGTCTCTTGGCCGTGGCCTCCCTGGGTCTTACTGCCTGAACTGGAACCGGGCCTGGAATCTCCTCCCAAACCACCGCCCTCCCGCGATGGCGAATCTGTAAGCGCCCGTCCTCCCATTCGCACACCGTGACTTTGCTCTTGGCCGGCGCATACTGCCGGGCTTGCGCTTTCACCTGGAAAAATCGGTTGTCGTGCCGCACCACCCAGTCGTTGCCGATGACTCGCCCGGTTTCCAGATGAAACACTTCCTCCAACTCCGCGGCCCGTGGGGTCGCTCGAGGATAGTTCTCGGGCTGCGCCGGGGTACGCCGAAACCGCCGATTGTGCTCGGGCAGATATTCCTTCTCCAGAAATCCATTCGCCTCGGCATGCGTTTGGATTTTCTTCAGCCGCATTTTCTTTACCAAGCGATCCTGGTGCGTGCCGTGGTTTCTCTCCACTCGCCCTTTGGCGTGGGTCTACGACTACACCTCAACGTGACGCTGGAAAACGACGATTTCGCGTCACTCATCCGTACCATCCCTGGTACGGACGCGAGTTTGAACTCATCACGCACAAGCAGGCTTGGGGTGAGGAACGAGTCTTCTTCCAGGACGAAGCGGAGCGATTGCTAGCGCTGCCTGCCGCATGGACCGATGTCGTTGCTCCGGATCCTTTCGTCCTGGCGGCCCGTGGCCCATCGTTGTTCCGCACACAAGACCTCTGGGAATTGGTTCGAATACTGCGCCGAGGGAGGTCATGAAAGGCGGCTATGTGTAAAGCAAATTGCGCCCAGTATGTAAAGGGAATGGTGTCCCGTTGCAGCTGGATGACTGTGCATAAGCTCGCGTCGTTTAGGAATTATAGCATTTGCAGTGTTGGTTCTTCAGCGCAATGGGCGCAAGAAGGACTTGACCGGAGCCGAGGAGATGACATGACATGATTGTATTTACAGACACGTTCCGCGGAGAGATCCATGGCCAAGGCCTCGGACAAAGCATCCAAGCGCCAGTTCTTACGCCAGCACGGCACGCTCAACCCCCGTCCCCAAGACGTCACCCACGAACTATTCCGTCACAGCGACTTTTTCGATCCCCACGATCTGGTACAGGTCAAGTACGAGATGTTGCGGCACTCACGCGTCGACCAGAAGCCTATCCAGCAAGCAACAAAGATCTTTGGGTTATCTCGCCCCTCGTTCTATCAAGTCCAAGCGGCCTTCCAGGAATCCGGACTGGCCGGCTTGCTCCCGCAACGGCGTGGACCGCGCGGGGGTCACAAGCTTACCGACGAGGTGATGAAGTTTGTGGTTCAGGTGAAAGCCGGCGATCCTTCGCTATCGTTCAAGCAACTCGCGCGAGCCGTCCAACAAGCGTTCGGCCTCACGGTGCATCCACGCAGCATCGAGCGGCAGTTGCTTCGTCAAAAAAAACGGCTATGACCTTGCCTGCGGCCAAGATCGCATCTGCCCGCGATTCGCTCCTCGCCGCGTACGAGGAGCTGCGGCGCCAGATTCTCGGCGCTTCCGAGATAGGGAAACCGGGACAGGTTTAGCGCTATTGCTGAGTCGTGGAATGCAGGAGTGGATGCAAGCCTGTATGCAGTTCTTCCGGGTGGCTCCGGAGAAGCGACCGGAGGAAAAGAACCGGGAAGAGCCTCTCCCCGCTAGCCTACGGGCGGAAGTGGTGGTCCTGCTCGCCGGCATGTTGCTGCAACGCTCCAGGACGATCCTATGATTCATGACACTCATCAGAAGGTCACAACCAGCCATCTGAAACGAAATGCGTATCTTTACGTACGCCAGTCCACTCTCCGCCAGGTGTTCGAGAACACCGAAAGCACGAAGCGTCAGTATGCCCTTCCGCAGCACGCCATCGCCTTAGGCTGGGCGCAGGACCAGATCGTCGTGATCGATACGGATCTAGGCAATCAGGAGTTTCCAGAGATCGAGAGGGTTTTCAACGATTAGTGACAGCCGTCGGCCACGGTCTCGGATTCTGCGTCGGTGTTGAAGGAAAAAGGCGCGAGGAGCGCGTTTTTCCTCTGGGACGCTTTTGGGGTGCTACTGGATGGATTAGTTCGTGCCAGCCGCTTGCGCCCGGACCCTTGGCTTGTGCGCGGTTGAAACGCAGTCGTGCTTCTCAAATCCGTCTTGAGTGGAGCGGTTGAATGCCAGCGCGGCGACGGTGCTCTCCAGGCGCGGAGCGACCAAGCCCCACGGGCAACGAGAGCAACACCAGCCGGTGAAGTTTTCGTCTTCGGCCCAGATCATGTGTCTATTCATAGCTATACCCATTCCTGCATTTCCATGTACGGGGTTTCCTACTGGAGGCGAGGGGCGAACTACGAGACACTGGAGAATCGGAGCGCGGAAACTGAACCAATGCCCTCGCCGCAGAGAATGTGCCACAGAATCACCAGAGGTCAAAGTGACTAACGTGCTTCGTCCGGTTGGACAAGGGCCCTCGGGTCGGGGTCATTGGATACCCGGTCTTGCGCGGTCAGGTCACGGGATCTTCGTGAGGAGTGGGTCGCGGATTTTGCGTGGTGCTGAGATTAAGAAGCCGCACGGGAGTGCGGCCTTTTTGTACTGGGTGCTGGTAGAAACTGGAGCTCGAAGAATCTCGTTCCGCGGTGGTCTAGATTCATTCTTTAATCTTCTGTTTCTACTCTCGCCTTGCATCGCCCCTTGGAGTCTTTGAAGCACTCAATCCGTCCGGTCCTCGTTTTCGGGTCCTCTTTCTCTTTTGCAGTGGGTTCTATAATCTGCGCGGGTTTATCGACGTAAATGAAGTACATGACGTACGCATTTGCGGCACGATTCTCGGCTGAGGCCATGGCATCTATTGTTCCGCTCGCAGTTGCGTCGCCCGACCCGAAATTTCTCATTGTGTGTGTCAGATAGGTGTTGGAGCGCGTTAAGTTTGGTGTTGTATCTAAAGGTGTGCTGATGTGAACCAACTTGGTCCGACTGCAATGAGCCTACATGGTCATCAGTCGCGCCCTGTGTGCCTACGCTAGTGGGTATCTCAGGTCGAGCCGGCACTCTCGTTTGAGTCAGATCGCCGGGATCGGCGGTATAGGGCGATTGTGTGTGACCCTCGGGAGTAGTCCTCCCGTGGTCCCAGCTACGCAAAAACAGTCCGCGTAAATCCGGAAGGAAGAAAACGTTGGTCTTGTCCTGTGGGTGCGTGAGTGCGTGCTAGGCGGCTGCGCGGCGAGCTTCCGTCCCCGCTTCCTCCTTATACAGCCAGGCACCCGCCTGCGTAGCAATCACGATCTCGACCAGCGCCACGATACTCGAGATGACGAGCAACCGCGTGGGAAAAAGGCCCAAAGGATAGTTGCCAAGATTAGCGAGAAACACGGCAACGGCCCAAGTGACCAGACCAGCGCGGATTGCGGTCTTTGGTCCCGCGCCATAACGCGGTCGGATGGCCGCATAGAGCCAGACAGCAGCGATGCCCAGCAGGAACCCCCAGATGTTGAAGATCACGATCGCGCCCGCGGGGAGCTGTGCTGGTTTGCCCAGCGCCTGCATCGCATGGCCCCACGCTTCACGCAGGACAACGCCGTTTGTGATGAATTCGACGATGTTGATCACCAGACCCGCTAGCAGACCACCCAAGATGACTCGGCCCCGGTTTGTATGTGCCATAGAATCCTCCTCTGTGAGGCCCACTGTGCGCGCGGCCTTCCGCTGTGGACGGCAAGACAGCGCAATTATTGACCGTTTTTAGCCGGTTGCCAACTGCTGAGGGCGCTTGTTCCCAAGTTCTGCTGAGGGTGCAGGTTGTGCCGGGTGTGGCTTGAACGGTATTGGGATTTGAGGATGTACGAGGTCGCGGATTTTGCAGGGTTTTAGAGCGAAAAGATGCGCAGGGCGCGCCCTTTCTTGGGTATATGATTGTGTCAGTCGGGAGGAGGCTGCCATGCGGACCCCGATGCACTGGAGAACAGAGCGAGGCCGCCATTTCCAGGCGCACCCACTTCACGCAACGTTTTCGCTTGTAGCGAGCATGCTGTTGGCCGGGCTGGTTATATTGGCGCTCGTCTTGTCGGCAAGGTGAAGATCACTCCGTCTCCGCGAGAAACGGGTTGAGGTAGTGGCGAGAATGACGCGCTGCCCTCCACAATGCAGCGTGCAAGGTAGCCTACGTCTCTGGAATAGGGGCTTGCTTCCACGGTCTTCACGCGATAGTGCTAACCCATTGTCAGGGGCAGATCTCGGGCAGGAATTTTTGGCAGGAGCGCAGGTTACGGATTTTGCGCCCTTGGGTTTTTCGTGAGGCACGGGTCGCGGACTCTGCGTGGGGTTTCGGGGAACGGCGCGCGGGAGCGAGTTCCCCTTGCCCGAGGCTCGCAGCGAAGCAAATGCGGCTGCACACCGTTGTCAGATGTCTTGTTTCAACATAGATTCCCAAGTAGCAACATTGCCCGCAAGCTCCCGAATTATTGTGTTTCCTTTATATTCGGTCGCAAGTGAATTCATAAACGTGCCCAGTTTCCCTTCGTCGGTCGCGACTTGAATGAGTTCACCCCTACATAAATCGCAGCCTGATTCCAGTTAATCATCCATACGGGAAGATCCGCAGAATAGGCATACCTCTCAATTTCACTGGTTCGGTGGAATAGGCGAGGGAGGGTGTTCAAGAGGGCTCGGCGTAGTTCTTAGAGACTGGTATTTACGATTCACCTGCACCAACACTTGTTCCAGCGCAGGCCAGAATGTATCAAAGTATCGCTTCAACCGGTCCTCTGAAAGAGCATCCGTATTCATTGCATAGTTTAATGAATTGAGCATTTCCAGAGTCTGCTCTTTAGTAGCTTCCTTTGATTGAAATTGGGAGAGGGGTCCTGTTATTGATCTATGCATAAAGAATGCAATAGTCTAGCGCAAAAAAGAAGGTAGTCCGGATTGCAGTATGCAGCCGCGCAATTTCTGAGTTGAGACACGAATACCGTTGATCGAGCGGATGACGTGCTCGACCAACTCCTCCACATCATTGGGGCAACTATTGGCGAGTATACGTTTCGCCAGAGACCAGACCCCTTCATCGAGGTTGAGCTCCGGAGCATAGGAAGGAAAGTGCTCGATATGCAGGCGGCTGTGTTGTCGCAGAAGTTGTTGGAGGGGCGCTCCTTGGTTAGCAATTGTTTCCGAGGGTGCCAAAACTGCTTTTAGGAGCCATCCGTGTCGCAGTTTTCAATTAGTTACGGGTGAATCGTTCGCTGTCACGGCAGAGGTCGCGGGTTCGGGTCCGTCAATACCCCCATTTTCTGGGCGAGATGGAAAGGGCGCCAACAATAACCTCGTGTGGTTTCCACGTGGCGAGCGCTTAGTGGGCTACCTCATCCCGCTACTTTATCTTGCCGGTTGTGAAACAGAGGGGAGATTGTCAGCCGGGGGTGTCACCTTACAGGTGACCGACTGCACCCGATTCTGCACCGGGCCTCCAATGTTCGGTCGCCACCGCAAGATGTTCAGTCCGTCGGTTGCTAGAGATGAAGGAACTGCACCGGATTTTGCACCGACTGCCTGCATCCGGCGCGTGCTGCGGGCTACTGGCCGTCTTTGGGTGGTTCGCTGGAAGTAACTGAGGCGAAAGGTAAAAGCTGCAGGATCAGAAGTTTGTAAAGAATGGCTAAAGCGATGGCATCAGATGGTGTGTCTGCCAGTTCCACCACTTCCGCACGTTAAAAAGCTGCTTTATTATCAATAACTTGTAGCTACAATTTCAAGTTCTCGCAATTTTCAGTGTATGTGTTTCTGTATGCGCCCTTTGCACCATACCCGGGCCGCTTTTCTTCCACTGCTTTTCTTCGACAGCTCCGATCCGCTACGCCGACTCCGCTGACTTCTTTCTTTGATTGATCCGCCCGAACACCCGGCTGACCGCCTCCGCCCGAGGGTGGACATAACGCATCATGGTCTTGATGGTGTCGTGCCCGGCGATGTACGCGTAAAGGCGTCCGCGTGCTCTCCAGCCTCGGTCAGAAACGTGTGGCGCAGAGTGTGAAGTCCGGCATCTGGATTGTGAGATGAGGTTTTCGAGAACGGACTTCGATTCTTCGTTGATCTTGAGCACGCGTTTGCGGGCCCGCCGTTTCCGTTCGAAATGCAGCAGGCAGTGCCGACAACCACGGAAGCGGCGTAACTCAAGTTTCGCCGTTCAACAAGATCTGGCGTGTCGCCGTGCCACCGCTTGAATCTCGTCTCACCTCAGGCGTAGTGTGGAAGAAACTAGGGGGGAAGTGGCCCATGGCATGCGTCATCGCCGAACCCTGCATTGGAACCAAAGACACTGCGTGCGTCGATGCCTGCCCCGTAGATTGCATTCACCCGAAGAAGAACAAGAGTTTCGAGGACGAACGCCCGAGCCTCGACGAGGTCACGCAACTGACCCCGTGGAATGCATTGACTGCGGCGCCTGTGTGCCGGTCTGCCCTGTTTCGGCGATTTTTGCGCTGGATGACCTTCCGGAGAAGTGGAAGCGGTACGCAGATATAAACGCCAGTTACGGGCAAGGCGGCAAGGTTAGACCCCATGAGGACGGCAACATCGGCGAAGTAGCCGGACCTACCGTTCTCGATCGTAACGGAACCTACGAAGCATGTTGCGAAGCTCTGGAAGAACGCCAGTCCGTAGCAGGAGGATAAAGATGAGACTCAGCGACCCGATTAGCTCGGTTTTGAAGCAGAAGAGCCACGAAATCTGGTCCGTAACGCCCGATCAGTCGGTCTACGAAGCAATAGAAAAGATGGCAGACAAGGGAGTGGGAGCACTGCTGGTGATTTCGGCAGGCAAGCTAGTAGGCGTCATCTCTGAGCGCGATTACGCCCGCAAAGTTATTCTCAAGGGAAGATCCTCAAAAGAGATCCAGGTGCAGGAGATCATGTCGAGTCCGGTGGTCTCCGTAACGTGGCAGGACACCGTGGATAACTGCATGACGATCATGACGAACAACCGCATACGTCATCTTCCGGTCATGGAAAACGGGAAAATCGTGGGGATGATCTCGATCGGCGACCTGGTGAAGTGGATCATTTCGGAACAAGAGGGAACCATCCAGCAGCTGGAGAGCTACATCGCAGGAAAGTACCCTGCCTGAAGCACGTTTTTGATCCGCAGTGGACGTCTAGAGATACGGGCGGCCTAGGATTTCAAAGCGGCGAACAGCTGGTTGAGGCTCTCCTTCGCGTCCCCGAAGAGCATCATGCATTTTGGGTTGTAGTAGAGTTCGTTATCCACCCCGGCAAACCCTGGACGGAGGCTGCGCTTCAGGACGATGACTGATTTGGCGCGGTCGACCTCCAAGATCGGCATTCCGAAGAGCGGGCTGCTCTTGTTGTTTCTAGCAGCCGGGTTCGTCACATCGTTCGCCCCGACGACCAAGGCGATGTCTGCCTCGGGGAAGTACGGATTGATTTGCTCCATCGTGTACAACTGGTCGTAGGGTACGTTTGCCTCGGCGAGCAGGACGTTCATATGGCCAGGCATGCGACCGGCAACCGGGTGAATGGCGTATTTCACATCGATGCCGCGCGTGAAAAGGAGCTTTGCGAGTTCACTGACCCCGTGCTGAGCTCGCGCGACCGCCAGCCCATAGCCCGGGACAATGATGACGGACCTGATGCTGTCGAATAGAACAGTGAGCTCTTCGGGAGTGATGCTGCGAACTGTCCCCATCGCCGCCGCCGGACCGACCTCCTCCTTCGCGACCTTCCCGAAGGCGCCAAACAGAACGTTGACGGCCGAGCGATTCATGGCTCGGCACATCAGCAGCGAGAGAAGGAAGCCGGAAGTTCCGTCGAGCGAGCCTGTAATGATCTGAATCTTGTTCATCAGAACGAAGCCCATGGAGGCGTCTGCGAGACCACCGTAGGAGTTCAGCAGGGCTATGACCACGGGCATATCCGCCGCCCCGATAGGAATGACGAGCAGAAAGCCAAACAACAACGCCAGGCCGACCATCACGTAGAACAGGGTACTGGCGGCCGGTGCGAAGACCAGATAGATAACCGTCCCAACCACTGCAGCCAGCAAAGTGATGTTGAGGACGTTCTGCCCCCGGTAGGTGATAGGAGCCCCTGGGAGGAGTCCCTGAAGCTTCCCAGCGGCCATGAGGCTGCCGGTGAAAGTCAGGCTGCCGATGACCACCTCCAAGCCAATCGTGGTCATCTTCACGCTATCGAGACCGACGCCGACGTGGCGAACGTATTCGGAGATTCCAATTAAGCTGGCCGCCAGGGCTCCGAGTGAATGCGAAAGGGCCGTCCGTTGCGGGACGGCCGTCATCGGGATCCGCAGTCCCATGCTGCCCCCCATGATGGAGCCAATGGCGAGCCCAATAGCGATCCACCGGTAGTTGACAATCTCAGGGTGGAAAAGTGTGCCCACAATGGCCATCAGCATGCCGAACGCGGCCAGGAACATACCCCTTCTGGCGAACTTGGGCGAACTCAGACCTTTCAGTCCCAGGATGAACAGAACCGCTGACAGGATGTAGAAGTAGCGCAGTGCCGAAACTGATAAAGCGGCACCAGATAACTGTGTCCCCGTCCCTGACCGCCTGAACCAATGCATAAACACCAGGAAAACGACAAAAAGAACCGGGAAGGCGAGCAACAGCTTTGGATTGAACTTGATCCAACGGCGTTGAATGCCGATCTCGTGCCCTCGTTTGAACATCTTCAGCATCCGGTCGGTAATCAGAAAACCGCCAACCACATTTGTCGAAGAGCAGGTCACAGCAATAAACCCGAGGGCGGTACTCAACCGACTGTAATCGGCACCGGCGACAACCAGGGAGCCGATGAGCGAGATCCCTGAGATTGCGTTCGTGGCCGACATCAAGGGCGTGTGCAGCAACGGTGGCACTCGCGTGATCACGTGATAGCCGAGAAAGCCCGCCAAGATGAAGATGTAGAGTCCGATCTCGAGTTCAGTTGTCATTGTGTCGACCTTTCGAACCCGTTCAGAGCCTGGCTTTGACCACCTCGTGCACAATCTCTCCCTGATGCGTGACCAGCGGACCGCGTGTCAGTTCGTCGTCCAGGTCGAGGTGCGGTGTGCCGTCTTTCAGAAGATGAACGAGGAAACTCGTGACGGTCCTGGCGTACATCTCGCTACCCTGAAAGGGAATTGTGCTCGGCAGGTTCATAGGACCGATAATGATCACGCCGTATTTCACGACGTCCCGCCCGGGCTCGGTTAGAGCGCAGTTTCCCCCCTGCTCGGCCGCCAGGTCCAAGATCACGGAGCCTGGCTGCATACCGCGGACCATCTCCTCGGTGATGAGGATGGGAGCGCGCTGACCGGGAACCAGCGCCGTAGGGATGACGACGTCGGCGGCGGCCACGTACTTGAACATCATTTCCTGCTGCTTCTGGTAGAACTCCGCCGACTGCGCTTTGGCGTAACCGCTCCTATCCTCGGCGTCTTTGGCAGCAAGGCCCAGCTCTGCGAACTTGGCACCGAGACTCTCCACTTGCTCCCTGACGGCGGGGCGGGTGTCGTACGCCTCTACGACAGCGCCGAGCCGCTTCGCCGTACCGATAGCCTGCAGCCCCGCAACCCCCGCCCCGATGACGAAGACACGCGCAGGAGTAATCGTGCCA
>Ga0137399_10001084_pt1 | contig 12069 bp, 9 predicted proteins | sample czorhiz316metaG_FD_104810 | JGI IMG/M metagenome (GOLD analysis project Ga0137399, IMG submission 104810) | Vadose zone soil microbial communities from Angelo Coast Range Reserve, California, USA - czorhiz3.16 metaG | ecosystem: Environmental > Terrestrial > Soil > Vadose zone | place: USA...
CGATTATCTTTGCCATGTGTCCTCCGAAGTACTTCATTGCTCCGACAACATGAGAAAAGCACACAACATGCCAAAGTCGCTTCCGCACCAAATCTGCGACTGCCTTTAACGCTCCCATCAGGTAGTGAAAACAATCGGTCAATTGCCAGTCCCCCAACCTTTGTCCCGCGGGCGACCGACGAACTCCCAGGGTAGTGTCAACCTCCGGACACTGTCACTTGGGAGATTCTTTTGACACCATTTTTGCCCCATGTTTGCAGGTAGAGCAAAGTCATGATGCCGAAACTTTTGGCAAGCTACGTGCTTTTCCTTTCGTGGGACGAAAGAACATGCCGGACGCAGACGCACTTACACAGAATGCTCAATACTTGGACGTGGCCGACGATCAGAGCCCAGCCCGCGACCTGCAGAGAGTGCTCTCGCTCAGTTCACCGTCTTTTTATCGTTGTGCTTTGCGTCTTCTGGGGAATAGGTATGACGCAGAGGATGCGGTGCAGGAGGCGCTGTTGGCCGCCCACAAACATCTGCACCAATTCAGGGGACAGGCACAGTTGGCCACCTGGCTGACAACGATTGTCCGCAACTGTGCGCTGATGCAATTGCGCAAACGTCCACGCCAAATCCATATTTCGTTGAATGAGCAGATTGGCGAGCAGCAAAGATACGTTATATCCGAAAGGCTAGCGGACACGCGGCCCAGCCCTGAAGATGAGTGTCGCAATTCTGAACTCACTGCGCACCTGAGAAAGTGCACTGCACTGCTCTCGCCCAGGTTGCGAAGAACATTTCAGCTACGCATCGTCGACGGTCTCTCGATCCTTGAGACGGCCCAAGTGTTGGGTGTACAGCAGGGAACAGTAAAGGCCCAGCTGGCACGCGCACGCGCAAAGATTGCGCGGCACATGCAGCGAGCGCTCGAACCACGATCCCGTACGCCACAGCGCCACGCGCACATGGCACGAGCCGTCGACGGAAAGTGATCTCAAGAGTCGACTAGCAGACCGAGGGCGCCTGGCGATTCTTGACCACCCAAGCGAACCGACGTTAATTCGCCGTTGGCCGATGCCGTACTGGGCAGGGCAAGCAGCTTTGGCGTTGAGGTGCTACCACACAACACAGGCAACCGCTATTGCAATCACGCACGCCAAGTCGCTCGTATTGCGTCGTTGATCAGGATCGAGATCGCGAATTGCGCGCCATATTTAATCGTCCGTCGCAGTTATCCCGCCTGAGAGCGACCTTTCTTTTCGAGGCTTTCGGCACGTTTACCGACCTTCTTAAGCACCACTTCAAGTTGTTGCAGCTCTTCTGAAGAGAGGTCCTGGAAGTCACGCCTAATGAGAGCGGCGTGCCGGCGAAAAAAAGGGAGAAACATTTTCCTCCCTTTTTCAGTCAGAGCTACCGTTCTCACCCGGCGATCGCGAGGGCTCTCTAAACGACTGACTAACCCTTTCTTTGTATAAACGATCCACCGCTACGCTGACTGATCCGGGGTTGAGGTCAACCTTTGGGCCGATGGCGTTCACCGGCATCGCTCCCTTGTGCAGCAGTACTTCGAGGACCCGAAAGTCAGAGTCTCTAAGTGAGAGCTTGTCACTCGACCGACCGCAGGTGATCCCCCTTTCAACGGCGATGACGTCCAGGCAATCGAGGGGAGTTTGGCTGCGCCAACAGTAATTCCAGGGAATTTTCAGGCACTACCTTCGGCCCAAAATATAAGGAGCACTATGACCTCGGCGAACGTGTAGTTGCCGAATCTTGCGATCGCTCTGCACTGCTGGCTGTGCTGGCGGCATGTAAGGATAGTGAAACGTGACTTGAGTCTCGCTCCTTGCCATCTCAGCGACGATAACGCTTAGACCACCAAGGTCGACCGCCAAACACATCCCGTAACGCCGGACAGGCACCGGATCTGCACCGGACAACCCCGGACACTCACCGGACGCAGTGTGCTTCCCGGCTGTGCGCGCACCGAAGGCGCAAGGGATGCTGTCTTCCCCTCAGATCGCTTCCTCGGTTCTCATTTGTTTCTCACATTTTTTCGATTGCTGGAAGCAACACAGGAGCGGAGAGGGAGATTAGTCAAGGCCGCATTCTTTGCGCCGCGTAGCTGTCGAAGCGAAGCGCAGAGCCTTGACTGGCCTCCCGCGCTCCGTACGCTCGCCAGCGAAAAAATGGGAGATTACCCGTTCCCGTAGCCGTCCAGTCTTTCCCGCGCGGCGCTTTCTTCTGTCCGCCTGGTGCCGTAGCGCAGGGTACTCTGCCACCGAGGCTCAGCGCCCCGCTTCGTGGTCTTTGAGCCGGTCCAGAGCCACACGCGCCTTCTGCTTCTTGACCAAGTCGACGATTCCGTCGAACACCTCTGACGTCATCGCCTGGCCTTTTGCCAGCGGACCAAGCAGGTTCACCAACAGCAGCCGGCACGCCGTGATTTCCACCATCTCAGCACTGGGCCGGAGACCCGTCTGGTCCTGTTCGATCTCGCGCAGCACTAGGCCGCGGATCAGCTCCGCCTGAGTCTCCTTCCGCTTCGCCGCCAGCACTTCCAGTGCGTGCAGCTCCGCCTGGTTTAGCTTCGTCCCCACGTGATACAGTCGGAATCGCGCTCGCTTGGCCGCCTCTGCCGCCAGGTTCTTCTCATCGAGCAGCGCCATCGCTCCACCCTCTCCACAACCGCGTTTTAAGCAGGTATACACGGGTTTCCTCACGGAACCCCGGAACACGGTCTCTATTTGGATGCCAGGACGTTTCCCCGTGAGCACTCGCAGGTTTCCCTACAGTTCCCTCCCAGGGGTGGAGTGTCACAATTCTTCCGGTGCGAAGCACCGTTCTTGCTCCACCACGAAATTGAAATCCAGGATCACGCCTTCACTGCCCGCACAGAAGCTGTGGACTCCGGCGCACGAGCGCGGCAGAGTACCACTGAAATCTCAAGGCGGCGCCGAACTTTAAGCAGCGTGACAACGTCGTCTATCGGAATGCTTTCGCCGAGCCGAAGTCCGGCCGATGCAACGGCCGCTCTTCTCGGTGAGTGATCGAGGGAATTCCGTTTATCGGTGCGGCGCGAAGTCAGCTTTCGGGTGAGTTTCGCGACGTCCTTTCCGCGCACAAGCTCATGCAGAACCCATGCCCAATCGTGTTCGGGATTTGTGGGATTGGAGGGATGCTTTCGCGCCGTTAATGTGCGAGACGAAAGGATGGCATCCGAGACTAGAATGTCGAGCCGAAAGTCATCGGAATCCCAAGTGGAATCGCCGCGGTACTCGACTGTCACGTGATACGCCGGATCGTTCTTGCAGTTCGCGAATCCCATGAACCGGGAACCCCGATTGCATTCGGTGCAGGTGGGATAACTTCCGATGGCGATAGCAAGCGTTTTACTTAGGCTTCGCTTCGGCTCGATCGAAAACCTGTCAACTCGCCAGAGGTACCTACGTATGCCAGGGAATGTCGAGCTGAATGTGATCTGTGTGGGTAGTGCAGAGGAGGCTCGGAGCGCGGCGCGGTGGACCGCTCCATCAGCACCTAAATTCGGACAGAGATGCCGTACCGCGACGGTACTCTTCTTGGTGCGTTTGTGTCTGACAGAGCGAGTGGCATTGCGGTCAACTTCGATCTCCGCTCGGGTAGCACAGACTTGCAAGCAGCGTGATGCCATATGCACCTCCGGGCGGAGCAGCCCAAAACGGATGCTCGCGGCGCAAAGCTAACTCCACTCAACGACGGTGTCCAATGAATTTTCGGGAGTCTGTTATTCCTGGGAGGAATAACTAAAGGAGCGTTAGAGCGCTTCGGTTAGTGAATTTGTTATCGACGCAGCCATGAGAGTCTTTACTTGATTCGCGACAAAGAACATAGCCAGCATGACTTCGCTAAGGCTTTCGATTACCCGCATACCTTCCGGGCCCGCAGCGACGCATTTACGATCAAAACGACAGGGCCAGGATATTCTGGCGCATTTGTCGATGATTGTCATTTCTGCAAGTCACGCAAGTTCAACACGCTCGCACTCACCAATCGGCTTGTTCGACAAAGACTGGAATGAGGGATCGGCCTCGTGCTGCCTGTTATTCCTGGCAGGAATAACAGACTCCCGAAAATTCATTGGACACAGCGGTAAGACTGAATCAAATTGCTTCCTACAAACCGATCCTGCACGGAGTTCAACGACCAGCGATCAGGCCCACTTGACTGAAATTAAATCTCCGTTTGTGGAAAATCCGAAGAAGGGCCAAACCAAGTCGTTTTGTCGACTTTGACACAGGAGTTCATCATGTCCGCTTCCCAGCCATCGAGGTTCGCTCCCTCTCCCAGCCAGTCCCGGCCAAGAAATGAATTCGTCTTCGAGCCACTTTTGGACAGCGATGAAGCGGCAGAGTTGCTCCGCATTCATCGAAAAACGCTGCAGCGCATGGCTCGGAATCGCCAGATCCACGGAATTCAGGTTGGAAAACTGTGGCGGTTCCGTGCCTCTGACCTAGAGACTTGGCTGAGAACCAAGAAGGCCGGCTAAGCCGCGGTCTTCCACAGGCATTCACTATCGACCCCCTACTCCACTTGCGCTAAGCTGAGGCAGCCATCCGTGTCGCCTCACACGAAGGAGGATTGATGAGGCGCACGAGTCATCAGCACGGTAGTCTGAAACTGGCGGATCGCAGGAAAGGAAAGGTTTGGGAGTTCCGATGGAGAGAAGTTCAAATCGACGGCTCGGTTTGCCGAAAGAACATCGTCGTCGGAACTCTGGAGGAATTTCCAACCGAATCGGCAGCGCAGTCTGCGGTCGATGCAATCCGTCTAACCATCAACCGACAAACCCCGCAACAACTGCTCAAGAACGTGAGCGTCGAGACCCTCGTCAAGCACTACCAGGAGCACGAACTGCCGGATATTTTTTCAAAGCAGAAGCCAGCGACTGGAAGCTCAGACGAGCATCACAAGTCCTACTCCACGCAGTATGCCTACGACATTTACTTGAAAAAGTGGGTTCTTCCACGCTGGCGGTCATACCGTCTTTCCGAGGTGAAAGCGGTCGATGTCGAGGCGTGGTTGAAAACAATGCCGTTGGCACGTGGGAGCAGGGCCAAAATCAGGAATCTGATGAGCGCCTTGTTTTCTCATGCGATCCGATGGGAGTGGACAGAACGAAACCCGATCAAGAGCGTACGTCAAAGTGCGAAGCGTATGAGGACGCCCGATGTCCTGACGCCAGACGAGATCATGGCACTGCTCAAAGAACTGCTAGAACCTCTTCGAACAGCGGCAGAACTGGACGCTTTCACCGGTTTGCGACGAGGCGAACTGATCGGTTTGCAATGGGAGGATGTGGACTTCGAGAACCTCGTTATCCATGTTCGCCGTTCAGTCGTGATGATGGTCCAGGGCGCTCCGAAGACGGAAGCTTCCGCAAAGGATGTACCACTCGACGCTGCTCTGGCAGAATCTCTGCTGAAGCTGAGGCTGGTTGGTCCGTACAATCGCGAAACAGACTGGGTGTTTGCCTCGCCGACGATGAAAGGCAAACAACCGCTCTGGCCAGAAACCCTATGGCGACGATACGGGCGACCGGCAGTGAAGGCAGCGAACATCCAGAAGCGGGTTGGGTTCCACACGTTCCGGCACACGTACACAACTTTTACTGACTCAGAACAACGAGGAAGTGAAGGTGGTACAGGAGCTCCTACGTCATGCGAACAGTCGCATTACGCTGGATCTTTACGCTCAGGCGGGAATGCCGAACAAACGGCTGGCACAAAGCAAACTGGTTCGGATGGTGCTCAACAAGGGAGAAGCACTGGCCTAACTGGACCAAATTGGACCATGACGCAAATTGCCAATTCCTTGCAAGTGTTTGAAAGAATTGGCGGGGACGACGGGACTCGAACCCGCGGCCTCTGCCGTGACAGGGCAGCGTTCTAACCAACTGAACTACGTCCCCCACCTTTACAACCAAGCACTTGCAAAACCAGCCGCTAGGCTCCTTGGATCGCTCTACCACCACCGATTGTCAGTTGCATCACTATTTGATGAGCGGCAGATTTGGCTGTTGTCACTGCTTGAGTGTACACATCAAGTGTAACCCGGGTGGTTGCGTGGCGTAAACACTCCTGCACAACTTTCGTTTGAGAGGAGAGACGAACCCGATGGCTCACGCCGGGTTCACCGTTTTGCAGGCGCCGCCGTGGATTCTCGCACTACCAAGGTTGGCTCGATGGCGATTTCCGAAGGGTGCTCGTGATCGTTTTCAATTTTGTTGATGATCGTCTCGGCTGCGATCTCTCCCATCTTTCCCAGGGGCTGCCGAACTGTTGTCAGGCTGGGCGTGTTGAATGCCGCCCAAGGAATGTCATCGAAGCCTACGACTGAAACGTCGTTGGGCACTCGCAGACCTTCTTCCTGGAAAGCGCGAATCGCTCCGATCGCGGAGATATCGTTGTAGGCGAATAGCGCGGTAAAAGGCTTTTTGCAGGCCAGAAGCTTTTTTGCGTACGGATAACCAAGCTGAGGGGAAGGGTCATCAACCTCAAGCGACATGACCAAATCCGGATCCATTGCCAAGCCGAGTTCGTGAGTAGTTTTGCAGACTGCTTCCCATCGTTGTTGTGAGTCCGAACTGAATGGCTGGCCTTTCATGAACGCGATCCGAGTGTGTCCCTGATCGACGAGATGTTTCAGAGCTAGGCGCACTCCCTTTTCCTGGTCAAGCACGATGTTGGTAACGCCCTCCAACGCGCGATGGCCGGCCACTGAAACCGTCGGCAGGGCGGGCGCCTCTTGCAGACTCGTATCCACGGTGATGAATCCTTCCACCCCGCGTTCCAACAGAAGGCGCGAATAGTCGAGCAGCATGGAGAGGTCGTGGCGGTGAATTACAGTCAGGAAAAAATAGTTGTGCTTCCGCAGGTAGCCTTCGACACCGCTGATGATCATCGACCCGTAAGCGTCGCCGATTTCTTCCACGATCAGTCCGATCGTGTAAGTTCGTTTCTTGCGCAGAGACCGGGCGAAGAAATTTGGACGATAATTCAGCTCCCGCGCGGCTGCCTGGATCCGAAGGCGGGTGTGTTGCGGAATCGAGCGCGCGGAGGGTGCATCGTTCAGGACGGCAGATACGGTACCAGGCGCCAGTCCAACATGATCAGCAACCGCTTTCAACGTTACTATGACCGGGATACCGTTACGAGACTTCTTTCTTGTAACCATTTTCAATCGATGATCGCCGCCTTTTCGAATTGCGGGCGTTTAAGACTCGCACACGCGTCGGGAGAATGCAATTTCAATCCCGGCAGATCACGACGAACCTTCCCGCGTTGTCGTCAGCCCGGACTACGATTGTGAGACACTGGACACTGGCTACTGACCCTCCCATTTATAATCTCTGATTCAACTCTCCGCCGCATTCCGGCCAGATAAGGCGAACAAGTGCTCGATTTTCTAGGCGATTTACGACGAACTCATATGTGCGGGGCCCTGCGCCTCGCCGACGCGGGTAAAAAAGCTGTCCTCATGGGATGGATGAACCGGCGCCGCGACCTCGGTCAGATCATTTTTGTCGATCTGCGCGACCGCAGCGGTATCACCCAGGTCGTGTTCAACCACGAACTGAATGCAGCCGTCCATGAGAAAGCTCAAACTCTGCGCAATGAATTCGTTATCGCCGTCATCGGCACGGTGAAGAAACGCGACGCCGACACCATCAACAAAAATATCCCAACCGGCGAAGTGGAACTGGTCGCGGAAGAACTCCGCATTCTGAACGTCTCGAAGCAACTGCCCTTCCTGCCGAGCGATACGGTCCTCGCCAATGAAGAGATGCGTCTCAAGTATCGCTACATCGATCTGCGTCGGGACGCGATGCAGTTTAACATCGAATTGCGACACAAAGTTGCCCTGGCAATTCGCGACTATCTCGCGTCGCAGGGATTTTTCGAAATCGAAACGCCGTTTATGACACGCTCCACGCCGGAAGGCGCTCGCGATTACCTCGTCCCGAGCCGCGTGCAGCCTGGAATGTTCTACGCGCTGCCGCAATCGCCGCAGCTCTTCAAGCAGATCTTGATGATCTCTGGATTCGATAGGTATTTCCAGATCGTCCGCTGTTTCCGCGACGAAGACCTGCGCGCCGACCGCCAGCCCGAATTTACGCAGATCGATCTTGAAATGTCGTACCCGCAGCCCGAACGAGTTTGGGAAGTAGTTGAAGGCTTTCTCACATCCGCTTTCAAAGCCGCCGGCCATGAAATCAAGACGCCCTTCGCACGAATGGACTACGACGATGCCATCCGCCAGTACGGGGTCGACAAACCCGATCTGCGCCTGCCCGCCTTCACCGACGTCCGCGACTGCTTCATGCCCGCCGATCTCGAGCAATTGGCAATTAATAAAGACCTGCCGGTGATTGCCCTTCGTACGCCGAGTGTTGGCGAGCTATCGAGAAAAGAACGCGACGACATCAAGCCGATGTTCGTCTCCAAAGGCGGAGCGCGCGTCTTCGAAGACTTCAAGCGCATCGAGACCAAGTTCCCAGAAGCCGCAGCCAAGGTCCGACAGAAATCCGGAGCCGACGCACACGATCTGCTGGTGCTGGTGGTCGGATCGGCGCAGTCCGGAGGGGACGATCATCCTGCCGGCAAACGCAAAGTTACGCCCGCGGAGCTGGCGATTTACGCGTCAGCCGGAATCCTACGCACGGCGCTGGCGCAGAAGTACTCCGACCGCCACGGCATTTTCAAAAAGACCGGCGACCCCGCAAAAGACTACCGCTTCCTATGGGTAACGAACTTCCCCATGTTCGAGTACGACGAAGGCGAAAAGCGCTGGATGGCCGCCCACCATCCCTTCACCTCGCCGCACGAAGAAGACATGGACAAACTCGAATCCGACCCAGCCATGGTCCGCGCACTCGCGTATGACGTCGTTCTGAACGGGACGGAGCTAGGCTCAGGCTCGATCCGTATTCATCGCCAGGACGTGCAGCGCAGAATCTTCAGCGCCCTAGGCATGACCGAAGAAGAAGCGCGCTCGCGGTTTGGCTTCTTCCTGGAAGCGCTTGAGTACGGCACGCCTCCGCATGGCGGGATCGCGCTCGGACTGGACCGCATCGTGATGATCTTGGCCGGAGCCGACAGCCTGCGCGAAGTAATTCCCTTCCCCAAGACCGCCGCTGCCAAAGACCTGATGGTCGAGGCGCCAACACCGGTGGCGGAGGCCCAATTGCGGGAGTTGGGAATTGCGGTGGTTAAGAAGTAGGCATCTGCGGCCGGCAGACAGTGTCTGAGTCGCGCAGCAGTACGCGGCTTGCGATTGATTGTGTGGCGAATTTTCTTTCGGCCCTTCGGAGCTGGATCATCTTCAATCTTGCGTCCCACGGCTTGCGCCGTTGGCTGTGTTCTTACGCCGCTTCGCGGCTACCTACACACCCTGTAGCCCACTTTTTGAAATCATATTTGGGTTGCGACTCAGGCGGCTTCAGAGCTCTGGGTCTCGCTTTCTACTTTCAGCAAACTCTTCAGGCCGGGGGTTGCTTGGGGCTAATAGCCGAGTATCTAGGTCTTGTCTTCCCCGTGCATGAGTTTCACAATTTTCTCGTACATCCGCGACCGGATCGCAAAGCGCTCCTGTGCGCTCGTGATGTAGCGGACTTGCATCTCCACGCCGGCCCCCGTCGGACGCAAGTGGATCGCGGGCACCACTGATAGAGATTGCAACCGATTCTTGGTCGACGTCTTCCATTCCTGCTCGGCCTGAGCAGAGGCGGTGCGGGTTTCTTCCTCCACCATTTTCTGGATCCGTTCCACCAACGAGTAAGGATTCTGTCCCTCGGGGATCAGCACCTGGAGTTCATCCCAAAGCCACTGCCCGGCGGTTGAGAAATTGAAGTAGTGGCCTTCTATGGCAAAGCTGTTGACGAAGGCAACTTTTCGCCCGGTGGGATGCCCGGTGTCGGTCCAGTTGCCGGTTTCCATCAGCACGGTGCGCAGTAGTCCAATCTCGATCACCTCTCCGACCACGCCGTTGATCTCGACCCAATCGCCGACCCGAATGCCGTTGCGGCCCATGAGGACAAACCATCCGAAGAAGCCGACGATGAAGTCCTTCAGCGCGACCGTGAGCCCCGCACCAGCCAGCCCCAATACGGTTGGAGTCTGATTCGGGGTGCCGAAGATCACGAGGGCGATCAGCAGGACGCCGACCGCCTGCAACGCAAAGCGCAAAACAGCGCGCAGCATGAGCAGGCGTTTCTTCTCGAGGTTAGCCTTGGAGTAGAAACGATCGACCAAGCGGCTCGCCAGGTAGACCAGAGAGACAATCAGTAAAATCAGAAGAGTCGACCGCAAGATACCGTGCAGCGCGGCGCGTTGCTGCGCGGCTGTCAGTCCGATCCAGTTCCTGTAAATGTCGACGAGTGCCTTCTGATCCTCCAGTTGTTTGCCCAAGCCGGACAGCAGTTTTTGATCGTCGGAAAAATGCTTCAGCGACTCAACGGCCGCGGCCGAGGCTTCTTTCGAAGCGATTCCGCGAGACGCCTTTTCGCGGAGACCGGTCGCTTGTTGCCGTGTCTGCTGTTTCTGGGATTGCTCGGTTTGCACATGGCTCTGCTCAGCGTCATGCGCGGAAAGCAGACCGCGCCCCAGATCCTGCACCTGGCGTTGGGCCGCCTCTAGACTCGCCCGCTTGTCTTTGAGCCACATCCAGGCTCGAATTTGCCCGGCGAGGCTGCCGGCCTCCAAGTCCACCGATGCCCTCTGGGAAGGCGCGGGCGGGTTCTTTTCCAGGTGGTCTTCGTTGGCCTCATGCTCATCGCGTTGACGCTGGATTGCGCCTTCTTGATCGCCGCCGGCCGCGATCAGGTTTTGCTGCGCTACATCCAGTTCGCCTTCGTCGGGCGCCTGCTGTGCCTCAATCAGAGCCAGCTGGTCCTGCAAGGCTTCCTGCTCGGTGGGTTTCGCGGTAGCCAGCTTTGTCTTGAGCCGGCCGGCTTCTGCTTTGTCCTGGTCAACGACCGCTTGCGTGTCCTTGATCCGCGCGTTCAGCTCGCGGTACTTGGGATCCTGATTGCTGGCGTTTTCTCGCGCTTCGCGTAACTGATCGGCAAAGGCAAGATCGACCTCGTGGTCGGCGACGCGAGCCGCCTCCTGCGCTAGTCGCTGTTCCTCTGGCGTAATCGCCAACCCTGCAAGCTCGCGCGCTGTCTTCAGGGGCGCTGTGTCCACCAAGTCCGACGTCGCGGAGGCCGAGGGCTTGGCTCCGGTCGCCGCACTCTTCTCCCCCGTGGCGATGAACGCGACGACCGCTAGGACTACCAGCCCGAGAAGCAGTCCGCTGATCGCCCAGTGACGAAATTTCATAGGTACCTACGGCCCGAGTGAGAAATCAAAATGCGGAACGTCCGCCCGCGCAACTGTCGGCAAGGGCACCGACGTACCGCTGGTGGAAAATGTCTCTGTCCTGGCTGCTCGTTGAGAGGGCACGGCTTCAGCCGTGCCACTAGTGGCCCCGAGCACTTGGGCCTCAGCCCCTGAGGATTCGAATGCATCTGCAGAAAAAAGTCTAACAGGGTGGTTGCCATCGAGAACACTCAGTCGGTCGCCGCGCCATGATAATTTGTGAGATTCAGATGCGGCCCAATCAACTGCCGCACCTGCGGGATCGGAAAATATATGAGAAATCTTGCGTTAGCTTTAATGCTTCTGCTACTCGCGGCCCCCTCATTCGCAACTGACCACAAAAATGGCTCCGACCTTCTCTTTGATCTCGAAGCCGATTTTGCCAAAGCTGTAGCAGAACACGGCCACGCCGCCTTCGTGTCCTACTTCGCGGAAGACGGAGTCGAACTCGACGATGGCGGCGGGATCGCCTCGCGCGACGAAATCGCCAAGCAACCAGCCTGGCCAGAAGGCACATCGCTCTCCTGGACTCCCGTGCGCGGCGATATGGCCGCTTCGGGCGATCTCGGGTACACCTACGGCAACTATGTTTTCAAATCGAAAAATAAAGATGGCAAGATCGTGTCCAGCTACGGCAAGTACATGTCGGTTTGGAAGAAACAGAAAGACGGCTCGTGGAAGGTAG
>Ga0137399_10001085_pt1 | contig 12067 bp, 13 predicted proteins | sample czorhiz316metaG_FD_104810 | JGI IMG/M metagenome (GOLD analysis project Ga0137399, IMG submission 104810) | Vadose zone soil microbial communities from Angelo Coast Range Reserve, California, USA - czorhiz3.16 metaG | ecosystem: Environmental > Terrestrial > Soil > Vadose zone | place: USA...
CATCACCGATCAGCATCGCCTCTATCCGCCCTCGTACATCGCGGTCCGCGCGATGCGGCGGGCCGAGGAGTGCCTGCGGCAAGGCTTCACGACGGTGCGCGACGCCGGCGGCGCCGACTACGGTTTCCGTCTCGCGCTGGAGGAGGGCCATGCGATAGGGCCGCGTCTACTCGTCTCGGGTAACTACATCTCCCAGACCGGCGGCCACGGCGACAAGCGGCGGCGCGCGGAATGGGACCCGCCGATCGAGTGCTGCATCGGGATGATCGGCTCGATCGCCGACGGCGAGGCCGAGGTGCGGAAGGCCGTGCGCGAGCAGATCCGCCGGGACGTGGACCAGATCAAGATCATGGCATCGGGCGGCGCCATGTCGCCCTCCGACGAGCTCGACACGACCCAGTTCACGATCGCCGAGATGCGCGCAGCGGTCGAGGAGGCCCAGGCGGTCGGGAAGTACGTCCTCTCGCACGCGTACTCGGACTCGGCCGTGCGCAACGCCGTGGCGGCGGGCGTCCGGTCGATCGAGCATGGGAACCTCATTCGAGAGGCGGCCGCGAAGGCCATCAAGGACGCGGGCGCCTTCCTCGTCCCGACGATGGTCACCTACGAGGCGATCTACCGTGAGGGCAAGCGCTACGGGATCGGCGACCACCAGATCCAGAAGATCAATATCGCGCGCGAGCAGTCGGTGCAGGGGCTCACGTACGCGTACAAGGCGGGATGCAAGATCGGTTCGGGCTCCGACCTGCTCGGCGACATGATGGTCCAGCGCGCCGTCGAGTTCGAGCTGAAGGGCCAGGTGATGAAGCCGATGGAGGTGCTGCTCTCGGCGACGAAGGTGAACGCCGAGCTCTTCCGCATGGCGGACCGGATCGGCACCATCGAGCCGGGCAAGTACGCCGACCTGATCGTCGTCGCTGGCAACCCGCTCAAGAACCTGCGCGTCTTCCAGATCCAGGAGAACCTCAAGGTCATCATGAAGGGCGGCCATGTGCACAAGCAGACCCTCTGAGCCTCGCGTCCCCTGAGTCGCCGCGGACCCCAGATGGTAGACTGACCCGTCATGACACTCGATCTCCGTCTTGCCCCGATGGCCGCGGTCACCAACACGCCCTTCAGGCTCGTCGCGCGGCGCTGCGGCGCGGGGCTCCTCACGAGTGAGGAGATCGACGCGCGCGGCCTCGTCGAGGGCAGCGCGCGCACGCTCGAGCTGGCGCGTTACCTGCCCGAGGAGCACCCGATCGCGATGCAGCTGCTCGGCTCGGACCCCGACGCACTGGCGGAGGCGGCGCGCAGGCTCGAGGCGGCGGGGGCCGACGCGGTCGACCTCAACATGGGCTGCCCCGTGGCGAAGATCGTCGTCAAGGGCCAGGGAGCGGCGCTCATGCGCGATCCGCTCACGGCGGCGGTCCTCCTGCGCACGATGCGGAAGGCGATCGCCACGCCGTTCACGGTCAAGATCCGCGGCGGCTGGGACGACCGCACCGTGAATGCGGTCGAGATCGCGCGCATCGCCGAGGGCGAGGGCGTGAACGCGATCACCGTTCATCCGCGCACGCGCGCCCAGCAGTTCTCCGGCGTGGCGCCGTGGGAGATCATCGCGGCCGTGGCGGACGCCGTGAGGATCCCCGTCACCGGCAACGGCGACGTGCGGAGTCTCACGGACGCCCGCGCGATGGTCGCCGCCACCGGGTGTGCCGCCGTCATGATCGGCCGCGGCGCCCTCGGCGCGCCGTGGATCTTCTGCGGCCAGGAGATCGCCCGTGACGAGAAGGCGCGGATCATCCGTCGCCACGGAGCGCTCATCCAGGCGTACTGTCTGCCGCGCACGGCGCTCATCCAGCTGAAGAAGCACCTCGCGTGGTACGCTCACGGGCTCCCCGGCGCCGCGCTGATGCGGGAGGCGCTGTTTCGCGCACAGAGCGCGGTGGAGGCGTATGAGGTGTTCTGGAGGGTCTGGTGACCTGGCGTGACCTCGGGGACCTGATCGCCTCTCGGCCGGCCGCGTGAGGTTTGCGGCCGTCATCTTCGACATGGACGGAGTCCTCGTGGACTCCGAGCCGATGCACACGGACGCGATGCGGCAGGTGCTCCGGCCGTACGGCATCCCCTACACCGACCGCGAGAACGAGGAGTTCTTCGGCTTCACCGACCTCGAGGTGTTCCGGAGGCTGCACGAGCGCTACGGGCTCGAGCCCGATGCCCGCGAGCTGACGCGCCGCCGGGCGCAGCTCCTGGTCCGGCTCACCCGTGAGCGCTCGGTGCCGATGCCCGGCATCCCCGACGTGCCGCGCCGGCTCCGCGCGCTCGGCTATCGCCTCGCCGTCGCGTCGTCGTCGGCGCTCGAGGTGATCGAGGCGACGGTGGAGGTGCTTGGTCTGGCGCCGGTCTTCGAGACGCTCGTCTCCGGGCTCGACGTCGGGCGCGGCAAACCCGCGCCCGACGTGTTTCTCGAGACGGCGCGGCGCCTCGCCCTGCCGCCCCCCGACTGTGTCGTCATCGAGGATTCTCGCAACGGCCTCCTCGCCGCGAAGGCCGCCGGCATGGCGTGCGCGGCGATCCCCTGCCCGGCGACGCACCACGAGGACTTCTCCGAGGCCGACTGGAGGCTGGCGACCCTGCCGGCGCTGCTCCCGATCCTCGCCTAGTCCGAACGCCCGCGCGCGGCCACGTCCCAGACCGCCTCGACCCTCGGACCGCGCACGACGTGGATCCGGTCGTAGAGGTTGATCGTCGGGTCGCAGTGGGGCGGGAAGAACTCGATGCGCTCGCCGAGCCGCGGCGCACGTGACGGATCGGTGAGCGTGAGCCGGCCGTGCTCGTCGCCGGCGAAGCCGTACTCGAGCCCCGGGCGCTCGACGGTCTCGGGCGGGAACGGCTTGTCGGTCGAGAAGGCCTTGAGCCCGGCGTCCACCATGGCGCGGTTGCCCGGCGTGACGCTCACGACCGTCGCGACGACCGTCAGCGCCATCTCGAAGTCGGTCAGGGCGGCACCGCTCCGTCCGCCGATCCGCCGGTAGTCGAGGTCCATCACGCAGTATGAGCCCGACTGGAGCTCGGTGAGCCCGGCGAGCTCCACGTCGATGTCGTAGGTCCCCGTCGAGCCGCCGGCGACGACCTCGACGGTCAGCCCCGCGCGCTCGAGGAGCGCGCGCGTCTCCATCAGCGGACGCAGCGCGGCCAGCGAGGCGTCACGACGCTTCTCCCGACCGATCACGTGGGCGCACTGTCCGGCGTAGCCCTGGAGTCCACGGAGGCGCAGGGACGGCCTGGCGGCGACGGCCCGCGCGAGGCCGAGCGCCGGCTCGCCGGGAGCGATCCCGGTGCGCCGGCCGCCGACGTCCACGTCCACGAGGATGTGGACGACGACGCCCGCGTCCGCCGCGGCCTGCGCGAGCGCTGCGACGTTCTCGAGGTTGTCCACGACGAGCATCGTGTCGGGCGCCTCCGCGACCAGCCGCGTGAGTCGACGGAGTCCCGGCGGTGTCACGACCTCGGTCGTGATCAGGAGCCCACGGACGCCCGCGCGCGCCATCACCTCGGCCTCGCCGAGCTTCGCGCAGGCGACGCCGAGCGCCCCCGCGGCGATCTGTCGCCGCGCGATCTCCGGGCACCTGTGGGTCTTCGCGTGCGGACGGAGGGCCTTGCCGGCGCTCCGCACGTGGGCGGCCATCGCAACCAGATTCCGCTCGAAGCGGTCGAGGTCGAGAAGCAGCGCCGGCGTCGGGATCTCGTCGCGGGTCATCGCGGCGCGCTCACTCTAGCATGCTAGACTCGGCGCATGCCCGGACGGACGTTTCTCCAGATCCCCGGCCCGACGCTCGTGCCCGAGCGGATCGTCCGTGCCATGTCGCAGCCCATCATCGACCATCGCGGCCCGAAGTTCGCCGCGCTCGTGGAGGCGTGCCTCGAGGGCCTCAAGGGCGTCTTCAAGACGCGGAATGGTCACGTCATCGTCTACCCGGGCTCGGGCACCGGCGCCTGGGAAGCGGCGCTTGTCAACACGCTCTCGCCGGGGGACCGCGTACTCGCCGTCGTCAACGGCCATTTCTCGACGGGATTCGCGCGCACCGCCGAGGCGTACGGGATCGAGGTGGAACGCATCGAGGTGGAATACGGCGCCGGCGCGCCTGCCGACGAGATCGAGCGCCGCCTCAGAGCGGATGCCGCCCGGCAGCTCCGCGCGGTGCTCGTGGTCCACAACGAGACCTCGACCGGCGTCACGTCGAACGTCGCCGCCGTGCGCGCCGCGCTGAACCGCGCCGAGCACGGAGCCCTCCTGCTCGTCGACACCGTCTCCTCGCTCGCCTCGATCGACTTCCGGTTCGACGAGTGGGCCGTGGATGTCGCGCTCACCGGGCCGCAGAAGGGGCTGATGCTGCCGCCGGGCATGGCGATCCTCGCGGCCAGCGAGAAGGCGGTCAGCGCCGGCGAGAAGGCGCGCTGTCCCCGCGCCTACTGGGACTGGAGGCCCGTCCTCGCGCGGAACAAGCGCGGCGAGTATCCGTACACCCCGGCGACGATGCTCCTCTTCGGCCTCGAGGAGGCGCTCCGCATGCTGAACGAGGAGGGGCTGGCGAACGTCTTCACGCGCCATGCGCGGCTCGGGGAGGCCTGCCGCCGCGCGGTGCGCGGGCTCGGGCTCGAGCTCCTCTGCCGGGACCCGGCGGAGTACTCGAACACGCTCACCGCGGTCGTGATGCCGAAGGGCTTCGACTCCGACGAACTGATCCGCCTCGCCTACCGCCGGTTCGAGCTCTCGCTCGGCGTCGGCCTCGGCAGCGTCAAGGGACAGGTCTTCCGCATCGGCCACCTCGGCAGCCTCAACGAGCTCGATCTCCTCGGCGGCCTCGCCGGCGTGGAGATGGCGCTGAAGGAGCTCGGTGTGCGTGTGGAGCTCGGCGCCGGGCTCGGCGCCGCGGAGGAATTCCTGCTCGGTCGGTCCTAACGTCTCGGCGAGCGCTCGAGGTTCTTCTGCTGGATGCCGCTCGACACGTCGTAGCCGAGGTCGGGACGCCGCGGCGGCTGCTCCATCTCTCCGCGGATGAACCGTCGCGCGCGTTGGACCTGCTCGAACTCGGCGACGGCGCGCTCGGCCTCGTTCACGACGGCCGGGCTCTGCGCCGCGGGCGGCACCGTGATGCGGCCGACCTTGGCCTCGGCGGGCGCCTCGTCGCGCCGGATCTCGACGGGAAGCGGGCCGGGGGCCTGCGCCGGCGCGCTCTGCGCCGCCGCGACGGCAGGCAGGGCCACCAGAGCCAGCAGCGCGCGGAGCGTCGGGCGCATGTCTAGAGCCTACACCCGGGGATAGTGCGCGGCGAGTGCCGCGCCGATCTCCTCGATCGCCGCGACGATCGCCGCCCGCGGCGCCCCGGCGCGGAGCCGCTCCACCATCCGATCCCTCACGCCGTGCCAGTGGCCGTCCCCGACGCGGCCGTGAATCCCTTCGTCGCCGACGAGGGCGAGCTTCCGGTCTCCGACCGCGAGGTAGACGAGGACGGCGTGGCGCTCGACGGTACGATGCATGCCGAGCCTCACGAGCACGTGACGCGCTCTCGTGAGCGGGTCGGGAGTCCGGCGGAAGAGCCGGCGGGGGACGCGCCGCTCGACGTGGACGCGGATCTCCGCCGACGTGCGCGCCTCGGCGCGGGCGATGGCGGCGGAGATCGCCGCGAAGTCTTCCTCGGAGAGGAAACGTCGGGCCCACTTTGGCAGGCGGCTCATCACCAGTCCCCGCTGGCGCCGCCGCCGCCGGACTCGCCGCCGCCACCCGAGAAACCACCACCACCACCGCCGCCGGACCAGCCTCCGCCCCCGCCGCCCATGTACCAACCGCCCCACCCGCCGCTCGTCCGGTCCACGCCGGCGCGGCCCGCGGTGAGCCCGTGACGCTGGCGCGACGCTTCCCAGACGAGACTCGCCACGATCCCGCCGAAGAGCGCGAGGAAGAGGATCAGGTAGAGGCTGGCGGTGTCCTCGTGGCGCCGCTGGCTCCGCCGGAACGCCTGCGCCTCGCCGCGCAGCCGGTCCGCGTTCGGCGCGGCGATCCGCGCGTACACCACGTCCACGGATGCCCCGAGCCCTTCCGCCCAGCGCCCTTCGCGGAAGCGCGGCGCGATCGCCTGACGGATGATCTGGCTGGCGACCGCATCGGTGACGACGGATTCGAGGCCGTAGCCCACCTCGAGCCGGAGCTTCCTGTCCTTCACGAACACGACCAGGAGCAACCCGTTGTCGAGGCCCTTCTGGCCGAGCCGCCACTTCTTGAAGAGCTCGCTGGAGACGTCCTCGAGGCTCTCGCCCTCGAGCGACGGGAAAATCGCGATCGCCATCTGGGCGCCCGTCGCTCGCTCGCGCTCGGCGAGCTTCGCCTCGAGGCGCTCGCGGTCGGCGGGCGACAGAAGCCGGGCGTAGTCGTTCACGCGGGCGCTCGGAGCCGAGGGCAGAACGAGGACGGCGACGAAGAGGAGCGCGAGCAGCAGCCTAGAACTTCACTTTGGGGGCCGTCGCCGCGTCCTGGGCCGCCTCGAAGAACGCCTTCTGCTGGAAGCCGCTGATCCCCGCGACGATCGAGCCGGGGAAGAGGCGTACGCTCGTGTTGTAGTCGCGCACGGCCTCGTTGTACTTCCGGCGCTCCTGGGTGATCCGGTTCTCGGTGCCTTCGAGCTGCGATTGCAGCGCGAGGAAATTCTGATTCGACTTGAGGTCCGGGTAGCGCTCGACGGCCACGAGGAGACGACTCAGAGCGCCGGAGAGCTGAGTCTGAGCCGCCTGGAAGCGCTCGAGCGCCTTCGGATCGTTGAGCGCCTGCGGCGTCAGCTGGATCGATGTCGCGCTCGCGCGCGCCCTCGTGACCTCCTCCAGCACCGTGCGCTCCTGCATCGCGAAGCCCTTCACGGTCTCGACGAGGTTCGGGACGAGGTCGGCGCGGCGCTGGTAGACGTTCTGCACCTGCGCCCACTTCTCGTTGACGCCCTGCTCGAGCCGGACGAGCTGGTTGTTGATCGACACCGCCCAGAGGACGACGCCACCCACGACGACGGCGACGACGACGAGGGCGATCAGGAGGCCGCGCGCCATAGCCGGCCCCGATTATATACTTGGTGACCCGGCGCGACCCTTCGAATCGAGACGGAGGTTCCCATGGGGACCTACGTGAGCCTCATCAACTACACGGACCAGGGCATCCGGAACGTGAAGGAGAGCCCCAAGCGCGTCGACGCCGCCAGGAAGCTGCTCAAGGACTTGGGCGGCGAGCTGAAGGCGTTCTACCTGACGATGGGGACCTACGACATCGTGACGGTCGCCGAGGCGCCGAACGACGAGACGGTCGCGAAGTTCGTCCTCGTGTTGGCCTCGGGAGGCAACGTCCGCACACTGACGATGAAGGCCTTCACCGAACCCGAGTACCGGAAGCTCATCTCGACGCTGTAGAGCGTCTCCGCCAGGCCGGCCACGATGGGAGCCCGTCTGGCGCCGCCCGAGACAGTGGTACACTGCGCGCCGTGACGGCGGAACGGCTGGCCGACTATCGCGTCAAGGCGCGGAACACCTCCGAGAGCTCCGAGAACAAGATCCACGACGACGCCGTGGCCCGCCGGTACGGCTTCCGCGGGGGCCTCGTTCCGGGCGTCACCGTCTACGCCTACATGACGCGCCCGCTCGCCGAGGCGTTCGGCACCGGATGGCTCGAGCGCGGCACGGCGAGCGTGAGGTTCATGAAGCCGGTTCTCGATGGCGAAGAGCTCACGGTGTCGGGGGCGGTGACGACGCGCGACGAGCGCGGCGCGACGACCGCGCTCACCGCGTCCACGGCGAGCGCGGGTGAGTGCGCGGTGCTGACGGCGACCGTCCCCGCCGGCACCCCGACGCCGGTGAATCTCGCGCTCTATCCGGCCGCGCCGCTGCCGGCCGAGCGCCCGGCCGCCACGCGCGTCTGCCTCGACGCGCTCACGACGCTCGGCACGCCCGTCAACACCTACGACGAGGCGCGTGCCGCCACGTATCTCGAGAAGGTCGGCGACGCGCTCGCGCTCTACCGGGGCGCCGGCGGCCGGGTCCATCCGGCATTCTTCCTCGACCAGGCCAACCGCGCGCTCGACCGGAACCTGACGCTGGGGCCGTGGATCCACGCCGGCAGTGTGGTGCGCCACCTCGGCGGCGCGCGCGTCGGCGAGACGCTCGCCACGCGCGGCCGCGTGCGCTCGCTCTTCGAGAAGAAGGGACGCGAGTTCGTCGAGGTGGACCTGGTCATCGTCGCCGGCGAGCGCGCGCGGCCGGTCGCCCACGTCCTGCACACGGCGATCTACCGGCTCCCGCCGCCCGCGGCCGGTTAAGGCGGTCGGGCCCGCGCTCATTTGATTCGCACCGTCCCGCATGCTAGAAACGCTCATTCCCCGCGAGGAGGCGGACGATGGACCTGAATCCCACCGCTGAGGACCGCGGCTTCCGGAGCGAGGTCCAACGCTGGCTCGAGGCCAACGTCCCCGAGGACGACCCGAAGACGCTCGACGAGCGCAAGGCCTGGCACCGGAAGCTCTACGAGGCCGGGTACGTGGGGATGCTGTGGCCCAAGGAGTACGGGGGCTGGGGCCGGACACCGATGCAGCAGGCGATCGTCCAGGACGAGATGGCGCGCCTCAGCGCGCCGCCCGCCATCAACGGCCTCGGCATCGGGTTCATCGGCCCGACGATCATCGTCCACGGCACCGACTGGCAGAAGCAGCGATACCTCAAGCCGATGCTGACCGCCGAGGAGATCTGGTGCCAGCTCTACTCGGAGCCGAACGCAGGCTCGGACCTCGCGAGCCTCAAGACGCGCGCCGAGGACCAAGGCGACCATTTCCTCGTCAACGGTCAGAAGATCTGGACGTCGAGCGGGGCCATCGCCGACTGGGGGATCCTCCTCGCCCGCACGGACTCGAAGGCGGCGAAGCACAAGGGCATCTCGTGCGTCCTCCTTCACATGCGCCAGCCCGGCGTCGAGGTGCGCCCGCTCAAGCAGATCACCGGCTCGTCGCTCTTCTCCGAGGTCTTCATGACCAACGCGCGGGCCGAGAAGCGCGACCTCATCGGCGCCCTGAACCAGGGCTGGGAGATCGCGCAGACCACGCTCGGCTGGGAGCGCGGCGCCAACTCGCTCGGGCGCGTCACGCGCTACGCGGTCGCGTTCAACCAGCTCGTCCGGGCCACGAAGGAGCTGCGGCGCGGCGGCAAGCCCCTCCTCGAGGACGCGGCCGTCCGCGCGAAGCTGGGGAAGGTCTACGCCGAGCTCGAGGTCCAGCGCTACGCCGCGCTGCGGGTGCTGTCGGCGCTGCAGAACAGCGACTCACCGGGCGCCGCATCGTCCATCACCAAGCTCTCGTACACGGAGTTCGAGAAGCGCTACTTCGAGCTGGCGCTGGAGATCCTCGGCCCGTACGGCCAGCTCGTCTCCGCGCGCGAGGAGTTCGAGGAAATCGACACGTCCTCGGGCGAGCCCGGCACCTGGGCGACCGCATTCCTCTGGTCCCGCGCCGGCACGATCTACTCCGGCTCCTCCGAGATCCAGAAGAACATCATCGGCGAGCGCGTGCTCGGCCTGCCCAAGGAAGTGCGCGCCGACCGTCTGAAGGCCTGACGCCATGGATTTCTCGTTCACCTCCGATCAGCAGCTGCTGAAGAACTCCGCACGCGCGTTCCTCGACGAGCACGTGAAGCCCGCGACGGTGCGCGTCCTCTGGGACGACCCGCGCGGGGAGAGCGACACGATGTGGAAGGAGATCGCCCAGCTCGGCTGGCTCGGTCTCTCGCTCCCCGAGGCGTACGGCGGCAGCGGCCTCGGCATGGTCGAGACCGCGCTGCTCCTCGAAGAGATGGGGCGGGCGGCGTACCCGGGCCCGTACTGGCCGACCGTCCTCGCCGCGACGGCGATCGAGCTCGCCGGGAGCGAGGCCCAGAAGAAGCGCTGGCTCTCTGCCGTCGCGACCGGCGACGCGCGCGCGACGCTCGCCTTCCTCGACACCGAGCTCGACTGGCGCCCGGAGGCGGCGCAGGCGCGGGCCGAGAAGACGGGCCAGGGCTGGGCGCTCTCGGGCAGGAAGCGGTTCGTCCCGTGGGCCCACGTGGCCGACGTCCTCCTCGTGCCCGCGAAGACGCCGGACGGGCTCACGCTCTTCATGGTGGGCCCCACGGCCGCGGGGCTGACGCTCGAGCCCGCCCCGGTGATGGACCTGGCCACGCGCCTCGTCCACGTCACGCTCGACAGGACGCCTGTCGCGGCCGACGCGGTGCTCGGCCGTCCCGGTCAGTCCGGGCCGCTCCTCGACGCGCTGCTGCGACGTGCCGCGGTCGGCGCGGCGGCGGAGATGCTCGGCGCCGCGCGCCGCTGCCTCGACATGGCGGTCGGCTACGCGAAGGTGCGCGAGCAGTTCGGCCAGCCGATCGGCTCCTTCCAGGCGATCCGCCACAAGTGCGCCGAGATGCTGCTCGAGGCGGAGAACTCGCACGCCGCCGTTTACTATGCCGCGTGGGCGCTCGACGCGAAGGCGGAGGACGCCGATCTCGCGGCGTCCGTCGCGAAAGCCTACGTCGGCGACGCCACGCGCAAGGTGTGCGGCGAGGCGATCCAGGTGCACGGGGGCATCGGCTTCACGTGGGAGTACGACCTCCACCTCTACTTCAAGCGCGCCAAGTCGCTGTAGTCGATGTACGGAGACGGCGACTACCACCGCGAAGCGATCCTCCGGCGCGTGGCGGTCTAGGCCCCGGCCGCGCCGACGCCGTGGGCGCCCCGCCGCTCGACTCGGTCCGCGTCGTCGACCTCACGAGCTACATCGCGGGCTCCTACGCCGCGATGCAGCTCGCGGACATGGGCGCCGACGTGGTCAAGGTCGAGTCCCTCGAGGGCGACAGCTTCCGCGAGCTCCCCGGTTTCTTCGGCTGGAACCGCGGCAAGCGCTCGATCGCGGTGAATCTCAAGACGCGGGACGGGTGCCTGATCGTCGAGAAGCTCGCCGCGCGCGGCGACGTGTTCATGGAGAACATGCGCCCGGGCGTCGCCGACCGGCTCGGCGTCGGCCACAGGCACCTCTCCTCGCTCAATCCCCGCCTCATCTACTGCTCGATCACCGCGTTCGGCTCGACCGGCCCGGGGACCGAGCGCCCGGGCTTCGACCCGATCTTTCAGGCGCTCGGCGGCCTCATGACGCTCCAGGGCTTCGGCGGGCCGCCGCAGTATCTGCGCACGGCGCCGACCGACTACTACACGGCGGCGGTGGCGACGCAGGCGATCCTGGCCGCGCTCTTCGCGCGCGAACGCACGGGCCGGGGACAGCGCGTCGAGACCTCCCTGCTCCGGGGCGTCATGGCGCTCCAGGCGGGCGTTGCGGTGGACTATCCGTCGAAGCCGACGCTCATCCGCGACAACCCGACCTACCGCCTCTACCAGGCGGGCGACGGCGAGTGGTTCTTCCTCGCCGTCGGCAACCAGGCCTTCTGGACGAAGCTCTGCAAGGCGCTCGACCTCGAGCAGCTGGCCGACGACCCCCGCTTCGCCTCGTGGCTGCTGCGCCTCGAGAACAACCAGGCCCTCCTGCCGCTCATCGAGGCGAAGTTCAAGTCCGAGCCGCGAGCCCACTGGCTCGAGCTGCTCGCGAAGCACGACATTCCCGCGGCGCCCGTGCAGACGGTTGCCGAGTTCATGGAGGACCCGGCGGTGCGCCACCACGACCTGATGCACGAGTATGACCATCCCGAGGTCGGGCGCCTCCGGATGATGGGCCAGCCCCTCGTCTTCGACGACACGCCGACACGTGATCCCGGACCACCGCCGACCCTCGGCCAGCACACGGAGGGCGTCCTGAGGGAGCTCGGTTACTCGGACGCGGAGATCGCCGACCTCCGGCGGCGCCGCGTCCTCGGAGGCCCGGCGCAATGAGCGACGCGCGCCGGGCTCAGGCCACCCACGGTGCACGCCGGCCTCGCGGACCCCGCTACCAATGAGCGACGCGCGCCGGGCTCAGGCCACCCACGGTGCACGCCGGCCTCGCGGACCCCGCTACCAATGAGCGACGCGCGCCGGGCTCAG